>ERZ1673784.5-NODE-5-length-110478-cov-18.445007_pt1 | contig 110478 bp, 109 predicted proteins | sample MGYA00580132_ERZ1673784 | MGnify/ENA primary metagenome ERZ1673784 (study PRJEB41219, sample SAMN04549608) | soil metagenome | isolation source: soil | place: USA: New Mexico, Bitter Lake NWR | collected 2008-11-15 ...
TATTTTACTATGCCCTCTATTTCAGTGGTCGCCCGTAAGAGATATTTCAGACTTTCACCTTCTTTTATGAATCAATCGCACATCCATTGTATCGAATGAAAAGAAACAACTTCAACTTTTTCGACTTGACAGAAAGAAACAGGAAAACTTCATTTTTCATAAAACATTTAAATGATTGAATCTGTTTCGGACCTATGACGTTTGCGAAAAAAGCGTGAGATTTATCTGCAAGAAGATGTAAAATGTTGATCAACGGAATGGAATCGGAGCGTTTCATGTAAAACGGCCAGCGAAACATTAAAACTAACAGCGATTTTGTTAATATTACAGATGAAATCAACCTGAAGCCTTTTTATTAAAAAATTACGGAAAAAAATGAACTTTTTCCTTTCACGATTTGTATAAACAGATGAATGATGGGAAAGGAGATGACAATTATGCCTGTAACCGGCTGGGTAATCAGTTCAATTGTAGGCGGAATCATCGGAACGATTTTCGGTGTTTCGATCGCTTCTTTAAATAAAAAGGTCGTTCGGGATCGATGGGGAAACATTGATTTTAAAAAAACCGATCTTTATTTCTATTGGACCCGTTGGGATACGATTACGGTTATATCCGCAATTTATTCATTTTGCTGCCTCACAGGACTCTTTATCTTTCTAATAAGGGGAGATAACATTAACAGTCCTGTCATTCAATTTTTCCTTCATCAATCGTTTATGTTTACTTTAATGACGTTTCTTTGGTTCATCGGAAGAATCCTGTATGTGTTCAAAGGAATTAAAGAGCGGTGGTCAGATGAATTTAACAGATGAAAAGCTCATGGAAAAATTTCAAAACGGTGATACGGAAGCTTTGAACGAGCTTTATGAACGATATCGAGCACCGCTTTTCCGCTTTATTTACCGTTGTACACGGGACGACCAGCTTAGCATGGATGTCGTTCAAGATGCATTTTTGAAGCTGCAGCAAAAAAAGCATTACTTTTCCCCTGAAAAAGGGAGGCTGAAGACATATCTTTTTCAAATTGCTTATCATACGATGATCAGCAAAATAAAAATGAGAGCAAGGTGGCACCGTCTTCTTCCGTTTTTATATAAAGAGCCTGTCAACATATCCCGTTCCGATGAAAAAATGGAGGTCGAGCGGATGCTTCAATCGCTTTCAAACGAACAGCGGGCTGTTATCGTATTGTTTTATTATCATGATCTGTCACAAAAGGATATTGCGCGCATCTTAAACATACCTTTGGGCACGGTGAAATCAAGGCTGCATCAAGCGGTTCAAAAAATGAGGAAAGAATGGGGGATCGAATCTGATGGAAAAGGATCGTGAAATTGATAAATTATTAAAAAAATATACAGTGGAAGTACCGGATTTTCCAATGAAAAAGTCAAAAATGGAGAAGCTTGCTAATTGGCTTTGTGAAAAGGCTTCATTTCCGATTCCTGAAGAACGAATCACCTTTAAAGGAATGGTATGTATTCAGGTTATTCCAATTGTTGCTTCGCTAGCTGTTTCGGTTTGGATGATTTTGTGAACCGATGGATGGGATCATCTTTGCAGGTTGATCCCTTTTTCCATGAATTGCTCGCCGTTTAACTGACACTTGAAACAGGAGCTTCTCAGTTCTATAACGAAAGCATTGAGAGTGCAACGGACAGTCCTGCCTGCTAACTCGGCGAATCTGCTCTTATGTGACGCGGATCTTTTACAGTATGAAAGCTTGGCTCACACAACATTTTTTCTATGCTAAGAACATATTTTAGAGAATGGAAACTAGCGTTCAGCACGTTAGAGAAGCCTTCAAATTATTGGAATGCACCTTTCACGCGCTTGAAGAAGAGGAAGTTTGCCAATTTTCATACAAAATTGATTGACAGGTTGATAGTTAAATAGTTTAATAGTTAAATAGTTGAACTATTTAAAATAGGGGGCAGACAATGGATCGAAAAAAAATAGATGAATTGATCGAACGGTATATTAAGGTTTCGTTCACTGTAACGAAAAGAGCAGAAGAACTTGTGAAATGTGAAATTGATCCAGATATCACAAACGAACAACACTATCTTTTGCGCTATATCCATCAAAAGGAAAGGTGCACTTCAACAGAACTAGCTAATGTTTTTCGAGTGAACAAAAGCGCGATCACAGCGATGATTAATCGGCTTGTTGAGAAAGGATTTGTTCGGCGAATTCGCGATGAAAAAGACAGGAGGGTCATTTATTTGGCTTTGACTGAAAAAGGGAGCAATTTGTTTGCAAGCACAGAAGAGAGAGTTCATAAAGTTGTAGGATCGTTCATAACAAAATTTTCGGAGGACGAGATCGAATCGTTTATTCAAACCTATGAAAAATTGGCAAACGTATTGCTTGAACTGGAGGTTGAGTCATGAGGGCAATCCTGAAAGGAAAATGGTTTGTACTCATTTTATGGCTTGTTGCTGTTATTGGTTTGCTCTTTACATCGCCAAACATGGAGGAGCTTGTGCGCGAAAAAGGGCAAATTACGGTTCCGGAAGGTTATTCCTCTTCGATTGCGAATGACATTTTAAAAGAAATTCAGAGCAAAGAGCATTCAGGAGATCTAATATCAGTCGCCCTTGTGCTGCATAATGAGGACGGGCTGACAAAGGAAGATTGGAAAGAAGCGGAACAAGCTGTAAAACAGCTTGAACAAAACAGCAAGAATTTACGGATTACAGAAATTGTTTCGCCTTTTCATCAAGAGGAGTTAAAGGATCAGCTTGTTTCAAAAGATAAAACCACCATCTTGACGTCAATACAAATGGAAAGAGACGGAAGAACGGCAAAAGAAATGACATCCGCTCTTTATAAAGTGATCGATAATATTTCATTGGAGCATTATTATACCGGCAGCTGGATCATCGATGAAGACGTTATTGTCAGCTCGCAGGAAGGAGTGAAAAAAACAGAAGGCATAACAGTCGTGTTTATTTTGATCGTCTTGCTGATCGTTTTCCGCTCGCTTATAGCGCCATTTGTGCCGCTCTTGACAGTCGGCATTACATATTTGGCATCACAGTCAATTGTCGCCTTTTTAGTTGAAATGGTGAATTTTCCATTGTCCACTTTTACGCAAACATTTTTGGTTGCCATTTTGTTCGGGATCGGTACAGACTATTGCATTTTACTGCTAAGCCGCTTTAAAGAGGAGCTTGGCAAACAAGAAAGCCGAACTGAAGCGATTATAACAACCTATCGCACGGCTGGAAAAACTGTGTTTTTCAGCGGTTTAGCCGTTATGATCGGCTTTGCGGCGATCGGATTGTCATCATTTAAGCTTTATCAATCGGCTGCGGCAGTCGCTGTCGGAGTCGCCATCCTGCTGGTAGCACTTATGACGCTTGTTCCGTTTTTCATGGCTGTGCTTGGCCCGGTGTTGTTTTGGCCAGTTAAAGGAAATCTGGAACATAAACAGAGCAAGCTATGGGACTTTGCAGGACGTTTTTCGTTCACCAGACCGCTTGTTTCTTTAATCATCGTAGGAATTATTACCCTCCCAGTGCTGCTTTCCTATGACGGCAAGCTGTCGTTTAATTCCCTTCAAGAAATCGGGGATGATTACGACTCTGTCAAGGCTTTTAATATTATTTCGAAAAGCTTCAACCCAGGCGAAGCGATGCCGACAAAAATTGTGATCAAAAATGATGACAACATGAATAGGACGGAATATTTTGCTTTAATTGAAAAAATAAGCAGAAGCATCGAAAAAGTTGAAGGTGTCGAGACGGTCCGCTCAGTAACGAGACCGACAGGCGAACAGATCGACCAATTATTTGTGACAGAACAGGCGAAAACGCTGAAAGACGGAATTGGTCAGGGAAATGAAGGGCTTGAACAAATCAGCTCCGGTTTGAATGAAGCGAGCAAAGAGCTTTCTGCATCATCTCCGAAATTAAAACAAGCTACAGACGGTATTGAAGCGCTCGTTTCCGGAACAAATGAATTAAAAGCAGGCGTCGGTGAACTTGAAAAAGGGCTTTCGCAAGTTAAACAGGGGATCGAGAGCGGATCAATGGGGGCCGGTGACATAAAGAAAGGGCTTGAGACCGTTCAAAACAATGCGAAAAAGCTGCAATCCGGCGCAGAACAGCTTTTGAAAGGATACGAAACAGCCGGAAGCAGTCTATATTCATTGCTGAAACAATATCAACAGATGGAATCACATCTCGGTCAATTGTCAACACATTTATCCGGCATGAGTGAATCTTTAAACCGCATCGAACAACGACATCAGCAGCTTCAGCAGGATGCTGAGTATCAACAGGTAAAAATGGCAGCTTCCCAGCTTAGTGAACAAGCAAAACAAATGAGAAGCGGATTTCAGCAAATTAACGGAGCGCTTCAGCGAGTGACAAATGGAATAGAGCAGGCGAACCGTTCATATTCTGAATTACTTTCAGGTCAAAAAGCGCTCGTTAATGGAATGGGAGAGCTCATCAACGGGCTTGATCAGCTGCAAAAAGGGTTGAATAAAGCAGCGGTTGGACAGCAAACCATCATTTCAAAATTGCCGGAGCTGTCTAACGGCTTAAGCCAAGTTAACAATGGACAGGAGGAATTGCTGCAAGGTTTTTCTCAGCTGGATGGACAAATGAATCAGCTGATTTCAGGCCTTGACAAAAGCGTGGATGGTCTAAATCAAGTAGCCGATGGTCTCGGTTCTGCCGAAAATTACTTATCTGGTCTTTCTTCTTCAAATCAGGAAATGGCAGGCTGGTACATGCCGAAGGAAGTGCTTGAAAGCAAAGAATTTGCGGATGCGAAAGAAGCTTACTTATCGAATGACGGCAAAGTGACAACCATTGATGTTGTTTTCGAGAAAAATCCATATTCAACTTCAGCGATGGATCAGCTTACTGAGGTCAAACAAGCGGTGGAGTTTACCGTAAAAGACACGAAGCTTGAAAATGCGAAAATTGCCTATGACGGGGTTACTAGCATTTACTCCGACTTGAACGAGATTTCAGCAAACGACTACTCCCGCACAGTTGTATTGATGCTGATAGGGATTGCTCTTATATTAATTGCATTGCTGCGCTCGTTTGTCATGCCCATTTATTTAATTTTATCGCTTATTCTAACGTATTACACATCAATGGCGGTGTCAGAAGTCATTTTCGTTCGCCTTCTTGGATACGACGGTTTGAACTGGGCAGTTCCATTTTTCTCATTTGTCATTTTAATTGCGCTTGGCATAGATTACAGCATCTTCCTTATGAACCGCTTCAACGAATACAGAGATTTGCCTGTCACAGAAGCGATGCTTTCAGCTATGCGTCATATGGGAACGGTCATTATTTCCGCCGCGGTCATTTTAGGCGGAACATTTGCGGCGATGCTTCCGTCCGGTGTGCTGTCGCTGCTCGAAATTGCCACAATTGTTTTAACAGGATTATTTTTATATGCTCTTGTTGTACTGCCGCTATTTGTACCGGTGATGGTCAAAATGTTTGGTAAAGCGAACTGGTGGCCGTTTATGAAAGAGGAATAAGCGAGAAGGGAACATACGCTTTGTGCGTAGGTTCCCTTATTTTCATTTGTGCTATGAGAGACTTCTGCTATCAATGAATTGAACGGAATTTCCGCACTTGAAAATTGTCTTCAAGTAATACCCAATTTTGCGGGAACGGATAGCCAAGTACCCAATAACTAATTCCCTGTAAACCGTAATCCTTTACCGCATCAAATTTTGCCCGGGTGCTGCGCGCGTCTTCAAACCAGACCTCATGCGTACGGCCTTGTTCATCCACATACCGATAAAACGGAGATTGAGATGTTCGATCATACTGTATCACAGCACCATGTTGAACTGCTCGACGAATCGCTTCTTGCATATCGAATGTTTCTGCTTCCTGACCTTGAACATGGGGAAGGAGCCAGTCACGAGCATATACTTGGAAGCCCATAAAGATTTTATTTCTTGGAATGACGGTTACAGCATAATCTAGCACTTGTTTGATTTGATTAAGCGGAGAGATCGCCTGAGGAGGTCCAAGCCTATAACCCCATTCGTATGTCATTAAAATAACGAAATCTGCAATCCTGCCGTGTGCGGCATAGTCGTGTGCCTCATATAATATTCCTTTTTGTTCTGGGCTCGTTTTAGGGGCGAGCGCGGTCGAAACAAAATATCCTTCTTTGTGCAATCGGTCAACGGCGCGCTGTAAAAATTGATTATATAACTCACGATCGTCAGGAAATACATTTTCAAAATCAATATTTAATCCACGATAACCTTTTTCTTTCATAGTGTTTATAATGGTGGTCAATAATCGATCTTGCAGTTCCGTATTTGAAAGGATGGCATGAGCCAGCCGTGACCCGGGGTCCCTGAACGTAAAATTTGTTATGCTCATCATTGGTATCACTTGTTCTGTTAAAGCAGCTTGAAGAATCGCTGTGTCGTTTATTGCATCGAGTCCGCCGTCTTCCCGGATGATGTAGGCAAATGGAGAAACGTATGTTAAAAAGCTGCCAGCTTCTCGAACTTCTTTGCCTCCTTCTTCACCTGCATGGATCGTATATGCATTTACGTCAATGACTGGTTTTACAAAAGGAATCGTTAATCTTGTCCCCGGATAAAGAAGGTCGGGATTTTGAATTCGATTGGCTTTGGCAATTTCCTGTACGGATATACGGTAAATTTGAGAAATTTGCGATAAATTCTCTCCAGGCTTCACAGTATGGATGCGAGGCGGAATGTTTAAAATTATTCCCGGATTAATTTTTGAAGGATCACTAATATGGTTAGCCTGAACAATAGACCCGACGGCAACTCCATATTTTTGGGCAATTTGCCATAATGTTTCCCCTGCTCGGACGATATGTTGACGAAAAGCAATGGGAATCACAAGTGATTGGCCAATCAGTAATCGATTAGGATCGGGCAGACTGTTTGCAGCAATAATTTCAGAAAGACTGATACCGTAGCGTTCAGCTATGTTCCATAAAGTCTCTCCTCTTTGTATAATATGAATGATCATAAGTGCCTCCTTTTTTTGTTTATATATATGTTGAAAATGGTTGATCTAGAAAATGACATGAGAGAAAATAGTTTGCTGAATATAATTTTTTTAAGGTCTTTACATATAACAAGTGTAGTAAATTGTCGTTAATGGATAATTGAACTAATCATCAGGCCGAATATACTTGTAAACGTGGTGCTCTTCATCAAACAAATAGATCGGTCTTCATCTCCTCCTTTACAGCATCATTTTCTGTGGGGGTGCTAGAAAATTATTTAACGGGTTTGATTCTCATCTGAACGGCAGGTTTGCACTTTCAGACAACAAAAATTTATTGATAAATTCTGTTGTCTTTCATCATTTTAAGAGCTTTTACAAAAGCGCCGTTTTTTTAAGTCTCTTCTTTTTTTACAAAATGAAAATTTTAGAAAATCAACTTTTTTACTTAAGAACGTTTTTACGTAAAGGAGTTCAAGCGGGTAGAAGAGAAATTATATTTCTGGGGAGGGTTCAGGATGAAATGGATTTACATTTTTTTAGCGATACTGGGTGGGATGATGATAGGAATACAGTCGCCGATTAACGGAAGTCTAGGCAAAAAAATCGGTGCTGTTGAAGGAGCATTTGTCTCTTTTTTTGTTGGAACAATGGTTTTAGCGTTCCTTGTTTTATTTTTTGGAAAGGGCCACATTACCGATTTGTTTCAAGTTCCAAAATGGAATTTGCTTGGGGGATTTTTAGGCGCGATGTTCGTCACGTTTACCATTATTTCTGTTCCGAAGGTTGGGGTGGCCGTAACGCTCCTTGCAGGAATCATCGGTCAAATGGCCATCAGCGTCATCATTGATCATTTTGGATTATTTGGAATGCCGAAAAATCGAATAGACATAAACCGCCTGATTGGGATCGGGCTAATGCTGACAGCTCTGTTCTTTCTTTACCGCGGCAGTGAATGAGATTTGTTTTTAGGGGAAAGCAGCGTATAACATAAAGTATCACCCTTAAAGAGTCAAGAACATTCTTACATTTTCTTGACTCTTTATGTTTGATTGGTTATAATGAATTAGCCATTTAGTTCGTTTTATCATGGATCCATTATAAGTCGTACCTCATATTGAAATGCAGGCGATCTTATATGGTCTGCATTTCTCATGAGTGTGCGGCTTTTTTTTCTTATGAAAAACAAACAATGAATGGTAAAATCTTTTTTTTGGAGGAAAAAGCATGAACACAGGTAAGGTAAAATGGTTTAACAGTGAAAAAGGGTTTGGATTTATTGAAGTCGATGGTGGAGATGATGTGTTTGTTCATTTTTCGGCGATTCAAGGCGATGGTTTTAAAACGTTAGAAGAAGGGCAAACTGTTAAATTTGAAATTGTCGAAGGCCAACGCGGACCTCAAGCGGCAAACGTACAAAAAAACTAATCCTTTCAAAGTGGCGCCTTATTTAGGTGCCGCTTTTTTTAGAAATTTATAAACATCTCGACTTGAGGATTACTGTTCGATAAAGACCCTGCAGCATGTGTAAATATTTTGGAGAGGTCGAAAGAGGGGAGACCATTTTCGAATGTATGTGGTTGACTGTTTTGAGCTTTTTAGAAATGCAGGGGGAACAAATAGTACATAACGTTTTAATTCGCGTGTAGTTAATGAATGGTAAGGAGCTGTCCAGAAAGTGGAGTCCATTATAATCATAAACATCGATATGAACGTTTCTAAATATTAAAGGGGTTTGTCTATAAGCCGAAAAAATGACTTATTTGACAAATCCCTTTTAAAAATTTGAAACAAACTGCATACCATTCCAGCTTCGTCGTGACACCGTTTTTAAATAGAAACAAGCTAACTTTTTGTCGTAAACGCAGCATCCGGAAGCTTTTTTATTTATTGCTGTTCTTCCAACACCTGTTTTAACAAATCACCTAAACTTGTGCCAAAAGAATCGCTTTTCGGGCTGTATTTTTGAATTAAAGCCCGATCTTTGCGGTTATTGACTGCCGTTTTCTTTTCTTCCGCTTTTTCAACCACATTGCAGCGGCGGCATTGGAAGTAAACACCGGCTTTGCCGTTATGGATTTCCATTCGTTTTTTGCATTGTGGACAGCGCCGGTTGGACAGCTTCGGATCTTTTCGTTTGCTATAGCGGCATTCCATGTTCGAACATGCTAATAAACGTCCTTCTTTTGTAGAACGTATTTTTAAAAAGGAGCCGCATTCCGGGCACATGGAGCCGGTTAAATTGTGTGCTTTGTAGCTTCTATCGCTATTTTTTATTTCATTAACGAGCCGTTTCGTTTGCTTGCGAATGTTGTTTAGGAAAAATTCAGGATTTCCTTTTCCCCGTGCGATCGCTTCAAGCTCTTTTTCCCAGCGCGCTGTCAGTTCAGGTGATTTTAGTTCATCATTGACAAGTTCAATCAGTTGTTTACCTTTTTTCGTTGGGTAGAACCTTCCGTTTTTTCGCTCAACCGCTTCTGTTTCGATAAGTCTTTCAATAATATCCGCCCTAGTTGCAGGAGTGCCGAGTCCGAACTTTTCCATCTGCGTAAGAATGTCCGCCTCTGAATAGCGAAGAGGAGGTTCTTCCAATTTTTCTTCTATTTCTACTTGATGAACAGCAAAAGATTGTCCTTTAACTAAAGCAGGGATGTTTCTGTTTTCCGGCTCATCCTGCTGCTTCCCTAAAACGGTTTTAAATCCATTATTCAATACAATTGTCTCTTTTGCAGTGAGTGTTTCTCCGTTCACATCAAAAACCGCATGGACGGTTTCATATTCGTAAGCAGGATAAAACAGCGCCAAAAACCGGCGGGCAATCAAATCATACAGCTTCCTTTCATCAGTGGAAAGCTGGCTCATATTTAGCGGTTCCTCAGTCGGGATAATGGCATGATGATCGGTCACTTTTTCATTATTGAACACCCGTTTTGATAAAATTTTTCCTTTGTTGGAAAGGAGAGGACGGATTTCGTCTTTATAGCCGGAAGCCATTGCCTGAAGCCTGTCAAACATTGTCGATTCCATATCCGCAGTTAAATAACGGGAGTCTGTCCGCGGGTATGTGACAAGCTTATAATGCTCATAAAGCTTTTGCAGTATCGTTAACGTTTTCTTTGCGGAAAATCCGAAACGCTTGTTGGCATCCCGCTGCAGCTCGGTTAGGTCGTATGGCAGCGGCTGATGTTCTTTCTTTTGCTTGCGCTCCACTTTGATGACTGTACCTTTTTTACCATTCAGGTTTGCCAATAGATGTTCAGCCGTTTCTTTGGAAAAAATTCTTTTTTCGCCGTTTCGCTCCCAGATGGTATGAATGGAACCGATTTTTGCATGAATCGTCCAATACGGCTTCGGTACAAATTTTTGAATTTCTGTTTCCCTTTTCATGATCATGGCAAGGGTTGGGGTCTGCACGCGCCCTGCCGAAAGCGGGTCATTATATTTCGTCGTCAAAGCTCTTGTCACATTTAAGCCGATGAGCCAATCTGCCTCAGCACGGCAAACAGCAGACTGATATAATGCTTCAAATTGTTTCCCAGGTTTTAAATGCTTGAAACCGTCACGAATGGCTTTATCGGTCTGAGATGAAATCCATAGGCGCAAAATCGGCTTTTTCCAGTTCAGCTTTTTTAAAATCCATCTTGCAACAAGTTCGCCTTCACGTCCGGCGTCTGTTGCGATAATGCAATCTTTAATGTCCGTTCGTTTCGCCAACAGTTCTATGCCTTTATAATGCCGGCTCGTTTGTCTAATTACTTTTAACCCCATTTTTTCCGGGATAATTGGCAAATCTTCCAGCCGCCATGTTTTATATTTTGGATCGTAATGTTCCGGCATCTTCAATTCAATTAAATGACCGAGCGCCCACGTTACGATATACTTGCTTCCTTCAAAGTGAAATTTATGCTCTTTTTTGCAGCCAAGCACACGGGCTATCTCACGTGCAACGCTCGGCTTTTCAGCTAAAACGAGAGATTTCATATAATGCTCCTTTCTTTCAATCAACAACGTTTTAAGTATAACGGAATGGAGGGAGGTTTGCATTAGTTGAATGAAAAAGCATAATATGTTTCAGTTTTATATCTCTTAAGGCAATGAATTCTTGTAAAGGTTGTACTATGGGATGATTGACTGTTCACATACAGAGGATGCATGTTCAAATTTAGTTCTTTCGTATTACCTCAAGAAATCAATCACACTCCATTTAGGAACATGTTCGTTTCTTAAAATCAGCAGAGACAAGGAGAAAGTTGGCAATTTTGAAAATTAACAAAAATAAAAGACGAAATATTTTAAAATCTGTTACAATATAGGTAAAAAGGGGTGGATTTGTGGAAGCTTGGCGATTTTTATAAAAAAAGGTATATATGGTTTCCGCCGCTCACTAACACTTTTTCCTGACCCTGTTGCCCACGCAATCTGTGATAGGGAACTTCCGGCAAGATACTTTATGTTAACTTGAGAGGGGGATATATATCATACATACCTATTGAGCAGAATAATTTCTTGATCGCAAGGGGAAAAATACCTTTGGGATAACAAACCGCTAGTAACATCTAATTTAGTTAGACCCGCCATGGCCTTTATTTGAAACCGAAGACAGCTTACGAACAAATATATTTAGGAGGTATGATGATGAAAGCACTAATATTCCGTGGACCAGGCAAGCTTGAGTGGGGAGAGAAGGACAAGCCTACGATTCAGGAACCAACAGATGCCATCGTAAGAATCACCAAAACGACAATCTGTGGAACAGATTTACATATTTTGGGCGGAGATGTACCGGCTGTAACTGACGGACGGACATTGGGACACGAAGGTGTTGGTATAGTAGAAGAAGTCGGCTCAAGTGTCAACAATTTCAAACCTGGAGACAGAGTGTTGATTTCTTGTGTGACTTCCTGTGGAAGCTGCGATTATTGTAAAAAAGCGATGTACGCACACTGTGAAAAAGGCGGTTGGATTTTAGGGCATTTGATCGACGGTACCCAAGCAGAGTACGTTCGGATTCCATATGCGGATACAAGCATGTATCATATCCCTGAGGGAGTCGATGAAGAAGCGCTTGTTATGTTGAGTGACATTTTTCCGACAAGTCTCGAAATCGGGGTAATCAACGGCGAAGTTCAACCAGGGGATGTAATCGCAATTGTCGGGGCCGGACCGGTCGGAATGGCAGCACTGTTGACAGCACAGCTTTATTCACCAGCGGAAATCATCATGATCGACCTTGACGATAATCGTCTGGAGCTGTCCCAAAAGTTCGGTGCCACTAAGACAGTGAACAGCTCAAAGACAAATGCGGTTGAGCAAGTGCTTGAACTAACGGACGGAAAAGGTGTTGACGTAGCGATTGAAGCGGTCGGATTCCCGGTGACCTTCGACATCTGCCAGCAAATCCTAAAGCCGGGCGGACGGTTGGCCAACGTTGGTGTTCATGGTAAGCCTGTCGAATTGCACTTAGAACAATTGTGGATTCGCAATGTCAAAATCACAACTGGACTAGTTAGCACGAGTACGACACCGATGCTGCTAAAGACGGTGCAGTCAGGAAAAATTAAACCGGAACAGTTAGTCACTCATCGTTTTTCGCTGGACCAGATTTTGCAGGCATACGAAGTATTTCGCAATGCGGCTAAAGAAAAAGCGATGAAAGTCATTTTATCCAATGATTAACCTTTAAAAATCTTGATGTAAGTGAAGCATTGTTCTTAAAAAGTAAACCATTTTATTGTAACCCCGTCCTAAACTTAGAACGGGGTTATGTGTGTTGGATGGATGCTTAAACCTATCTGTTCATTTTTCATATAAACTGTAAAATGTAAGAAAGCAAAAACGTGCCAGCTGCTGTATGTTTACAAGACTTGAAAATAAATTAGGCGTATTTTATTCGAAAGCTAAGTCAACGATTCGGCGGGGGAGAGAAGCTATTTCACGGAGTTCGTTCATTTTGGAAAGGCTTTTTTCAACTTCTGCTTCTTTTTTTATAGCATTGCCGTCATTTTAAGTTATGAGTGTTTGTGATCTGCGCGCTTTGCGAATCCTCATGGAACATAGAATAAATCATAATAGTCTAGAGTCTGATATTGATTTCAAGATTATTATCTGTTTTGGAGGCTCGTTTTTACTATTGGTTTTAAACACTCAAGACTTTTCAGTCCCGAATGCTTTCACTTGATTAATGAAAAGATTAGGTTAATAATTGAGGTGCAAAACTTGCATTTCATTATTTTCTGTTTATTCTGTCATTCATAAGCTTTTTGATTCAATTGAAGGGGGAATGTTATGAAAATCGCTGTTGCTGGAGCTGGCGCGGTCGGCGGCTATTTTGGAGCTTTGTTAAAGAAAGCCGGACATGATGTTGTTTTTCTTGCAAGGGGCAAGCATTTAGAGGCAATGAAAAAATCAGGTTTAGTGGTTAAAACGAATGATCAACTCCTCACAATAGACGGTGTTTTTACAGATAAAATAGAGGATTTTGCTGATTGTGAGCTGATACTGTTTTGTGTGAAATCAACAGACACGGAAAGTACAGCAGAACAGATTGCCTCTTTGCAGAATGATCGCGCAGTTGTTTTGACGCTGCAAAATGGAGTCGACAATGAAGAAAAGCTCGCTCAAATTTTAGGTGGAAAAAGGCTCTTGTCAGCTGCAACCTATCTGTCGTCACATGTGGAAGAGCCTGGGGTCATAAAGCATAGCGGAAGAGCAAAACTAGTGATCGGTGCTCTGGATGAATCTCTCATTTCGTTCCGCGATAAAGTGGCAGATCTTTTTCGTCAAGCTGAAATTTTTGTAAAAACAACAGATGATATCATGCTGGATAAGTGGAAAAAGCTGTTGTGGAATGCAACCTTCAATCCGCTTGCTGCTTTATCCAAAGCGACTGTCGGTGAAATTATGGAGCATAAAGAATTGAGGAAAACAGCTGAAAATGCTTGCCGAGAAGTGATGCGAGTAGCCAATAAAATCGGGATTCCATTAGATGAAGAAATGTTTCATCGCACTTTTGCCAATTCAGGAGCAGCTCTGAAGCATAAGCCGTCCATGCTGCAAGATCGATTGAAAGGAAAAAGGATGGAAATCGAATCATTGTGCGGGTTTATCGTGAAAAAGGGGCGGCAGATTGGTGTTGAAACGCCTGTTCTTCAAACGTTGTACAGCAATTTGCTTTTTCTTGAAACACATCGATGATCCGATGGACAATTCCTATACACATGTAGGATTCAATTCCATTCATACATAAATATCGATCGATTGATAAAAACAGAAAAATAAGACATAAAAGAAAGGACGATTTAGCATGAAGACCATTCCAGATACAGAAATTTATGTAAGATATTGCGAAACGGATGCGTCAGGCCATGTTAACAATACAAGCTATTATTTGTATATGGAGGAAGCTCGGACTAAATTTTTAAAACACATGTCAAAACAAGTAGGGAACCAAGACTGGAAATTTATTTTAGCATCCACAAAATGTGATTACCTTGCCCAAGCGTATGCCCATGATACATTAACGGTAACTTCAAAAATTACGCGGATTGGAACGAAAAGCTTTTCGATGGAGCATGAAATAAAAAATGCAGAAACGGGGAAATTGATCGCAAAAGGGGAAGGAGTTATCGTTCATTACAATTTTAAGTTGCAGCGTTCTGAGCCTTTAACTCCTGAAATGCGTTCGATCCTTGAACAATACTTAGTAGCTGTTTAATGAGCAAGGCAATTTTGTAAGCCTTATCAGTTGAATTAATATCATTCTGATGAAATAACTAAAGAAAAAGGATTTTCCGAATGTATCCACCGGAAAATCCTTAAAATTTGTTATTCAAACGCATCACGCACAACTTTTTTGACCGGGTCGACTGCATACCAGCCCCATGTAGAAGTATGTCCCTCTTTTGTCTCCGGATCACTGATCACGATTTCATAAACGTGAATAATATATTCGCCTTTTTCATTATCATGATCATATTCAACGTAAACGTTAGAAGTATTTTCAATTTTTAAATACTCCCGAACTAGCTGTTCAGCTTCTGTATGGCTTATAGGACGGCTTTTCTTTGATTCCTCAGCCTTTTTTTGCTCTTCCTTTCTCTTTTTTGCTTCTTCTTCAGCTTTTTGCCGCTCTTCTTGAAGTTTTTTCTCCTGCTCCTGCAAGTATTGATTTTTCGCCGCAGCCGCTTGATTCATTAATTGTTCTGCATTTTTGGTAACGCTGACGATCTTCTCGTTATTTGATGTTGTTTCCGCAATTTTCTTAAATATGGCGAATGCTTCGTCAAACTTGTTTTCTTCCAACAATGCTTTTCCTGACTCAAGTTCAGATTCCATTTCTTTTAAAGCAGCGCTCGTTTTTTCCGCCTCTTCGATTATTTTTTCAGCTTTCGGTTTGAGAATATCAAGAACCTTGGAGGTTTCATTTGAATTTTTGATTTTTTCTGCCAATGATATGGCGGTTTCAAATTCTCCTTTTTCAAGGGCAGCAACGCTGTCTTTAATTTGTTTTGACAAATCCAGCGCCAATTGAGCTTCTTCAGTGTTTTTTTCATGAAGAGCTTTGTTAAAAAACGAGATGGCGTCGCTGTATTGTTCTTTTTTTAGCGCTTCAATACCAGATTCCATGTTGGATTTATATTCTTTTGATGTACATCCGAACAGAAACATCATGGCAAAAATCAAAATGTAGAAAAATAAGTTCCGCTGTTTCAAGTTTTTACCGCCTTTTCTAATATTATTGATTTCATGTAAATTATATCCCTCAAAATACGGCTCTTACAAGAAAAAATTTTATTCAAAACGTTACTAAGAAGTGTAATAGGCAAAGCGTTTAAAAGGAATGATATAAAAAGATTGAAATTCAGAAAGGAGAGATGAACGTGTCAAATGACTTTTATTCAGCAGTCAAACATCGACGCACTTATTACGGAATCAGTAAAGAATCAACTGTTTCTGATGAGCGTATTCAAGAAGTGATCAGCCACGCAGTTCTATATACACCATCCGCTTTTAATTCCCAAAGCGCCCGAGTCGTTCTTTTGCTTGGCGAGCATCATAACAAATTGTGGGATATAACGAAAGAAACGTTGCGAAAAATTGTTCCAGCGGATCAATTTGCTTCAACAGATGAAAAAATAAATTCATTCCGAAATGGATACGGTACTGTATTGTTCTTTGAAGATGACCGCGTTGTTCAAGGGTTGCAGGAACAATTCCCATTATATGCGGACAATTTCCCGATTTGGTCACAACAGTCTTCTGGAATGCTGCAATTTGTGATTTGGACTTCGTTGGAAATTGAAGGATTGGGCGCCTCGCTGCAGCACTATAATCCGCTCATCGATGATGAAGTGAAGAAAGAATGGAATATACCAAATGAATGGAAACTAATTGCTCAAATGCCGTTCGGAAAACCGACAGCTGAGCCCGGTGATAAAGAAATAAAACCAATAGAAGAGCGATTGAAAATATTTAAATAAGATGCTTTTGTTTTCAAATTGTTGTCACCCCTTTTCAAAAAGTAAAGCTGAAAAGGGGTTTTGCATTTGAAGCAATTCAAATCGAAAGAGAAAAAACGGCTGTTCTTTTTTTATATTGGAAGGAGTGATATTTTTTCTTTGACACTTATGATGTAAAAATTTTTTCAAACGTTTCCTACTTATTATCAAAAAAGAAAATAAAGGTGAGCGAAACAATTGCTTTTTTCTTCATCTTCCTTCACTATGGTAATGTACGCTAATATAAATATTAAGACAACAATTGCTTCATTTATGGAAAACGCTCTTCAAGTTTCATCCCCATCAAGTGTATATTCTTCCTATTTACAAAGAAAAAATATTACAATAACATGTATTAAGCAGTCTATTTGTATCGCTAAATAATATAGAAAAATTGTTAGAAAGAAGGATTTATATGGGAGAAGAACGAGACCTGGCACAGGAAACCTTCAATAAAGTGCCGCTCATGATTGTGTTAATGTCCGGTGCTTTTGTTGCCATTTTAAACCAAACGTTGCTTGGAACTGCTTTGCCGCATTTAATGATGGATTTCAAAGTTGATGCCAATACAGTTCAATGGCTGCAATCGATTTTTATGCTTGTTAATGGGATTATGATACCGATCACCGCGTTTTTGATTGGTCGTTTTACGACAAGAGGACTGTTTCTTACAGCCATCGGAATTTTTGCTGTTGGAACTGCAATTTGTGCAATTGCTCCTAATTTTTCTGTTTTAATGGCAGGGAGAGTGGCGCAGGCTGCTGGTGCCGGAATTATCATGCCGCTGATGCAGACAATCTTGTTTTTAATTTTTCCCGTTGAAAAAAGAGGAACGGCAATGGGGATGTTTGGACTCGTTATTGCATTTGCGCCGGCAATTGGTCCGACTTTATCCGGTTACCTTGTAGAGCATTTTGCATGGAGAAGCTTGTTTTATGTGCTCTTACCTATTGTAGTCATTGATCTTATCTTAGCTTTTTTCATCCTGAAAAACGTTACGCGGCAAACTTACCCAAAAATCGATATTTTATCCATCATCCTTTCAACGTTAGGCTTCGGCGGTTTATTGTATGGATTCAGCGCAGCTGGAAGCAGCGGCTGGGGGAGCGGTCAAGTTATTTTATCGCTCTTCATCGGTTTGATCACTCTTACTTGGTTTATAATTAGACAACTGCAATTGGATGAGCCGATCCTGGAATTCAAAGTATTTAAAAGCAAGACATTTTCGATCACAACTGTTTTAGGCATGATTGTGTTTCTGTCTATGATTGGCGGAGCAGTTATTTTGCCGATGTTTATGCAAAATATGCTGGGATTTTCAGCATTTGAGTCCGGACTGGTGCTCTTGCCAGGCGCACTTGTCCAAGGGGTGGCCAACCCGATAACAGGCAGATTATTTGATAAATTCGGTGCCAAATGGCTGGCGATTATTGGATTTTTTACCTTAACGATCACGACGTTTATGCTGTCACATCTCACCTTACATACAACGTTTACATATTTAGCGGCAGTAAATGCTTTCAGGATGGTCGGTGTTGCGATGGTCATGATGCCGGTGACAACCGCTGGTTTAAATCAACTGCCTACATATTTAATTTCACACGGAACTGCGATGAACAACACAATGCGGCAAGTAGCTGGTGCAGTTGGAACAGCTTTGCTTGTGACAGTCATGACAAATACAGCGTTGCCTGAAAAAGGTATTGAAGGAATGATACATGGAGTAAATATATCTTTTGTAGTGGCAGGTATATTCTCTGCGATCGCTCTCATCTTATCGTTTTTTATGAAAAATTCGCAAGCAGCAAAAGACGAAAGTCTAAAGGAAAAAGAAAACAAGCAAATTGTGAGCGAAAGCTAATTTTTTTCTTGGCAATAGCTAAAAAATAAAGCAGAAGCAGGGTAAGCCCTGCTGCTTTATCGTTTTATGTCTGCTGATTGTTCATTTGATTGCCAGCCGGTTGATAATGATTGATGATCGCTTGAGCAGTATTTTGCTGAAAGACCGGCACTTGATAATAACCTTTTTGGTTCATATATTGCCAAACTTCATAAGCTTGCTCTGCGCAATTTTTCGCCCCTTGGAGCACGACATTTCTTAATTCCGGATCTGAGCATTCCAATGCAGCATGCATTCTTAATGCTGCTGACGCTTTTAAACATCCTAACATTCCTGACGCAACATCATGGTCGTTCATCTCGTTTATTGAGCTGTTGGGAGCTTCCGGTGTTCCGCCTGAGGTGCCAAAGGAAGGGCTTGCATTTTTCAATGGGCGGTAAGTGCTGAAATTTTGCTGACTGCTCTTGTTTCTTACTATTTGAACGATTGAATTGTATTCATTTGTCATAAAAATGATTTGATTTTGCAAAATGTTTTGCAGCTCTGGATCTTTGCAATGGGGCTGATAAAGTTGAAATTGGTTAATTCCATCAATTGTGTTTGTTAAAACTTCATGTACTTCCATTAATTCATGAGCACCTAATTGATTCATACCTTCAATCCCTCCTAAGTAATTTTTTAACAGTTAGTATTATGTTTGAAATTTTTCATTTTATACAAAAAACCCCTCAGTCTGCGATACTGAGGGAAAACTTTTAAGAAATTATTTTTACACGCTCTTTTCCGGAAAAGCTTTTACATACTAGCATCTGACTAAATCTATTAGAATAATTTGTACGTGCTTGTATCGTTCCTTGTTCATCCATTGTGAGGATCCATCCTGCAGGCAATTCTCCTTCAAAATATTCAATGAAAGATTGAAGCTTTTCAGTCGATTCAGGGATCGTTACATACCCTTCCGTTAGTTGATACCATAAATCTCTGACAGAACGAAGGGCTTCTTTTAGTTTATATTCTTTTTCCAGTTGTTTGACACTTCGATAGATCATTTGATATTCACTCCCTAATAAAAACTTATAACATTGAAGAGTGAATCACTATGAAAAAATTTTTCCAGTTGAAGGTAAAAAAGCCAGACAATTTGCATCTATAGCCTAGTTGTGCGTGTATCTATTTGCCATCTTCTTGTCATTTGTTGTATGCCCAGCCGATGCTTCGAATCCAGCTATTTTTGCATAGATGTCACTGTCCATTTTGTACTGAAGCTTTCTTTTTATTTTTCTAAACCTCTTCAATCTTTTGGGCAGCCATCAACCGAGCGGAAATTGACTTTCTGGCAAAGCAAGCTTTTTGGCCATTATGCAGTGATTTTCTTGTAAACAGGAAATCTTTACAGCGATCAGGACGATTTTGATAAAATAGGTAAGAGAAAAATAAGAAGTTTCTTTATTATTTTAAAAAAAGAAAGGAATTGGGATGAGGATATGAAATGTTTTTCAATTGATTTAGATGGCACACTATTAAATTCGCAGCATGAAATTTCACATGAAAATTTATCAGTTTTACATGAATTGAAAAAGCAAGGACATGAAGTCATTTTAAATACGGGACGTGCATTTCCGGACGTCATCAAGATTAAAGCGGTTAAAGAGCTCCAAGTGCCGATTTTTTGTGTTAATGGGGCTGTATTATATTCCGATAAAAGAGAGCTGATGTATGAAGCAACAATAGATGAAAAAACGTTTAAAGAAATTTTTGCAGCAGTAAAAGCTCTGGATGTCGGAATTCTCGTTTACACCAATCAGAGTGGCTTTCCATCCACTTTACCGCCTTTGCATAAGCTGAGCTGGAATGAGATCGAAGAGATGTTTCGCCAATTTGATTATGACTCTATTTTCAAGCTGGAAAATGTAAAAATCTATAAGCTGATTGGATTAGTGAATCATGATGAAACGGAAAAAATCGATCGAGTGAAGGAAGCATTAAGCGAAAGAAGCGACCTATCCATTGCCTCATCATTTCCTAATAATATTGAAATTACCTCCAGCGAAGCGCATAAAGGAAAAGCGATTTTACGCTATCAAAAAATGAAGCAGCTTACATTTGAAGAAATTTATGCGTTTGGCGACGGAGGCAACGACATTGCCCAATTCGAGATCGCGACCACATCGGTTGCAATGGGAAATGCTCCAAAGGAAGTGAAAGAAAAGGCCGATTTTGTCACGAAAACGAACGATGAGAACGGCTTTGCCTATGCGGTAAAAGAACTGTTGAAGGCTGTATCAGTTTAAGCAATGCTTCATGCTGCCCGAAAGAATTCATGTAAAGCAGGAAGCCGCTTATTTTACTTATTTATATATAATTTATATATAGAAAACGATTTTTCCATTTTTGGCTTAAGTCAATATATTGTTGCAGCGGGGATGGAGACACACAAAAAAGGATTCTAAAATTTAGTGAAAGCTTATCAAGATATGTCAGATATTTATTCCTTGTTTTAGCAAATGTAGTGGAATCTGCCTTCTATTTGGACTTGTATTAGAGAAAAGTCCGCATTGGAAAACTAGCTTAATAGTTTTCCTTGCTGGAAGGCAAATTTTTTTGAAAAAATATTATCGAATTTTGCAAAAAAATAATGAACGTTTTGGACATATTGCTAAATAATTTGTTACTATATGTTATCATAGAACTGTTAACTAATGATGGGGGAGTGATACATGTGGCGATGCCAAAATATATAACAAACATCGACAAAATTGAACAAATCCCAAAAGAGGAACGGGAAAAGCTGAAGCCGATCACAGAAAAATATGTGTTTCGGGTCAATGATTATTATTTAAGCTTGATCGACTGGAATGATCCAAACGACCCTATCAGAAAATTAGTTATTCCAAATGAAGGAGAAATGCGAGAGTATGGGAGGTGGGACGCATCAGATGAAGATACAAACTATGTCGTTCCTGGCTGCCAGCATAAGTACAAAACAACAGCATTGCTGCTAGTTTCTGAGGTATGCGGAGCATATTGCCGCTATTGCTTTCGAAAAAGATTATTTAGAAGTGATGTAAAAGAAGCGATGGCAGACGTACAGCCTGGTATTGACTATATTCGCAAAACTCCTGAAATCAACAATGTTCTTCTAACTGGAGGGGATCCTTTAATCCTTGCTACGAAAAAATTGCGCATGATCATTGAAAGCTTACGAGAAATCGAGCATGTAAAAATTATCCGCATCGGCTCCAAAATGCCTGTCTTTAACCCTATGAGAATTTATGAAGATGAATCTTTACTCCAACTCATTAGAGAGTTTTCCTCTCCTGAAAAACGAATCTACATTATGGCTCACGTCAACCATCCGAGAGAAATTACAAAAGAAGCAAAAAAAGCTTTTGAAGCGCTCCATGACGCCGGAGCAATAGTGGTCAACCAAACTCCAGTATTAAAAGGAATTAATGACGATCCTGTTGTTTTAGGCGAATTATTAGATAAGTTATCATGGGCGGGAGTAACACCTTATTATTTCTTTGTGAATCGACCTGTTGCTGGCAACAGTGACTTTGTATTAACATTGAAAGAAGTTTACGATATCGTTGAACAAGCAAAAGCAAGAACATCAGGACTAGGCAAGCGCGTCCGCCTGTCAATGAGCCATACCTCTGGGAAAATCGAGATTTTAGCTATCGAAAACGGAAAAGCGTATTTGAAATATCACCAATCTAGAGATGGCAATTATGGACAATTTATGGTGCTTGATTGCCCTGATGATGCAACATGGTTTGATGATCTGCCTGGCAACGAAAAGTATTGGAAAAAACCGAAAAAGAAAACAGACCAAGTTGTTTCAGTCAATGAATTGCCAGATCATCCTCAAAAAATAGCAAAATAAAAAAATGGACAAGGCTGTCGTTTGTGACAGCCTTTAAAAAAATCGTTATAAACGAAGCAAAATTATACAGGGGTTAAATAGACGAAAAGAAACAGGGAAGCAGATGAGAATTTTGTTCGAATATCATCATACAGGTTGATTGTGCCGTTTGCGTATGGAGAAGTCTAACAAAGAGGCCAAGCTCAAGTTTCAGTTTTTTGCGATTTGAAAAAGTTCTCTTTCTTAATAAAAGGGAAAAAGACACTAAAACTGCAAAGAAATGAATGGATGAGTTTGGTGGTTAGAGCTACGAAAAAATCGCCAGTAAGCTAACAGAGTAATATCGAAAAAATACAAGAAAACTCCACACCTTCATCCAAATTCAATACTAAATGAAAAAATCTCCCCAGAAAATATTTTTTGATGATCCACAAAATTCCGCAAATGCCGTTATCTTTTTCTTTTCATCTTTTGCACGTTGGCTCCCTCACTGCATTAAGCTTTGAGAAAATATGCATTTTGTTAAGGAATATTCATTTCCAAGTGTGCATGTCCGTCAGCAAAAGCGAATATGATAGAAAACGATATATGACATTTATCATATTTTGAATATGACATATATGACTACACAGATCGATTTCCCTCATTTATGATTAGAAATATCAAATAAAGAAGGGAATCGAAACATGATGAAACAAATGCAAAAAAAATTAAGAAGGCAAATGGCTCCTTATGAAAAACCTAACACGCTGAATAGTGTTTGGCAGTTGATCAATACGACTGTGCCGTTTTTTCTGTTATGGTTTTTAGCTTATCAAAGCTTATCCATTTCTTATGTTCTTACTTTCGCTATTTGCATGATCGCAGCTGGATTTTTAGTTCGACTTTTCATCATTTTCCATGATTGCTGTCACTATTCCTTTTTTAAAAACCGCCTTGCCAATAAAATTTTTGGAACAATAGCTGGTATTTTAACGTTGTTTCCGTACAGCAAATGGCAGCACAACCATTCAGTCCACCACGCAACCAGCTCAAATCTAGATAAGCGCGGAACAGGGGATATATGGGTTTTGACAGTTGATGAATATTTGTCAGCACCGCCTTTAACTAAATTCGCCTACAGGATGTATCGAAATCCGTTGGTGATGTTTGGGCTAGGACCGATTTACGTTTTCCTTATTAAAAATCGGTTTAACAGAAAAAATGCGAGGTTAAAGGAACGCATCAACACATATATAACAAACATATCAATCGTTGCCTTAGTTGGGCTGCTTGGTTGGACGATCGGATGGGAGCCGTTTCTTATCATTCAAGGCACAATCTTTTTCATTTCAGGCTCTTTAGGCATTTGGCTTTTTTACGTACAGCACACATTTGAAGATTCTTATTTTGAAGAAGATGAAAACTGGGAGTATGTGAAAGCAGCTGTTGAAGGGAGTTCATACTATAAGCTTCCAAAACCGCTGCAATGGCTTACTGGAAATATCGGTTTTCACCACGTCCATCATTTGAGCCCAAGGATACCTAATTATAAGCTGGAAGAGGCACACAATCAAACGTATCTTTTACAGAATGTACCAACCATCACTCTAGCGACAAGCTTAAAATCTCTCCAATTCCGCTTATGGGATGAGCAAGCGAAAAAGTTTGTCGGGTTTAAAGACTTATCGAAAAAGAAGGAAAAAAAGTCGAAAGTCCATATTGAATCTGAATTGTAAAATCTTTAGAAAATTGGGCAAAGTTTTCAAGACGCAGTGTACCTTTTTATGATAAGATAACATATAAAACAAATTTTTAGAGGATTTGACCATGCAAAAAAAGTATATGATCTTAGAGAAATTCTCGGGAATTACTCCTTATATATGGAGCGTTTTTAGCATATTGCCGTTTTATTTTATTTTTCAATCTTCCTCCACTAAGGAAATCATTGCAGGGATCGTGCTGACACTTATATTTTTCTTTGTATATCGTTTAGCTTTTATTTCAAAAAAGTGGCCTGTCTACTTGTGGACATCAATTTTAATTGGGATTTCTATCACGATGACGATCCTTTTCCAATTTATCTATTTTGCTTTTTATATTGCTTACTATAACGGTCATATCAAAAACCGCATTGCTTTTTTAATATTGTACATCATTCACTTAGCTGCAACGACCATCTCGATCAACTATAACGTGGTTCTACAGGAAAAGTTATTCTTAAAGCAATTGCCATTTGTCATCATCATTTGGATTAGCGTCATCCTTCTTCCATTCAACATTTATAATCGAAAAAAGCAAGGGCAGCTCGAAGAACAGCTCCAAGATGCCAACAAAAGAATTTCCGAGCTCGTGAAACAGGAGGAGCGCCAGCGAATTGCCCGCGATCTTCATGATGCGTTAGGCCAGAAGCTGTCCCTTATCGGTCTAAAAAGCGATTTGGCTAGAAAATTAATTTACAAAGACCCTGAACAAGCCCGCAGCGAATTAAAAGACGTTCAGCAAACGGCCAGAACTGCATTGAATGAAGTAAGGAAAATAGTTTCACAAATGCGCGGGGTTCGATTGAAAGAGGAAATCATACATATAAAACAACTACTCCAAGCTGCTGAAATCAAGTTGGTAAGTAATGAAGAAGAATTCACACTATCAAACGTATCCCCGTTTATTGAGAACATTTTAAGTATGTGTTTGAAGGAAGCAGTAACAAATGTCGTAAAACATAGTAAGGCGTTTACTTGCCGGATTGCCATTCAGCAATCTTGGAACGAAATATGTATTACGGTGCAAGATGACGGAATCGGCATGGAGGAGGAACGGGATCTTGCGAAAGGAAACGGACTGATCGGAATTAAAGAACGTCTGGAGTTTGTGAACGGCAGTCTGGAAATTTGCTCGGAAAAAGGGACTACATTAATCATGAAAATACCTAATGTAGTAAAACAGACCGTTAAGGAGGGACTCAAATCATGATTCGAATCGTCATAGCTGAAGACCAGCGTATGATGCTGGGCGCTTTAGGGACTTTGCTTAATTTGGAAGAGGATATGGAAGTGGTGGGGAAGGCGAGCAACGGAGAAGAAGCTGTTTCACTTGTGAAGCAATATCAGCCTGATGTTTGCATCATGGATATCGAAATGCCCAAAAAAAGTGGCCTCGAGGCAGCTGAAGAGCTGAAAGACCTGGAATGTAAAGTGATCATTTTAACAACGTTTGCCCGTACTGGTTATTTCCAACGGGCTTTAAAAGCTCGTGTCAGCGGCTATTTATTGAAAGACAGCCCCAGCGAGGAGCTGGCAAGCTCGATCCGCAGCATCATGGCAGGCCGGCGAATCTATGCACCCGAGCTGATGGATGATGTTTACAGTGAAAAAAATCCTCTCACGGAAAGGGAGAAGGAAATATTAGAACTCGTTGCCGATGGGAAAAACACAAAAAAAATCGCGGACGAACTGAAACTAAAAACCGGAACGGTCCGAAACTATATTTCAACGATTTTGGATAAGCTTGAGGTAACGAACCGGATCGAAGCGATTAAACAATCTAAAGAAAGGGGATGGTTTAAATAGACATAAGAAAAATTGTTTTTTCGCAACTAAATCAAAACATGATAAGAGACGTAACCGAAATCTTGCAGGCGAACAAAATGAACAGTTATTAATACCTTTCCCAAAAACACGTTAAGTTCCTCAATATATTTCGTGGAACGATGAGATTCAGGTTCCGCCTGCCAATAAATTCACGTATCATATTTATTCTGGTTAAGCCGATAACGGCACCCTGTTTGTTTGAATTTATATTTTTCTAGAGAAAATGATTATTATATGATTCTCGTTATACCATTTATGAGTTTTCAAGCATCGCGAGCCAAACAATCGCTTTGTGAGAGCCTGAGTGCGTCATGCTTCTCGGTATACGAATTATAGAAAGAATTGTTTTTCATAGATAAGTTTATTTCTTAAGTTCTGATATGCGCTTACTTTTTTTTACTGAACATAATCAAACATTGTACTAGTAAAGCCGCCAAAACTAGACAACTGGCAGCAAACGGAAGGGAGGAAGGCGCCAATCCTGCAAGCAATACAATCCCTCCAAGAGAAGAACCTACTGCACTTCCTAAATAATTAGCGGAACTGTTTAAAGCTACAACAGCAGCGTCATGCTCAGGCTGGTAACGAAGCCGTTCATGTTGTTGCGGGGCTTGCGAAGCCCAGCCCATCGCCCCCCATAGAACAAAAGGTAAAAAGGATCGCATCGGGAAAGAGAGTGCAAATGGTATGCAGATCATAGCTAAAGCCATTATGGCTATAATTCCGGCCATAAGCATTTTCGGTTGCCGTCCGGTCAATGAAATATCCAACGGAAAAGCTCCCGATAACGCCCCCAATGCCCCATGCCCACCAATAAGATGCAAACGTGAGGGTGCTTTTAAGTTATCCAAAATGGTTGAAATATAAGTATAGAGTCCCAAGCTGGAAATGCTTGTTAAAAAAGTTACGCTGATGATTGCAGCAACTCGTCCGTTCGCCATTATGGCAAAACGATGCTGCATCGATGGCGGTGGAAACGAGATAATCCCTATCATAGCGACAAAACCTAATTCTCCTATTTATAAAAAGGGATAAGCTTTAATTCTATTACGAATATGTAAAATCGGTGTCTTCTTCATTGATCGTTTCAATTTTCCGACCTTCCTAATCTCGTTCGAATCATACGTTTATTTTAAGCAAACATCTTCAGTCCCTTTATCGTTTATAATAGAACAATACGGCGAACTGGAGGAAGTAATTGCATCTAAAAATAAAAAGCGTTGACTTTTAGAGCAATGTTTTGTAATATTGAGACCATAAATACCCATACATGTATGTGTAAAATGATTAGTTTAAACCAAATTTACAACATTCGATAGGAGGAAGAAGGGAATATGACGGTAAAAACTATCACGGTAAAAGAAATTGCAAACAAAATCATTCGCGGGGAAGATTTGTTTATAGTCGATGTACGCAATCAAGAGGAGTATGCTGATTGGAGAATTGAAGGAAAGAACGTACAAGTTGTAAATATTCCTTATTTTGAAGTTCTTGACGGTGTGGATCCATTTCTTGAGCAATTGCCTAAAGAGAAAGAAAACGAAATTTATGTGGTCTGTGCCAAAGGAGGATCATCGCTATTTGTTGCCGAACAGCTTGAACAAGCAGGTTTTTCACATGTTTATTCCATTGAAGGCGGTATGAAAGCGTGGAGCGAGCATTTACAACCGGTCAAAATCGCTGAGCTGAAAAACGGCGGTGCGATTTATCAATTTGTCCGTCTCGGGAAAGGCTGCCTGTCCTATTTGATCGAATCAAACGGAGAAGGTGCGCTTATTGATACAAATCGCATGACGGATGTATACGTTGAGTTTGCGAAGGAACGCGAGATTTCTATTAAATATGTCATTGATACCCATTTGCACGCAGACCATATTTCCGGCGGCCGCAAGTTAGCTGAACAATTGGGAGCGACGTACTATTTGCCTCCAAAAGATGCGACAGAAGTGACCTTTTCCTATGCACCGATTCAAGATGAGGATCGCATTCAGGTCGGTCATGCAGTGATCGAAGCTGTTTACTCACCGGGTCATACAATTGGCAGCACTTCGTTTATTATAGATGACCAATATTTACTAACGGGAGATGTTTTATTTATCGATTCGATCGGTCGTCCGGATTTGGCTGGAAAAGCGCAGGATTGGGTGGGGGATTTGCGCAAGACATTATATGAGCGCTATAAACAATTAGCAGATGACCTGTTGGTTTTGCCTGCACATTTTATGGTACCGGGTGAAATGAATGACGATGGTAGTGTTGGTACTACATTAGGTATGTTGTACGCAAAAAATCATGGTCTCAATATCGCGAGCGAAGAAGAGTTTCGAAAAACGGTGACGGAAAACTTGCCTCCGCAACCGAATGCTTATCAGGAAATTCGGCAAACAAATATGGGAAAGCTTCATCCAAATGAAGAGCAGCAACGCGAGATGGAAATCGGTCCAAACCGTTGCGCAGTCCGGTAATGATTAAAAAAGGGAGACTTGAGTCATTCATGCCGAGTCTCCTTTTTCTCCCTCCGCAAATATTTTTTAAATTAAGTAAAGGGAAAGCTATATTGATAACTAACAAGTAAAGACAATGCCTCTGTTCCAAAATTTGTTTAGAAAAATAAATCGGTTGATTATATACTTATACATGTATATAATTGTTCATAAATAAAAACAATGAATGAGGTGGAAAGAAGAATTGGAAGGAATACTGCTTTTGGCTTTATTTATTTTGTTATCAATATCTGTCTATCGGCGGTATTATCCAGTAAGAGGAGTTCCGTGTGTTGACTACCGCGATGAAAGTATAAATTCTTTAACGATTCTAGATCTTCGTGATTACAACGAAAAAACAAATCATTATCCCATTGCGAATTCCTTTCACATACCGTTTGCTTATTTAAAACGGCATGTTTATGAAATTCCTGATAAACCAATCCATGTGATTGCAAGTGATGAAGTAGGAAAAAATTTAGGCATTCGCTTTTTGCGCAGCCGCGGTTTTAAAGTGAAGAGCTATTCAATGGCCGATTGTCCTTGCAAAGAAAGGAGAAATGCCAAATGGAATACAGCAAAGAAATCAAAAACCGCCTAAAACGAATTGAAGGACAAGTAAAAGGGATTATTGGTATGATGGAACAAGAAAAGGACTGCAAAAGCGTGATTTCTCAACTTTCTGCTGCACGAAACGCTATTGATCGCACTATTGCCGTTATTGTAAGTTCCAATTTAGAGCAATGTATCCGTGAAAGCTTAGAAAATGGAGAAAAAACGGAACACCTTGTAAAAGAAGCTGTAGAGCTGTTGGTAAAAAGTCGTTAAAAATTTGTCAACTTTTCTTTGAAAAGTTGACAGATTTTTTTACCCCTATTAATATACATATAGGGGTAATGGTAATATTAAAGGAGGTCATTGACAATGAATGCAGATAAAGTATTAGACGCAAAGGGTTTTGCATGCCCAATGCCAGTCGTAAGAGCAAAAAAAGCAATTGATGAGTTAGAAGCTGGTCAAGTTTTAGAGGTGCATACAACGGATAAAGGTTCCAAAAACGATTTGACCGCTTGGGCAAAGGCAAGTGGACATACGGTTGTTAATATGAAAGAAGAAAATGGCGTTTTTACGTTTTGGATCAAAAAGGGATAATTTTTGCTATCTTTATACCCCTATGAGTATTTTGAGAAGAAGGTGGAAACAAAGTGTCGGAGCAAAAGAAAAAAACAACGATCATCTTGTTTAGCGGTGACTATGATAAGGCGATGGCAGCGTATATTATCGCGAACGGCGCTGCTGCCTATGACCATGAGGTTACAATTTTTCATACGTTCTGGGGGCTTAACGCATTGCGTAAAGATTCGACAGTTCCGGTGAAAAAAGGTTTATTAGAAAAAATGTTTGCGAAAATGATGCCGCGTGGTGCTGACCGCATGGGACTGTCGCGGATGAACTTTGGCGGAATAGGACCGAAGTTAATTAAGCGGGTGATAAAAAAACATAATGCTGTGCCGCTACCGCAATTAATCGATATGGCAAAGGAACAAGGAATAAAGCTGGTTGCTTGCCAAATGACAGTCGATCTTTTAGGACTCCAACAGGATGAATTAATAGACGGCATCGAATTTGCAGGGGTTGCTGCGTATTTAGCAGATGCTTCTGAAGGAAATGTCAATTTGTTTATTTAAGGTGAGTGAAGTCTTATGATCTATTAGGAACTTATCGGACAGCCCCTTCTGACTCCATTTTAGGCTTTTCGAACAACTCTTATGGATATTCGTATACCGAAGATTCAACGCATTGGATATGTGAGCGTTTCTGCTTGTAAAGATCATTTTCTTTTTTCATAATCCAGTCCAAAATAGTGCCTATCACCAATTAAACAATCATGGTTTATCCGTCAAAGAATATATTTTCCTCACTTTCTCACAGTTCCACATGTACAAACCTTGCCTCTCGCAAAACTTCTTTTTCATCAACATATAAGATCAAAACAGGTGCGGCAAACAAGGAAAGGTGCCCGACTATGTTCGGACATGATCGACATTGACAAAGACCATTTGTATCTTTGGAAATTTAGCCATAACCTTTTTCACTTTTGTCCATAAAGCATGACAAACACCAAAATTTGTTTTTGAGAGGTATAAGAATGCCAAATTTACGAAATGATTGATTTCTTTTATGGAAAATAGTTCATTCATTGTATTCAAAATTCATTTTTGCTCCTTCCTGCTTTTTAAACAAAGCACTTTTTTCTTTATACTATTAGAAATAAAAGCTGCAAGGATTATTGTATCTGATATACGGTCTTGTTGATAACTAGATGAGGAATATAGCTGTTTTTAAACTTATCAACTACATGCTATATAAATTTGCTTATCATCATAATCGTTATCCTTTATTTTTATAATCTGAAAAGTTGCATTAAACTTATTTTATAGAAGATGCTGAATGGAGCAAATTCCGCTGCATTTGGCGAAAATATTTTCAGATTGGGAGATGGTAAAATGAAGAAAATTTTGTGTGCAACGGATGGTTCTGATTACTCGAGATACGCAGCAGAAATGACAAAAAGTTTTTTGAAAATTTGGCCTGAAGCTAAAGTAATTGTTTTATATGTGACGGCAAAAGAAAATTATGCCTACGATTTAGTGCCGGATGCAGTAGAAAGATATGAGGAAACCGTTGCGAATCAAATAAAGGAAGAGGTAGAAAATCAGCTGTTTGCCGCTTGGAAAGAACGCGTCCAGTTTATGCATAAAACAGGCCATCCTAGTACAACCATTTGTAAAGTGGCTAAAGAAGAGGACGCTGATTTAATTATAATGGGCAGCCACGGGAGAGGGTTTATTGAACGGGCTCTATTAGGAAGCGTCACTCACGGCGTATTAAATCGCACGCACATTCCTGTTTTAGTAGTCAAAAAACCGATTTCATAAAATGATTTGCGCTTTTACCATATGTTTTACTTATTATCCTTATTAAAAATCATTATTTCACTTATTAAAGAAATCAAAGTATTCTTAAGGAGACCGCTTATAAAAAATAATTTTGTACTAGTTCTTCTTATCGGACTACAGCTTAGTAAAAAAGAGGTGTAACATCTATGGTGAATGAAAACGTAAATTATTCTTTGAAAATGCCTTCTCCCCACGGAAGTTTCAAAGGGCTTTGGCTAGGTGGTGTTGCCTTTACTTTTGCAATTGCGGCAATTGGATTTGCGCTAGCGGCAATACCAGGTCTTGATCATTTAGGGCCTCTCGCGTGCGCAATTTTGATCGCAGTCGTGTATCGGCAAATTTTCGGATATCCAGAATTGATTCGGTCCGGCATTCAATTTTCTGCGAAACATTTATTAAGATTTGCCATTATCCTATTTGGCTTAAAGCTTAATATTGATGTCGTGATCCATCAAGGATTAGGTCTTCTCGTCCGTGATGTCGCTGTCATTGTTTTTTCTATTTTTGTGACGGTTGGGCTTGGAAAATTATTAAAAGCCAATTCATCCTTAACATTATTGCTCGGAATTGGAACAGGAGTATGCGGAGCGGCCGCTATAGCTGCTGTTTCACCGATTTTAAAAGCTAAAGATGATGATACAGCCATATCTGCAGGGATTATCGCACTTGTTGGCACTATTTTTTCTATAACTTATACGATTATTCGGCCATTTTTACCTGGTTCAGATTTGCATTACGGAATTTGGAGTGGAATTAGTTTGCACGAAATTGCGCACGTCGCTTTAGCTGGCGCTCCGGCAGGACAAGATGCGTTAGCCATTGCCTTGTTGGCAAAGTTAGGAAGAGTTCTTTTGCTAGTACCGCTCAGTTTTATATTGATGTATTGGATGAGCCGGAAAAATGCTGGTCGGGGATCTGAAGACACAAAAGTGGAGTTTCCATGGTTTTTGATTGGCTTTATTCTAATGAGTTTGTTTGGTAGCTACGTTCTCGGGAAATCCATTCCTATTTCAAAAAGTGCATTAAACAGCATTTCTTATTTCACATCATTTATTTTGACTTCAGCAATGGTTGGCCTCGGCTTGAATATTAGTCTTCGCGATTTGCGAACAAAAGCTTTCCGCCCTTTAATCGCCATGTCCATTACATCAGTTTTATTATCTTTTCTATCTTTCTTTATTGCTTAATTATTCGAAAAGATAAAAAGTTTTAAATACAATTTAAAAAAGGGATATCCCAAAAGAGTACGATTTTGGGGTATCCTTTTTGATTTATATTGCATTCCAGAGTGGATCTGTCTAGCCTTGACTCTGTACTATAGTACACGGTTTATACTTTATATATTAATAGAGACTCGGAAATTTAATTACTAATTTCGGGTCTTTTGGGGATAAAAGCGGAATTTGAGAGGATACTTTGGAGTTTTCAATGCCATTTTCAAAAAAATGCACGCCAAATAAACCCACATATAGTGGATTTTTTTAAAAAGTATTTTATGATGGTTTTAAAGGGACAAAAGAGCTTTAATCAATGGGTGGAGATTTGAAAAGTTTGTATTTTTTGCTTCTTTTACCCACGTATCGGCATGTTGAGATATATGTACGAATACTCCAATGTCTTGAACTACGTCCTCTTGAATCCTCTAAACGATCATCAATCTTTTGACGTTTGATACAACGCTCGACCCCAGTACGTAAAGCATATCATTTTTTCCATTCTTTACTGTCACGCTTAATGCGCGGAAAAAGACGAGGATTATCCTTTGTCGCTGTATAAAATGTTCGCCCATATGTCGAATCTGAACATGGTGTTGGACATTTCCAACCTCCTACAACTGCCGGGCAACGCCATTTGCGACGATAGGTTTTTGAGTTTAATCCCCAATGGATCATGGGACGACCAATGGGGCAAATGGGAACACCTTCAAGATTGATATTCATGTCCTTATGTTGAAACTGTTTGGAACGACTTGGGTTTAGCTCAATGTTTCCAATTAGGATACCAGTGCAGCAGCTCATGATAGGTACTCACAAACAAAAACAGAGTCGTGTTTACTGGCACGATGCATCCTAGGATAAATCGGCAAGTCGTATGGACTATCTGAAGCCGTTACCATAAAAAGATTTCGTCCATAATAGTACTTTTCTCTTGTGCTATCCCAGACCCAATCGGCATCTGGATCGGAGAATTGTCGTTTACATGGACATTTCCAATTCCCCTTCTTATGACAATCACAGAGAAATTTGCCGTAAGGTCTTCCACCCGTTTCGACAGGAGCACCATCAGCCAAAATACGAAGAGATTGAGTGTCTCCTTATAGTCCGGCAGATGCGGATTTGTTGACAAAAAGTGTTTGAAATAGAATCTGAAGTTGATCATGTGCCTTAGGCATATACCGAACTTTCTTGCTTCTGAAGACACGGTTAACCAGCTTCTTAACAATATTTGAATTTTTCGGTTCAAGCTTTTGATGCTTTTTGCCTTTCTTTCTAGGCTTTTTCCATTTTCTTTACTTACTATTAGAAAGATGTGGAGTCGGATGAAGCCAAAAGGGTTTAAAAAAGTCGTAAAATGTTCCATCACCAGGAACATTACCAAGGCGAAAAGCCACTGAGAATGGCAAGGATAGGATTGGTTTATAAGTCGTACACCCATTGATCTACACTGGATACTTTTTATAATACATAAGTAATAAACTTCGAAGCATATCACACGGATTACGTGGCTTTCTTCCTCTTGAATTAGAGGAATATCGATGTTTAAGCAACTCCGCTGTTTTAGTTAAGTCTAGTAAAGAACACCAAACGATTGGTTCGAAATAAAATTCCTTTAAGAAGGATGTAGAAATGTTGTTTTTATCAAACTCTTCAATAATAAAAATGTTACTAATCACACTATTGTTTGGTTATTATTTTTTCATCACTTTATAAAGTAGAATGGTTATCAGCTTCTTGATGGCAGCCATTCTTAGTTTTATAAACAAGATTCATCAGTCTTTTTTCTTTGTATAAGTGATATAAATCAGTTAAAATACATATATAGGTATATGAAGGCGTACATTTACAAAAAGCATCAACAAGTTTTTTAGATAGAATTTTACTATAAAAGGAATTATTGCAGAGTCATTAAGAGATATGATTGCAATAAGCCCAGCGGCAAAACAATTAACAAGGTGGAATATCGGTAATAAAGTTCCGTATTGTGAAAATGTTTAGGAGTAGAATAGTGGATAATCACTTTTTAATTTGGAGAGGTAAATCAATGAGTGATGTGATAGCAATCGGCCCGTTTTTATTCCGCACCAATTGGTTAGTATGGCTGCTGTCTGGTATTAGCGGCTATGTATTTATGCACTTCTTATTAACCGAGAGGAAAGAATACCGAGATAAAATAGAAGCTCTTTTGTCCAATGCTTTACTTTATTATCTTGCTATTTGGAAAATCAGCCCCGCGCTATTTGATCCCTCCTTGTTTTTGAATAATCCGTTGAGCATTTTGTATTTGCCTAGTGGAAATAAGGGAGTTCTCCTGGGAATTGTAGTTGCTTCTATTTCTGTTTTCATTGGAGCATATCGTGCAAAGATCCCTATCTATGTGTTGACAAACTCACTGATAGCTTTCTATGTCATGGCTGGCTTCGTTTATTATTTGTTTCAGCGGCAGTACGGTGCTCCTATTTTACAAGGTTCGTGGCATGTTGGATTGACGCATCATCCAATTCATTTGTATAAATTGCTATTGTTTTTCTTGTTTATTGTATGGGTTCTTTTACGCAAAAAGCCGATAAACTTTCCCGGACATACATATTTTTTCCTTATCTTATTTAGTATTGGGCAGTTGCTCATTACCTTTTTCGCTGGCCAACATTCATATTTCCTTGGGCTATCGAAGCTGCAGGTATGGAACATTTCTATGCTTATGTTTGGCGTTGTTGGCAAAGTACTATTGTGGAAAAAAGAAAGAAACTAAAATCTTAAAAAAATCTTAACATAAGGAAGATATCATGGAGAAAGAATGAAACGACGGAAAGGAGTGTGCAACACAAAAATGTCTGCGTTATTTGCTTTAACAGCCGGCATGCTTTCTTTTTTCTCGCCCTGTATTTTTCCTTTAGTTCCCGCCTATGTCGCACATCTTACCGGAACATCTGTAAAAGACAACAAAATTCAAGGAAGAAAATGGGATATATTTACCCGTTCGCTAGCGTTTATTTTCGGATTTAGTATAATTTTTGTCCTGATGGGGGCCACTGCTAGCTTCATTGGGCAATTCTTTACAGAATACCGCACATTCATTGAAAAAATTAGCGGTTTATTAATCATAGTTTTTGGCCTACAGATGGCTGGAATATTTACATTTCGGTTTTTTATGCGTGAAAAGAGATGGAGTCTCCGTAAAGAGAAAACAAAAAATATATTTAGTTCTATGATTATCGGTATGGCGTTTGCTACTGGTTGGACTCCTTGTGTTGGTTTGACTTTATCCTCCATTTTGCTTTTGGCTGGATCAACCGAAACGATGTACAATGGAATGTTCTTGCTCTGGTTTTATTCCTTAGGATTAGGAATTCCATTTCTTATCATTTCACTCGCTATTACGCGTTCTTTAAGAATAGTTAAAAATGTTAACAAATGGCTGCCGGTGTTATCAGTAATAAACGGATGGATTATGGTCTTACTCGGGGTTCTTCTATATACGGGACAGATGCAAAAAATAAGTTCTTTATTATCGAGTTATTCCATCTTTTCGTACTAAGGATTGAAAAGGGGGTGTTTTTTTTTGAAAAAAGCGGTAACCATGATCCTATTGGTCGGCTTATTGGGCTGGACTGTCTATGATACAGTCTTTAAGGGAAAACCATCTTCATCTATAGATAATAGTAGTTCTTCCTATGTGGAAGGAATTAATAAGGGAAACCGTGCACCAGACTTTAAACTACAAACATTAGATGGCCAAACGGTTGCGCTGTCTGACTTTCGAGGAAAAAAAGTAATTGTCAATATGTGGGCGACATGGTGTCCACCTTGTCGTGCAGAGATGCCGGATATGCAAAAATTTTATGAGAAATACAAAGATGAGGGGGTTGAAATACTAGCGGTAAACTTGACACAAGCCGAAAAAAACAAAGAAGACGTTGCCCGTTTTTTAAAGGACTATGGAATTACGTTTACTGTAGTTCTTGATGAAATGGGGGAAGTGTCTGAGAAGTATCAAGCTCAAGCCATTCCGACAAGTTATCTTATTGATTCGAAAGGATTCATACGCGAAAAGATTACAGGACCGATGAGCTATGATTGGATGGTAGAGAAAATTGCTTCCATGGAATAAACTCCGTTTTTTAGGGAGGAGATGGACATGAGTACTCCAATTCTAGTTGTCGAAGACGATGCGAAAATTAGGCAATTAGTAAAAATATATTTAGAAAAAGAAGGATATGAAGTATCGGAAGCGGGAGATGGAGAAATGGGAATGGATATGTTTTTAAAGCGTTCTCCTTGTTTAATTATTCTGGATCTCATGCTTCCTAAAATGAATGGAATAGAGCTATGCAAACAAATTCGTCAGGACTGGAAACATGATGTTCCAATCATTATGTTAACAGCTAAAATACGGGAGGAAGATCGTGTTGCTGGATTACAGGCGGGAGCAGACGATTATGTAATAAAGCCGTTTAGCCCCAGAGAGCTTGTAGCCCGTGTGGAAGCCGTGTTGCGACGAACAGAACAACGATGCAATAAAATTTCTTATAACGGATTAACTATTAAGCTGCGCAGGGGAGAAGTTTGGTTGCATGGACGGCAAATTCACCTTACTCAATCTGAATTTCGTCTTCTTCACTTTTTCATGCAACATCCTAATCAAATTCTTTCCCGGGAACAGTTGTTAGAACAGTTGTATCCAAATGGTGAAAAATGGGTGATGGAGCGTACTATTGATGTGCATATAGGAAAATTGAGGGAAAAATTAGAAGATAACCCTTCGCAGCCAAAATGGATTCAAACGGTTCGAGGAATGGGGTATAAATTTGTTGCGTCTTAAATTAAAAACTTTGCAAGAAAAACTTTATTCCCGAATTTTTTGGAAATTAATCACAATTAATTTGTTAGTCATTGGCAGCGTTATTTGGTTGACAGGTGTTTCCGTCAATGATTTTGCTTGCCTTTTAGTGAATCAATTCAATATGGTTGGAGAAGCAAGGAAAGAATTTTTTAACAGTACCATGGAATATTATTTAATTCGTACGAGCATCATCGCAGTAATTGTCGCCGCTGTTTTGCATTATTATTTAACGAGGAAAGTCGTGGCTCCGCTTCAGAAACTCGTCCAATCAACTAAAAAATTAAGTAGCGGTCAGTATCCTCAGCTTCTCGAAGCGGCTTCGAAAGACGAAATTGGCGAACTGACAAAGAACTTTAATCAGCTGATTATTCGCTTGAAAAAGATGGAAGAAGCAAAAAAAAATATGATTAATGATATGGCTCATGAGTTACGCACGCCTTTGACCAATCTAAATGGATATCTAGAAGGATTAAGCCAAGGCGTATTAAAAGGAGATGAATCATTGTTTCAATCACTTTATGAGGAATCTGTGCGATTAACGCGTATGGTCAATCAACTTGATCAATTGACAGAGTGGGAATACAAACATTTGCATCATTTTGAGCTAAAAGATAAAGTGGATATAAAGCCGTTTATAGAAGAGTGTGTAAAATTGTTTCAGTTAGATTTGGAGCAGCGCGGCATCTCCTATATCGTTTGCATCGAAGAGGCACAAGTTCTCGTTGACCGGGATGGCCTGAAGCAAGTAATGAACAACTTAATACAAAATGCCATTCAATATAAGATAGGAGATGGGGATATTTGTATTTATGGCAGGGAAGAGGAAGGAATGTACAAGGTGACGGTGCAAGGAGAAGGAGAACCGATTCCTGAAGAGAAAAGAGAATGGTTATTTGAACGATTCTATCGAGTAGATTCAGCAAGAAGTAGAAATACTGGCGGAACGGGGTTGGGGCTATCGATTGTGAAAAAGATTATCGAACGTCATATGGGAGAAGTAGGAATGTATTCTGAAGGGAATACACATTCGTTTTGGTTTACGATACCGTTAGCTTCTAGAAAATTGGACAGCAGTAATTGAAATTAGCTTCTGTTTGTTTTTTGATCATAAAAGACAAGGTCCTCTCCCGCTCCTTGGAAAGTGGGAGAGGACATATTTATGGTTTTTCAATCCAAAACATTTGCCTCAACATTGCCTCTGCTTGAGGAAACGGAAGCCCTAATTTCCATCCCCCCATTCCTCTAATGCCATATTGAGAAATTAATCGATATTTCGCAATCATGCTCCGGGCATCCTCAAACCATACCACATGTTTATTTCCTTTTTTATCTGTATAGAAAAAGTATGGTGATTTTGATGAGAGGTCGTACATAATTGGCACCCCGAGATCCATGGCAAGTTTTACAGCTTCATTTTGTGAACGGGATGTTCCTTTTGTAGCGCCGTTTCGAAAATAGATCCAATCATAAGCATACATAGCAATACCTAAAAACAGTTTCTGCTTCGGAACGGTATTTACTGCATAATTTAAAGTAGCGTGCACTTGATTAATGGGTGCGATCGGTCCAGGAGGCCCTCCAAACCAGTGCCAATCATACGTCATGAGAAACATATAATCGACAACTTTTCCTAACGCCGCATAATCATACCCCGCAAAATGAGATGGATACCGATCTCCTTGTTTAGGAGGCACAGCAATGGAAACAGTGAATCCAGACGGTTGCAATTTATTAGCTAGTTCTTTCATAAACAGATTCAATGGTGTTCGATCTTCGGAACGTACTCCCTCAAAATCAATATTTACCCCTTTGAAATCATTGTATCGGAGTAACCGTTCGATATTATTGATTAATTTTTTTCTTAAGGATGGATTATTCAAAATATGGTGTGCTAATTGATGATCAAATCCCTTTGCACTTAGGTTGGTAATAACTGCTACTGGCACTAAATGCTGCTTCCATCCTTCAGTAATGGCCGTTATTGCTTGCAATGAACTTAGGTTTCCGTCCCAATCCGAATGATATTCGAATACACCGATTTGGCTGACCAACGGGCGATAATTACGCAGTAGCGATTGATCAGATTCTTTATTTTTCGGCACCATATAAGCACCTGTCATAATACGGTGTTTTTTATATTGCGGAATGTAGATCTTTGCTCCTGCTCTTACTACGGAAGGGTCTTTAATACCATTGAACCGAGCTAATTGCCAAACCGAAAGAGAATGGCGGTTTGCAATCGTCCACAATGATTCTCCTCGAGAAATCGTATATGTTGTTCCTGGAATAAGAAGAGACTGTCCAGGCACAATTTGATCGGTAGAAAGACCGTTCATTTTTTGAATACTGCTTACGGTTTGATTGTATTTGTTGGCGATTTTCCATAACGGTTCCCCTGCTTTGACTTCATGGATGATAAAAGAGCTGCTTGTGGACTGGGCAAAGGCCTGAGTGTGGAATTGGATAATGGCTAAACATAAAATTATAGTAGCTAGAACAATTTTGTTCATTTGAATAAAACCTCCCTTCAGAATGGTTTCCTAGGATATAATTTGTGCCATTTGTGAATGTATATTCTCCTATATCGCAGTATAACTTTCAAAACCTATGTTCTAGAGTGGTGAAAACGATTTTTATTTTTCTATGCGGCGGTTGTTTTTTAAGAAAAAAGTGCAGAGCATTTCAGTATATATATTTGTTTATATCGTATAAAAATTCAATCTGAATTTTCGCTATTGGGGGCTAGACATGGAGCCTCTACAACCATGATTCTTTTGCCAAGCGGCCAACTGCAACAGACTTGGAAACCCAAACAGGTTATCATGGCTGCCCCTCTATGTAAAGCGTCTCAGCATAACCATTGCATAAAAATTTTGCACATCTCTGTACTTTAATGGTTCTTACGCAATCTTGGTGATAGGGAGGAACTAATTGAGAAAAATAGTGTGTAGAATTTTTAGCCAATTATGTCGACTTTTCACCAAAAGAACGTAAGAACCACTTTAATTTTGCAATAAACAGGCGGTCAGGATATTGTCAGTTGTGTTGATGTTTTGGATAGATGAAAACATGGCAATAGGGCATGAGAGGGTATGATAAAAATCAATAAGGAAAATGTGTTGACATATGGAGAGAAGTTAAGTAATATAAAATATACATATACATGTATATGTAATTTATATGTTTATATGTGAATGGTACACGGATAATAATGTACCCGTGTATAGGGAAATTTTTTTAATCCAAAATATAAACGAAAAAAATAAGGAGGCATCAATTATGAAAGTAGCTATTATTGCTGCAAATGGTGGTTTGTTTGATGCGTACAAAGTATTCAATATTGCGACGGCTGCGGCGGCTGCCGAGGCGGAAGTGGGAGTATTTTTCACGTTTGAAGGATTGAATTTAATCCATAAAGAGGCGCACAAACAACTTCCGATCCCAGCGGGAAAAGAACACTTCCAACAAGGATTCCAAAAAGCGAACGTTCCGTCAATTGAAGAACTTCTCCAAATGGCGCAAGAAATGGGCGTGAAGTTGATCGCCTGCCAAATGACGATGGACGTGATGGGGCTTGAGAAAGAACAGTTTGTTGATGGAATTGAAGTCGCTGGAGCGGCCACATTTCTGCAATTTGCGAAAGACGCCGATATTACATTAGCGTTTTGATCATTAGGAGATGAATGAGAATGAAGAAAGTCACTGTCTATACGACAACGACGTGTCCGTATTGCGTGATGTTAAAAAATTTCTTGCGCGAGCAAGGCATTCCGTTTACTGAGGTGAATGTTCAACTAGACCCAGCGGCAGCGCGCAAGTTAGTTGCAACAACTGGGCAAATAGGCGTGCCGCAAACGAAAATTGACGGGCAATGGGTGTTCGGGTTTGACCCGGAAACAATTATGCAATTATGGAATCGATAAAAAGAGATTTTGTCCCAAAAATAGTCTTTGACACCGCCGAGAGGGTACGGCATTTTGATCATTCATCTTTTTAGAGGGAGGGTATAGTCGTTGACAAAAATCATTTCAGTTAAAGAAGTGGCCAATAAAATTATTCACGGCGAAAAAATGTTTATCGTTGATGCCCGCAATGCAGAAGAGTTTGCTAATTGGAGAATTGAGGGAAAAAACGTAGAGGTCGTCAATATCCCATATTTTGAAATTCTCGATGGGGTGGAGCCGTTTTTAGATCGCCTGCCGAAAGATAAAAACACGACGATTTATTCGGTTTGTGCAAAAGGCGGTTCGTCGGAGTTTGTGGCGGAACAGCTCGAACAAGCCGGATATCAAAACGTTTACTCGATTGAAGGCGGCATGAAAGCGTGGAGCGAGCATTTAGAACCAGTTAAAATTGGAGAGTTGAAAAGTGGTGGCACGCTCTATCAATTCGTTCGCCTTGGCAAAGGGTGCTTATCTTATCTTGTCGAGTCCAACGGCGAAGGGGCGCTCATTGATACAAACCGCATGACAGATGTGTACGTTCGGTTTGTGAAAGAACACGGTATAACCATTAAGCATGTGATTGACACCCATCTGCATGCTGATCATATTTCTGGAGGCCGCAAGCTGGCCGAACAACTTGGAGCGACGTACTATTTGCCACCGAAAGATGCGGAAGAAGTGACGTTTTCTTACACGCCGATTCAAGATGGGGATCGCATCCAAGTTGGCGACGTCGTGATCAAGGCGTTGTATTCGCCGGGGCATACGCTTGGGAGCACGTCGTTTATTGTTGATGATCAATATTTATTAACAGGGGATATTTTGTTCATTGACTCGATCGGCCGCCCAGATTTGGCGGGGAAGGCACAAGACTGGGTCAGTGATTTGCGTCAAACGTTATATAAACGTTATAAACAACTTGCTGATAACTTGGTTGTTTTGCCAGCGCACTATATGGGACCGAATGAAATGAACGAGGATGGAAGTGTGGCAGAGGCGTTAGGCGTTCTCTATAAGCAAAATCATGGTTTAAATATTGGAAGTGAGGAAGAATTCCGAAAAACGGTGACAGAGAACTTGCCGTCGCAGCCGAATGCGTACAAAGAAATCCGGCAAACGAACATGGGCAAACTTTCTCAGGACGAAGAACAGCAACGGGAAATGGAAATAGGGCCGAACCGTTGCGCTGTACGATAACCGAGCCGTTTCATAGCATATAGCAGCTAAAAAGAAAAGGGGGTTTGGTATGCAGTTGCATCGAGCCTTCTATTTTTTAAAGCTGTCCCACTTTGAATCGTTGTATAACGTTCGCTTTTGATATGATTTAATGCAAGGGCAAAACACAATAGCAGGAAGGTGAACATATGGCTGGACATCGTTTTCATTATGGAAAAGCGGAAAAACTGCTCGAACCAAAACGGAAGGAATGGATTTCTCCCGAACAAGTGATTTCTATCTTATCTGTTCAACGGGACGATGTGATCGCTGATCTTGGAGCAGGGAACGGCTATTTTACCATACCGCTTGCTAAGGAAACAAATGAGAAAGTACATGCTGTCGATGTACAACCGGAAATGATCCAACTGCTAAAACAGCGCGCAGAACAAATGGCGATTACGAATATTGAGTATCAGGTCGCGGATGTCAGCTCTACTGCCCTTCCGTCTCATTCTATTGATAAAGGTTTAATGGCATTCGTGTTTCATGAGGTTGAGCCAAAAGATGCTGTGATGGATGAAATTCGCCGCATTATGAAGCCAAACGGACAGTTTTTGTTCATTGAATGGGAAGCGATAAACAGTGAAATGGGACCGCCTGTGCACGAACGAATCGCTTCAAGTAACTTGCTTGCTTATTTGAAAACGAAAACGAGCCAGGTAGAGTTTATTCGTTTTCATCCGGCAATATATGGAGTTTTCATCCGCTATTGAGTAGCAGCGGATTAAAATGAATATATTTCCATTTGTTATATACCTATAAGGGTATATAAGGCAATCGTAAATAAGAAGCGGTAAAACGGGTGGATAATATCATTTGGTTACTATTATTAGTATTAGGGATATTTTTGCTTGCCGTTTACCGTCGGTATTACCCAGTGGGGAGAATTCGGTGCATCCAGTCAGCTGATGTGTCCAAACACTTGATTAAGGTCGATCTTCGTGATTATATTGAAGTAAGTCAGGACGGCCTTAAAAGGACATTGAATATTCCTTTGGCGTATTTGAAACGACATGTTTTCCTTATTCCACGGCAATCGTTGCATGTCATTACTAAGGATTCCGTGGAAAAAATTTAGGCATCCGTTGGTTGCGCCGCTACGGTTATAATGTCCAAAGTTACTCCTTGGCCGTCTGTCGTTGCCAGGAAAGGAGCCATACTAAAAAATGGAGTATAATAAAGAAATTAAAAACCGCTTAAAACGAATCGAAGGACAAATTAAAGGGGTTCTTGGTATGATGGAGCAAGGAAAAGATTGTAAAAGCGTTGTTGCCCAACTGTCGGCAGTGCGCAATGCGATTGATCGCGCCAATGCGGTGATCGTTAGCTCTAATGTGGAACATTGTCTTCGTGAAAGTTTGGAAAAAGGCGAGAAAACGGATCATCTTGTGAAAGAAGCAGTGGAATTGCTCATAAAAAGTCGATAAAATCGTCGTATCAACAAGTATAAAAGGTGTTGACAACACTCTTTTTATTTATTAATATACCCATAGGGGTAATAGTAAATCAAGGGGGTTATCAAAAATGAACGTAGAAAAAGTATTGGATGCGAAAGGATTGTCTTGCCCGATGCCGGTCGTTAAAACAAAAAAAGCGATGGATGAATTAACGTCCGGTCAAGTATTGGAAGTCCAAACAACCGATAAAGGGGCAAAAAGCGACTTGCCGGCGTGGGCGCAGGCAAGCGGCCATAAAGTGATCGATATTAAAGAAGAAAATGGCATTCTAACTTTCTGGATCGAAAAAGGATAATACGATCGCTTACTGTACACTTGCATATGATTCATGGAGGGGGGCGAAAGATGTCGCAACAAAAGAAAAAAACGACCATCATTTTGTTTAGCGGTGATTACGATAAGGCAATGGCGGCGTACATTATCGCCAACGGCGCCGCTGCTTACGATCATGATGTAACGATTTTCCATACGTTCTGGGGGCTGAACGCATTGCGTAAAGACGCCCACGCTCCAGTCCAAAAAGGATTTTTAGAAAAAATGTTTGCGAAAATGATGCCTCGCGGCGCCGACCGCATGGGCTTGTCGCGAATGAATTTTGCGGGCATCGGCCCGAAATTGATTAAGCATGTCATCAAAAAACACAATGCCATGCCCCTTCCGCAACTCATTGACATGGCGAAAGAGCAAGGGGTGAAGCTCGTGGCCTGTCAAATGACGGTCGATCTTTTAGGATTGAAGCCGGAAGAACTGATCGATGGAATTGAATTTGCAGGAGTGGCTGCGTATTTAGCCGATGCTTCTGAAGGAAATGTCAATTTGTTTATTTAAATGAGGGGACATCGATATGGTTCAAACAATTGTTAACATCGTTTTATTCATTCTCATTATATGGTTTATTACAAGCAGAGTGTTGCCGCCGAAGGGAGTGCGGATGATCACCCCGACAGAACTGAAGCAGCAACTGCGGAAAAAAGATGTGCAATATGTTGACGTCCGCACACCGATGGAGTTTCGAGCTCACCATTTGCCGGGATTTAAAAATATCCCACTGAATGAACTTCCTTCTCGGGTACATGAGCTGTCAAAAGAAAAAGAAGTAATCGTCATTTGCCAAAGTGGTATGCGAAGCATGAAAGCGAGCAAACTATTAAAGAAAATGGGTTTCCGACATGTGACAAATGTGAAAGGCGGAATCAATGCATGGGTGTAAAGGAGGGGGAACGAGATGAAGACGATCACAGCAAAAGAAGTGGAAACGTTGCTTCGTGAGGGAAAGCCGCTGAATATTGTCGATGTGCGTGAAGCGGATGAAGTCGCGGCTGGAAAAATCCCAGGGGCTATGCATATACCACTTGGGCTCATTGAATTCCGAATGGATGAGCTTGATAAAAATAAAGAGTATATTCTTGTCTGCCGTTCCGGCGGGCGAAGCGGACGGGCGGCAGAACTTCTTGAAAAACATGGATATTGCGTTGTCAATATGACTGGCGGCATGTTAGCGTGGGAAGGGCCGGTCGAGTAATTAGTGAAGGAGGAATGTAGCGTGATTCAAGTGAATATGACAGTCGATGCGAAAGGATTATCTTGCCCGATGCCAATCGTAAAAACGAAAAAAGCGATCAATGATCTTGAACCGGGGCAAGTGCTCGAAGTGCAGGCGACGGATAAAGGTTCGAAGGCAGATATCAAAGCATGGGCCGAAAGCACAGGACACCAATATCTCGGGACGATTGAAGAAGATGGGGTGTTAAAGCATTATATCCGTAAAGCAACTGACAGTGAAACGAAGAAAGAAACGAAATTTTCAAATGTCGTTTCGAATGAAGAATTGCACAATCAAATGAACGATCCATCTGCTTTGATTTTAGACGTGCGCGAACCAGCAGAATATGCATTTGACCATATTCCTGGCGCCTTGTCGATTCCGCTTGGAGAATTAGAAAATCGCATTAATGAGTTGCCGAAGGATAAAACGATTTATGTTGTTTGCCGTACTGGCACGCGCAGCGATTTAGCGGCACAAAAATTAACAGAAAAAGGATTTACTAATGTATGGAATGTTGTTCCAGGCATGTCCCAATGGAACGGGCCGCTCGATACAGCTCAATCCTGATTGAGCGGTTTTTTTAAAACAAAAATATACTATAGGGGGTATAAAAATGGCGGTAAAAGAAATAACGGTGCAAACATTAACAGAAAAAGTATTAAATAAAGAACATCTCGTTATTTTCGATGTACGCAACGAAAGCGATTTTCATGATTGGAAAATCGAAGGGGAGAACTTTGAATATATTAATGTTCCATACTTTGAGTTGATTGATGGTGTCAATTCGGTAATCGACCGCCTTCCAAAAGAAAAAGATGTTGTCGTCGTTTGTGCCAAAGGCGGTTCAGCGGCGTTTGTTGCAGAACAATTAATAGAAGCAGGATTTGACAATATTTATACGCTCGTTAGCGGCATGAAAGCGTGGAGTGAACATCTTCATAAAGCAAAAGTATATGAAGATGACAAGATGAAAGTATATCAATTCATTCGTGTCGGAAAAGGATGTCTCTCTTATATGGTGATTTCCGGAAAAGAAGCGCTTGTCGTGGACCCGTCGCGGTTTATTGATGTATATGAACAAGTCGCAAAAGAAGAAGGAGTAGCGATTACGCATATCGTCGATTCCCACTTGCACGCCGACCATATTTCCGGCGGAAAAGCGCTAGCGGAACGGACAGGAGCGACATACTATTTGATGAAAAGCGAAGGAGCGGTGTTTGATTTCGAACCGCTGGAAAAACATGACCGCATTGATTTTGAGCAAGTGCAATTAGAAGTATTAGCGGTGAAAACGCCAGGGCATACGCCGGGAAGTGTTTCTTTCTTTGTAAATAATCAATTGCTTTTCTCTGGAGATACGATTTTTGTCGGCGGACTCGGACGCCCGGATTTAGGCGGAAAAGCAGCGGAATGGGCCGCGGATTTGTATGACACGGTATACGAAAAAGTCGTTGCGATTGCGGATGATGTCATCGTTCTACCTGGCCATTACGCTAATTTGGATGAAGAAATGAGCAAAGCCGGATTTATCGGCGACACATTAGGCAATATTCGTGCCCGCAACGACATGATGCGGCATAAGCAAAAACAAGAATTTATCGATATTGTCGTTCAAAACGCGAATACAGAGACACCGCCAAACTTTGAAGATATCGTAGCGATTAACCGCGGGCTAAAAGCGGTCGACATCGAACAGCAGCAAGAACTCGAAATCGGTCCAAACCGTTGTGCGCTGCATCATACTCGTTAATTGAGGGGTGAGAAAATGAATGCAAATAAGATCATAGATACAAAAGGATTATCTTGTGCCATGATCGTTGTGAAAGCAAAAAAGGCTATCGATGAATTACCGCCCGGCCAAATACTTGAAATCAAAACAACGGATCAAGGAGCAAAAAATGATCTAACCGCTTGGATAAACGTAAGCGGTCATGAGTTAGTCGATTATAAAGAAGAAAACGGTGTATGGAAATTTTGGATAAAAAGAAAATAATCATTCGGGGGGACATTAAGGCCCCCTATTTTTCACAACATCAAAAGGAGTGACGTGTTGATGGAAGTTACGCTGAATTTCATCATCGTGATTTTTCTCATAGGTTTTATCGGTTCATTTATTTCTGGAATGGTTGGCATTGGCGGGTCCATTATTAAATATCCGATGCTTCTCTATCTTCCACCGCTATTTGGTCTTGCCGCGTTTAGCGCCCATGAAGTATCGGGCATTAGCGCCGTGCAAGTTTTTTTCGCCACGATTGGTGGTGTATGGGCATATCGAAAAGGCGGTTATTTAAATAAAACGTTAATTCTTTATATGGGGATTAGTATTTTAATCGGCAGTTTCATCGGCGGCTACGGCTCCAAACTGATGAGCGAAGGAACGATTAACGTCGTTTACGGCATTTTGGCGGCTTTGGCAGCCATCATGATGTTTGTACCGAAAAAAGGGATTGATGATATTCCGTTGGACAAAGTGATCTTTAACAAATGGCTGGCCGCTGCATTGGCATTTCTGATCGGAATTGGCTCCGGGATTGTCGGGGCGGCGGGGGCGTTCCTTCTCGTTCCTGTGATGCTCGTGATTCTGAAAATTCCTACTAGAATGACGATTGCCACTTCATTGGCTGTCACCTTGATTTCTTCCATTGGCTCGACGTTTGGCAAAATCACCACCGGTCAGGTCGATTACATCCCTGCCCTCATTATGGTGGTTGCCAGTTTGATTGCCTCGCCGCTAGGGGCAAAAGCAGGACAAAAAATGAATACAAAAGTACTCCAAGTCATTTTAGCCGTTTTAATTTTGGCAACGGCGGTGAAAATTTGGGTCGATATTTTGTAGATGAATTCTTTAGTTAAACCTACCGCAGCACGGTGCACTATATATAATTGAAGATTCTTTGCCTACTGAATACTACGTTTTTGCTCTGCATATAATGAAGCTGACTGATGCCTGCTATGATGAAGAAAGTTGGGTAAACGAATATGTTCCATTATACGGTCGAAGTACAAAAGGAAATGAACGAGGCGATCGAGCAGCTGGAAGAGATCTTGAAGAAAGAAGGTTTCGGGGTTTTGTGGCAGTTTAGTGTCACGGATAAATTGCAGGAAAAAGGGGTTGATTTTTCGATCCCGATGGTCATTTTGGAAGTATGCAATTTGCAGGAGACGGCGCAGGTGCTGTCGAAAAACATATCCGCCGGTTATGTTTTACCGTGCAAATTCGTCGTCTATAAAGAGAGATGAACTTTGCCATACTTATCAGTTTTTACTCTCGATTCTCCTTTCCGACTATACGTTTGTTACATGTCTTGACCACACCGATAAAGTAAAGTTCGATTATATTCTTCGATATCCGGAATAATAGGAAAGGGCACAAAGAAGTTTCGTTGGATATATCCAACTTTGTATTGAACACGGGGCTTTTATTGACAAATTTTGGATCTATTCTAAATGTGGTGGTCATGCTTATCATCTGAAGGGCTCAGATAATCCACAAAAAATGATAAAAAAATAACACCTTCTTCTCTCTCTTTGATAATCTAAAGTTGCGACACAAAAGATACCAAAGGGAGAGAAGATAGGTGCTTACTCATTCTATCATAAACTTATTAGGAATTAAAGATATGCATGTAGAGATTTTTGATTCAGGGGAAGAACAAGGTGTATTTTGGTTTGAACTACATACACGTGTGAAAATGCAGAAATGTCCGCAGTGTAAAAGCCGTACAAAACGCATCCATAGCTATCGAATGCAAAAAATACAAAGTTCATCAGTGGCGGGAAAAAGAGTGTACTTACATGTGAAGAAGCGAAGATATCGTTGTACAACATGTGGTCATACTTTTTATGAAAAGCTTTCGTTTGTAGATCGATATCAACGTCACACGCTCATGCTGGCTCAGGAGGCATTATGTTTAAGTGCAGAAATGTCCTTTACACATGCTGGTGATGCTAGTATAGTTTCATGGACACCCTTTAGTGAAATATAATATTAACGAAGGGATGTGTCCTGATATGGGTAACACAAGCGAAAAGCGTAAAAGTTATCATGCTGAATTTAAGGAAATGGTGGTTGAGCTTTGTCAAACTGGAACACCAGTAAAACAGATCTTGAGCGAATATGGCCTGTCTGAAACGACAATCTACAAATGGATCAGAAAACAAAAACCGATTAAGCTGGATGACGGGGGCTCTTTTACCCCGGAAGAATTTCTGAACCTGCAAAAAGAATTGCACCGGCTGAAAGAGGAAAACGAAATCTAAAAAAAGCTATGGCCATATTCGCAAAGAAGTGGATCAAACCACTGTTATATCCATGATTGACGAGATAAGAGCCAAACACCATTATGACCTTAAAACCATGTGTACGGTCCTTGGCGTGCCGAGAAGTACTTACTATCAATCCAAACAAAAAACAGAGTCAAAAACAAAACGGGAAAATCGGGAGCTGACAGACAGAATACGAAAAATCCATTCGGAAAGAGAAGCGAAAAAACGCAGTCAATTAAAGAAATCGGTGAAACAAATTCGTGAAGATTTCCTGCCCCGAATGGCAAGATACAAAGAACAAAAGGAAATGTTCGGTGACCGTAACAGCTACTCGAAAACAGACAAAGACGCAACCTTCATGCGCATGAAAGAAGACCATATGAAAAACGGTCAGCTCAAGCCCGGATACAACGTGCAAATGGGGACAGAGAATCAGTTTATCTTGTTTTATACCATTCATCAACGACCGACCGATACACGTTGCTTTATCCCACATATGGAGAAGCTAGCCTCCACTTCATTACCGATGCCCCAAACAGTTATTGCGGATGCAGGCTATGGTAGTGAAGAAAACTATGTATATGCAGTTGGTGATGAGAAAGAGCCCCGGTTTGAGTTTCTAATTCCTTATGGGAGCTATGTAAAAGAACAAACACGTACATACAAAAAAGACATTAAAAATGCCAAAAACTGGACCTATTGTGAAGAGGATGATTGTTTTATTTGCCCGAATGGAAGGAGAGTAACGTTTAAAAAATACCAAAACAAAAAGAATCCATCTGGCTATGAACAAAGCTTCAAAATATACGAATGTGAAGATTGTACCGATTGCCCATTGAAAGCGAAATGCACAAAAGCGAAGGGAAATCGTCAAGTTCACTGGAATCCCATCTTCGAAGAAATGAAAGCAAAGGCCAAAACAGCCCTTGAATGTGAAGAGAAAGCCGCCATCTACGCTCGACGCAAAGTCGAGGCAGAAAGTGTGTTCGGTCACATCAAGGGCAATCGGTCGTTCCGCAGATTTTCTTTACGGGGGCTCGACAAAGTACATGTTGAGTTTGGGATTGTGGCATTAGCCCACAACTTCCTGAAAGTAGCCGGCATCCGCCAGCTACTTTCAGATAAAAATCGAAAAACTATAAAAGCAAGTGGAGAGAAACGAATTGTTTTTCTCCACTGACAGAGAGCCCAAATTTTGACTGTTTGAAAGCTTTATCCCACATCTTTGGTGATGGCTTATAAAGAGGTCACTTTATTATATATTCATTCAAATATTTGATAGGACGTTGTTAAATCATTGTAAGCATCCTTTCTTCACCTTCTAACTGTTCAATTAGAAGGTTTGTGGTTGGAGAGTGGTGCTGACAATGATTTTTTATTTTGTCAGCCGTTTGCCCTTTTTGTCGCTTTTATCGAATCGAGTACAAATGCGCTTTCGCCATTATTGCTTTGCCAAACTGCTTGCCGAAGTTCTATGCTTCCGCAAAATGTCTAAAAACACTTTCATCGCTTTTGTGTAAAACGGGGTTTTTTGAGTAATAAAGGAAAATTGGCGAACAAAAGGCAGGTCATCAATATTTATCAGTTTCAATGTCTCGGAAGAAAGTTCTTTTCTTACAGTCCATTTAGAAAGGAATGTAATGCCCAACCCGGCTTCCACCGCTTCTTTAATCAGTTGTGTACTGCCAAATTCCATGATATCGTGCGGAAAAAAGTTATATTTAGAAAACAATTTGTCGGTTGCTTTCCTCGTTCCAGACCCCCTTTCACGAACAAGCCATGTTTCGCTGCGAAGATCATCAATAGACACCCTTTTCTTTTTTGCATACGGGTGGTTAGCAGAAGCGATGATAAACATTTGGTCTTCGGCAAACGGCTCGACATAAACATCTTTCATCTCAATGTCCATTTCGATAATCCCGACATCCAATTGATGGTTGCTCACCATTTTTACAATTTCATTCGAATTTCCAATTGTGATGGCCGGTTTAATTAATGGGTACTGTTTATGGAGCTCGGCCATAATATGAGGAAGGATATACTCTCCGTAAGTATAGCTGGCACCGATGGACAGCGCTCCGCTGGCGCGGTTCATTAAGTCATCGATCAAATGGTTCATGCGGGTATAAAGCCCTAAAATTTCTTTCGCATGATGGTAAACAATTTTTCCAGCTTTATTAAGTTTTACGTATTTGTTGTTTCGTTCTAACAATTTTGTTCCCATTAAGAACTCCAATGTTTGAATATGCTGGCTCACCGCCGGCTGTGTCATGTGCAATTCTTCGGCAGCGCGGGTAAAATTTTTCTTTTCCGCCACTTTGACAAACACGTGCAATAATTGATCCAATATGTTCCCTCCAGTCATTATTCATAATAATTATCATGAACTCAACTTTCTCACAGTAAATTGAATTTCTAAGCCTTACGGTTAATGGGTTTGTTGGTTGTTTAGAATACTTCTTGACATAAAAATTTGCAAAAAAACACCTCAACTTTTGGCATAGTTTAATTGTCCAGAAGAACATTACCAAAAGCAGATGAGATGTCTCATATTATGATAACGAATAACAGACTGAACAATCAACTACCAAAAGAAGTAAGAGTCAGTCAAGACTTTGTGGGAATTTTTTTTGGTTCGCGGAAAACAGATGTAAGTCATAGGTGAGCGAACCATTTTTTTGAATTTCATCCGTAAGCGCTTTCGGACTCTCATCCCTTGTGATGACAGACGAATATGTATACCTTTTTTAACATCCCTTGAATTCAGACAGGGCATGATAGATCGGTGTCCCGGACGATTGCTGTAAATATGGCTTGTTTCCGCGTGATCTCCGGCCAAAGACTGCGGACGCATTGTTTCGCCTTGTTCACGATCGTCTGTTTGATGGATGTCGACGCCGTTTCCTCCGCCGGCTGCGACGATTCTTCTCCGAAACGACGTCCGAAAAGACGAATCCCATCCATCCGGGCAATCATTGCCTTGAAAAACGCCCGGAGTCCCTTGTCTGTCCAACTTCGGCGGTATTTCACCCGATACGCCAGCTGGCTCATCACGCTTTCAGCCCTCCCCATCGGATACATGCCCGTTGTGTCCACTCCTTGCTCCTTCAGCCATTCCCGGTAATCACGGATGCATCCCGGCATCGATTCGATCCGGTGGATCAAGGCAGCCAGCTGTTGTTCTTTCGCTTCGTCCCCCAGCGTGCCGAGGGCGCTGTTCAGTTCCACCTGCTTCGCCAGCTTTTGCCGAATCGCCTGCCACCGTGGATGGCCCGAGAGGCATTGGCGCAACTCACGCGCCACGTGGAATCGATCCAATTGGAAGCAGCCCCGTCCCTTGAAATACTCCCGGCACGCAGTAATCCATGGAGCGCCGTCCCCGTTGATGACAAGAAGATCCCGGCACGGATCATAGGCCTATTCGTTCATCAAAAATTCCTCGAAGCTTTCCCACACCTCCCTCTTGCCCTCATGGACGTAATGGCGCTGATTCACGAATTCGATCCGTGAGCCGTTGCACTTCCACCCTTCGTGAACGGTCAGGATTTTGTCTTCCTTGGCCCGTTTTCCCTTCCCTTGGCGAGAGACAAACAGTCCATCGGCCTCCACAAACAGCACCCGTCCATATCGCTGGTCAACCGGACAGTGCAGCGGAGCTTCGGCCTCGAGCACCAACTGGCGGATCGCCTCATGGCTCATCACCGGATACCCGACCATCTAAGCAAGCGTACGAGCCGCTTTGCGATAGGAAGAGCACTCCACAGCCAATCCCACCGCCGTTTCTTCTAGACAAGGGCTGATTGACTGCGATCCATCAAACGCTAAAAAGAATCAAGCAAAAACGTGTAACGGTTTTGTTCTCGATCAAAACTTTTGTGCATTCAATTTATGAATAGAACTTTCTTTACCAAGACAAAAATAAAAGAAGGAACAATACAATTGCTTTTTATACCTATTACCGGTATAATGTATTTAAAATGATTTTATCATAAATGAGGTGATGCCAATGAATCAATCTGAAGATGACCATCTAAACGCCAAAATGGTGCCAAGAACCGAAGAAGAAATCGAAAGCATCGTCAAGCGTTTAAAGCGCATTGAAGGACAAGTGCACGGGGTGCAAAAAATGGTCGAGGATAATCGGTACTGTATTGATATTTTTAGTGCAAATTTCCGCAATTCAAGCAGCGTTACATAAAGTAGGGCTGAATTTGCTGGAACGCCATGTCAATCATTGCGTTGCTAAGGCGTTGCACGAAGGAAGCGGTGAAGAATCCATCTGGGAAATTAATGGATGTGATTAAACAATTTGCAAAGTAAAGGAGGGAAAAGTTTATGAGTGAGCAAAAACACATAACCTTGAAAGTAACCGGGATGACATGTGCGGCATGTTCCAATCGTATCGAGAAAGTGTTGAACAAAATGGATGGAGTAAAAGCCAATGTCAATTTGGCGATGGAAAAGGCAACGATTGAATTTGATCCATCGAAACGAAGCATAGCCGATATCCAAATGAAAATTGAGAACTTGGGGTATGGCGTTGCCGCTGAAAAGGTAGCGCTAGATATTGAAGGGATGACATGCGCGGCATGTGCCACACGGATTGAAAAAGGGTTAAATCGTATGGAAGGTGTGACAAGTGCGGCTGTAAACTTGGCGACTAACAGCGCCGTTGTAGAATACAACGAAGGCATTACTTCTGTAGAAGACATTTTAGAGAAAATCAAAAAGCTTGGGTACAAGGGACAGATCCGTAACGAAGAACAAGATCAGGCAAGCCGGAAAGAAGAGGTTATTAAACAAAAACAGCGGCAGCTTGCCATTTCTATCATCTTATCGTTGCCTTTGCTTTATACGATGATTGCTCATATGCCGTTTGATATAGGCTTGCCGATGCCGCACTTGTTGATGAATCCGTGGTTCCAGCTTCTTTTGGCCACACCCGTTCAGTTCTACATCGGCGGTCCATTCTATATAGGGGCGTACCGGGCATTGCGAAATAAGAGCGCCAACATGGATGTACTAGTGGCGCTTGGAACGTCGGCAGCTTATTTTTACAGCTTGTTCGAAGCTTTCAAAACATTAGGAAATCCCGAATATATGCCAAGATTGTATTTTGAAACAAGTGCTGTACTAATTACGCTTGTACTTGTTGGAAAATATTTCGAGTCTCTTGCGAAAGGGAGAACAACAGAAGCCATCTCCAAGCTGTTGAGCCTGCAGGCAAAAGAAGCGACTGTCATCCGTAATGGGGAGGAAATAAGAGTTCCGCTTGAAAAAGTGGTGATCGGTGATACCATTCTCGTCAAACCGGGAGAAAAAATTCCTGTTGACGGAATCGTCATTGCCGGGGCATCTTCCGTAGACGAATCAATGATTACCGGTGAATCCATACCTGTTGATAAGAAGGAAGGCGACTCGGTCATCGGGGCAACCATTAACAAAAACGGTGTTCTAACCATTCGTGCAGAAAAGGTAGGGAAAGATACAGCACTTGCCAATATCATTAAAATCGTTGAAGAGGCACAAGGCTCGAAAGCGCCGATTCAACGCATGGCTGATGTCATCTCAGGTATTTTCGTGCCGATTGTTGTAGGAATTGCTGTCGTTGCATTTATTGTATGGTACTACTTTGTTGCACCAAGCGACTTGCCGAAGGCGCTTGAGGTGGCGATTGCCGTTCTCGTCATTGCGTGTCCATGTGCACTTGGCTTAGCCACACCGACATCGATTATGGTCGGAACAGGCAAAGGGGCGGAAAAGGGAATCCTTTTTAAAGGAGGTGAGTACTTAGAGGGAACGCATAAAATCAATGCCGTATTACTGGATAAAACAGGAACAGTGACAAAAGGGAAACCAGAAGTAACAGATGTGTTACAATTCCAAGAAGGTATGATCGAATATGCCGTTTCGGCAGAGAGCGCATCGGAACATCCGCTGGCTCATGCCATTGTGGAATATGGAAAGAAACGAGAGGTTTCTATAAAGCAGCTGGAACATTTCTCTGCCATTACCGGCCACGGAATCGAAGCTGTCATTGATCGAAAAAATGTCCTTGTTGGAACGCGAAAATTAATGAAAGAACGCTCTGTCGAGATTGCTATGCATGAAGACAAAATGGCAGAGCTTGAAAATCAGGGAAAAACTGCTATGCTTGTTGCCATTGACGGGCAGCTTGCCGGCATCATCGCTGTCGCAGATACGGTAAAAGAAAGCTCGAAAGAAGCGATTCAAACATTAAAGCAAATGGGTATTGAAGTATACATGGTAACGGGAGACAACAAACGGACTGCGGACGCAATCGCAAACCAAGTGCACATCGATCATGTCTATGCAGAGGTTCTTCCGGAAGACAAAGCGAAAATCGTTGAGGAACTGCAAAAACAAGGAAAACGAGTGGCGATGGTCGGTGATGGAATTAATGACGCTCCAGCCCTTGCGAAAGCGGATATCGGCATGGCCATCGGCACAGGAGCGGATGTCGCCATCGAAACAGCAGATGTTACCTTGGTTGGCGGAGATTTAGCCCATATCCCGAAAGCGATTGAGCTAAGCCGAAAAACAATGAAAAACATTCGGCAAAACTTGTTCTGGGCTCTGTTCTATAATACCATTGGCATTCCTGTAGCCGCCGCTGGATTGTTGGAGCCTTGGATTGCCGGAGCCGCAATGGCTTTCAGTTCCGTATCTGTTGTGACCAACGCGCTTCGCTTGAAACGCGTGAAAATATAAAATGGCAAATAGGGAGGAATAATGATGACCATTACATTAAATGTCCAAGGAATGACTTGCGGTCATTGCAAAATGGCTGTGACGAACGCGCTTAAAGAGCTAGACGGTGTTAAACATGTAGAAGTACATCTGCAAGAAGGTACTGTGGATGTAGATTATGATGAAACAAAAGTAAATGTAGAAAAAATGAAAGAAGCGATTGAAGAGCAAGGGTATGATGTGAAGTAAAATAAAGAGGTTGTCCCAACAGTGATCATTTTTGGGACAACCTCAATCGTATTATGATGATAAATTGATGAATCGATAATCTTTGTCGTCGATAATCGCTCAATTTCTTGGAATTCATGTTTATTTTTCTTATTTCTACTGTCTACTTGACAGGGGGCAGTTCAGGGTGCTGAACAGCCTCTGAAATCAGCCTCTTTTACTTACTACGTTAAGCCGTTATTCAGGTTGATTGGTTGTGTCATTCGGATTTGGTGTATAATTCGATTTGTAATCTTTATATTTTACTTCTGTGACCATTCCGGCTGAAGCATGGTGCAGGTCATGGCAATGGAACATCCAATTTCCCGGATTATCTGCTTTAAATGCAACGACATATTCTTCCCCCGGGTTAACATTCAAGCTATCCTTCATCAATGGGGAGCCTGTAATCGGCTTGCCGTTTTTGCTTAATACTTGGAAGAAATGTCCGTGTAAATGCATTGGATGCAAATCTGCCGGTGAATGGTTGACAAGTTTTACTTTTACTAGATCTCCTTTCTTAACATTGACAGGTGCTGTTTCAGGATATGTTTTGCCATTAATCGTATAGACCATACCGCCTTTGCCCATGGCTGTTCCTAAATCCATCGTGTACTCTACATCATATTTTTCGTCTAAAGTAAATTGGCCTAATGCACGTTTTCCGTATGTCGTCATATCCACGACAGGGAGGTTTTCCTTTGCATTTGCTTTGTCCGTATTTGTTTGGCCTCCTTCGTACTGAATTTTCACTTTCATTCCATCGGTGCCTTTCATATCACCATGGCATTCTAATAACCATTCCCCAGGATTATTGGCTGTAAATTCAATATCATAACGTTCACCCGGTGCAATATTCAATAGTTCATCTTTAATTGGCTGCGGATCTTTTAGCGGCTGACCGTCCGTTGCGACAATTTGATATTCGTGGCCATGCAGGTGAAGTTTATGGGACATATATCCTGCATTGATAAGGCGAAGCCGAACTTTTTCGCCTTTTTTCACTTTTAAAGGTTTTACAGCGGAACCGCTTTTCCCGTTAATCGTGAAAAGATCATACATACTCATATCATGGCCCATGCTGCTCATATCCATATGTTGGCCATCTGTACTATTTCCATGTCCCATATTACTATGATCCATACCACTCATATCCATATTTCCTTCATCTTGATTGCTCATCCACTCATCTAACACAAGTGTATAATCCTGATCTGGTTTTTCCTCATTCTTAGACTCTACAATTAATGTGCCATATAACCCTTTGTCCACTTGTTTCGCACTCTCTTGATGGGAATGATACCAATATGTTCCAGGAACGGTCGCCGTAAATTCATACGTAAAGGTTTCTCCCGGTTTAATTGCGTTCATCGTGACGCCTGGAACTCCATCTTGACTATTTGGAACAGGATAGCCGTGCCAGTGGATCGTAGCCGGTTCCGGCAATTCATTTTTGAAATGGATTTTAACTCTGTCCCCCTGTTTAATACGGATTTGCGCGCCAGGAACAGAGCCGTTGTACGTGTAGACAGGAAGTTTTATTTTATCATTTATTTGTAATAATGCTTCCTTAGCAGTAAGATTAATCTCCTTAGCTGATAAAATTTCTGTATTTGTAGTCAAAGGCAATTGCTTACTGGAGTCCTGTGAGGCGTTTTCCTCCTTTGTACTCATGTTTGACATATCGTGTTCATGCATGGAACTGTGAGAATCATTATTTGAACAGGCAGCATTGATAGCGATAATCCCCGTAAAAATTGTTCCAAACAGTAATTTCTTCACGAATTTATCCCTCCGTAAACATGTAATTTGAATTTTACTAATATCATCATAAAGATGAAATGTGCAAAATTTGTGGAGAAAGATTTATAAAGTCGTTCGAAGATGAAATCTTGAGGGGTCAAATTACATTTTCATTAAAAAGACATGCCACTGCCGGTAGAATCCTATTAATTACGGTTATAGGTAAAAGCTTGTTTGCCTATTCCACCCTAGCATCAAGGAATGTAACTTAGGTGCTTTTTCCTTTTATTATGAAAGTCAAGCAATAACGAACTTTTCAAAAAGCCGTTCATAACGGCAAACTCTGAATTGTCCTTGCCTTTTTGGTTGAGCATCGTGTACTATTGAAATAATTATATATTTAGTTTTTTGGAGGTATTTATCATTCCACGTTATCAACTATATCCGAACTAATCGTCATGGTATTGTAGATTTGTTGGTGATATGCTAATCTATCCTGCAAGAGCGGTCAACCTCCGTTTTAGGATTGTCGCTGTTCATGGTTTTGTCGTCTGTTAATGCAAATTTTATTCAACAACTGTTGTTTTGAAATATAAGTATTGTCAATTGGAGGTAGCAATGGAACTTTTAGAAGTGTTTAAAGCCTTGTCAAATGAAACGAGGCTGCAAATCGTACAATGGCTCAAGAATCCGGAAGCTCACTTTCCCAAACCGCAGCACGGTGATATACACGAAGATGGAGTATGTGTGAGCGATATCCATAAAAAAGTTGGACTGTCACAATCTACTGTATCCCATTATTTATCGATGCTGCAAAATGCCGGATTAATAAAGGCAAAACGTGTTGGGCAATGGACTTATTATAAACGGGATGAAGAGAACATCAAAAAATTGAATGAATTGTTATCAAGGGATTTATAGGCCTAATTTTTTAATTGTTGCTTTTGGCTTGAATCCCTTTTTATTTTATTTTATTATATTTATAGATTCAGATATCGAGAATTATCGATTTATTATTATTTATATCGATGATTCTAGATATTTAAATAAATAAAAAATATACTTCTACAAATTTTCAGGTTTTATGAAACCGCTTTTTTGTAATCGTTATCAATTTTTGAGCGGTTGAAATGCTTCTTCTTTGTCAAAAAGCGAAAGTATTGGAAGAAGGAGTTTTGCATATTGGTGACGACATCAGATTAGATCGTCGTTCGATAAAGTGGTATGAGAATTTCATGACAAGGATCAGTGATGTCAAACTGCTAGCATTTGAGGAGGTGAGGGCAGAAACACAAAAAATGATGCTTGTTCAAGCGAACAAAATTGAAATAGTGTCATTTGAGATCATGACAATATGAATCTGCTAGTTAAATGAAAACTATGAAAGGGAGCGAAGCAAAGATGTTGCGAGATATTGATTTACAATCTATCCAAGAAGTAAGAAATTACCTTGAGGAAGCGAAAACAGCTCAAAAAATAATGGCAAAGATGACTCAGAGCGAGATTGATCATATTGTTGAAAGCATGGTTAAAGCGGCAAGGGAAGAAGCTGAGCGATTGGCTGCTATGGCAGTCGAAGAGACTGGCTTCGGGAATGTTCCTGATAAAACAGTAAAAAATCTGTTCGCAGCGAATGATGTTTACAATTCTATCAAGGATGTGAAAACAGTCGGGATTATTCGTCGCGATGAAGAAAACCGCGTATGGGAAGTTGCTCAACCTGTAGGGATCGTTGCAGGAATTGTTCCATCTACAAATCCTACCTCAACAGTCATTTTTAAATCATTGATCGCAGTTAAAGCAGGAAATGCGATTATTTTCAGCCCTCACCCAGCTGCTGCAAAATGTACAACGGAAGCGGCAAGAATTATGCAAGAAGCAGCAGAGCGTGCCGGAGCACCAAAAGGTTTGATTTTTTGCATTACCAAACCAACATTGGCAGCAACAAACGAGCTGATGAAACATAAATTAACTGATGTCATCCTTGCCACAGGCGGTCCTGGATTGGTAAGAGCTGCTTACAGCTCCGGAAAACCAGCATACGGAGTAGGTCCTGGAAACGTACCTGTATACATTCATGAAAGTGCCAATATCGAAAAAGCTGTTGAACTTATTATTGAAAGCAAAACTTTTGACTATGGAACAATTTGTGCTTCTGAACAAGCTCTTTTAGTGGATGAGTCGATTAAAGAGAAAGTTGTTGCAGAGATGACAAAACAAGGCGCTTATTTCTTGAATGAAGAAGAAAAACGAAAAGTAGAATCCATCATTCTCGTAAACGGTGGACTGAATGCAAAAATTGTAGGAAAGTCACCTCAAGTGATTGCTGAAATGGCAGGTATTGAAGTTCCGTCCGAGGCGAAAGTGATCGTTGCAGAAGAAACAGGAGTTGGGAAAGAATATCCATTCTCAATTGAAAAACTATCTCCAACTCTAGCATTTTATACAGTGAAAGATATGCAAGCAGCAAGCGAGCTTGCCCAAAAACTTCTTGATGCAGGCGGTCTTGGTCACACAGTCGGAATTCACGCTGAGGATGAAAAAGTAATCGAAACTTACACAATCGATAAACCAGCAGGACGTATCATTGTAAATGCCGGTACAACATTTGGCGCTATTGGCGCTACAGTGAACGTAAAACCGTCCTTGACTCTTGGCTGCGGTGCTATTGGCAACAACGTTACATCTGACAATGTTACAGTCAATCACTTGTTTAACATTAAACGTGTTGCATTTGGAGTCCGCCAAATGCCAAAAAAAGAGGAAAGTGCACAAAATGAACCTGCATTAACGAAATAACTTGACTGTCCATAAAAACTCTTTTGATAGATTAAAAGACTGTATCAAACATCTGACATGTTCTTTGATACAGCTAAAAAAATAAATTCGACACTCTGGAAGTGATAATGCGTTTACCCCCCTAAAAAAATTTCGTTGTAAGGACGATATTCAGTACAAAAATCCATGCAGGAGCATCTTTTCCTGCATGGATTTATTATTACACACATCAACTAGTAAGCTCGTGCAGTTCACTGGATCTATTTTAAAAAGTTTTTTTGTTAATTTGGAAATCGTAAAGTGGTAGCGGGAAAACTTCCAAAACAACACTAGACTATTGGTTGCGCTGCAAAAATAAAAAGCCAATCATTGCAATTAAAAGCATTTTATGATGTTTCGACAAGTTGTCAGAGAGCTCAACGATATCATTGTACACATCACGAAAAATATTCGTATATTCATGAGGGAAATATCCATTGTAGAAACGGGCCCACTGCCGACCTTCGGAATCTGTTAATGTAAAATCACCAGAAAAGGCCTTAACCTTAACAGGGAGAATCAGCTTATCATCAGCATCTCTCAGCTCACCTTTTATGTTGACTAGACTTTTCCAATCCTCTTGTACATATTCTCCCAGTTTTCGGCCATGTACATTCTTTACAGTTACAATCGACTTTTTCATTCCTTTTCTCTTAAAGGTAAACAGCACATTTCCTTTATTCGAAAAAATACCATAAGTAATCGGAAGCGCCATGATCAGTGAATCACGAAGCAGCAGGCTCATTGGGTAAAAAATAAAAGGAATACGGATTGGCTTAATCGTTCCAACAAAATGGCCGCTTTTTTCAAACAGTAGGAGACGAGGAAAAAAACCAAGATCTTTTTTTAAAACTAGATGATCCAACTCAAGGAGGGAAGCTTTTGACTCATGAATTTGAATATCTTTCACCTTGTTATATTTAATCTGGTTTGAAACTCCGGTAAAAAACAAAAAAAGACCTACAATACCTATTGAAGAAAGATTTAACCAATTTTGTAAAGAATCTGGTCGATCGATGAAAAAAACAGAAATACCAATGAGCATAACTATAGAAGATAGAGCAAATGCTGCTTTCATTCTCCGTTTATACATAGTAGCAATCATCAAATCAACTCCAGTGAAACATAGGGAAGTCTTTCTACCTCATCAACTATCAGTTTAGATTAGTAGTTTATTGTATTCAATATTTTTTACATCCTTTTAGTAAAAAAAATGGAGAAGACATCAAGATGAGGCGGCTTTGAATTGCTCGTGCTCATCAGCCTTAGCAATCCTAAGTTATTCATTAGCACAATATGCCAAATAGAGAACTGTATGATTGGGCATGTTTTTTTATTTATTTTCAAAGGTCAGAATAAAAGTTTAAATACAGGTTCTTTGAATAAAATGGGAAAAAATTTTTGCATTGTGTATGGTATTTCCAGGAAATAGCACAGGGTTAAAAAAAGAAGTGAGGTTATCACTTTTTGAGGTGGTTGTAGGTTACATAATTTTTTTTCGTAACGTACGGATGGAAACGTCATGTTCGCCAATAATTTCGTAAACAGATTTGAAGCTTTCTTGGAGGTTTTTCATTTCTTCGTTTGTTTCCATTACAGCTTGTTTAATTGATTTTTGTTCCTGTTCAATCCGATTCAATCGCTCTTCAACATAATTTAAGCGTGTTTCTACTTGATCTAATCGCTCTCCTACTCGATCCAACCGATTTTCGACCCGATTCAATCGCTCTTCAACATGATTTAAGCGTGTTTCTACTTGATCTAAACGCTCTTCTACTCGATCCAACCGATTTTCGACCCGATTTAATCGATCATCTACCTGGTCCAATCGCGTCCCGATATAATCCAGTCGATCATGCACATTTTTAAGATCATTGTCAATAGACATCACTTTTTCTAAAATTAAGTCGAGTTTTTGTTCCATTTTTTTACTCCTTTTAAAAATCTCCTTTTCTCAATTTTATTCGAATGAAATGGTTCTGACAAGTACGGATTGGGTGCCTTGAATTAATTAAATGCAGTAAATGCCCGAGCATTAATAAAACATTTACATCTGAAAGACTATGTGACGATAAAGGGATTCATGCTCAAACAAGTTGATGGAATATGTTGAAGATTATGCTTTCGCTTTATCATTCATTGTGTGTTCAAAATATTAAAGAATAAGATAATTGAGAATTAAGGTATTTTTATGGTGAACAATACAGAAGGATTAAATAGGCATAAAATTGCTTTTCAAAATCAGGAATCTAAATTTTTCATTATCATCGAAATAAACCCTTTGTGTTGGTTGATTTTTATTGTTCAAATTGTTCAAGCCAATTAAATATTCGTCTTCATGCTGTTTTACAAGTCTTATTTTAATACAAAAGAAAATAATCAAATGCTAAAGTATAGAAAAAATCAATAGGTGATCCGAGCTCTATAATTAAGATTTTGTTGAAATGCTGTCTATTTTGACAGAAGTAGGTTTTGTGAATATAGATAGCGATAAAAGCTAGAATTGTTAAAATAGTTACTACGAAAGCAGTTTTTTATCCTACGAACTCCCATTGGTTATTGAGAAGAAGAAAGGGGGGAATAGTTGCTGTAATCCATGCTTGAATAAACGCGCCCCACCCAGTAAAGATAGCAATGTTCTTTTTTTGTGCAAGCAGCAAGTAAAATAATGTCCACACAGAAGCCAAATAATACCGAATTTTATATCTTGCAGTTTAATAAAGTTTATATGCTGTATCCTAAAGCAAGAATTGCTACCGATAGAGAGTACCAACCTAAACCTGAAGAGTTAAAGTTTTTTAAATTCGAAATTCCTACATATAAATAAGTTAAACCAAAAAGAAAAATGCCGGATGTGTTAAAGATCATCCATGAATCTCCTGTAGATGTAAAAATGAGATCAAATGGTGTCATAACTTTTATCGATCCAATAAATAAGTTAAACACTATCGCACTTTTTTGATCGACTTTTCCCAATAGCATTAAACCATTGATAAATAATGCTGCACCAACAAACATTAGACCGACTTTATCCATGCTCTTACCCTAAACAGTGAAATAATTATCACTTTTCTTGTGCTGTTTCAAAGAGGATGAGATTGCCGTCCTTAATTTTTGCAATAAATTTGGTTGGGTGATCTTGATGTAATCTCTTGCTGATTTTTGCAGCTAAAGGAACTTCTATATATTTTCGAATAGCGCGTTTTAAAAATCTCGCGCCATATCGCTGATCAAATCCTTTTTTAATCAAAAATTTACGAGCAGATCCTTCGAGCTGAAGTGTGCAGTTGTATTTTTTTATTCTTCGGTTAATAACTTGAATGTTGAGATCAAGAATATGTTCCAGCGCATCTTGTTTTAGCCACTGAAAGACAAAAATATCATCGAATCTGTTGATAAACTCAGGACTAAATCGTTTTTCTAATTGGGAAAAAACTATAGAGCGGAGAAAATCTTGTTCTGTTTTTCCAAAATTGGAAGGGCTTAAAAACCAAAGCAGTTTACGTAATCTATATTTTAAACTTTTATTTGCATAACTAATAATTTCTTTTGCCCCAATATTGCTTGTCATAAAGATCATGGCATTACGAAAATGAATAACCTTCTCTCCAGATGTCATGACTAGTATGCCGTTATCCATTACATTAAGCAGGGAATAAATCACTTGGTCATTTGCTTTCTCCAGTTCGTCAAAAAGAACAATTCCAGGTTTACTGTAGGATCCTTCAATTTTTTCCTTTTGAAATAAGGAGTTCCCCTCTTTGCTTCCTACATATCCTGGAGGTGCACCAGTTAGTGCCGCAGCATAGTGTTCCTGGGTTAGTGTATTCATGTCAATACGGCAAAAAGCCTCCGCATTTCCGTAAATAGCTTCACTAAGTACGCGAACGATTTCTGTTTTTCCAACCCCTGTAGGCCCAAGAAATAAGGCTACATACAAAGGGCGGTTTTCTTCTGTAATATCCGTCCAAATTATATTTAACATTTCTTCTATACCTTCTAACACTTCATCTTGTCCCCAAATTTTTGAACGTATGTGTTGAATTACTTCGTTGACTTCAAAACGAAATCGGGTCACTAAGGGAGAAGAAGAATTAAAAGTTTCTGAATGGTTATCAGATGATATAGAATTTTGCTGGCGATTCTCATTTAAATCCTTTAATTTAGATGTTATAAATGTCATAGCATCATCTCCTGATTAGCGATCAGGAGGTCAAGTCCTAGAACCTGACCTCTTCTTCTTATCAAGATCATTTTCCAGTTGTTTTCTCAATTTCTTCATGAGGGATTCCTTCTATCGGACATTCCACAGTTCCCACTGTAGAGCGTGTAATCTTTTCTACATTTTCACGAGCCTTCTCTGCATCAAGCACCCAGGTGCGGTAAAAATCAAATGGACACTCTGCTAAACCGCGGCTGTCATCTCCCGATTGAATTAAACCGGTATACCCACGGTGAAGCAGTTTAAATAAGTGGTTTTGTGATTGCGAATTTTTGCGGAAATCACGGATTTGCGAAATCGACAGTTCCGCGTATTGGATTCCGTTTTCTTCTGTTCCGCATTCCCCTAATGTACGGCCATCAAAACCAACAATAGCTGAATGGCCAAAGTAAGAATAGACGCCGTCGAATCCAGATGCATTCGCAACAGCTACATACGTATTATTTGCCCATGCCATAGCCTTTGCCATAATGATTTGCTGTTCTTTTGAAGGATACATATAGCCTTGGCATCTCACAATAAGTTCAGCGCCTTTCATGGCGCAATCACGCCAAATTTCCGGATAGTTCCCATCGTCGCAGACAATTAAGCTTATTTTTATTCCTTTTGGTCCTTCTACTACATATGTTGTGTCTCCTGGATACCACGCTTCAATTGGACACCAAGGAATAATTTTTCGATATTTTTGTACAATTTCTCCTTTATTGTTCATTAAAATCAAGGTGTTATAAGGAGCTTTATTGGGATGATCTTCATGTCTTTCACCTGTTAAAGAAAATACCCCCCAAGTGTTAGCAGCACGACATGCTTGGGCAAATATTGCAGTCTCTTCTCCAGGAATGGAAGAGGCAGTATCGTACATTTCTTGTTCATCATACATAATTCCATGAGTGCTGTACTCTGGAAAAACGATTAAGTCCATACCAGGAAGTCCCTTTTTGATTCCTACAATCATGTCTGCTATTTTGCGACAGTTATCTAATACCTCGTTCTTTGTGTGAAGACGAGGCATTTTGTAATTGACCACTGCTATACCAACTGTGTCATGGCTGCTTGAGATATCCCCATGTCTCATTTTTCATTACTCCTTTCTATAATTGAATGTAAAGCTGGAAACGTAGCCTATTGTTTTGTTTCCAGCTTTCTCGCTTATATTTACTGCAAGAAATATGCCAAATTTATAAATGCTTTATTTTTAGTATAGGAGGGAAAGGGAGGGTTTCACTTTTGCGACATTATTGTTGATGAAATATTTGAAATGTTATGAATTTTATAATAAGATTAAAGTGAAATAGGCATGTTTAATTTTTATACATTGTCGCAAATTGATACAAAAGAGGGATTTATATGAATATTTGCATAGGTTTTTTATTTTCATTAACGGGCATCACTTCCTTGACAGAAATTGGCCAATATCGAGCAGCTGTGTATGCTCTTGAAAAATTCCAAAAAGACAACAGTAAATCAAATATTACCTTTACCTTTGAAGCAAGAGACATTCGTTCCGATCCAATTGAAAGCTATAGACAAGCATTAGATATGGCGCGTTCAGGGATAAAAGTTTTTGTAGGATGCTATACGTCCGCATGCAGGAAAGCTATTTTACCTGTTCTTGAACAATACGATTGCCTTTTAATATATCCGGCGCTTTATGAAGGACAGGAGATTCATCCAAATGTTTTCTATGTTGGAGAAATTCCCAATCAACAAATCACCTCACTGCTTAAATTTACGATTGAACAATTTGGCAAAAAAGTTTACCTAATTGGAAACGATTATGTTTATCCTAGATATACGAATCAACAAATTAGAGAGATGTTATATGAATTGGACGGGAAAGTGATTGGGGAAAAATATGTTCCATTAGGGCATAAAGAGTTCTCGACTTATTTGGAAGAGATTAAACATTATTCTTCCAATGCAATATTGTCTACGCTTGTCGGGGAAAGTATATTACCTTTTTATAAAATGTATTATGAATTAGGATTCAATCCTGAGGAAATGCCTATTATCAGCCCAATTACAACAGAGCTGGAGATACAAGCAATGGAGCCAAAATATGCAGCTGGTCATTACAGTTGTTTTAGTTATTTCCAGTCATTAGATATTCCTGAAAACGATTTACTTGTAAAAGGCATGAAAGAAAAATATGGGTTGGATACTGTTATTTCCTCGGTTATGTGCAGTACTTATATAGGGGTTCAAATAGTATTAGACGCGATATGTCATTTACAATCTACAGAAAGAAAAAAAATCACAAAATATTTATATGAGAAAGAGTTTTCATCACCGAGTGGAAAAATTAAAATAGAATCTAATCATCATGTGTCAAGAGAAATGAGGATTGGAAAAGCAAAGGAAAATGGACAGTTTGAGATTGTTTGGAGCTCGGAAAAACAAATTTTTGCTAGACCGCTTTTAACAAATACGCTTTTTGATTCTGTAGATGAAGAAGATATATGGAAAGGTTTAGTCGAAGAAATAGGGAAAGAGGTATCTGATGGAATTATCGCCGTTGACCAAAATGATAAGATACTATACGTGAATCCCCATGCTTTTGAAATAACGAAAGCTAAATCCGGTGATCTTTTCGATGAAGCGAACCTATTGGATATTGGTTATGAAGTAATGAAAAGGAAAATGAGAATGCCGTACAACGCTTTTTTGATTTTTATAAAGAAAAGATCAGGACAAGCTATTCAGCAGTCAAATGAAAAATACCAATTTGGAAAAATAGCAACTTACAATCCGGCCTTTCAAAAAGAGCTCCGCATTGCTTCGATCTCTTCACAATTTGACGCCAATGTATTGATATTTGGGGAAACAGGAACTGGTAAAGAAGTTTTGGCAAGAACGATTCATGAGCAAAGCCCTCGCCGAAATGGACCGTTTATTGCTTTGAATGCCGGTGCTATTCCAAGAGAACTGATTGCCAGTGAGTTATTTGGATATGTGGAAGGAGCATTTACTGGTTCAAAAAAGGGGGGAAGCGTCGGGAAGTTTGAAGCTGCCAACGGGGGCACATTGTTTCTTGATGAAATCGGAGAGATGCCATTAGAATTGCAAGTAAGCCTTCTTAGAGTATTGGAGGAGCGAAAAGTCGTTCGCATAGGTGACTATAAAGAACGCCCAGTTAATGTAAGGGTCATTGCTGCAACAAACCGCAATCTAAAAGAGGAGATTGCTTACCAAGGTTCTTTCCGTTCGGACCTGTATTATCGATTAAATGTATTTACTATTCAGATTCCTCCGCTTAGACACCGATTAGAAGATATCCCTTATTTATCTGCACAATTTTTGCGCCAGTTTCATCAGTATTATGGAAAAGGACCACTAGAGTTATGCGATTCCGCACTGCAAATGCTTCAGTCCTATTATTGGCCAGGAAACATTCGTGAACTGAAAAACGTGATGGAAAGGGCATTTCTTTTAGCAATTCATGAGACGAAAATCTGTCCTATGCACTTGCCTGAAGACTTCCAAAGCTCCAGTACAATAAAACAATCTCATGTAGTTGGCAATCTAAAGTCTTTGGAAAAACAAATGATCGAGCAAGTTCTCCAAGAAACAAAAAATATGACGGAAGCTGCGAAAATACTTGGTGTAACTCGTAGCACATTATACCGAAAAATGAATAAATGGAACATCCGCAAAAAACATTTTAAAAACAGTAGTAATTGATTTTGTGTCAGATGTTGTCAGAAAATAGAGAGCCTGTAATATATTACACGGCTCTCTTTCAATTTCAATGTAAAAACTCTATTTTAGTTTTTACATTCTCCTTCCATTCCTCTTTAACAACAAGCGATCTCTACATTTTTCATCAAAAATATTACCAAAAGGACGATCAAAAGCCTCAATTTGAAAATGGACTTAATGGTTTAAGTATTATGATAATAAATTGTATACATATGAGTGGGGTGCTATCATTTATTAGTAAATAAGCAGTCTGCAACGCAGCTTGTTTGTTGTAATCTTATAAAGGTACGAATATGACAACCGATAAATTAAAACCGAAAATTCATTGAATTTTGATATATCAATTGTAAAATTAAACGAAAATATATTTTTTTCTAATGGTGGTTCTTATCTTTTTTTAATGAAAGTTTAATAGCTTTTTTACTGTATATCTTATTGAATCTATCTTATATGATGGATGTAGCAACATTTCTTATATTCCCTGTTGATTGCTCATGGACCAAATGTTTAAAGTTAAAAGTAACACTGGTATACGAAGCAACGGGCTGGGAAAAAGATATCTTAAGATTCAAAATCTATATCGATTCACTTCCCATGAATACGGAAATGAAAAACATTCATATTATCTTCAATAAAAGCTCCTTTCACCCGAGACTGGCTGCCATTTTGAGTGCGTATTTTAGTTAACCAATTGACATTAATAGTTAGCAATTTTATCATTTAATTGTTAACAATTTTATTTTAAAGGTTAACATAAAACAAAAGATTGGAGGTTGAAAAATTAGAAATAGCTCTTTAATTAGTTTAATGAATTTTGACGGAAATTCATTGACATAAAATAAATGACGGAGGCTGGAGGCCAACGAATGAAAGAGGAAAGGTATTATAGTGTCAGAATGAGAGCTGCCAAGAATGGACCTCATGAACATGGCGGAAAACATATATCTGGTGGAGAACTGCTTTCAACCTATAGTGATTTAAAAAATTCAGTAAATGCTTTATTAGAAAAGGGACTTCATCACTCAAGAGGTACTCCTGATTTTATGCAAATTCAATTTGAATCTATTCACGAACCGATTAAACGAATTCAACCATTACATATTGACACAAATGAGGCAGATACAGTAGAGAAAGGGCGAAAGTTGTCTAGGCTGCTTTTGGAGAAAGTCGGTATCGAAAGACAGGTTATTGAAAAAGCATTTACAGAATGGACGAAATATTCAGGAATGAGAGGCGCTATATTAATTGATGTTCATTCAGGAAAACGTATTGATGATAGGCAGGAAAAGGGTGTGCGTGTTTCAAGAATCGATTGGATGAAGACGAATTTTGAACATTGGGCAGACTACTTTCATGTGCCCAAGAGTACAAGAATCAGGGAAGCACTTGTGATTGCCACAAAGGTGTGTGCGCATCCGGCTACCATCGCTGAACTATGTTGGTCAGACGATCCTGAATATACTACTGGCTATGTTGCAAGTAAAAAGCTGGGGTATCAACGGATTACAAACCTAAAAGAATATGGAGATGAACGCGGCTGCCGCATCTTTTTTGTTGATTGCAGGAAAGATCTGAATGCCTATATTCACTATTTAGAAAAACAGCCAGTCTTTATTCATTGGGAGGTAGAGAATGAAACAACAATTAATCGAAAAAAGTAAAAAATATCTATGACTGCCTTTTACACAGATGATGATCATCCTTTAATAATTGAAAGCGGCTAAGGAATGAAAGTTAAAGATATTGAAGGAAAAGAATATATGACGGCTTTTCTTCCGTTTGACTTAACGTACATGGTCATCGTAAAAAAAGAACTGGACGAAGCAATTAAAAAAAGCTCGAAAAAATTGCCCACTCCACATTGTTAGGCATGACAAATGTTCCAGCAACAGAGCTTGCGGAAAAGCTCATTCAAATAAGTCCTGAAAAGCTGACGCGTGTTTTTTATTCAGATAGCGGAGCTGAAGCGATGGAAATTGCACTTAAGATGGCGTTTCAATATTGGAAAAATATCTATAAGCCAGAGAAACAAAAGTTTATTACAATGCAAAACGGCTATCATGAGGATACGGTCGGTGCCATAAGTGTCGGTTCCATCCAGCTTTATCATCAAGTATATGGGTCATTTATGTTTGAAAGTTTTAAGGCACCTATTCCTTACGTTTATCGGTCAAAAAGCGGCGATCCGAAACATTGTCGTGATGAATGCTTAAACATACTTGAACAACTGCTTAAGGAAAAGCATCAGGAAATTGCGCACTAACAATTGAATCAATGGTCCAAGGAGCGGGTGGGATGATTGTGATGCCTGATGGATTTTTAGCAGGTGTCAGAGAATTATGTACAAAATATGATGTCTTAATGATTGTTGATGAAGTGGCAACGGGTTTTGGCCGTACTGGGAAAATGTTTGCCTGCGAATATGAACATGTCCAGCCTGACTTAATGGCAGTTGGGAAAGGAATTACAGGCGGTTATTTACCAAGCGCTGCCACATTGACGACAGAGGAGATCTATAGGGCTTTTTATGATGATTATAACAAGTTCAAAACGTTGTTCCACGGCCATTCCTCTACAGGCAACCAGTTAGGATACGCTGTTGCCATTGAAAATTTACGTTTGTTTGAATCGGAAAAAGTGGTAGAGCAAGTTAGTGAAAAAGCAGCGTATCTTCAACAGCTCCTTCGTGAGCTCAAATCACTTTCTCATGTGGGAGATATCAGACAGCTTGGATTTATGTGTGGAATTGAACTTGTTTATTCGAAGGAAACAAAGGAGCCTTTTCCTTCAGAAAAAAGAATAGGCTACCGCGTTACGTTAAAAATGAGGGAGCTTGGCATGCTGACGAGACCATTGGGTGACGTCATTGTATTTATGCCTCCGCTTGCCAGTACAAAAAAAGAACTTAAAGAAATGGGATCGATTATGAAAGAAGCAATTGTCATGGTAACAGAAAAAGAGGTTTTGTTTTTAAAGACATAATGAGGTGACAAGCGTTGAACTTTAATGGCTGGTTAAACGACCGTTTAGCGAAGACAAAGGAATCCGGCTTGTATCGGATGCTTAGAACAATGAATACTGCACCTAGTCCCGAAATGTACATAGATGGCCAAAAGTACATAGTATTTTCCTCAAACAACTATCTGGGCTTGGCCAATGATTCACGCTTGATTCTTGCAGCAGAAAAGGCATTGCACGAGTTTGGGGTTGGGAGCAGCGGCTCAAGGTTAACGACAGGCAATACGCAGTGGCATCAAAAGCTTGAAAAAAGATTTGCAGATTTCAAACAGACTGAAAGTGCCTTGCTGTTTTCAAGTGGTTATTTGGCGAATATCGGCGTGCTTACTTCATTGCCTGAAAAAGGTGATGTTATTTTTAGCGATCAATTAAACCATGCGAGTATTATCGATGGATGCCGTCTCTCACAAGCGGATACCGTCATTTATAACCATGTAGATATGGAAGATTTGGATAAGAAATTAAAAGAAACAAATTCATCACGGCGACGCTTTATTGTCACAGATGGTGTCTTTAGTATGGATGGTACCATTGCGCCTTTAGATAAAATCATGTCACTTGCTCAACGTTATCATGCATTTGTCATTGTGGATGACGCACACGCAACAGGAGTTTTAGGAGAAAACGGCAGGGGAACAAGTGAATTTTTTCACGTCTTTCCGGATGTAGTGATTAGCACGCTAAGTAAAGCGGTTGGAACGGAAGGCGGGGTCGTTTCTGGATCGAAGGTTTTCATTGACTTTTTGCGAAATCATGCGAGAACCTTTATCTTTCAAACCGCACTTTCACCTTCTATTTGTGCAGCTTCATATACAGCATTGGAAATCATCGAACATAGTAAAGAAAAACGACAACAATTGCTTATAAAAGCAAAACGAATAAAAACTAGTTTACAAGAAATGGGGTACACCGTGAAGGGAGATCATACACCAATTATTCCTGTATTGATCGGAGATGCTCATAAGGCTGTCCTATTTGCAAAAAGATTACAAGAAAAAGGAATATATGCCCCGGCGATTCGACCGCCGACTGTACCTATTGGAGAAAGCAGAATTCGGTTAACGGTGACCGCGGACCATAGCTTAAAGGAGATAGATTATTTGTTGCATGCATTTAAATTAATTGGAAAAGAGTTGAATATGATCAAATGAAAGGTTTTTTTGTAACAGGAACTGATACTGGTGTTGGAAAAACGATAATAGCTTGCGGACTAGCAGCTGTATTAAAAGAGAAGGGAATGGATGTCGACGTCTTTAAACCGTTTTTAAGCGGTATTTCGCGTGATGATCCAACAAACGATACAAGTCTTTTAAAAGGGAACCTCAAAGTCGAAAATTGACTTATGAGACACCCCATGTAAAAATTCTACTCCTTTAATATAGAGCGTTTGAAAAAAATGAGGACGCTTCTTTTGATTAGGCAACTGCAAATTATTTTTCTCCGGCACAACAGAATAAAATCTTTAGATGAGCAGAAATCGAGATTGTTTATATGTTTGCTTTTTTTGGATCTAAACCCCATCTCTTTAACTTTTTGACTAATGTGGAATGGTCGATGCCGAGTTCTTTTGCCGCAATCCGTAGTGATGGATGTTTTTTGATCACATCTTTTACAATTCGCTGTTCAAATTTTTCCACGCGCTGTTTCAGCGTCAAAGCTTCTTCACCGTCTTTTTGATCATAAATGTGCAAAGGAAGATGGTGCGGTTCGATCAATTGAGAGGGAACCGATACGATCATGCTTTCTATTAAATTTTTCAATTCTCGGACGTTTCCAGGCCAATGGTAGCTCGTTAAAGCCTTCTTAGTTTCTTTTGACAATGTTTTATCGACATGGTAAAGCTTGCAAAAGTATGAAAAGAAATGATCAATAAGCGGTGATATATCTTCTTGGCGTTCAGATAAGGGCGGAACAGTTATTTCAACAACATGCAGACGGTAATAAAGATCCTCACGAAATTTTCCTTCTGAAACAAGTTGCTTTAAATCTTTGTTCGTTGCAGAAATAAATCGAATATCAAGCTTAATTGGCTCCCTGCCTCCTATTCGCTGAATTTGCTTTTCTTGCAATACTCGTAATAACTTTACCTGCAAAGAGAGAGGCATTTCTCCTACAGTGACACCCATGGACATGAGATTCGCATTGTAACCAGTGTTTTGACTATCGGCGGAAAAGATCGCCGATATGTATCCAAAACGTTGGACGGTCGAGATCTTTTCGGTGGATCAAGCAGTATCCTATTTGGGACAATAGAAAACGCAGTCTACAATTAGTCGTTTGCATCGTCATTGACTGCGTGCTGTTAAGATGGCTATAGAAGAAGGTGCAAAAGGGGCTTACTTTCATTTCTTTTGAACGTCAACTTCTTTTTGGGCAACTTCCTCTCAATTGGCAATCGGAGATGGCAGTTGCCTTGTTTAAGTATTCCCAAAGTTTTGGAAATGACATACCTAATTTTTGATAATCAACAGTCGTGTTGTAAAATATTAAAAAATAAGATATTGACTTCCAAAATATTGATATATTATATTTTTAATAAAGTAATAATTTTTTCCTATTATAAGAATTTTTTCCATTAAAGTCTATTATTATATTTTAAAGAAAAAATACCAGTGTTGGATTATCAACTCGTCAATAATATCCTAGCCGTATGTTTTTATTAACTTGCATCGATTCGGTTAGGTTATTATAAATAGATTTCTAGGAGGTGAAAAATCTATTCAGTGTAATGAAATATTAAGAAATCACGAGTTTTTATGAGAAAATGAAAGAATATGGAGGGAGGAATTATAATGAAACGTAAAACATTTTTATTAACAGCTGCAATAACAGTTTTTTTAAGCGTAGGTGTTTTCGCAGCTACAGGAACAGAAAGGACATGGAGTGCATCTCTGCCACATGATCATGGAAATGTTTATTTTGCTATTAGGGACAAAGAAACAAATGAAAAGAAAGGTACAGTAAAAGCAACAAAATTGGCTGGAACTCCCGGTATAAATGCATGGTTTAATACTGGATCTCATAAAAGTCCGAAAAGAATAACTGATATTGCAGGGGTTACTACTACTAATGTTATTTATGATGTGAGATACCAAAGTCATTCTACGAAAGGGACAAATGTATTTTTAGGAATTGAAGACAAGGAAGATACTTTGATTATTAACAATGATGCTGCTGGTACTGTAAATTACAAGTAATGCTAAAAAAGAATATGTCATGCACTGCATGATATATTCTTTTAATATTTATTAAATTTAAATGTATATATTCAATCAATTGAAGAAAAAGTAATTTCAAAAAATCCATCAAATGAAGGATGATAAAAGTCTAATTTTGTTTGTGAAAACTTGATAAGGACTACTTACAAAAAGATTCCCTTATCCTTTTTTTATATACCGTGCGAATAAAAACTCAGAATGTTTTTTATTAGATAATATGCCGACATGATAAAACACTGACCTTTTTAAGCTGTACCATGCAAGTAGTAAAATATTGAGGTGATGGCATGATTCAATTAATTAAGCTTGAACTTAGTAAGTGTATGAAAAGAATAGAGTTCAAGATAGCATTTATAGCTGTTTTTTGTGCAATATTTTTAGACTACATTATTTTGTGTAAAGAATATTATGGATCGGAATTATCTAAGGTAATGTCTGCTTCAACTGGTACTATTCTTACAAACGTTGTCGCAACACCTTTGTCACCAATAGTAGGGATCTTGCTGCCACTAACCGTAAGTATCATTTATTCTGTGTCATTCCTAGAAGAAAAAAATTGGGGATTAAGTAACTTTATACATACAAGGGTACACAAAGAAAAATATATTTTAGCTAAAGCTATGTCAATTACTCTAGTAAGCTTTTTTGTAATATTTATACCATTATTAGTAAATGAAATTTTAGCAATTATTGCTTTTCCAATCCAAGGACATAATACATTCGGTTTACCAGATTATAAAAAGTTATCGTATATAGATTCAGGAATTATGTTACATAACTTACAGGTGTATTATCCATATTGCAATATTTTAATATTCATCATAATAAGATCATTATTTGCATCTAGTTTTGCTCTTATGGCATTCGGAGTATCATTTTTTAAAAAAGTTAATAAATATGTAGTCATATTATCCCCTTTTATTATTAATACTTTATTTATGATTTCTACTGATGCGTTATCAAGAATTATATCTGATGAAAATATAGCCAGAGCAGTCGGAACAAATATTTTAGGGACAAATAGCTACGGAAGTTTTATATGGTTACTATTCGTACTATGTGGTTACTTTTTGTTTAGTGTTATTTTAATTAGAAGAGGTATGAAGAATGAAATTTTATAGATTGCGAGGTTATAAACGTTTTGATGAGGATAACTGTAGGGGAGAAGCTTTTTTATTTTACAGTATTCATATTGGCGTTTTTTAACAAAATTTTAGGTTCTATTCATAATGTAGAGGATATGTATATGGCCATAGTTAATAATAAAATTTTTACAATTGTCTATTTGCCGATCTTTTTATATATACTTCTAGACAAGTTTTCAAAAAGATTAAAACCCGAAGTAATTGTCAGGTATCAAAGCATAAAAAATTGGAGTATTTCAAATCTTAAAATCATTGCCGCATTAAGTGTAAGACTTTCTATTACATTTAACGTGATCACATCAATCTTTATGGTAATATGTGACACAAATATTTTGTACAATCAAGATTTTTATATTTTCAATTATATCTCAATAGTTGTACAAAGTGTCGGATGGTGTCTAATTGGTATGCTTTTTATGAATCTCATCTCTATTACAAATAGTATTAAATTAGCGTATGTATTAGAAATAGCATTTTTCTTAGCTATTAGACTCATTATGTCTCCATTATCTTTTATATCGTTAAGAGATTACATAGTTCCCATATGGGATACAATGTTCTTTTATGAATTTAATCGAGAATATATGACCATGATTAAGTATTTATGTATGAATATCATTATTATCATAATATTGTTTGTAATATATAGTCATTTGGTCAAAAAAAGAGATCTTAAAATAGAAAGGTAAAGAGTAAATATTTATGAAGGAATTAATAAAAGGTAATAAAGTTTCTTTAATAATTGTTTTACTGTTTTCTATAGTTTTCAATTTCCTAGGTTTATTTTTTCATCATATAAACACAACAAATGATTTAATTAGCTTTACTTACGGATACGTTGATTTATGGCATGTCAATAATGTTTTCAGTATAATTCGTTGGTTGCTTCCGCAATTAATTTTACTTGTATACTTAGGCAATTACATTGAAGTTAGACTTCTTAAAAATGCAACATTAATTTTTACTAGGACAAATAGGAAGATGAAAATTTTATTACAGTTTATTTTACAATTACTGTTCATCATATGTTGCTTTTATTTATTACAATTTATGATTGTACTTATAATTGGTGCTATATTAGGATTGGAGCTAGTTTTAAATATAGAAACAATGTTTATCATAATGAGATTAATTTTATATAGCTTTTTAATTATATTAACTGTGAATAGTAGTTCCATCTTATTCAAATCGATTTACGGGGTATATCTAGTATTAATCATCCAATTAGCAATGCTGTACATATCAAATCTTATATTAAATTGGAATAGTTATTTTTTAGTATATATACCTACAACAAATGCATTAGTATCACTAAATGATAACGGTTTAGGAATAAATAATGACAGCTCAATAGTATATTTGTTGATACTAATATTTATAGTAATTATTATATCTATCAATATATTCAATAAAAAAGAGGTTTTATATTAAATCAATTATATTTGGAGGTCATGATGAGAAATATAAAAGTGAACAATGTTTCAAAAGTAATCAATGGAACAACAATTTTAAAAGATATAAATATTATCTTTGAAGAAGGAAAAATTTATGGCATATATGGACATAATGGTTCAGGTAAAACTATGCTATTTAGAACTTTGAGTGGGTTAATTAAACCAACGTCAGGAACAATTACTATTTTTAATGAAGAATTACATAAGGACATAGATTTTCCAAGAAGTATAGGAGTATTAATTGAAAATCCAAATTTTTGGCCTAACTATACCGGAAAAGAAGTGCTAAAAACTCTTGCAAGTATTAAACGAATTATAGATGATGAAGAGATTATAAGATCTTTGGAGAGAGTTGGGCTTAATCCTAATGATTCACGAACTGTAAAAAAATATTCTTTAGGAATGAGACAAAGATTAGGAATAGCACAAGCAATAATGGAGAAACCAGATATTATTATTTTAGATGAACCGACAAGTGCATTGGACGAAGATGGCATTAATTTAGTATACAAGATTCTTTTGGAAGAAAAAGAGCGAGGAGCTATCGTGATTATATCTAGCCACAATAAATCAGATATTGAGACATTATGTGATTGTAAGATAAAGATACAGGCAGGTAAAATCACTGATATGATAGGAGGATAAAATCTGTGACCATAAAAAAAGTATCATTTATTTTTATCCCCATAATAATGACTATTTTCATGGTAGTAATTGGAATGCTAACAAGAAATAGCTATATAAATGATGTAGATGTCAATAAATATTTTAATGATAAAGAATTAAATTATACTATATCTAAATACGAGGAAGATATTACAAAGGTATTTACCAAATTTGAAAGTTTGAAGAATTTGGATGAATTGGAGAAAGAATCACCTATAATTGTTAAAGCAAAAGTAGATTCAAAATCACCTAGAATTAGGTACTATTTAACTACATTGACAACAGTAAAAGTCCTAAATGTATATAAAGGAAAAATTAGCAATGATTTCATCTCCGTTTTTGAACCTATAGATATTATAGATGCGGTGGATTCCGCTGGAACAGTAAATTCTGTTGATGGATATAATTGGATGGATAAAGAAAAAGAATATATATTGTTTCTTAGACCACTTAAAGATTCGCATTATAGTGATGACAGTGTAGTTTATTTGCCAACCACAACAGTGTTAAGCAAATATCAAATAGATGAAAGTAAAGTTTCCCTATTAGATGAAGATAAAATGCTAAATGGCAGCTTAAAATATGCAGATATAAAAAATCAAGAAGTTGTTCTTTATGAAGATCAGTATGTTGACAAATTTAATAACTTTAAGCGTGATGTTTTGAACAAATATAATTAAGGATGGTTCTTCGTAGTTTAAAGTGTATATGTTATATATTGGATAAAGGAGAAACGGTACTGTCAAGAATTTTGTGTAATGTAAGATAGGTAGGGTATCTCTGAAATGGATTTAGAATTGAGAGGGATATTTCCTCCACGCAGGAGACTGAATATTCAGTCTCCTGTGAGGAAAGGGAGAATTCCCTTATTTTGTTTATTTACAATATTTGGTTAACAATAACGTTCTTCAAACATTCGTTGAAGGGCTTCATGCGCTTCGGCAAATGCTCGTTACTTTCACCCTGCCCATTTCTCATTAAAATCTGGAACAGTCAAATACACGACTTTTTCCGCGGCTTCTAAACTGCTCAAACTGTTCATCGGCTTTAGGTGCTTTGTTTGCTTGGAAACTCGATCTATTGGTTCAAAGTGCTCCTTCGTTTCTTTCGTATGTTTTTTTATTGCTTACAAAATCATTTCCACTCATTTTGGACATAGATGTGCCTTTTCTTTTATATTCATCGTAACATGCTCCAGAAATTTTAACGTAGATCACATTAAACCTTTTAAAATCAACATTTGAATGGTCTTAAATGGAAATTTAAAAAATGTTTGGAATAATATGTTATTTTAATTCCAAAAAAACTCTTTTTTTCCAATCCTATGTTTATTTGTCAGAGAAGAGAGCTGCTCATACTTCAAAAAAATATTTGTACCTTTTTCTGTTTTTTTGTCGGAATTTTCTATTTATCATCTTGATTTCTCCTCCTCATTTCGCTTTAATAAAAATATATCCATCATTTTCCTGAAACATTTTTTGAAACATCTGTAAAATAATCCCTTAATTTACAATCCAAATAAATGTCCATTTATCAAAACCGAAAGCGAGGGGAGATTGTGCTGTTGAACGATAGGCAATCGGTCAGGTTGTAACCGCTTTACCAATGTAAAGTGTGAAAATTAGAAATTATCAAAAAAATGGATGCGGCAGATGAGCCATTTGATTGATTTTCCAATGATGACAATAAATAAAAAAACTAGATATGTGATTTAAATTTTTTAAAAAACAAACCTACAGCCGTTTTTTCACATTTGTCGATTTAAAAGGGGGCTATGACGGAATGACTATGAAAGCCAAGCTTTTTGCTTTAATGGCAGGTTTTGTTTTTTTGTTATTGTCCAGCACGTTTCTAGTATTATGGTTGGAAAGAAACACTTTAGAGAAAAAAGGGAATGAAATAACTGATGAAGTATGGAAGGAAGCGGAAACAAAATTAGAGGCAGAAGTGGAGGTGTTTGCGAATCAAATTTCCAGAAATTTAGTTGAACTCGAGCAGTCGATGGAGAAAAATATGCTGAATGCAGCCTATTTATTGCAGGAGCAGGATCGGGGGAGAACGTTACATAACGAAGATTTGAAGCGTTTGGCTGAGCAAACAGGGATGACAGATTTTTATCTGACAAACCGTGAAGGAGTTTTTATCGCATCTACAGAGAAAGCGGCACTAGGGACTAATCTATTTGATATTTGGGACGGATATCGTAAGCTGCTGACGGGTGAAAAGAAGATGCTGCCTTCAACCTTGACGATCAAAGCAGAGACCGGAGAGATTTTCAAGTTTATGGCCATTCCCCGCGCTGATGGAAAAGGAATTGTCGAATCGGCGTTAGATGTAAGCAATTTTGAATCGTCGCTCGCCCGTCACATCCAAGAGAAGGAAGAAGTGAAAGCAATTTATTTGTTTGATCCCAAACAAGTCGTATTGATGGAAACATTAAAGAAAGAACAGCCATCGCTGTGGGAAAAAGGAAAGGCTGCAAAAAACGAAAATGTTCAGTCAGTCTTTTCTTCCGGAAAAGCTCGGATTTTCCTGAAGGACAATCATGTGGAGGCTTATGTTCCGGTAAAAGCGGATGGAAATGTGCGTTATGTATTATATACCTTGTTAGATGCTGCCCCGTATTTCCAGCATGCCGAATCCACTAACCAAGTATTGCAGGAGTTTCAGCAGTTGATTAATGGGGTTGGATATAAAATCATGCTGGCGATTTTTATCTTTTCACTGTTGTTCCTCTTTGTCCTTTTTGGTGTGATCCGCTCGGTGTTAAAACCGTTGAAATTTTTCTCTAGAGTCCTGCGGGAAGCAGGGGACGGGCAGGAAGTAAAATGGGAGCAAGTAAAAGCGAAAGAGTTAAAAGAGATTCAAGAAGCAATTACAGAAGTGGTACAAAAGTACCGGGAAATGCTGTCGGCTATCCAAGGCAATTTAGTTGCTGTCACGAAGACCCAGAAGGAATATCGTTCAGAGATGGATACAACGCTGGAGACATTGGAACAGGTTACCAAGGCTGTGACAGATAATGCACACAATAATCAACAGCAAGCTGAGCAGCTGAATGAAGCCGGGGAAATCGTGGAAAATATGTCCCGTACCTTGACGAATGTTTGCAGCATGACATCCGAGCTCGAAGACTTCTCAAACAATGCCATGGGTCTGGCGGAAAGCAGTATTCGGGGGTTGGAGAATATTACGAATGTAATAGAAAATATCTACAAAGGAGTAGAAGAAAGCGGCAGCCGAATCGAAAAGCTAGCCAAAAGTTCAGAGGAAATTGGAGGAATTATTTCACTAATTAAAGGTATTGCGGAACAGACAAACTTGCTGGCGTTGAACGCAGCCATTGAAGCCGCTCGAGCTGGAGAACAGGGGAAAGGATTCGCTGTCGTGGCTGAAGAAGTCCGAAAACTGGCGGAGGAAAGCAGAAGGGCAACTGATAAGATTGCTCAAATCTTATTGGATATTCAGCGAGAAATTGCCAGTACGAAAGAAGGAAATGACAATCAATTGTCAGTGATTATAAGCAGCAGACAGGGAATTCAGCATGCGAACGATTCTATTCAGCATTTGATTGATGCTACGAAAGAGTCGTCACGAAAGATTACCCAGCTGGGAGATTCGGTTGAAACTATGTTTCAAAACGGTCAATGCGTGATTGATGTGTTTGAAAATATGCACGGCAACATTCAATCCAATGCCGCAAACAGCGAGCAGCTGCTGGCCATGGTGGAAGAGGTAACGGGAGCATTGAAGAGATTGAGGGATTTGTTGAATAACATGACAAATTCCACCAAAAATTTAGAGGAAGTAGCGGCTGCCACCCGCTAAAAATATGAATTGCTAATATAGAAAAGCCGCCGCAGCGGCTTTTTTTCTTTCAGAGAAGAAGAAAAAACAAATTGAACTGGAGAAATGAAAATATGAATGGTGTGGTTTATTATGGTATAGAGTGTAGGAAAAAATCAAACGGTTCGATTTTTCAACTGCTTCGTTACTTAACCTGTTTTACGAACTCATTGACAATTATCTGCAAATAGAATATTCTATAATTAGAAAAATATCTAAATATCTAATTTTTTTGTTTTATAATTAGATGATTTTCTAAATATCTAAATAGAATATTACTTATTTTTTTTAAAAGGTGGTGCGTTCTTTGTTATTTAACGAAGCGTTTAAAGCCATTGCTGATCCCACTAGAAGAAAGATTCTTTCCTTGCTGAAAAATGGGGATTTAACCGCTGGTGAAATCGCTTCCCATTTTGATATGCAGAAACCGAGCGTGTCGCATCATTTAAAAATTTTAAAGCAAGCGGATTTGATTCAAGATCGACGCGTCGGACAGCATATTTATTATTCGTTAAACACAACCGTCTTTCAAGATTTAATGAGTTGGTTTTATGATTTTTTACAAAAGGAAGGGGATAAATGATGAGAACAAATCGCTTCGTGGTCATGTTGACGGTTTTTAGTTATTTGTTAAGTTTGATTGCGATCCCATATCTACCTGATGAAGTGGCCATTCATTGGAATACGGCTGGTGAAGCGGATGGGTACAGTAGCAAATGGTTTGGGGCGTTTTGTCTCCCTTTCATTATGACTTCAATCGTATTGTTAATGACACTTTTACCAAAAATGGATCCGAAAAAAGCAAACTATGAAAAATTTAAAGGGAGCTATAACATAATAATCAACGTATTAGTGATCTTTTTTATCGCTCTTCATATCGTGACATTAGCCTATAACCTAGGGTTTCCTGTAGATGTGGATTTATTTGTGCCAATCGGAATCGGCCTATTATTCATTGTATTAGGAAACTACATGCCTAAACTCAAACATAACTACTTCATTGGGATTCGTACACCTTGGACGATAGCGAATGAAACAGTTTGGAACAAGACGCATCGTATAGGCGGAAAAGTGTTTGTGTTCATGGGATTAGCATTGATGTTGACGGTATTTATTGAAGGAATATGGGGTTTTATCTTGTTTTTAGCCATTACATTGATCGGGGTTGTATATTTGTTTGTTAAATCCTACCTATATTTCCAGGAAGAACAACGGAATGGTTTGCGGTAAGTGAGCAAAATGAAAGAATAGTATGTTCGTTTCTGGAACAACAGTCTTCTATTTTTTTAGCATGTATTTTGTATAATATTTACAAAAAAGATGTGAGAGAGACGATTTTGACTCGTCTTTTTCTTTCTTTTTATCATGAATAGGAATAACGATACGCTATTGGAACGAGATAGATGATTTTTTATGTACTTTTAAAAAATCATAATAAAGAGAAAGTTTTAAAGTCAGTTTATACTGACGTTTTTTGCAGATTTGATATAAAGTTTGGTAGAAACTCTATTATAGAAGATGATATAGAGCAATATTTATGCCATCTTTTTTTAACCGATATAATAAAAGAAAGAATATTCCGATATTAATTAAAAATACAGTAATAATTATAGGCATGATTATAATATTGAAATTTGTACTTAAGATTAAATGTTGGTTGGTTCAACCAAGATGAATCTTAAAATATATACATTCAATCGAATGGGGGAAACGGATGAAAATATTTGATGCGCATTTACATATTATTGATCCAAAGTTTCCATTATACGAAAATCAAGGCTTCTTGCCCGAGCCATTTACAACAGAGAATTATTTACAACATGTAAATACAGTTGATTTAGTAGGTGGAGCAATTGTTTCAGGCTCTTTTCAAAAGTTTGACCAAACATATTTGTTGGATGCATTACAAAAACTAGGGAAGAATTTTGTCGGTATAACACAGCTTCCGTACGATACGTCCGACGAAGAAATTATTGAGCTAAATAAACACGGTGTCCGAGGACTGCGTTTTAATGTAAATCGCGGGGGTTCTGAGGACATTCGTCGATTAGATTATTTTGCTAAAAGAGTTTATGAGCTAGCTAATTGGCATACAGAATTGTATATTAATTCAAAAGAGCTGCCGGCTATCAAGCCAATTATCGCCCAACTTCCAGCAGTATCCATTGACCATTTAGGCTTGTCGAAGGAAGGATTTCCACATTTGCTTGCATTAGTTGAAATGGGTGTACGTGTAAAAGCAACAGGATTTGGACGAATTGATTTTGACCCGGTTGAAGCGATGAAAGATATCTATAAGGTGAATCCAGATGCCCTCATGTTTGGAACGGACCTGCCTTCTACAAGGGCAAAAAGACCATTCCGGTTTTCAGATATCGAATTAATCCAAGAGCATTTTGATGATAAAGCAGTTAAAAAAATCCTTTATCAAAATGCAATGGAATGGTACTGTAAATAAAGTAAAGTGGAATTAAGTACGAAAAAGGGAAATATAAAGCGAAAGTTTTCAAAAAAATTAAGCAAAGGAAACATTTAACGCCTTTTTATTGCATATTTATATTTTTATTCAAACAATGCATATACGACAAAATGGGATGTCTATTTAGATGGCATCCTCTTTTTTGTTTTGGAGAAAATGGATTATGTCATGTTCTTCGCATGGAACTGTTTTCAACCTGCAGTTTTAAAAAAAAAACACATTGACTATCCAGTCAATTTTAATATAATGGAGTTGACTGCTCAGTCAATCCGTACAAAGCCACCAAAAGGAGGCGTAAGGATGAAAATTATCGATGTTAAAAATTTGACCAAAACGTATAAGAAGAACAGGGGAATTGTGAACTTAACGTTTTCAGTTGAAGAAGGGGAAATTTTTGGATTTATCGGTCCGAATGGAGCAGGCAAGAGCACAACCATTCGAACGCTTTTAAATTTCCTCTATCCGACCAGCGGAAGCGCTACGATTTTCGGGAAAGATATCGTCAAACAGTCAAAAGAAATTAGACAAAACGTGGGCTACTTGCCGTCTGAAGTTCATTTTTACGATGATATGAAAGTGATTGACTTATTAAAGTACTCGGCAGGCTTTTACAAAAAATTTAACCAAAAAAGAATGAAAGAACTGGCAGAAAGACTTGATCTCGATCTCCATAAAAAAATTGAGGATCTCTCATTTGGCAATCGGAAAAAGGTTGGGATTGTCCAAGCGCTTTTGCATGAGCCAAAACTTCTCATCTTGGATGAACCGACAGGCGGACTCGACCCGCTTATGCAAAACACTTTTTTTGAAATTCTTACAGAGGAAAGAGAGAAGGGAACAACGATTATTTTCTCCTCTCATATTCTTTCTGAAGTGCAAAAGATGTGCGATCGGGTTGCCATAATTAAGGAAGGGGAACTTGTTAAAGTAGAAACGATTGAAAATCTCACAAAAAACAATTTGAAAAATATTACCATTACGTTTGAACAAGCGAATGCAATTGACTTCGATCTGGAAGGAATAGTGAAAAAAGAAATAAACGGCAGCGAAATGACGCTGCTTTACAGCGGGGATATAAAGACGCTTCTAAATCAATTGAATACTATGCCGGTTCAAGATCTATTAATTGAAGAGCCGTCTCTCGAAGAAGTATTTATCCATTACTATGAGAAGTAAGGGAGGGATCTATATGATTTTTAAAAGAGAGTTGAAACGGAATTTAAAATCTTTGATTATTTGGAGCGTCGTACTCAGCGGTCTCATTTTATTGACGTTAAGTATTTATCCGCAGTTTGCTGAGCAGCAAAATGAAATGAACAAACTGCTTGAATCCTATCCGGAACCGATAAAAAAAGTGTTTGGAATGAATGAATTAAATCTTGGAGAGCTAATGGGTTTTTATGGAGTAGAAATATATATGATGACTACACTTTTAGGAAGCATCTACTCGGCCATTCTTGCATCCAATATACTGGCGAAGGAGGAAAATGAAAAGACGATTGAATTTTTGCTGTCAAAACCGGTCGGAAGAAGCCGAATTGTTTCCGAAAAACTTTTGGCCGTTTTCGTAAATATATTGATCTTGAACGGAGTTTCAACGATAACAAGTATCATTGGATTTCAATTTGCAGATGACCCGGATGTACCGACAGACACATTTAGCTTGCTAACCGTCGCAACCATTTTGCTTCATTTGACATTCGGTGCCATTGCGTTTATGTTGTCATCAATGTTGAAAAAAACAAGAAGCATCATGTCTTTCTCACTTGGGATTGTCTTAGCTGCCTATTTTATGAGTGTGATGGCAGGGATTTCGGAAGACTTAGAAGTTCTAAAATATTTCAGCCCGTTTAAATATGTGGACGCCGCCCAAATTATCAATGATAATAAATTAGAGCCTCTTTATATGTTTATTATGGCTGCTGTCATTTTCATTAGTGTTATCACTTCATATATGGTATATAGAAAGAAGGATATTGCAGTTTAATGAAAATTGAGGTGTAAAAATTGTATTCAGCATTTGAAAAGCAGCCGCAGGAAAAGAAAGATTTGATTATCAAGGTGGCCATTGAGGAATTTGTAAAAAACGGTTATGAAAAAGCTTCTACAGATGTCATTACGAAGCGGGCGGGAATTTCTAAAGGAATCCTTTTTCATTATTTTAAGAGCAAGAAAAACTTATACCTTTATTTAGTCAATTATGTGAAAGATCTTCTAACGAAAGAAGTTATGGAAGCCATAAAACAAGTTAAAGCTGATGATTTCTTTGAAAGAATTAAAGAAATTGTCCTGATAAAACATAAAGTGACAGCGAAGTATCTGCTAGAAGCTCATTTTATTGCGGATGCTTTCGCCAATCCCCCTGTAGCAGTTAAGGAAATGGAAGAAATTATTAAGGAACACTACGAAACGTACCAGGACGATTTTATGCTGGAGTATGTTTATATTAAAGACTTAATCCAAACGGAAAAACTGAGAGATGATATTTCCGTTGATACCGTGATCAGAATGACGATGTTTATCTGTGAACAGCTGTCTAATAAGTACTTGACTCTATACAAAAATAAACAAATTGATATTGCTCATATTTTGGATTCTTCGATAAAGGAACTGAATGATTATCTTAAAATTGTGAAATATGGGATTTATAAGCCGGAATAAATGTTGCTCCATTTTCCCGCGGCGAGTAGCTGCGGGATTTTTGCATATTAGCAGCAGTTGAAATAGTTACTCCAAAACAAAGAAGATTTGATTAAACTTTTAACAAAAATTGATCTAAAAAAGCAAACTAAGAAAAATTTAAGGGCAGTTATATACAGAAAAGATCTGTCTGCCAGCGGATGGAATCACGTAGGCTAAACACTCCAATTGTAAAGCATAAAGCGCTATGCTCGTAAAATGTCATGAATATATAGCTAATCAGTGATAGATACGGTCCATAAAATCAGCCGTTATCAAGTAAACTTTATCGAATTCATCGTTGCTAATAAGAGTCATCATCCTTTTTCATTAATTATTGGGAGAGGAAAACGATGCAAACAAACGTTGACCAGTGTACCCGTTTATATACGACGATCTATCCAATATGAATTGCTATCAGTATCGGTCAATCGACATGAAGCCATGCAGTCGGTTGTTCCTGAGTGTTTTCGATGTTGAAAACATCAATGCGTTTATCGTATTCGCAAATTGGTTGGATCGCCTTTAATTAAATATAGTATTTTCATTTTGCACGCTGATCGTCGGTTTACTTGCAGATTGCTTTCCTTGACTGTAAAAAATAAAAAACGGGAGAGACCATAGTAACCTATTATTTTTATAGTTGAAACTTTTCGAATATTAAAAGTATAATAGCTGTTGTATTCATAAAATTGGAAGGGGAAGAAATAATGGGAATTCTTGTAAAACTAAGCAATTTTGTCAGCAATACTTTTGCAATTTGGGTATTAATATTCGCAGCATTAGCTTTTTTTGAGCCAAAAGCATTTACATGGGTCGCCCCATATATTGTGCCGCTGCTAGGTATCGTCATGTTTGGAATGGGATTGACCTTGTCAGCCAATGATTTTAAGGAAGTCTTCGCACGTCCGATAGATGTGCTGATTGGGGTAATCACCCAATTTTTTATTATGCCGCTTTTGGCCTTTTTGCTCGCTACCTTATTGCCTGTTTCACCTGAAGTAGCGATCGGCATCATTCTTGTTGGCTGCTGTCCTGGCGGAACGGCTTCCAATGTCATGACGTATTTGGCAAAAGGTGATACGGCGCTTTCAGTCGCTGTTACGTCCGTGTCAACCCTGCTTGCTCCCATTTTAACACCGTCCTTAATTTTGCTGCTTGCAGGGAAATGGCTGTCCGTTTCAGCCGGTGCTCTGTTTTGGTCAATCGTGAAAGTTGTACTTATTCCTATTATTCTCGGACTGATTGTACAAATGTTGTTTAAAAAACAAGTAAAAGCAACCGTTCAAATTCTTCCGCTCGTTTCCGTTATCGCTATTGTGGCTATCGTGGCTGCTGTCGTCGCTCAAAACCAGCAGGCTATCGCAAAAAGCGGGCTTCTTATTTTCCTTATCGTCGTTGCTCATAATGGGCTTGGATTGCTGCTCGGCTACTGGTTTGCGAAGCTGCTTAAAATGTCAGAGCCGAAACAAAAAGCGATTTCGATTGAGGTCGGCATGCAAAATTCCGGACTTGGAGCTGCGCTGGCGACTGCTCATTTTTCGCCTCTTGCCGCTGTTCCAAGCGCAATTTTTAGCGTTTGGCATAACATCTCTGGACCGATTGTGGCGACCTATTTCCGTAAAAAAAGTGAAAAGAAGGAAAGCAATCAATCAACGATTACAACATGATCTATAAAGATTAGCAGTACAGATCAATGACCTAGGTCTGTGCTGTTATTTTTGTAGTAAAAAGTGGTACTTGAGTTACTTTAAGGGCTAAATCTGTTGCTGTTGTTCCGTTAGGCAGCTCGCCAACAAGTCTTACTCCGATGACCGTGACAGAGCCAGAACTATGAGAGTTCGTACTAAAAACTGGCCAACTTCACTGTCCTTATCAGAATCTGTTTTAAAATATTGGATCCATGAGATCGTGTATAAGAAAAGAGAATCGATAAGGTAATGTGAAGATTTCTACAAATCATTGAAGAGGAATGAATAATTGGCAAAGTGTAATGGCATTCGTAGTTAGAACAGAAAAAATTTTTTATCAATTCAGCTGTGAAAATTTCCATAATCACGCACAATTTGAAATATGGGCGCAGCTTATGACATTTTTATAAGGTGGCGTTTTCAATTTGCCGAATCATTCCACATGATTGTTCCAAAACGGCGTTGGCGAATTATGGCAGTGTGTAAAAGTCAATCCATTAAGACAGAAGCAGGTAAGTTTCTGCTTTTTTTAGTTTTATGACAATATTCGACAGCATTTTTTGTGTCTAATTATGTATATTTTGGACTAGAAAGAGTCAATAGAATAAGGGAGAAAAGTCCTGCTTGATTTTAAGCTTTGAAATTCAAAATGCATTACTACAAATTTGAACGCATGAGAAAAGCTGGGAAAGCTAATGAAGAAACGTTTATAAACATTTAATCAGTAAATATCTGGAAGGTACAATTTAAAAATGTGCAGCTACAAAATTTTTTTCGAGCAGATCATTCAAAACTGTATTAGTAAATTGACTTATTATCTATTACATTAACGATCATCATGGATACAGTGTTCGTTTTCAAAAAAAGGGAGTGGGAAGTATTAAAAAAGATCTTTCATCGCTTAAGAAGGTTAACTTAAAATGATGAGAAAGCTTTTTGTTGCGATCACCGACGAATTACTAGTTGGCAAATTATAAGAATTAATGTTTCGGCTAAATGAATAAAGCTTGATTAGAGTATTATTTTTAACATTTGTCTTTTTGAGCTAAAACTAACATTATCATGAGTGTATTCGGCATTATCAGGACTTTTAGAAATAATTTTAGGTTTATAGTAAAAAAGCGTTAATAGGTAAGACGATACCCTTTATAAATGTTTTTTGGCATTGGGAATCGCTTCAAGGTAACTGATTAAATATTCATTCGTATTTAGTGATTAATTGTGACAAAGATTAAAAATATAAATTTCAATAGCTTGGGAGGTTAATATGGGAGATGTTCAATCAAAAACAGTCAATGCTTTTTGTCTTTTCCTTGTAACGATTCACTTGCTTATTCTCTATTCGTTCGTTTTTATGACAGACAAATTAGATACTAGGCTTGGGCAAATGGGTTCTCTGATTACATTAGTTTTAGGAATAGTCTTTTGTTATCAGTCCTTTAAAATTAAATCCCCATTTAGATATATTTTGCTAATAACAACGGCTTTTGTATCAATTTTAGCAGTACTAGTATTGCTGATATTCTTAATTGCTTGTTTTTAAAACACTCCTTTATATTGTTTCAACAATTTATGCTGAAAAAAAACAATACGATAAGAATTGAAAGAAATCAATAAAGCAGTCTGCAACAGTATACAGTAGATGCAGCAAGGAAGGGGAATACAATGAATACGAATCTTTTCTATACATTCCTTCTTTATTCTTGTTTGCCTTGTTAGCAAGATGGTTCAAATCGAAAGAAGCGGAATGGCTTGGATCGCTTGGAGAATATAAAGTCCGAAAAGAAATAAATAAGATAGAAGAATCATCTGAAAAATACAAATCTTTTCATGACTTGTATATTCCGAAACAAGATGGCTCCAGCGCAAATATATCATATTATTCTTTCTGATCATGGGTTGTATGTGATTGAAACCAAAAATTACAGCGGTTGGATTTTTGGTGATGAAACGTCAAAATATTGGACAATTTAAATGCTGCAGCACCTATCCCAAATGCAGGTTTACACAAAAGATTCGCTAATTTTCTCTGTTGTAGAATAATTGAGGGAGCAATTGTACTCCCATGAAATATGAGTTAAATTCCAACTTCTGTGTGTGAACTTGTTTTATGGTTGGCTAACGAAACAATTTTTTGCAAGGAGCAAAAAAGTTACATGTTATTAACATAAGAACTACCATTTAATCATTTACTCTCGTAAAGCTGCCCTTGCTGCATCCATATATTCAATCCTCTGCAGGCGCGATCATAAATCTTTTGTTGTTCATCAAATGCAGTTGGGACGTTTTCTAATCCCAAAAATACCTTGATACGCTTTATTATTGTTTCGTAATATTTTTGTCAGGCTGTCGATGTGTAAACGTGACGAAACTCCTCGAATGCTATTTATGTATGAGTTGAATGTAAAAAATTTGTTCCATTAACAAAAATGTTTTTTATTTACAAATAACATTTGACAATTCTTAGTAAATCGTTTATAGTAAATTTAAACTTAAGATCGGAAGGGTGAACTGACCTAATGAAGTACTAATCCTATTTATGAAAGGTTACAATTGAAGGCTATGTTTAGCAGACAATCTCTGCTGTGTTTGCAATGACTTCAATTGTCGTTTTTTCAGAATAGGATTGGTCTTCTATAGGTGGATCTAAAAGAATAGTTTCTTTTTGGTGTGCCCCTAAATATTTATGCCTCCTATTCTGAATGTATATAGGAGGCATTTTTTTGTCTCCTAAGTTAGTACAAAGGAGATGTTCATATGCTCTTATTAGAAGCTCATCATATAAAGCACTATGTACAGGATCGTTTATTACTAGATGTGGATCGATTGGAAATCCATCAAAAAGATCGAATTGGATTAGTTGGTCGAAATGGAAGCGGGAAAACGACGTTACTTCATATTTTAGCTAAAAAAATTTCTTCAGAGGAAGGGAGCGTTATTCAACATACTCAATGTGAACTTTTGCCGCAGTTTAAACGAACAGATACAACAAAAAGCGGTGGTGAAGTGACGCAAGAATATATTCAAAAAGCTTTTGTGAAAGATCCAGAGCTTTTACTTGCAGACGAACCAACGACAAATCTCGATACAGACCATATTGAATGGTTAGAAAAGAAACTGAAAGAGTGGCAGGGGGCATTTATCATTGTTTCACATGATCGCGAATTTTTGGATGCTCTTTGTACGACCATATGGGAAATCAATGAAGGAAAGATTAAGGAATATACAGGCAATTACAGCGATTATGTAAAACAAAAAGAAGTAGAGAGACGTCAAGAACAGTTAGCGTATGAAAAATACGAGAAAAAGAGAAAGCAGTTAGAAGAAGCATTAAAATTAAAAGAGAAAAAAGCGGAAAGAGCAACAAAGACTCCTAAAAAGGTAAGTAAATCAGAGGCGAAAATTACTGGAGCGAAGCCGTACTTTGCCAAAAAGCAAAAGAAGCTGCAAAAAACAGCGAAAGCCATTGAAACGAGATTAGAAAAACTTGAAAAGGTAGAAAAAGTGAAAGAATTCCCGCCGCTTAAGATGAACTTGCCGAATGCAGAAGCGTTTAAAAATCGAATTATCTTGCGTGTAGAGGATGTAACAGGCAGGATTAGCGAACGTGTACTTTGGAGCAATGCAAGCTTCCATGTACGCGGTGGTGATAAATTAGCGATTATCGGTCCAAATGGAAGTGGAAAAACGACGCTTGTAAAAAAGATCATCAACGAAGAGCCTGGCATTACACTTTCCCCGGCTGTGAAAATGGGTTACTTTAGCCAAAATTTAAATATATTAGATGTGGAAAAATCTATTATTGAGAATGTCCAGTCTTCTTCTAAACAGAATGAAACACTTATTCGGACGGTTCTTGCGAGAATGCATTTCTTCAGAGATGATGTATATAAGCCAGTAGAGGTTTTGAGCGGCGGTGAGCGGGTAAAAGTTGCGCTGGCAAAACTATTTTTAAGTGATATCAATACGTTAATTTTAGATGAACCGACGAATTTTCTTGATACGGAATCTGTTGAAGCATTAGAGTCTCTTCTAAAAGAGTATGAAGGAAGCGTGATCTTCGTCTCCCACGATCGCCGATTCATTGAAAATATCGCTACACGAATTTTGGCAATACGTAATCAAAAGATTGCACTTTTTGAAGGAACCTATCAGCAATATAAACATGCTCAACTGCAAAAAACTCGAGACACTGCAAAAGAAAAACGTCTCTTACTCGAAACAAAAATATCAGAAGTACTAAGTCGCTTAAGTATCGAACCATCTAAAGAATTAGAAATGGAATTTCAAAAACTTTTACGAGAAAAAAGGGAATTGGACAAGTTTGAATAATTGCGAAGAATTCTTTTTTGAACCAAGGTAATTTCGATGTATAGCTTTTATTTAAAGAGCAATACCAATATCGTCTTGGACAGTTGAGCAAAAAATACAGAAAAGATTTTACAGGAAGTGATGAAACTGCTTGGATCACGATCATTTAAAGCTTATAAAATGATCACGTGTATGTGTTAAGCACAAAATGCTGTCACAAACTTCAGGTATTATTGTTTTCTAAAGGGATCAGGATGGTGGGAGAATCAGCAAGTTAAAAGGAGATTAATGGACAGCTTCTTCAAGAAAATGTTGTATAAAAGCGGAATAATTGCTAGTTTTCTTTGACTTTTTCAGATAGGATCTCTATAATAATCGGTGTACTGAAAATTTAAAGGAGGATTATTAAAAAGTGTATTCTGTCAGATTGCGTTTCCCAGCTTTGAACTAAGTAATTAAATACGTTCAAAGGCTCTGCTTGTGAATGCAGAGTAATGGGAGCAGTCTGTCCTTTTTTAATAATCTTCATTTCATATAGAAAATATGTAATATGAAGACAGACGGGTCTCGTCTGTCTTTTTTATATATGTATAATTATCAATTATCCTTCTTTTATTTAGCAAAAGGAAGGTTTATCCCGCTTTAACGGGCAATAAGTCCCCGCTTCAAGACTAAATATAATAAGTCTAAGTGGGGAATAACTGCCCGTAAAAGCCCGATTGGTTTAGCTAACCATCAGTGGGGATGAAGGCCGATTAAAAACGCAGCGTCATCATTTCTTCATCGGCACTAGCACATGTCGCCCACTGATGGAAGTTTCACTTTATTTGGTGACGGCTTCAAATAGCCCCGTAATTTAAATAAGGATGGGTCTTCTTCCCTTTACTCTGAATCACAGGCAGATCGCCTGTGTTTTTTATTTGGAAAGGGAGAGATCACATGACCAAAAAAATCAAAAGTGCAGAACTTGTTAGTGAATTTGTAGCGGTATTCAGATGTCCACTCTGTAAAAGTTCGATGAGGGTTGTTGATTTGAAAAGCCTAATATGCTCTAAAAATCATACTTTTGATTTCACTAAACAAGGATATGTAAACTTGATGACTCGTTCCTCTACTAGTCATTACAAGAAGGAATTGTTTGAAGCAAGACGCAAAATCATTATGGAAAGCGACTTATACACATTCGTGCATGAAGCGATTGCAAGGTCGATAAAGGAGTATATGGACGTTTCTTTTAAACCTTTAATGGTTGCAGATGTAGGGTGCGGAGAGGGCTCCCATTTACAAAGGATTTTGGACGAATGTAAGGTTTCGGCAATGACTGGGGTTGGTCTTGATATTTCAAAGGAAGGCATTGCCATGGCTGCGAAGAGATACGAAAACCAAATTTGGATGGTAGGTGACTTGGCAACATCACCGCTTGCGGATCAATCGTTTCATGTAATTCTAAATATCTTATCTCCTGCCAATTACAAAGAATTCAAGAGGATATTAGTTGAAGATGGACTTGTCATTAAAGTTATTCCTCGTCCTCATTATTTGAAAGAGCTGAGAGATGAACTATTTGATCATAACGAAAAAAAGGTCTATAAAAATGATCAAACAGTGTCGCTTTTCAAAAAACATCTCCATCTACTGGATGTGCAGCATTTATGTTACACAAAGAACCTTAATAAAGCTGATCTTAAACACTTGGTGCAAATGACCCCGCTAGCATGGTCTGCGGATAAAGGGCGTATTGATGCGTTTATAAATCGGGATTCGGCTGAGATCATGGTGGATTTGGAAATTTTAGTAGTCGTAAAGAAAACATTTGCAACAAGAATGGGGGCTGCGAATCATGGAAAAAGTATTGATTGAGTTAAATAATATTGAAGTTTCATTTTCCGGCCAACTTGTATTAAATATTCCTCGACTGGCCGTACACCAATTTGATCGTATCGGGATTGTCGGAAAAAACGGGGCCGGAAAGAGTACGTTGTTGAAGCTTTTGGCAGGCCAAATTACGCCTGATAAAGGTCAAGTACATCGTTTTGCCGATTTTGCTTATTTTGATCAGCTGTCAAGACCGGTTAAACGTGAAATCGATTATAAATTGCTAGGAAGGTTGTCAATCCCGCAAACAGAAGTGAAAAATTTAAGCGGCGGAGAACAAACTCGTTTGAAATTAGCGGAAATTTTCTCCACCTATCATGAAGGTTTATTAATAGACGAGCCGACAACACACTTAGATGAGGACGGTGTGCAGTTTTTCATTGATGAGCTAAGTTATTACTATGGCGCGCTTGTTCTTGTAAGCCATGATCGCCATGTGCTGGATGAACTCGTTACAAAAATTTGGGAGGTAGAAGACGGGCGTGTAACGGAATATACGGGGAATTATTCAGACTACGCAGAACAAAAAAAGCTCGCTCGGAATAGACAGCTTAAAGAGTACGAAAAATACGTGAAAGAAAAAACGCGTCTTTTAAAAGCAGCTGAAGAGAAAATGAAAAAGGCTGAAAAAATTACTCAGCCAAATAAACGTATGTCAAAAAAGGAAACAAAAGCAAAGGCAAATAAAATGTTTATGACGAAATCAAAGGATACAAGCCAAAAGGCGATTCAACGTGCAGCAAAAGCGATTGAGCAGCGTGCGGAGCAACTCGAAGCAGTAGAGGCGCCAAAAAAGGAACAAACCCTTTATTTTCCTCAGCCAGCTGCTCTCAAGCTGCACAATAAGTTTCCCATTATGGCGGATCGATTGACGCTTAAGGCAGGAAATAAAATTCTGCTTAAAGAAGCCAGTTTCCAATTCCCATTAGGGAGCACGATCGCTATCACAGGAAAAAATGGTTCAGGGAAAACAACACTCCTTCGTCATATCATCCAGCAAGGGGAAGGAATTATTCTTTCTCCGAAATCTGTCATCGGATCATATAAACAAATGGGCTATCAATTTGAAAAGAACGAAACAGTAGTTTCATTTATGAAAGAACGAAGCGACTATCATGAAAGTAAGATTCGTGCAGTTCTGCACGCAATGAATTTTACAGGAAATGATTTAGAAAAGAACGTCCGCAATTTAAGCGGTGGCGAAGCTATCCGTCTAGTTTTGTGTCAACTATTTTTAGGAAGATACAATATACTGATTTTAGATGAACCGACCAATTTTTTGGATGTTTTTTGTATTGAAGCGTTAGAGCGTTTTTTAAAAGGATATGAAGGAACTGTTATCCTCGTATCGCATGATCGCATGTTTATTGATCGTGTCGCAGATCATATATATGTCATGGAAAACCAACAATTGAAGCTAAGAAACTGAAGCAGGGAAGACGTTCCTGCTTCTTTTTTTATAAGAATCCTTTTTAGGCGGGTGATTTTTTAATAAGAAATTGTATAGTGTGAACGCTTATTTTTCAAAAATAGAACTATGTGCTAAATGAACATTGAAACAAAATAATTAAACAAGAAGGTAAAGGAAAAATGGAAGTTTAAGGAGAAGAAAAAGGATTAAAAACAGAGAATTCTTTAAAGGGCATCAAACAGAAGCATAATGGATGCTTTTCACTCTAGAGCAAACAATCAAAATAAATTTGCTATTTACTGATTGTTAAAGTTTTTAATAAAAATGTTATGTTAACTGTATGGTGAGTCGGGATACAACCAAAGATTCCAGCCCTTTGTTTCTTTGTGATACAGTTAGAAAAAAGAGGATGGGTGATTGGGAATCATTCATTTTTCCATTGGTCATGTTTGCTTTTCTTATTGCTTTTGCACGTGCAGTGTTCTTTGTAGTCAAATCATTAGTCATGAGAAAAGTTCAGCACAAATTGATAAGAAGCTGGATAGAATCATTGAACTGTTAGAGAAACAAAGCAAAGGATAACCTATTCTTTTAGATGGTTTAAGGAGGCCGTTTTACAACATAGAATTAGACAAAAACTAACCTAAAAACATTGTGTCTGAGGGGGGAACGATTGCCTTCAGGGAGATTTCAAGAAGTACCTATTTATCCAACGGCACTCAAATGTATGCCGATCCTGCGGCACGAACATTGTATCTGTACCAATGGATGAAGATGGAATGAGAATTTATGAAACATGCGAACTTAGATTAATACATACTATTCCGGAATTTTTTTAAGTCAGGAAAGAAAAAAACAACTATTAACTCTTGTGCGAAGATATCAAACGATTGTTTTATAAGAGAGAAAAACAAACAAATCAAAGCAATATCTATTTTTTCATGATCAGTTCCTTATCTACAACACTCATCTGGCAGCCCGATGTATCATGCCTTGATAGCGATGGTTAGATTAAAAAAATCCTAAACGGTACTGCACAGGCAAAACTAAGGAGTTCAGTAAACGCTTTCGAATAAAAAATTCTTCTGTACAAAAAAAGAAAATACCCACAAAATTTTGACTCAATCTTATTAAACGAGGATTGACATTTGGGGCATTTATTACGTATTTTATAGATAACAGCTATAAAATATTTAACTTTTCTGAAAATTGTGTTAATATAAGCTGATGAAGGAGATTTTCTATGGCAAATAAAACTTTAAAAGAAAGAATTATCGATACGGCTCTGCATCTTTTTGAACAATACGGCTATCATGGGGTTACTGTCGATCGGATTGTCACAGAAATCAACGCATCAAAAGGCGGCTTTTATCATAATTTTAAATCAAAAGATGAACTTCTTTATCACATTCACGACGTGTTTATCACCTATGTGCTCAACAAGGCACAGGCGGCCTATGAAAACTACAAAACCCCAACAGAGCGTTTATGTGCTATTATTCAATCATTTGTAAAAGTATTTCATTTATATAAGCCGCATATAACGGTGTTTTATCAAGAAAGCAATTATTTAAAGCCGGAGTATGCACAAAAAATTAATGAAAAACGTGATGAGTTTAAGCAGGTGATTTTTCGGGTCATTCGCGAAGGAATTGACGCAGGCGAGTTTCGCCCAGAGCTTTCAGTGGAAATTACAGGAATGACGATTATTGGCATGGTGAACTGGACGTATAAATGGTATAAGCCGGAAGGGCCGATGACAATCGAGCAAATTGCCGACTATTTTATTGATTTTATTTTGCATTCTGTCCTTACAGAAAAGGCTAAGCAAAAGGCGGAAAATATCATTTATTTCATCAAAAGCAAGCAGGCTTCGCTTCAATCATTTTAAAATTTAAAAAATGATTTTTAGTTAACGTAAATTTTTCATCAAAAACAAACCGACTAGTCGGTTTTATAATAATATGTTAGAAATGGGGGAGAGAGCATGAATTTTGAACTTACAAAAGAGCAACAGATGATTAAAGAAATGGTAAGGGAGTTTGCTGAGAAGGAAATTGCACCAAACGCAGCGAAATGGGATGAAGAAGCCTATTTTTCCATCGAAATATTCAAAAAGATGGGAGAGCTAGGGCTATTGGGAATCCCGTTCCCAGAAGAATATGGCGGAGCTGGTGGCGATACGATTTCATATGCTGTTGCTGTAGAGGAAATTGGCCGCGCCTGTGGAGGAACAGGTCTTAGCTATGCTGCTGCTGTCTCATTAGGTGCAAGCCCTATTTACTATTTTGGTACAGAAGAGCAAAAGCAAAAGTGGCTTGTTCCGATGGCAAAAGGAGAGGCGTTGGGAGCGTTTGGGTTAACTGAACCGAATGCCGGTTCAGATGCTGGCGGAACCCGAACGAGAGCGGTGCTTGACGGAGATGAATATGTGATTAATGGAGAAAAATGCTGGATTACGAATGCAGGACATGCAAGACAAGTGATTGTCACCGCAGTGACCGGAAAGGATGACAAGGATAAAAACATCATCTCTGCTTTCATTGTTCCAACAGACGCTCCGGGATTTACGATTCAATGCAATTACGACAAAATGGGTGTCCGTGCCTCGAATACGTGCGAGCTTGTGCTTGAAAATGTACGCGTGCCGAAAGAGAACATATTAGGGGATCCGGCAAAGGGATTTAAGCAATTTTTATATACTCTAGATGGCGGTCGCATTTCGATTGCTGCTCTTGCCGTTGGCATCGCTCAAGCCGCGTTTGAGAAAGCGCTTCAATATGCGAAGGAACGGAAACAATTTGGTCAATCCATTTCTAAATTCCAAGCGATTCAATTTAAGCTTGCCGATATGGCGATGGAAATCGAATTAGCCCGCAGCATGGTGTATAAAGCGGCCTGGCTAAAAGATCAAGGGAAACCGTTTACAAAAGAAGCCTCTTTCGCTAAACTGTTCGCTTCTGAAGCTGGCTTCCGCATATGTAATCAGGCAATTCAAATTCATGGAGGATACGGGTATATGAAAGAATATGGGGTCGAGCGCCATTTGCGCGATATTAAGCTCATGGAAATTGGTGAAGGCACATCAGAAATTCAGCGGCTCGTTATTGCCCGTCAGCTTGGATGTTAAAGGACAGAAAAATGGAGAGGATGAAAATTTATTTAAACAAAGGAGGCGCATGTTATGACGGAGATGTTAGAGGTTACGGTTGGCAAACTATTAGAAGAAAAAGCGAATGCTTATCCAGAGCATGAGGCTGTTGTGTATGCAGATCGCGGACTTAGAATGACATACAGGCAGTTTGATGAATATTGTCGTCTTGTTGCTCGAAGCTTAATGAAACTGGGCATTCAGTCAGGAGAGCATATTGCAATTTGGGCAACCAACACTCCTGAATGGCTGGCATGCCAGTTTGCTACAGGTAAAATGGGGGCTGTACTTGTGACGGTCAACACGAACTACCGTACAGCTGAATTAGAATACTTATTGAAGCAATCAGATTCCACGACCCTTCTTTTAATCGAACAATATCGCGATACCTCTTACATTGACACGATCTATGAGATTGCCCCGGAGCTGTACGAATGTCAGCCAGGACAGCTGAAGGCGAAGCGTCTTCCACGTCTAAAAAATGTCATCGTTCTTGGTGATAAGCGTTACCCTGGCACATATACATGGAATGATCTTTTGGCGATGGCTCAAGATACCGCTGAAGATGAACTCGATCAACGAATGAACTCCCTTGACCCGCATGATGTCATCAACATGCAATACACTTCAGGAACGACAGGATTTCCAAAAGGAGTTATGCTCAGCCACTACAACATTATCAACAACGCCTACAATATTGCTCAATGCATGAAACTCACGAAAGATGATCGATTATGTATTCCTGTGCCATTTTTTCACTGCTTTGGCTGCGTGCTTGGCGTCTTAGCATGCGTCTCTGTCGGCGCTACGATCGTACCAATACAAGAATTCAATGCTACCCAAGTGCTTCAAACGGTTCAAGACGAAAAATGCACCGCTTTACATGGTGTGCCGACCATGTTTATTGCTGAGTTGAACGATCCTGATTTCGAAAAATACGATCTGTCTTCATTGCGGACAGGAATTATGGCGGGATCAAATTGTCCAATTGAAGTAATGAAGTCGGTCATCGAAAAAATGGGAGCCAAAGAAATTACGATTGCTTATGGACAAACTGAATCTTCGCCTGTCATTACTCAGACGAGAACGGATGATCCTATTCATTTGCGCGTCGAGACAGTCGGGCGTGCTCTTCCAAACGTTGAAGTCAAAATAGTTGAACCAGGCACAAACAAGGAAGTACCGTGCGGTGTGCAAGGAGAGCTATGTACGCGAGGGTATCATGTCATGAAAGGATATTATAACAATCCGGAAGCGACGAAAGAAGCGATTGATGAGGAAGGATGGCTCCGTACAGGCGACTTAGCAATAATGGATGAAAATGGATATTACCGCATTACTGGAAGACTAAAGGATATGATCATCCGCGGCGGAGAAAACATTTATCCACGGGAAATTGAAGAATTTTTATATCAGCATCCGAAAATTCAAGATGTTCAAGTGGTCGGTGTACCTGATGAAAAATACGGAGAAGAAGTAATGGCGTGGATTATTTTAAAACCAGGGCAAACTGCGACGGCTGAAGAAGTTCAAGAATTTTGCCGCGGAAAAATATCGCGTCATAAAATCCCCCGTTATATTGAATTTACCGATTCGTATCCGATGACAGCATCCGGAAAAATTCAAAAATTTAAATTGCGCGAGCAGGCTAAACAAATTCTTAGTACAAAGACAACACATGAATAGGAGGAGTTGCATGTTTAAAAAAGTGTTAGTGGCCAATCGGGGAGAAATTGCAGCTCGAGTCATTCGAACGTGCCGGCGGTTAGGAATTCAGACAGTAGCCATATATTCAGAAGCAGATGCTGATTCGCTCCATGTAAAATGGGCAAACGAAGCTTATTTAATTGGAAAGCCGCATGTCAGTGAAAGTTATTTGAATATTGACAAAATCATTGACGTTGCAAAAGCGACGAAAGCGGAAGCGATTCATCCAGGATATGGTCTCTTGTCGGAAAACCCGACATTTGCGCACCGTTGTGAAGAGGAAGGAATTGTATTTATCGGACCGAATGCTGATGTTATTGCGAAAATGGGAAGTAAGATTGAGTCGCGGAAAACAATGTCAGAAGCAGGCGTGCCGATCGTCCCCGGCATCTCCTTTCCGCTTCAAAATGTCGAGGAAGCAGCAAGCACAGCAGCGACGATCGGTTATCCTATTATGTTAAAGGCGTCTTGCGGCGGTGGCGGTATCGGAATGCAAATCGTCCATAATGAAGAGGAATTGCACAAAGTGTTTGAAGGCAACCAAAAGCGGGCGACTTCCTTCTTCGGCGATGGGGCGATGTATTTGGAAAAGTATATTCAGAATCCGCGCCATATTGAAGTTCAGCTTCTTGCTGACCACTACGGGAATTATGTGTATTTATGGGAACGTGAATGTTCGATTCAGCGGCGTCACCAAAAGGTGATTGAAGAAGCTCCTTCTCTGTATTTAGATGAGCAAACAAGAAAAAGAATGGGGGAGACAGCCATTCAAGCTGCCCAATATATCGGTTATACAAATGCAGGAACGATTGAATTTCTTGTTGATGAACAGAAAAACTTCTACTTTCTTGAAATGAATACGCGTCTTCAGGTAGAGCATCCAGTAACTGAGGAGATCACCGGTCTGGATCTTGTCGAAGAGCAGCTGCGCATCGCTGCTGGGGAAAAGCTCGGCTATAGCCAAGATCACGTCCAGCGTCAAGGGCATGCCATCGAGGTGCGGATTTACGCAGAGGATCCAAAAACATTTTTTCCATCCCCCGGAACCATTACTGCGCTTCAATTACCGGAGGGAGAGCGTATTCGCAATGAAACAGCTGTTCAAAGCGGAATGGTCGTAACGCCGTTTTATGATCCAATGATTGCTAAATTAATTGTAAAAGGCGAAAACCGAAAGGAAGCGATTAATCGCATGCTGCAAGCGCTTGGCAGCTATCAAATTGAAGGAATTAAAACAAACATTCCAATGCTAAAAGAAGTGTTGGCACACCCAGAATTTCAAGCGGGACATACAACAACCGATTTTGTAAATCGGCATTTAAGCAGCGTTTCTATCAAAAAATAAGATGTTGATCAAGTCTTCCACTTTTCTTGAATAGAGAGTGGAAGACCTTCAATCTGCAAGTTCAGGAAATGGAGGAGTAAAAAGATGAATCAGATTGTTGCAATAATGGCAGGGAATGTATGGAAAATTGTTGTTTCTGTCGGAGAAAACATTGAGAAAGGGCAAGATGTCGTGATTTTAGAATCAATGAAAATGGAAATTCCTATTGCTGCAGAAGCAAGCGGAATCGTTAAAGAAATTCATGTGAAGGAAGGCGATTTTGTCAATGAAGGCGATATTTTGCTTGAATTTGAATAAGAGGTGAGGTGCGTGGGCAACTGGCCTAAACACGTTACGATTAAAGAGGTAGGGCCTCGTGATGGGCTGCAAAATGAAAAGACAGCCATTGCGACTGAAGATAAAATTGCTTGGATCAATCAGCTTTCCAAAACAGGGTTGACGTACATTGAAATAACATCATTTGTTCATCCAAAATGGATTCCGCAGCTAGCCGATGCGCTAGATGTTGCAGCAGGAATTGAACGAGCTCCTGGTGTTACTTACGCAGCGCTTGTTCCGAATCAAAAAGGGCTTGAAAATGCTTTGACGACTCAAGTTGATGAAATCTCTGTATTTATGTCTGCAAGCGAGACGCATAATCAAAAAAATATTAATAAATCAATCTCAGATACCTATCCTGTCTTAACAGCTGTTGTTCAGGAGGCAAAGCGTGCTAAGAAAACTGTTCGCGGCTATCTTTCAACGGTTTTTGGTTGCCCTTATGAGGGGGAAGTTTCCATTGAGCAGGTAGCTGCTATATCAGAGCGGTTGTTTGAAATGGGAGTGGATGAGCTTTCTTTAGGTGATACGATCGGTGTTGCTACCCCTCGCCAAGTGGAAGCTGTGCTCAACTCGCTTCTAAAGAGATTCCCGAAAGAAAAGCTATCCATGCATTTTCACGATACAAGGGGAACAGCCTTAGCCAATGTGCTGCTTTCATTAGAAATGGGGATTACGACTTTTGACAGCTCGCTTGGTGGACTGGGCGGCTGTCCGTATGCACCGGGAGCTTCCGGAAACGTAGCGACTGATGATTTATTATATATGCTTCATGGCATGGATATTGCTACAGGCATTGATGCTGGGCGGTTAACGGAGGCAGCGCTATTTATTCAAAATAAAATCGGTCGAGCGCTCAATAGCCATTATTTGCAATCCGTTGATCCGTGTTTGTCCTAATAAAGGAGAGTGATTAAATGGAATCTTCTATTCTCTATGAGGCGGCGAATGGAGTGGCAGTGGTGACTTTGCATCGCCCGCAAGCAGTCAACGCTTTGTCTACAGCGCTGTTAATGGAGCTGAAGCAAAAGCTTGGGCAATTAAGGTTTGATCGCTCGATCCGTTGTGTGATCGTAACAGGAAGTGGAAAAAAAGCATTTTGTGCTGGTGCTGACTTAAAAGAACGTGCCAGTATGACTGAAACAGAAGTGAGAAAAACCGTTGCGCTGATTCGCGAGACGATCAATGAATTTGAACAGCTTCCAGCACCAACTATTTGCGCGATTAATGGCGTTGCATTTGGCGGAGGCCTCGAATTGGCGTTAGCTTGCGATATCCGTATTGCCTCTGATCATGCTCAGCTTGGATTAACCGAAACGGCGCTTGGGATTATTCCAGGTGCTGGCGGAACTCAGCGTCTCCCGCGTTTAATCGGAAAAGGCAAAGCAAAGGAGCTCATTTTTACGGCTAAACGGCTAACGGCAGCGGAAGCAGCCAGCATCGGAATAGTAGAATATGTTGTTCCGTATGAGCAGTTAATGGAAAAGGCAAACGAACTTGCCGGACAAATAATTCAAAATGCGCCGATTGCTGTTGCCCAAGCTAAAATAGCCATTAATCGAGGTCTGGAAGTCGATTTATATACAGGTTTGAAGCTGGAGCAGATGGCTTATGAGATGACAATTCCAACGAAGGATCGTTTAGAAGGGCTGCAAGCCTTTAAAGAAAAGCGGAAGCCTGTTTATAAAGGAGAGTAAAGGAGGAAGTGCAAGTGATCAACGAGCAAGCAAAAACATTGACCGAGAAATTGGCGGAACAAGTCGAAAAAATTGAACAAGGCGGCGCATTAAAGTACCATCAAAAAAATGCGGAGAAAGGCAAACTATTCGTACGAGATCGTCTAAAGCTGTTATTTGATGAGGGAATGCAATTTGAGGATGCTTTATTTGCCAATTGTCTTGCTGACGGTCTGCCAGCTGATGGCGTGGTAACAGGGATCGGAAAAATCAACGGGCAAACCGTATGTGTAATGGCCAATGATTCAACGGTAAAGGCGGGATCGTGGGGATCACGGACCGTAGAAAAAATCATTCGTATCCAAGAAACCGCAGAAAAGCTTCGGTGCCCGATGCTTTATTTAGTAGACTCGGCTGGGGCGCGGATTACGGATCAAGTCGAAATGTTTCCTGGTCGCCGCGGGGCAGGGCGCATTTTTTACAATCAAGTAAAGCTTTCTGGAAAAGTGCCGCAAATATGCTTATTATTTGGACCATCGGCGGCCGGCGGTGCTTATATTCCAGCTTTTTGCGATATCGTCATTATGGTCGAAGGAAACGCTTCGATGTATTTAGGATCGCCGCGAATGGCGGAGATGGTGATTGGCGAAAAAGTGACGCTTGAAGAGATGGGTGGAGCGCGAATGCATTGCAGTGTCTCTGGATGTGGAGATGTACTTGTGAAAACAGAAGAAGAAGCCATTCAGTTTGCCCGCAAGTACTTATCTTATTTTCCAGCCAATTTCGCTGAAAAACCGCCGATTGTCGAAGCAAAGCCAGCGAAGAGCTTTGAAAAAACGATTGAGGACATTTTACCCCTGAATCAAAATGCGCCGTTTAATATGTATGACTTGATCGAGCGTTTTATTGATGAAGGCTCTTTTTGCGAAATCAAAAAGCTATTTGCACCTGAATTGATTACAGGACTTGCTCGCTTGAATGGACAGCCAATCGGTATACTCGCTAACCAGCCGCGCATCAAAGGCGGTGTTCTATTCCATGATTCGGCTGATAAAGCAGCCCAATTTATTACTTTATGTGATGCCTTCCATATTCCGCTTTTATTTTTAGCCGATATTCCAGGATTTATGATCGGCACTAAAGTGGAAAGGGCAGGAATTATCCGCCATGGAGCGAAAATGATTTCAGCGATGTCAGAAGCAACGGTTCCGAAAATTTCTATTATCGTGCGAAAAGCGTATGGGGCAGGTCTTTATGCGATGGCTGGCCCGGCCTTTGAACCGGATTGCTGCTTAGCGTTTCCTAATGCGCAAATTGCCGTGATGGGACCAGAAGCAGCGATTAATGCAGTCTATGCCAATAAAATTGCTGAGCTTCCTAAAGAAGAACAGGCAGCCTTTATTGAACAAAAACGGGAGGAGTATCGCCGCGATATTGATATTTATCGTTTAGCCTCAGAGATGGTGATAGATGGAATTATCGCTCCAAACCAGCTACGCGAAGAATTGATTCGTCGCTTTGATGCCTATATGTCGAAATATATCGTCTTTTCGGAAAGAAAGCATGGAGTATATCCGGTGTAATAAAAAAGGTTCTTTGTCAAATATTGGGGTTCAGGCTGCCGCGCTTCGCTTTGTGGCCTTTTCTTCTGGAAAGGGGGTACCTCCCTTTCTAGAAGAAAAGGTAGCGCTAGCCTATATGTCCCTCAATTCTTTTAAACTTGTGGATTCATAGTATTTTTGAACGAAAACGGGTAAAATTCTTATATCCATAGGCATTTCGCTTTCATACCTCCGTTAAATTGTTGATCACTTGCTTTGTCTTGTCGCATTTGATGAGGGAAGATACGCCTTTCTTCTATACGGACAACCATGTCGCAGGCATGTTGTGATTTTTGATTCAATCCAGCTTAAATAGCTTTGGATCCATTGCTTCTCGAAGAGGGCGTAACCGGGCCGCGCTGCTGAATTTAGAAAACGAACTAACGCCAGTGACGATATCCAATGGGTCGAGGGCGCTGCAGAATAATTTTTCCCCTGTGCCAAGCTCTCAACCTGAAAGCCAGTCTTTTCCAGAAACGGTTGAGCTTAATTCTAATGCATCATAAGCCGAGTCCAATGCAACCACTGCCGGCGACAAATGAATGAGACGAGCGCTGTAATTTGTCCCCAGAATTCTTTGTTCAACTGTCCGTCATTGATCTTTTTGCATTAAAAATTAATAGATTTTATCAAAAAGCATCATAAGGAGAAATTTTACATATTTTCGCGAGCAAGAATTATGCCGTTTTGCAGAGGCACAATGTTACAAGCGAGAGACGTATCCAGTAAAAATAGAACTATGTGCTAAATGAACAATATAAAAATAAATTTAATTTACTGTTTTTAAGGAAGTGAACACAAAGTCTGAAAAAGGGGAATGCTATAAACCCCCTTTTTCCTCATAATTTTGTATAACTGATGTTCAGCTTAAAGAGTAAGTCTGTCAATTAACTCTGAATAAGATTCGCGTTCATTTCACTGTCACGAATTTTTCCTTCGTGTAAATATAAAATTCGATTCCCCAATTTTTTTGCTTCCTCAAGATGATGGGTGACTAATATAATGGGAATGCGCCAAAGCTTATGGATACGTAATAGCTCTTCATGACCTTTTACACGTGTTTGATTATCTAATGCAGAAAAAGGTTCATCTAAAAGCAAGGCAGCCGGCTCGGTTGCAATGGCTCGTGCAATGGCGACCCGTTGTTTTTCGCCGCCTGAAATTTCAGACGGGTATTTATCTCTAAGGTGTTCAATTCGCAGCTCTTTCATTAAATTTTTGACAAAGCTTTCATTTTGCATGCCATAAGCAATGTTTTTCCAAACAGTCATATGGGGAAAAAGCGCATAATCTTGAAATACATAGCCGATGTTTCTTTTTTGAATAGGAACAAATACTTTCTTATTTTCAAATAAAATGGTGTCGTTTAATCGGATGATGCCAGCAGCAGGTTTGCTTATCCCAGCAATACAATTTAAGATAGTCGTTTTTCCGGAGCCGGAGGGGCCAAAAAGGACAACAATCTCATTAGCCACTGAAAATTTTACATCTAATTCAAAATGGGATAGTCTTTTTTGGATTTCAACGATAAGCATAAGAAAAAACTCCTTTAAGTAAGCGACAATTTGAACTTACTATTTTTGTACATGTCTCATCATATTCCGTTTGCTCCACCAATTTAGCCATAAAATAGCGCTAAAGCCGAGGGCAACGATAATGATCACCCAAAATTTTGCTGCTTCCAAATTACCTGACTCCACCGCAAAATAAATAGCTAAAGGAATGGTGTCGGTGACATTCGGAATATAGCCGGCGAGCATGAGAGTGGCACCAAATTCTCCTAACGCTCGTGCAAAGGATAAAACTAAGCCAGCTAACAGTCCTGGCCATGCCAGTGGAAAAGATATCGTCCAAAACACTCTCCATTTCGATGCCCCCATTGTATATGCAGCATTTTCAATATTTGGGTCATACTGCCGAAACGCTGCAGATGCACTTTGATACATTAAAGGAAAAGACACGACGACTGCTGCGATCACAACAGCATACCAAGTGAAAACAATTTGGAAATCAAACCAATCGAGCAGTAGTCGACCAATAAATCCGTTTTTACCAAATATATATAATAAACCAAAGCCTACAACTGTAGGCGGAAGCACGAGTGGCAGCAAAATAATCGCTTCTATAACACTTTTCCCTCGAAAGGAATTACGACTAATCAATCGTGCCAACACAACCCCAGTAACAAATACGATAAACGTGGCGATTGTTGCCGTTTTTAAAGAGAGTATAAGCGGCGAGTAATTCATACTTGTCGTTCACCTTTTCATAAAGTTTCATCATTTTTCGTTATAAATGGTTATAATTATTTTGAACTTTGGAGTAAAGGAAATGGTAAAACAAGAAGTTGAGTCATTTCCATTGAAAAAGAGCGAAACAAAACATGATATAATCAAGATTATATATAAACTACATAGCCATCTTCTTGTTAAGAAAATAATTAATTTTATTTATATTTAAATATAAATCATTGATACTGAAGTTATCAATACATTATATCAAATTACATTTAATTACTTATAACGAATTTTTTTATGAAGGAGCAAGTAGGCATGGAAAAAAATCTTTCTTATACAACCGAGGAAGTGGCAAACATATTAAAGGTTTCAAAATTAACCGTATATGATTTAGTGAAAAAAGGGTTATTACCTGCTTATCGTGTCGGACGACAAATGCGAATTGATCCTTCCGATCTAGAAGAGTATATAAAAAAGTCAAAAGAAGAACTGCAGCCAAGCTCCGTACAGTCATCAAAAAAAGAAGCATCGATTGAAACTCAAGGGTATTTGCAACCTAGACAATTAATTATAAGCGGCCAGGATATGAGCTTAGATATTTTGGCGAACTACTTAGAAAAATCCTCGAAAAGGTTTCGGCCACTTCGTTCTTATGTTGGAAGCTTAGAAAGCCTAATTTCAATGTATCAAGGATATTCAGACATTGTCAGTACACACTTAATCGAAGGAATTTCAGGTGAATATAATGTTCCGTATATCAATAAGGTACTAGTGAATTTTCAGTATATCGTGATTCATTTACTAACAAGGAAGGCAGGCTTTTACGTCAAAAAGGGAAACCCGTTGAATATTAAGCATTGGGAAGATTTAAGAAGAAAAAATATAAAAATTGTGAACCGGGAAAAAGGTGCGGGTGCTCGTGTTTTACTAGATGAATGTTTGAGAAAGTATCGCATACCTGTTTCTGAAATTAACGGCTATGACAATGAGGTAACCAATCACGTAAGTGTCGCAAGTGCTGTCGCTAAAGGGGATGCAGATGTCGGGGTAGGAATTGAAAGAGGGGCTAACCTAGTTAAAGATGTCGATTTCATTCCGTTAGTTAATGAAAAGTACGATTTGGTTATTTTAAAGAACGATGAGAATAGAGAGTTAATTAGTCAAGTCCTGCAAATTTTAAGATCGGTTCACTTTCAAAACGATTTAAAAGCACTAGGAGGCTATGATTTATCACAAACCGGGCAAGTCGTTTATGAAAGCTGAAATGGATCCAGCTAAAAGCCAGGGGTTTCTCTTAAAAACCTCTGGCTTTGTTTTATCACTTTTTGGCACTGGAATATCTGGTTTTCTTGATTCGTGAGCACTGGAAATGAAAAACCAAAAAGAGAAACATAAGTATATCTTTTTCTATTATATTTATTTATAATTAAATATAATTAATTACTCAGCTTTCGCAGTCCAAAATCTTGTTTAAATGCTTGATGTAAATGGTTTTGG
>ERZ1673784.28-NODE-28-length-52507-cov-20.102970_pt1 | contig 52507 bp, 50 predicted proteins | sample MGYA00580132_ERZ1673784 | MGnify/ENA primary metagenome ERZ1673784 (study PRJEB41219, sample SAMN04549608) | soil metagenome | isolation source: soil | place: USA: New Mexico, Bitter Lake NWR | collected 2008-11-15 ...
AAAGCGATTCATCTCCCCTTTAAAAAGGGGAGGATTCTCGCTTGTCTATCCTAAACTTTTATTCAATTATAGCAAAACATGTTCAAATCAAACACTTATTTTTAGAATTTCTGCCGCTTATTATTTTGCATAGTTTAGCTCCCAAACTACACCGAATTTATCGATTACCACACCATATTTTGAATTCCAAAAAGTATCTTGCAATTCCATTTTGACCTGTCCGTCTTTCGCTAATGTTGTAAAAATTGAATTTATTTCATCTTCTGATTCTAAATCCAATGTCAGCCATATATTGTTCCCCTTCGTCACCGGTGAGAAAACATCGGCAAAATAAAGTACACATGATTCGTTAATATGCAGCTCGGCATGAATATATTTTCCTTCGTGGCCTTTAAACATTTCTTTTCCATCGGATGTCTCTACATTTTTAAGTTCTCCTCCAAATACTTGCTGATAATATTGCAACGCTTCCTTACAGTTATGCAAATAAATATGAGGGATTATTTTTTTCATCTTTTTTACCCGCCTTTGCCAGATTGTAGGGATAAACATTCTTCTCGTCCATTTTACCATAAGGGAATGACACCTTGTTTTTAAGAAGAGGAGTGCCTCCTGTTTCTGTGTAATGATTCAACATCGCATTTTCCTAGGGCCAAGCTACAATCTTTTTTGAAATAGAGCATTACTAGAAACAATTGAAATATTCTAAAATATAAAATGGAGTTAAAAAGCACAGCGTGATGCAGGTTACCTGCTCCGAAATTGCTCTTCAAATTGGTAAACAAGAAACATCTTGTTATATTGTGTAATCTTTCTTAACGAGATACTTAGCAAAAAATTCAAATTATGTAAAAATCAATTTGGAGGACACACTCATGAAGAAGAATGACTACTTTCATTCGAAAAATTACACCGGGAATCATTTACATGTAGACAACTTTAAAGATGAATTTTCCCCTTTCATCGAAGGAATTGCCTGGGAAAGAACTGATGGCACAATGGATTTATTTTTTGATGATTTAAAAGAGGAAGAATTTCAACAATTATTTGTAAATAAAGAGCATTATTATGATAAATTTAAAGGTGGATTTATAGAAAATGTTCAAACAAATGAGGAAGCGTATGAAAAATTTCGTCAATGGGTGGATGAAGTACTGGAACCGTTTAGAAATGGCCAAAAATAAGCGAATGTTCCATTGAAATGCATTTTGCAAAATTCCCCCATATTTTTACTACAAATGAAAGAAGGGATCCTATCACATGAAAAAAGACAGTTGGAATGCAGCTTTGTATGATGCAAAACATTCATTTGTTTCCAAATTTGGAGAGCATTTGCTTGATCTGTTGGAGCCAAAAAAAGGTGAACGTATTCTTGACCTCGGCTGCGGTACGGGAGATTTAGCCTGGAAGCTTTACGAATTAGGAGTTGACGTCGTCGGAATTGATAAATCAGAAAATATGATTAATCAGGCTAAAGCAAAATACCCCGGTTTAAGCTTTGAGGTGAAGGATGTTCTAAATCTTGGATACCGCAACGAGTTTGATGCTGTTTTCTCCAATGCAGTTCTTCACTGGATCAAGCCGCCAAAACAGGCGTTAATCAATATATACCAGGCCTTAAAGGAGAACGGCCGTTTTGTAGCGGAATTCGGCGGCAAAGGCAATGTCAAAACGATTACCGATGCCATCCGAAATGAATTGAATAAATTGGGCATGGAGGAATTAGCAGACCAATTTCCTTGGTATTTCCCAAGCATTGGTGAATATTCATCGTTGATGGAAGAAGTGGGGTTCCGTGTCGTGTTCGCCCAGCATTTTGACCGTCCAACGCCATTACATGGGGAGAATGGGGTAAAAAATTGGATAGAAATGTTCGCTGGCAGCCTGTTTAACAGTTTGACAAACGAAACAAAAAATCTTATCTTCACAAACGTGGAAAACAACTTGAAAAACGTCATATATAAAAATGGCATCTGGTTTGCCGATTATAAGCGAATTCGCGTCATCGGGATTAAAGAATAACACGTAAAGAGGCGTCTCATATCTTCGCAAATTGTTGAATCTAAAAGAAAGTGAACAATATGTAATTTTCTCAAAAAAATTTTGGAAAAAGTTAAATCTCCAAGAGCTTAAAGTTGCTTCTTATTTTCTCTTGATTTATGCTCAAATTAAAGGCTATTAGAATAACAGCTAAGAGCCTCCATATATTGACAGAATATAAAAATGATGATAGCATAAAGCGAACTATTTCAATAAGATTTATATGTTTTTTTAGAATCGTAGAAAGGAGCATAGTAGTACATGAGCAAAGTTGTAATTATCAATGGAAGTCCGTTTCCATCATCAAGATTAAATGGATTAATCCAATATGCTGAACAGCAATTGCAGCAAAAAGGAATTGAGATTGATTACATTCAAGTAGCACAGCTGCCTGCGGAAGATTTAATCAAAGCAAAATTTGACAGCGAGGCGATTCTGAACGCCAACCAAAAAGTGGAACAAGCTGACGGAATTATCATCGCAAGCCCAGTGTATAAAGCAGCTTATACAGGCGTATTGAAAACATACCTTGACCTACTTCCGCAAAAAGGGCTTTTGGGCAAAACAATACTTCCGTTGTTTATCGGTGGCACATTGGCTCACCTTCTATCTATAGATTATGCGCTAAAACCAGTGTTATCCACAATGGGAGGCAGATATATTCTAGGAGGCGTTTATGCCGTGGATGCCTGGGTAACCAGAGAAGAAAATGAACAATACAGCTTGTCTGAAGAGCTGGTGCAAAGATTGGATGCAGCAGTAGAGGAATTTGCGAATGCTTTAAATGGACAAAAAGCATGATCAGCTCCTAATCAAAACTCAGAGGTTTTTTTGTTCGTACTTGATTTCGCAAAATTGCCGCTAGTAAATTAAAAGCAGACTGCCCGTACGGTGCAATCTGCTTTTTTCATTATTATTGTTAATAAAAAATGAAAGCATTTTGAGTAAAATATTGAATTTTTCTTTATACAAGATGAAGATTAACGCCACTATTTTCCCATTTTTTGATTTCAATCTCACTTAATTCAGAGCCTATAATAACTGCATCAATTTTATTTGGACTGGCAACAGTATGCAATGCAATCCTTCCTACTTTCGTATGATCCGTTACAACATAGACACTCTTCGCAGCTTTTATCATAGAACGCTTCGTTGCAGCAATCTGTTCATCAAAATGAGTAAGACCAAATTTGTGATGAAGGGCTGGCGTTCCGATGAATGCTTTGTCCACATGAAGATTACCTAACACTTCATCAGCAATGAGTCCATTTAACATATAGCTTTCCGGATATAGCGTGCCACCTGTTACAATAACTTTAATCCCATTTGAAAAACGCAACTTTGCCGCAACATTTATATCGTTTGTAATCACTGTTATGTTTTTTCTATCTAATATCGCTTCAGCAATATGAACGGTCGTTGTTCCTGAGTCTAGTATAATATTTTCGCCATCTTGTATAAACTGTGCAGCACGCATGCCAATTCTTCGTTTTTCCTCGAACTGAACGGTTTCCCGATCCTGAAAAGACGGCTCCGATTTTACTTTATCTTCCTCAATGACAACGCCGCCATGGGTCCTTCTCAATTTTCCCTCTGATTCTAATAGCGACAAATCTCTTCGAATCGTTGCCTCATGGACATGAAAATATACAGCCAATTCAGCCACAGTAGCAAATTTCTTTTCCTTTACGTATTCTACTATTTTTTTTTGCCTTTCAAGAGCTAACATAGTCGAACTTCCTAACAATTTAAATTTTTCTATTCTTATATTATTCTCTTTTCTTTAGGAATTCAATCGACTATGTTTTTTCAGATCTTGTTATTTCGTTTCTTCAGGCAATGTAATAAATTTGGTTAATATAGCGCTTACAAAATAAAGTATTGCCAGCACCCAAATAACTCCTGCATTTCCTATTGAACCAATTAACAGGCCAACGATAGCAGGACCAACAAAAACAGGCAAACCAGCGCCTAAATTTAGAACAGACATTGCAGCTCCTTTGTCCTCTTTCACCAACGAAGGTACTAAAGCAGACAACGGAACATATCCCGCTAACAATCCGCCCCATAAAATGGCTACTAAGCCAACGATCCAAATATTACCATTAAACCACTCTGGAAAATAATATATAGCTAAAGTAGTAACTCCGCAGCCAATACCGCCAAAATACATGATGGTATTGCGCCAGCCAATTTTATCCCCTATATATCCAAAAAATAGATTAAATAAAATATTGCTTGTAAAAATTGTCCCCCAAATAGCCAACCATGTAGATGTTGGAATTCCGTGTCCAGCAAGATAAGTAGGCAAAAAAACAGGAAATGCAAACTGCGCAGTAGTATTAATGACACGAACAATGCCGCCTAATAATACTTTCGGCTCTTCCTTGACAATTGTGACACCTTTTATTAGCTCATATAATTTTTCTTTTGCAGAACTTCCTTGATTTGGTTCTAATTTGTCTTTATTAACTATTAATGCGATTATCGCCCCTAATACGACCCAAAAGATTGATGACCACAACGTAGTATAGTGCCCAAATAATTTGATTGCAACTACGGAATAATAAGCCCCTAAAACATTTAAACCTCCTGTAAATACAAACCAAAACCAGCCGACAGCTGTTCCGAGACGCTCCTGATCGGCACGGTAAGCAATCCATACTAGGAAAGAGTATGCAAACAGCGGGTATCCCAAGCCCCTTAATGCATAAAACGGAACCATCCACCAAATATTCAAATTCGGCAGCCCACAACTCAAAAATCCAATTGTTCCCAGTATATAAAATAACACCCCTAGCCACATCGTTCTTTTTGTACCAAGCGCTTCAACTAATACTCCGGACAGCCACGAAGAAACAGCGACTGTCACCCCATAAGCCGAAAACAATAGGCTAGTTTGCTGAACTGTAAATCCTTGATCAATTAACCAAGGACTTAGCCAGCCAATTTCCAGTCCATCTCCCATCATGAAAATTAAAATCCCTAAATAACCCCATGCAATCGAAGAAGGTATACCTAATTTTTCAGTCCATTTCACTCCAGTTACTTGTGTCATTATTTTACACCCCTTTTATTTAGTTCCATGAAAAAGATAAATATGTTTTTTTCCACCCTTTATGTTCAGCAGCTTCATCCATTGCCTTTTTTAAATCTTCTGCGTTTCGGATTGCTATGCTTTTTTCCGGTATCAACTTAGAGAGAGTTTTCTGATAATCTTCATTTAGAAATGCTTGCATCAAAGTTTTAAAATCTTCACTTGAACTTCTGGAACTTCCGTAAAGCTGCAACCCTTTTTCTAATACATCTCTTGTATTAATTGGTACACGCTGCTCTGTCACCCCCATTAAAATCAATTTGCCTTCAGGCTCCAATAAATCAATCGCTTGGTTGATAGCGCTTTCGCTAAACTTGCCACCTGTGCATTCAATTGCAACTGTCACCCCTTTAGCTTCTAAAAAAGGAAAATCGTTAACTAAGTGTACAGTGGCAAAATCAAACTGATTCAGTTTTTCTTCCACTGCTCCAAACACTAATAGCTGGCTTTTAGGAATATGAAAATAATGATATAGCATTGCGGCTGTTAAATATCCTACTGGTCCATCGCCGAACACAGCAATTTTCCCTTTATGAAAATCTTCTTCTTTCAAATGATTCAGTGCATGCAGTGAAACTGAGCATAACTCTGCTAATACAGCAATCTCATCTTTCAGCTTTTCTGGAATTGGTACAACATTTTCGCTTGGCAATACTAAAAACTCCTGACCAATGCCATCATATCCGCTTCCTAAAAACACTCCAGTTTTACAATAGTTATCTGCGACATTTCTCCTGCAGGATTCACAACAATCTTCTTTTTTCTTTTGTTCTAATCTGTAACCAGGGATGCTTGGCACAATTGCAACCTTTTGTCCAACTTGTATAAACTCATCTTTTGAAATGACTACTTCTCCAATCCCTTCATGAAATAATGCCATCGGAAGCTTTTGGTTAAGAGCTTCTTTTCTTCTTTTGCCGGTATAGTATCTTAAGTCTGCATGACAAATACTGGCTAAAATAGGCTGGACGACAACTTCACCTTCCTTTACTTTATGTTCAATAACTGTTTCTTTAAATTTTCCAGGCTCTATTAACCTATAAGCCTTTGAATGAATCACATCTGTCATCCTTAATCCTCCATGTTCATTTATGTTCTTTCTTGCTTGTTTTTGATTGTTTATAATGAATATAATCCGATATTGTTTAAATTGTCAATATAAATGAACAAAAATATGTTTATTTTTGCTCGATTATATTAATTTTTTGCTTGTAAATTTTATTTTATTAGTTTAATATAATCAGTACAATGAAAGCATTTTCATGGAGTGGTTGGTATGGAAAAATATACTATTGGAATTGATTTCGGTACTGAATCTGGGAGAGTTTTAATAGTAAACATTGACGATGGGTCTATTAAAGGACAATGTGTCATTCCATATGCGCATGGAGTGATTACAGAGATGCTTCCGACGAACGATGGGACGAGATTACCCAGGGATTATGCTCTTCAGCATCCGGGCGACTATTTAGAAGTCATTATGAAAGGAATTCCTCATGCTATAAAAGATGCAAATATCAGCTCTTCACAAATTATTGGTATTGGCATTGATTTCACCTCATCTACTATGGTCGCAGTAGATGAAAAAGGAAAACCATTATGTTTTCACAAGGAATTTCAAAACAATCCCCATGCATGGGTAAAATTATGGAAGCATCATGGACCAAAAAAAGAAACAGAAGAAATGTTCAAATTAGCTTCTTCACATAAAGAAAGCTGGCTAAAAAATTACGGCTACAACATTTCAACAGAATGGTTTATCCCAAAATGCTATGAAGTTTTTTGCAAAGATCGTGAAGTGTATGAAAAAGCCAGCTTATTTTTGGAAGCAGGAGATTGGATTGTTTCACAGTTAACAGGGAAAGTTGTCAGAAGCAATTGCTCGTTAGGCTTCAAAGCTTTTTGGAATGAAAACAGCGGTTTTCCCGTGCAATTTTTCGAAAAGCTCCATCCTGAATTTAAAAACATTGTTTCTTCAAAGTTAAAAGGTAAAATTGGATATATTGGTGAAAAAGCTGGGGTCCTCACTGATGAAATGTCAAGTCTTTTAGGATTGCCGAAAAATCTGCCTGTCGCCGTTGCCATTATCGATGCTCATTCCGCAGTATTAGGAGTCGGTTCATCCAAACCGCATCAATTGACAATGGTAATGGGGACGTCCACTTGCCATATTATGCTGAGCAAAAAAGAAATTCATATACCGGGTATTTCGGGAGTAGTAAAAAATTCTATTATCCCAAGATTATATGCATACGAAGCCGGACAATCCGCTGTAGGCGATTTATTTGGCTGGTTTGCAAAACAAGTTCCGGAATCATTGATGAAAGAAGCGAAAGAACAAGGAATTTCAGTATTTGATTTACTGGAAAAAAAGACATCTCACCTAGAGCCTGGTCAATCTGGTCTCATTGCATTAGATTGGCATAATGGAAACCGATCTATACTTTCAGATGCAGATCTTTCAGGAATGATTGTAGGACTGACCCTCGCTTCCAAACCTGAGGATATCTATAGAGCATATATGGAAGCTACAGCATTTGGCGCAAAAATCATTATTTCAAATTATGAACAAGCAGGATTAAAAATTAATGAAATATTTGCTTGCGGTGGTTTGCCCCAAAAAAATGATTTACTCATGCAAATATATGCAGACGTTTTAAATAAAGAGATTATTGTTTCAGCCAGCGATTATACCCCTGCAGTTGGCGCTGCCATTCTTGGCTCTGTTGCAGCTGGCAAGGAAAATGGAGGATATGATAGCGTAGAAGAGGCTGTTGAAAAGATGAAACAACCAATTTTGAAAACTTACAAACCAATTCTCAGCCATGTAGAAAAATATAAAAAATTATTTCAAATATATCAGCAATTACACAATTATTTCGGAATTACGAAAAAAAGTTGGATGAAGGATTTAAAATCTCTTTAATCCGAACATGTCGCCCCAAAAAATATCTGCATGGAAGCATATCGTCAGTGCCGAAAGCAATATGATCATTCATGCTTGAGCAAAAACTGAACACTATATTTTTAGCAGGTTTCCCACTCGAACAACCTGCTTTTTCTTTTCATGCAACAATTCTGCCAATATTTTGTTCAAGTCTGCCAAAAATTCGGCAAAAATCTATTTTGTATTTTTCTAATATTCCGCAAATTAAGCGCTTTCAATTTTGGTACGGTTCTTGCATGATATAAAGTCGAAAAAAATGAAAGGGGTTGATTTGAGTGAAAGCAGCAGTAGTTAACGAATTTAAAAAAGCACTTGAAATTAAAGAGGTGGAAAGACCCAAACTAGAGGAAGGTGAAGTTTTAGTTAAGATCGAAGCATGCGGTGTGTGCCATACGGATTTACATGCAGCCCATGGTGACTGGCCGGTTAAACCGAAATTGCCGTTAATTCCGGGTCATGAAGGAGTCGGAATTGTTGTAGAAGTCGCAAAGGGAGTTAAATCAATAAAAGTGGGAGATCGCGTCGGCATCCCATGGTTATATTCTGCATGTGGTGAATGTGAATATTGTTTAACTGGTCAAGAAACACTTTGCCCGCATCAATTGAATGGCGGATATTCCGTTGATGGCGGATATGCGGAATACTGTAAAGCTCCCGCAGATTATGTGGCGAAAATTCCTGATAACTTAGATCCAGTTGAAGTAGCGCCAATTTTATGTGCAGGAGTAACGACATATAAAGCGTTGAAAGTATCAGGTGCTCGGCCAGGTGAATGGGTGGCCATTTACGGTATTGGAGGACTTGGTCATATTGCATTACAATACGCCAAAGCGATGGGACTTAATGTGGTAGCTGTTGATATCAGTGATGAAAAATCAAAATTAGCCAAAGATTTAGGTGCAGATATTGCAATCAACGGTTTAAAAGAAGATCCTGTCAAAGCGATACATGATCAAGTAGGCGGTGTTCATGCTGCTATTAGTGTAGCGGTGAATAAAAAAGCATTTGAACAGGCCTATCAGTCAGTGAAACGGGGAGGCACATTAGTTGTTGTCGGTCTGCCAAATGCTGATCTGCCTATTCCGATCTTCGATACAGTATTAAACGGCGTTTCCGTTAAAGGTTCCATCGTCGGTACAAGAAAGGACATGCAGGAAGCATTAGATTTTGCTGCTCGCGGAAAAGTCCGTCCAATTGTTGAAACCGCTGAATTAGAAGAAATAAATGAAGTATTTGAAAGAATGGAAAAAGGAAAAATCAACGGTCGTATCGTACTAAAATTGAAGGAGGATTGATGATGAGCTCAATTGCAGCCCCTAAATTAAAAGAAAAAGTTGAAAAGTTTTTATCCGGTAAGAAAAAAATGTATATAAACGGCAGCTTTGTTGAAAGCGCTTCAGGAAAAACATTTGACACTCCTAACCCTGCAACGGGAGAAAGATTGGCAACAGTTTATGAAGGAGATGCTGAAGATATCGACCGCGCTGTGAAGGCAGCCAGAGAAGCGTTTGACCGTGGACCGTGGTCAAGAATGAGCGCAGCAGAAAGAAGCAGGCTCATGTATAAACTGGCGGATTTAATGGAGGAAAATAAAGAAGAACTGGCTCAGCTAGAAACATTGGATAATGGGAAACCAATTCGTGAAACAATCAATGCCGACGTACCGTTGGCAATTGAACACATGCGTTATTATGCTGGATGGTCTACGAAAATTGTCGGACAAACAATTCCAGTCAATGGACCGTATTTTAACTATACACGTCATGAACCAGTTGGCGTCGTAGGGCAAATTATTCCTTGGAACTTTCCATTGCTCATGGCAATGTGGAAGCTTGGCGCCGCGCTTGCAACCGGTTGTACAGTTGTATTAAAGCCAGCTGAACAAACACCTCTTTCAGCTTTATATTTAGCTGAACTTATTGAAGAAGCCGGTTTTCCTGCCGGTGTTGTCAATATTGTTCCCGGATTTGGTGAAACAGCAGGTGATGCATTAGTCAAACATCCACAAGTTGATAAAATTGCCTTCACAGGTTCAACTGAAGTCGGAAAATTAATTATGGCAAACGCTTCGAAATCTCTTAAACGCGTTACGTTAGAACTAGGCGGTAAATCACCGAACATCATTTTGCCTGATGCTGATTTTTCAAAAGCAATTCCGGGTGCTTTAAATGGCGTCATGTTCAACCAAGGACAAGTTTGTTGTGCAGGCAGCCGCGTCTTCATTCAGAAGAAACAGTATGACAATGTTGTGGCTGATATGGTATCCCATGCAAAATCTATTAAACAAGGATTTGGACTAAAAGCAGATACAGAAATGGGACCGCTTGTTTCTTCCGAGCAGCAAAACCGAGTCCTTGGATATATTGAAAAAGGGCTGGAAGAAGGTGCTGAACTTTTAACAGGAGGACAAAAACCTTCCGAACAAGGGTATTTTGTAGAGCCGACTATTTTTGCCAACGTTGAAGATTCTATGACCATTTCAAAAGAAGAAATATTCGGACCGGTAATCGCCGCTTTGCCATATGAAGATATAGATGAGTTGATTGAACGTGCAAACGATACAAATTATGGATTAGCAGCAGGCGTTTGGACGCGCGATGTTACAAAAGCTCATTACATTGCTAACAAGCTCCGTGCTGGAACAGTTTGGGTAAACTGTTACAACGTCTTTGACGCTGCAAGTCCGTTCGGCGGATATAAAGAATCCGGCATAGGAAGAGAAATGGGATCCTATGCATTAGACAACTATACAGAAGTGAAAAGCGTCTGGATTGCCCAGAATTAAACAAAATAGGGGAGTGCTCGATAGACCCCTAAATAATTCAAGTAGAGAAAAACAAATCGTTTTTCTCTACTTGATTTCGTATTTTTGTCTGAAAGTAGCTGGCGGATGCCGGCTACTTTCAGTATGTTGTGGTAAGCAATGAATTGTTGCTTGCCACTTACATATTTTGTTTACCTTTTACATATTAAAAGGATTTTTTTATTTTTATATGGAATTATGTATTTATGGAAAAACTGTCAATGTTAAAGGGGGGACATAATGAACATTCATAAATTTGTCATGCCGGAGATAATATTCGGAAACGGTTCCATTTCTGAAGTCGGCAACTGCTGTTTACGTTTGGGCGCATCCAATGTGCTCATCGTCAGTGATCGCGGTATTTCGGAGGCCGGCTGGCTGGATGTAGTCATTGATAGCTGCGTCAAAGCCGGTTTAAAATACGAGACATTCATTGATATTACGGTTAATCCAAAGGATACAGAAGTGGATAAAGGGCGAAATATATATCTTAAATATGGATGCGATTCGGTGATCGGGATTGGCGGAGGCAGCGCTATTGATGCAGCCAAAGCTATTGCTCTGTTAGCGACAAATGGCGGAGTCATACATGATTATGAAGGCGTCGACAAAATTAAGCATCCCCTCCCGCCTCAAATCATGATTCCTACTACAGCCGGCTCGGGATCAGAGGTTTCACAATTTTCTATTATTTTAAATACAGAAAAACAGAAAAAGATGACCATCATTTCAAAATCATTAATACCAGATATTGCTATTATTGACCCTGAAACACTCGTGACAAAAAGTTCCCATTTAACTGCTTCAACAGGAATCGACGTTTTAACACATGGGATTGAATCGTATATTAGTTTGGCCGCAACACCGCTAACTGATGTTCATGCCAAAAATTCTATATCGCTTGTCGCTAAATATTTACGGCCTTCTGTCGCCTCTAAATTAAATAAAGAGGCGAAAACCAATATGGCAATGGCAAGTTTACAAGCTGGAATTGCCTTTTCCAATGCCATTTTAGGAGCTGTTCATGCCATGTCTCATGCAGTTGGTGGCAGATATCCTATTTTGCACGGCGATGTGAATTCTATTTTATTGCCTCATGTCATGGAATTTAATTATTTAGCAAATCCTCAAAAATTTGCAGATATTGCGTATCTCCTTGGATTAAATGATTGCGACATATCCAAAATGGAAGCTGCCAAAAAGGCGATTGACCTTGTGAAAGAATTAATTCAAGATGTCGGAGCTCCGCAAAGGCTGTCTGAAATTCATGTGAAAAAAGAAGAAATTCCTCAAATGAGCCTAACTGCTTTAAATGATGCATGTATGATCACAAATCCAAGGGATGTCACTGTCGAAATTATTGAAGAACTTTTCAGAAAGGCTTGGTAGAAATGTTGCTAAAAGATCGGGAAGAAATGATCAGCAAGCTGACTGGCGTCCAGTCTTCTAAAAAAAGCTACTATAATGAATTGAAAATCATGGTTGAAGAGCTCAAAAAGAAAAACATGCAGCTAGAGGTGATAAATGAGGTAAATAGAAGCTTCAATATCGATATGTCAATAGATGAAATGCTGAAAAATATATTTGAAAAGCTAAAAGTTTTTTTTCCGCTTGAACGAATCAGTTTATCTTTATATGAACATGATAAGCTGACGCTAACAAATGTATATCCTCCCAATTCTTTATATTTTCCTATTGGATTTGTTTTTCCAAAAAAAGATTCTTTATATTGGCAGGCAATTGAGTCGTCACAAAAAATTTTTTACCAAATGAATAATGATCTTCATTATTTCATTGAAAAAAAGGCGTATCAATCATTAGGTATTCAAAGCGCCTTAGTCATTCCCCTCGTAAGCAAAGAAGCGGCTATCGGTCTTTTAAGCATTGGAAGCAAAAAAATCAATCATTTCGATGAATCGGACCTTGCGTTTTTTCAGCAGCTATCCGATCAAATTGCCGTTTGCATCGAAAATGTCCGTCTTTATCATAAAGTCTTAACAGCCAAAAAAGAATGGGAAGAAACGTTTCGTGCGGTATCAGATATGATGTTTATTACAGATTTAGAAGGAAATATATTAAAATCGAATGATTCTGCAAAAGAATATTTTAAAACCGATCTTATCGGACAGAATATACACAAGTTATTAGAAATCGATAAAAAGGAAGCTACTCAGGAAAAATATCTCTCAGTCAAAGAAAATATTATTGATGAGTTTCATTTAAAAAATCACGTCTTTGAATTCCGCTCATTTCCGATCTTTAATAGGAGCCATGAGGTTTATTCATATATCATCTACATTATCGATATTACAGAAAAACGAAAGATGGAGGCTCAACTAATTCAGTCTGGAAAATTAGCGGCTATTGGAGAAATGGCAGCCGGAATCGCACATGAACTGAACAGCCCTTTAACAGCTATCCTTGGCAATTCTCAGCTTTTATTAAGATCATTCAAACAGGACGACCGCTCCTACAAACTTTTATCAGACATATATTTATGTGGAAAAAGGTGTAAATCCATTATCCAAAATTTACTTACTTTTTCGCGTCAAGATGAATATGTGTTCGAAGAATGCTCTATCAATGAAGCGGTGGAACAAGTATTAGGAATTTTTAGCGACCAGTTTAAGCAACAAAATATCATCATTCAACAAGAACTGGCTGAGCATATAGATCATGTGAAAGGAAATATTCAGCAAATCGGACAGATCATTTTAAACTTATTAATTAATGCAAAGGATGCCTTGGAAGAAAAAAATATACCGAAGAAGATCATCAAGATTGAAACAAAAGAAATAATTGAAGACAACAAAAAATGGATCACACTGTCCATAACAGATAATGGAATCGGAATTCAAAACCAGCATTTGCAGGAAATATTTAATCCTTTTTTTACCACGAAAAGTCCCGGAAAAGGCACTGGACTAGGGTTGTCCGTTAGTTTAGGGATCGCTGAAACACACGGCGGTACAATTGTCGTGAACAGTAAATACGGAGAAGGCAGTGAATTTATTTTAAAGCTCCCAGTTAGACACGAATAGAAAGGGAGATGATTTGCAATGAAAAAGGTACTAGTAATAGACGACGAACGTGAAGTAGGAAACTTTTTTCGACATCTTTTAGAAGAAAAAGGATATGATGTAAAGGTAGGTTTGAATGCTGAAGATTTTTCCAACTTAATTTCGCTCCATTCCTTTGATTTAGCACTAATTGATGTAAAGCTGCCTGGTACAGATGGTCTTCATTTGCTTAAGCAATTAAAAACAGCTCATCCTTCCTGTAAAGCTGTCATTATGACAGGATACAGCACAGTGAAAACGGCTGTAGAGGCCATTAAGAATGGTGCAAATGATTATATTGAAAAACCGTTCGATGATATAAGCCAATTAGAGAAAACATTAGAAGATTTATTAAATAGCGAGAAATTTTCTTCACCAGCAAACACCGACAAACTGGCCGATACGATTGGATTTATTATCGGCAACAATAAAAAGATGAATGAATTAGTCAAGCTGGCGGAAAAAATTGCTAAGAAAAACATAAATGTATTAATTGAAGGAGAAACAGGAACAGGCAAAGAGGTGCTTGCCCATTTTATTCACAACATGAGCTTAAGATACGATCAACCATTTGTCCGAATAAATTGCGGAGCTGTTTCCGAAACGTTATTGGAGAGTGAATTATTCGGGCATGAAAAAGGTGCTTTTACTGGAGCCATTAAACAGAAAAAAGGAATATTTGAAATAGCCAATAACGGTACACTGTTTTTAGATGAAATTGGTGAAGCAAGCCAGGCCATTCAAGTACAGCTGCTAAGAGTACTAGAGACGGGGGAATATTTCAGAGTAGGCGGTGAATCGATCCGTAAAACGAATACACGGATCATTGCGGCCACGAATAAAAATTTGGCCGATGCTGTCCAAGAAAAAACGTTTCGAGAAGATTTATTGTATCGTTTAGATGTAGTGAAATTAAGAATTCCCCCACTGCGAAACAGAATAGAAGATCTCCCGCTGTTTTTGGATTATTTTCTAAAAAAGATAAACGCTTCACATCTTACATTCTCAGATGAAAGCATTGAACTAATGAAAAACTATAACTGGCCGGGAAATGTAAGAGAGCTATTTAACATTGTCAAAAGAGCCGCAACATTGGCAGATGGAGAGACAGACATAATTACGCCAAAATATTTACCCGACAAATTAAAAACCAGCTTCAGCTTCCAACTAACAAAATTTCCAAAAGCTAGCACAGTTCATGATGATTTAGAAGCTTATTTATCGAATTGGACGAAACATATTTTATCGTTATGGAAGCAGCAAGATGACATCGACCTTGAACAAGTATTGGATTCCATTAAAGAATTAGAAAAACAAATTGGCCGATCATTTGTCCTCAAATCACTTAAAAAACATACAGGAGATCGAAAAAAAACAGCAGAAGCACTAAACATTACAACTCGGCAGCTACGATATTTGCTTAATGAAAAAGGGAAAATTTAAATTAAGCACTTCTTAAATAAATAAAAATTATTGTGAATGAGAATTAAATGCTGCCCGTAAGCTAAAACAAGCGGATCATGAAAGATCCGCTTGTTTTATTAACACATTACTTTTATAGTGAAAAAATCAAGCAAGCTTGAAAGCCGAAAACTCACAGCCATAAAAGCTGATACGGCTTTTCTAAATATTTTTTCACCAGCCCGAGAAATTGGCTTGCCGGAGCTCCATCAATTACTTGATGGTCAAACGTTAAGCTGAGCGGCAAAATTTTTCTCTTTTGAATGGTATCTCCTGAAAACACTGCCGTATCCGCAGCTGTTCCTACTCCGAGAATGCCCACTTCCGGAGGATTCAAAATCGGGGTGAAAAATTCAACGCCGTAAGCCCCTAAACTGGTGATCGTAAAGGTCGAGCCGCTCATTTCTTCGCTGCTTAAATTTCCTTCTCTTGCCTTCTTACTTAGTTCCTTGATATTTTTCGAAATTTCGTTTAAGGAAAGCTTGTCGGCATGGCGCAAAACCGGCACAACGAGCCCGTTCTCCAATGCAACTGCAATGCCTAAATGCACTGAATCATACGTTTGAATCTGCCCATTTTCATACAAACTGTTCATTTGCTTTTGATTTCGCAGCGACAGAATGACCGCCTTAGCTACAAAGTCAGTAATAGTCAATTTTAAATTCTGCTCATCCTGCAGTTCGCTTTTAATCTTTTCTTGCAGCTCAAATAAAGAGGTCACATCGGCTTTCATATGAATCGTCAGCTGTGCTGTCTGATGCAGACTTGTAAACATCCTTGATGCAATCACTTTACGCATGCCAGTGACAGTTTTTACTGCAATATCTTCTTGCTCTTCCGCCGGCTTATTTGTCGGGATTACTACTTCTTGTTCAGGTTCTAAATGGGGGGATGCTTTTTTCGATTGAATCGCTTTTTCAACGTCCGCTCTTGTAATTCTTCCTTTTGGCCCTGAACCCGAAATACTGCTCAAATCAATCCCGGCTTCACGTGCTAGTTTTCGGGCGGCAGGTGAAACGCGAATTGTTGTTTGAGAAGATAAGCTTTCTTCTTTCAAAATGGTTGTCGCCACTTCTTGGGCAGCATCGTTCGTTATGTTGTTGATTACCTCCCCTTCTTGACCGATATAGCCAATGGCTTTTCCTACTTCCACTGTTTCATCCTGCTCGGCAGCAATCTCTAATAACACGCCATCTTGCGGTGCTTCGATATCCTTTTCAATCTTATCAGAGCTGATCACCACAACTGGTTCTCCTTTTTTTACTGGATCGCCCTTTTTCTTTAACCACTCTACTACCGTTCCTTCTTCCATGCTCATTCCCAGCTTTGGCATGATAATTTCAACTGTCATGTTTCATCTCTCCTTTGATGAATACTAGAAATGCTATGCGTGTTGATGTCTCCATTCATCAACACGCACAGCTTTTTATGCGGTCACGATCGCTTCGTCTCCAATTATTTCAGCCGCTGCCTTAAGCACTTTTTCCGGTGTCGGCAAGTAAAGATCCTCCAGCGCAGGCGAAAAAGGAACCGGACAATGCGGAGCCGTAATCAGCTTAATTGGTCCATCCAGATAATCAAATCCTTTATCTGCTACAAGAGCGGAAATGTCAGCAGCTGCACTGCAGCGAGGATTTGCCTCATCAATGACAATTAACCGGCCTGTCTTCGATACAGAAGATAAAATCGTTTCTTCATCAAGCGGGGACAGTGTTCTCGGATCAATTACCTCCGTTTCGACTCCTCTCGTTTTTAATATGTCGGCAGCCTTCAAGGCCGTGTGCACTTGCTTCCCTATCGCTACGATGGTCAAATCGCTGCCTTCCCGTTTGATATCCGCTTTTCCAAACGGGATCGTATAAAATCCTTCCTCTACTTCTCCTTTCAGGTTATAAAGTGTTTTATCTTCAAAAAAGATAACGGGATCATCGTCAAAGATGGAGGTAAGCAACAGTCCCTTCGCATCCGCCGGTGTAGAAGGAACAACGACTTTTAAACCGGGTATATGGGTAAAAAGGGCATACAGGCTTTGGGAATGCTGCGCCGCCGCTCGAAAGCCGGCACCGTGCATTGTTCGTATCGTTACAGGCACCTTCGCCTTGCCTCCGAACATATAACGAAGTTTTGCCGCTTGGTTCATAACTTCATCTAAGCAGCTGCCGATAAAATCGTTAAACATTAATTCGGCAATCGGTCTTAGTCCTGTTGCTGCGGCGGTAACTGCTGCACCAATATAGCCGGCCTCCGCAATAGGCGTATCCAACACTCTTTCTCTTCCAAACTCTTGAACAAGACCTTTCGTAACCCCCATTACTCCTCCCCAAGCTTCATCGTCCTGCAAATGATCCACATTCGCTCCTCCTGCAACGTCTTCTCCAAGTAAAATAACATTTTGATCTTTGCGCATTGCCAGCTTCATAGCTTCATTGACCGCACCAGAAAAAGAAATTTTTCTTGCCATTTTTCGTTCCTCCTAACTCCTTTGATTTAATAAGATACATAAACGTCCTTTAAAAGATCCTCAGCAGACGGAAACGGGCTTTTTTCAGCAAAATGTACCGCCTCCTCAACCGCTTTTGTTACCTGTTGTTCGATATTTAATAATTCTTGTTCGGATATTAATTGATTGGAAAGAATGTAATGGCGGAATTTTGCAATTGCATCATTCTCCTGTAAATGCTTTTGTTTTTCTTCCGCAGATTTGTAAGTCTGGGCGTCACCTTCAAAATGTCCGTAATTCCGATATGTCTTACATTCAATTAATGTCGGGCCCTCTCCATTTCGAGCTCGTGCAACTGCTCTTTCTGCCGCCTCATATACAGCTACCACATCTTTGCCGTCGACCACTTCTCCCGGGATATTATAGGCTTGAGCCCGATCCGCAATGTTTTTACAGCTGGATGCATATTCAAATGGGGTCGCTTCTGCATATCCGTTGTTTTCCGCCACAAAAACAACAGGCAATTTCCATATAGCTGCAAGATTAATACCTTCATGAAATGTTCCATGATTGTTCGCGCCGTCTCCGAAAAAACAAACTGCAACCGCTCCCGACTTCTTCAATTTTGCTGTCAGGCCTGCCCCAACAGCTAGCGGGAACCCCCCGCCGACAATTCCGTTGGCCCCAAGCATTCCTTTTTCAACATCGGCAATATGCATCGATCCTCCTTTTCCGTTGCACAATCCTGTTGCCTTTCCGTAAATTTCAGACATCATTCCGTTCAAATCACAGCCTTTGGCAATGCAATGTCCATGTCCGCGATGCGTACTTGTGATATAATCTTTGTCATCTAAATGCGCGCAAATTCCTACAGCGACCGCTTCCTCGCCAGCATATAAATGGACAAAGCCAGGCAGCACTCCTTTGCTGAAAATTTCATGAACCTTGTCCTCAAACTGGCGAATTTCATGCATTTTCTGAAATATCCATTTTGCTTTTTCTTGTGTAATGGGAGTAGATGTTGATTTGGCAATCGTCATAAAGATAACCTCCTATTTGATTGGCTTCACTTTTTTCATTTGCAACTATCATGCCAATAAAAAAATGGGGCTGTCCAGAAAGTCAAAATCCACTGAAATCGAAACATCATAAGCATTGATATATCAGAGTTTCTAAAACATTAAAGGGGCGTCTATAAGCCGGAAAATCGACTTATTAGACAGCCCCGCTTTATAAAAAATATTTTTTTCATCTCATTTTGTCCTAATTTTTATCGTTTTGTCGCAAATTAGCTCAATTTATATTTTTTTAATTTGCGATACAGTGTACTTCGAGAGATATTTAACGCAGCAGCCGCCTCACCAATATTTCCATTTGTTTTCTTCAACATATTTAGAATGCGTTCTCTTTCTAGCTGATCCCGATACGACAAATTACCTTTATGGAATGTTTCGGAATTTTCCTGTTCTTGCTCCCAAGCAATCAGCATGGATTTCAAGTGGGAAATGGATGGAATACGGTCTCCATATTCCACTCGTATACGCTCGAGCACGTTAAACAGCTCCCTTATATTTCCGGGCCAGTGATAAGCTGAAAACAACTGTATGACATCATCTGGAAAAGAAATGAGCCAATCATTTTTTTGACAATAATACTCAATAAAGAATGGGATATCTTCTTTACGCTCTCTTAATGGCGGAACGTTAAGCGTGCATACATAAATGCGGTAAAATAAATCTTCACGCAGCTTTCCTTCCTTTACTAATTTGTATAAATTGCGATGTGTTGCAGTTATGACTCTTATATCAACAGGAACGGGCTTTTCCCCGCCAATCGGTACAACTTCTTTTTCCTGAAGCACTCTTAAAAGCGCTACTTGCATTTCCGACGGTATTTCGCCGATTTCATCAAGAAAAATGGTTCCGCCGTCAGCCTGAACAAATTTCCCTTTATGTCCCGTCCGTTTGGCTCCTGTAAATGCTCCGTCAACGTAACCAAATAACTCGCTGCCGATCAATTCCTTTGGAATAGCTCCGCAATTTACTGCAACAAACGGCTCATTTTTTCTCACGCTATTTTGATGAATCGAACGAGCAATGAGTTCTTTTCCTGTTCCTGTTTCTCCCATGATACAAACAGTCGACTCCGTTTTTGCAACTTTTTCACAGATCTTTAGAAGATTTTGAAATGATAAGCTTTTTCCAACTACTCCTTCAAAGTGATAAATTGTTGTAGGAAATGGAAAAGCTTCATGATGATTCGTCTTCTGCAGGGTAACTTCATAGCCAATCAAATCATGGTAAATGGAAGAAAAAATAGGAGTCTTCGTTTTGATTCGCCAATTTTTATCACAAATTTCTTCAAGCGGTTGATCCATCATGCTCGCGAAGAAAGAACGTAAACAATGGTTGATCCATACAATCTTCCCTTGATCATCACATATCATTGAAGGGAAATGAGGATTTTTCACTTTCGATGAATATTTAAGCAACTCCAACATATCGTCCTTTTTTCTCATGTGAAATTGTTGTTCAATCGTATACGCTGCAGCGACAACAGTGGCTAAGGCATGGTTGGAAAATTGAGAGCAGTCGATGGGGTAAGATAAGTCGATAATTCCGACAAGTTCTTTTTTTTCGTCATAGATCGGCGTGGCTGAACATACCCACTGCTGAGAAGCAAGAGAGTAATGCTCTAACCCAGTAACCGTAATAGGTTCACGAATCCTCAATGTTGTTCCAATTGCGTTCGTCCCCACCTCATCTTCAGCCCACTTCACCCCCTCAATAAATTTGATTGCTTCTGCCTTGTTCATGGCCTGTTTATGGCCGTTCATATACAAAACGTATCCGTTACTATCAGCGAGAAGAAGAATTGATTTCGTTTCTTGAAACACTTTTTCCAAATGTCCTAATATCGGAGCAGCAATTTGAAGCAATCTTTGATTCTTTTTCCTTCTTTCCGTCAACAGCTGCGAATCGAGCACAATCCTTCCTTTTCCATCATAAGGATCGACATTTTGTCGGCGGCAAATATACCATGACTCTTCAATTCTTTTATTCATCCTCCCATGATCCAATACTCCCTCCCGAACAAAACGGCGCCAAATTTCGTGTTTCAAAGGATCAACGATACTCATTTTTCTCCTCCTTCCCACATTTTCCACCAATATGAACATTCGACTTTTTATGCAAAATTCCTTTTGAAATACGCTAATCGTTGAATTAAAGCTTTTACTGCTGAACAGTTTTTTATTTTAGATAGCGCCTTGTCTGGAAAAGTTTTTTAGATAAACGCTTCATAGGTCATTGTGAAAATGAAAACGATCCAAGCGACAGCCATGGAACTTTTCATTGTCAAAATCAGATTATTATGATGCGGTGAAAACAATGAAACGTTGTGTTGACCAAACATTGATTAAATGATTTTTCGTCATAATCAAATATATGAAACTGAAAGACTGAAATTCTGGAAGTATCTTAACATTTGCATTTCGAGGATGTTAGTCATTCAATATTTTCATGCAGTAAAACGTATAGGCGTATCTAGCGAGCAATATTGACATACAATTTTCACCTTTATGTTCTAGTAACAAGGAAAAAAACTATTGAAGTTGATTTTTATTCCCAATATAATTGAGAATGAAAATCATTAATTTGAGGGGTTGTTGATCGCATGAAGCGCTATAAATTGCCTGTCATATTATTTTTATCAAGCAGTTTGTTGTTTAGCTGTTCCCAATCAAATGAAAGTTCAACGGAACCGGCAAAAAAAGAGACAGCGAAAGAAAGCTCCCAAGTTGATTTAAATCAAATATCTACAGATTATCGCACGTTTGCGATCGCTGAAATAGATGAATTTGTTAAAAAGACAGAAGAGTTTGCCAATGCAGTGATCGCTGGGGATGTGGAAAAAGCAAAAGAACTTTATGCGCCGGCTCGCATGCACTATGAGCGTTCTGAACCAATTGCTGAAGCGTTTGCAGAACTCGATCCGAAAATTGACGCTCGTGAAGGTGATGTCCCTGATGCAGAGTGGGGAGGTTATCACCGGATTGAAAAGGGACTCTGGGTTGAAAATACGACGAAAGGCTATGAAAAATATGCTGAGCAGCTTATAAAAGATGTGAAGCTTTTGCGCGCAAAAGTTGAAACTGTTGATGTGACACCCGATCTTTTGATCACCGGCGCAGTCGACCTTTTAAATGAAGTTTCAACATCAAAAGTTACAGGTGAAGAGGATCGTTATTCCCATACAGATTTATACGATTTTGTTGCCAATGTTGAGGGTGCTGAAAAGATTTATGAATTAATGAGCCCTGCCCTTAAGGAAAAGGATGAGGCGCTCGCTAAGGAAATCGAACAGCGGTTTCAAGCAGTTTATGCACTTCTTGACAAATATAAAAAAGGCGACGGGTATATTTCATATACTGAACTAACCAAGGATCAAGTAAAAGAATTGAGCCAATCGATCAATGAACTGGCAGAGCCTCTTTCTAAACTAGGGGTTGTACTGGAGGGATAACCAATGTCTGAACCTGATAAAAAAGAAACGACATCTGTCTTTAACAAGAACGTATCAAGACGAGATGTGTTGAAGGCTGCGGGCATCGGAGGAGTCGGCGTGCTAATCGGTGCATCCGGCATTGGTGGAGCGCTAGCATTGGCTGACGTGTTGCCGACCTCTCAAAAAAAAGAAAATACAAATGCGGTTGTTCCGTTTTACGGAAAACATCAGGCAGGCATTGCAACTGAAGTGCAAAACCACATTTATTTTGCTGCTTTTGACGTGACGGCTGAAGACAGAAACGAGCTTATTCAGCTTTTTAAAGAATGGACGAAGGCTGCCGCAGCTATGACAGAAGGCAAATCGGTTGGAGATCCAGCTAATAATAAATACCTTCCTCCAGATGATACGGGGGAAGCTGCAGGACTTAATGCGTCAAATTTAACCATTACTTTCGGCGTCGGCCCGACGCTTTTTACAAAAAACAACAAGGATAGATTTGGTTTGCAAAAAAAGCAGCCGGATGAACTAAAAGAACTGCCGAAGTTTCCGCTTGATTCATTGGAAGAGCAGTGGACAGGCGGAGATCTTTGTATTCAAGCATGCTCGGATGATTTGCAGGTTGCCTTCCATGCGGTTAGAAATTTAGCGAGAATTGCCCGCGGCAAAGCGGTTCTTCGCTGGGCACAGGCCGGCTTCCAGCGTACAAAGCAAGCGAGTCCGAAAAAGGAAACGCCGCGAAATTTATTTGGCTTTAAGGATGGAACAGTGAATCCAAATGTGAAAAATTCTGCTGAAATGAATCAATACGTTTGGGTGCAGCCCGGTGACGGACCTGATTGGCTCGTGAACGGAACGTATTTAGTAGTAAGGCGGATTCAAATGTTTATCGAAGTTTGGGATCGGACTACTTTAAAGGAACAAGAAAATACATTTGGCAGATATCGGGATTCAGGTGCATACCTTGGGCAAAAAAATGAGTTCGATCCGCCGGATTTTGAAAAGAAGGATGAAAACGGAGAATACTACATTCCAATGACCGCCCATGTTCGAGTCGCTCACGGTGACGGAAAACAGAAAATTTTGCGCCGTTCTTTTTCATATGCGGATGGAATAGATGCAAAAACTGGAACATTTGATGCCGGATTATTGTTTATCAGCTTTCAGCGCAGCATAAGCAAGCAATTTATCCCAATTCAAAAGCGGCTTTCGCAAATGGATGAATTAAACGAATATATCGTCCATCGAGGAAGTGCCGTATTTGCCTGTCTTCCTGGAGTAAAAAAAGGCGGATATATTGGAGAAACGTTATTTTCATAATCCCTTTCTCTCTTTCATAGGAGTTGAAGCTGATGTATAAAAAATTAGGGCTTATTGCCTTCGCAATTCTTTTCACAATGGGTATTTTCTCAAATAAAGCCGTAGCCGCAGAGAACCTTGATGATTTATATGTTTTGATAGGCGATGCCATCATGAAAACAAAGGAAGCGAACTGGGATGTCGTACAGGACAATTTAGAACAATTCTCACAGCAATGGAACGAAGTAAAAGCTGTTGATAGCAAAAAAACAGCTGAAGTCGATAAACAGTTAAAAAATGCGAAAAACGCCCTGGCTCAATCTGAAAAAGATGCAACGAAAATAAGTGAAAATTTGTCCGCTTTATCAAAAGCGCTTACTTCGTACGAAGAAGAACAAAATCCGACAGATCCGCAAAAAGAAAAAGAAAAGCTAAAACAGATGTATCAATTTATTGATGAAATCGAAAAAATGATTCAAAACAATAATTTTGATCAGGCGGCCATGAAATATCAGCAATTACTTTCCACTTGGACGGCAAACGAGAACATTGTTCGTACCGAAAGCGTTGTTTCGTATGGCGAAATTGAAACACAGCTTGCTTTGTTAAGAATTTCACTGACGCAAACTCCGCCTGATCAAGAGAAGGCTTTAAAGAGCCTCAAGGATCTGACAGCTTCTGTTGAAAATTTTTTAAGCGGGAAAAATGCGGGAAAATCCGCTGGAAATGAATACACATTAAGTGATGTAACAGATTTATTGGAAAAAAGCGTACAGTCGCTAAAAGATCATAACCCATCCGAGGCATCAGAACATTTAAACAAAATATTGCTTATATGGCCGGTAGTTGAAGGGGAGGTTCGGACAAAAGACTACTCCCTATACAATCGCATGGAAACTGAAATTCCCTCCGCAATCAGTTTATTGCAGTCTGACAATAAAAACGTAGAAAAAGCTCAAACGATGATTAGTGAATTGTATGATTCCCTTCAGCTCATCGAAGCCAAAACAAGCTATACGTATATAGATGCTATGCTTATTTTACTGCGTGAGGGATTTGAAGCTCTTTTAATCATCGCCGGTTTGCTTTCATTTTTGAAGAAAACGAATCATGCCGACAAACAAGGTTGGATTTGGATCGGCGTTTTGTGCGGCATCATTTCTAGTGCTATTCTAGCTGTTGTCATGAACATGTTTTTCTCCAAAATAACTGTTGCCGGAAGCCGCGAATCGATCGAAGGAATCGTCGGCATCACTGCTGTTGTAATGATGCTGACGGTTGGCGCTTGGCTTCACAAAAAGTCAAATATCGCCCACTGGAATCAATATATTAAAGAGCATCTCGGACACGCATTGGCAAAAGGAAGCTTGTTTTCCATGGCCTTGCTAAGTTTTCTCTCAATTTTTCGCGAAGGTGCCGAAACGATTATTTTCTATGCCGGAATGGCTCCGTCGATGGAAATCAGCCAGTTAATTTTAGGAATCGCTATCGCCATGGCGATCTTAGTGATCCTCGGGTTTATTATCATCCGCTTTAGTTCAGCGATTCCCGTCCGGCCGTTCTTTATGGGCGCAACGCTGCTTATTTATGTATTATCATTCAAAATGCTCGGAATCAGTATTCATGCCATGCAGATAGCAAACACGCTGCCAACACATTCATTGCCGAATGTTCCTTATATTGAACCAATCGGTTTCTATCCGACGATTGAAACAGTAGTGCCGCAGCTGCTTCTTATTCTTATCATCATCGGCGTAACGATGTATGTGAAAAAAACGGCTGTAAATGAAAAGGCAGTTCTTGAAAAATAAAGGATCTTAAAAGCTTCAATAAAAAAATGTACTTCGGTGAATACCGCAGTACATTAGCTGAATGCACGAGGTGCTAGTTGAACTTATTATTGTTCGACTAGCACCTCAATATTTTTCATTATGGAGTTAATTTTAAATCCGCCCAGTGCGGGTGTGCCTCAACTCTACGCTCCATATCACGGAACGCATTGAGTGAACGTCTCAGCTTACTATAAGCGTCGCCGCCTTCACTCCAACCTAAGTAGCCGATCATTCCGTTATAACCGATCTTTTTTAACTGTCCAAGCAACGCAAAATTATCTAACTCTCCAACATCCAAAGGCTCGATTGTTGCCACTCCGCCAAAACCGTGCGGATTTCGGCTGCTGCCGGACATGTTTACTTGTTTTAAGTAAGGAGCTACCGCTTGAATCGTTCCTTTTAGATTTGTTCCATCTGCCGCATACCAATGGTAGCCGCAAAAGACAATTCCAAGATTAGGATGGTTCAGGCGTTTGCATAGTCTCACTGCATCTTCATGGCGTTCAATCCAGAAGGATAGATGCGTGTAAAGCAAAATGTTAATATTTCTTCGTTCGGCAATCTTCAATGCTTTTTCCAGCCATTTTACTGCGATGTCGTCCCCTTTTGGATCTGAAGGGCGGATATGCTCTCCGACAGATTGAATCGCCAGCTCAACCGTGCTGCACCCTTCCATAATTTCCAGCATCTTTAAAATGCCTGCATTTCTTGGATGGTCCTCGCCTAGTGAAAGATCTAACACAACGTACACGCCTGCGACGTCCAGCCCATATTTCTCCTTTACGTTTTTGAGCTTTTCTACATCTCTCCATCGCTCTCCGTGCCAGACGGATAAATGGGTTGCGTCATAGCCAATTTCCTTTAACATTTCACATCGAGCTTCAAAACTATAAATACCCATTGAATTATAGAAAGCAAAATCCATTGCGTAAAAAGGGTAAGCCATTTTCTAATTTCTCCCTTCCTTTTCCGTTGAACGGTACATTACAGTGATTTCAACGCTTCGCTAATTTCTTTATCTCCTGACATTAAATCGAATGCTTTTCTATACGTATTTGGTTCATCAAGAGCTTGAACAATCGTTCTTGCTACATCCTCCCGAGGAATGTAACCGACAGGTAAGTTTTCGGCTGCGGTAACCAGTCCTGTACCTTTTTCATTCTTTAGATAACCAGGACGAATAATCGTATAATTTAGGCCGCTATTCATCAACACACGGTCGGCATAATGTTTGGCGACATAATATGGCTTAAGGTTTTCCGGCCAGTTCTGACGATTATGGGCTTGGAATGAGCTCACGATAACAAAACGTTCAATTCCGATTTTTTCAGCAGCCTCCATGGCTTTTACAGCGCCGTCTAAATCTATCAGCAATGTTTTATCAGCCCCTGTGTGTCCCCCTGAACCAGCTGAAAATACGATCGCATCGCAGCCTTTGGCCGCTTCGGCAATTTCATCGACAGTGCCTTCCAAATCAGCGAGCACCGCTTCAATTCCTTTTTTCTGAAAATCCTCCAATTGCTCTTGCTTTCGAACCATTGCACGAACAGAATGCTGTTCATGCGCATGAAGCATATTTACTACTTGTTGTCCTACTTGCCCGTTGGCTCCAATGACCAAAACTTTCATCATATCCATCCTTTCTCATATTGATGGTTTTTAAATTTTCTTATCATGTTAAAGCAGGGAAATGCGGAAGCACATACTCGCCTAATTCTTCAATCACTTCTTCGACTGGACGCTGTCCATATTTTAAGTTGATGATGACATGGTTCACACCTGCATCCTGTAAAGCTCCAAGAAATTCGATTACGAAATTTCGTCCCGTACGGAATCCAAGATGTATCGGAATTGGTACATGATTTGGATCTTCCGTTAAGTCAATGTAAAGAGATTGGGAAAATGGCTTAAATTCTTCTGTTAGCGAACGCCAATTATCGATTAATGCTTTTTGAAACTTAATTCCACGCGGATAGTATATCCATCCATCACTATGTTCAGCAATCCATTCAGGAGATTGTCCACTGTGACCTGTTACCATTAATGGTATATCTGACAATTTTGGTTTTGGCAGCATATCTCCACTTGTCATATGCACTCGTGTCGTGTTAATCGTCGGAAAATGGTCACGCCAAACCTTTCTTATAGCAGCTACTGATTCTCGGAATAATTCGCTCCGTTCTTCTGGATTCACAGAAAATGCTGGAAACTCGATTGGACGGTCACCAGTTGCGACGCCGAGAATGAGTCTTTCACCAGATAATCTGTCTACAGAAGCTGCCGCTTTTGCCACATGAAGTGGGTGACGCAGCGTTAAAATAATGCTTCCAGTTGCTAAAGCAATCTTATCTGTGTGAGCCGCAACATACCCTAAATACGTAAACGGATCATACATTTGTCCAACATCTCCGAAATTTGGATCGCGCAGCGGCACATCTCTCACAAACAATGAAGCAAAATTCAGCTCTTCTGCTCGTTTTGCCAGCTTCATTTGCTTTTCGATATTCATCTCAGGGACGTCTCCCATATACGATTCAATCGGAAAGAACAGCCCTAAAGTCAGTTTGTTCTCTTGATACATGCGTGAATACCCTTTATGATTTTTAAATTTTTCCATTGTTTTTACCACTCCTTAAGAAAAGGTGGGCCGTATATAAAGGAAAGGCCCTGTTTAAAATAATTTGTTTTACAGATATGAACAATATTTATAATTTGTACAAAAACATATATTATATCTGTAACGAACTTTTTATGATGCAGCCGCGGCAATAGCAGCATCGTCTTTTATCACTTTGTCAATAATGGCGCTGCCAAGACAAATCTCACCTTCATAAAATACCGCTACTTGCCCTGGTGTCACAGCCTTAACTGGTTTTTCAAATTCTACAAACACCGTTCCATCCGGACGAATATGGACACGCACCTTTTGATCCTCTTGACGGTAGCGGAATTTAGCTGTACATGGAAACGTACTAAGACGAACATCCCCATTTATCAAGTTCAGGTTTGATGCAATCAGTCCAGTAGAGAACAATGCCGGATGGTCTTTGCCTTGAGCAACAAGTAAAACATTGTTGTCTAAATCTTTATCGACGACATACCAAGGTTCTCCTGTTCCTTTGCCGCCGATGCCAAGCCCTTTTCGTTGGCCGATTGTGTAATACATTAAACCATCATGAGTACCGAGCACTTCTCCATCAAGCGAACGAATTTCTCCAGGCTGTGCCGGCAAAAAATTCTTTAAAAAGTTTTTGAAATTTCGTTCTCCAATAAAACAGATTCCGGTGCTATCTTTTTTATTGGCGGTAATAAGGTTCAATTCTTGGGCGATTTTTCGCACCTCACCCTTCGTTAACTCACCCAGCGGGAACAGAACTTTAGACAAATGGTCCGATGTTAGCTGGCTAAGAAAATATGTTTGATCTTTATTCGCATCTTTTCCACGCAGCAAGGTGATTTGGCCATTTTCTCTGTTGATTCTTGCGTAATGACCCGTTGCGATATAATCCGCATCAAGTGAAAGAGCATAGTCAACAAACGCTTTAAATTTAATTTCAGTATTGCATATTACATCTGGATTCGGTGTTCGGCCTCGCTTCAGCTCATCCATGAAATACGTAAATACACGATCCCAATATTCTTTTTCAAAGTTGACGCCATAGTAAGGAATCCCGAGTTGGTTGGCAACTCGTTTAACATCTTCATAATCCTCAGCTGCCGTACATACACCATCATCATTCGTATCATCCCAGTTTTTCATAAATACCCCGATGACGTCGTACCCTTCTTTTTTAAGAAGATAAGCAGCTACAGAGGAATCCACTCCTCCAGACATTCCGACGACTACTCGTTTTTTCTTCATCATCATTCACCTCCTTAAACTGAAACGTTTTTGATTACAGTTTTATTTAAAAAAAATTTTTGCCGCAACAAACTATTTTGTTTCAGGCATGAAACGAACTTTTTGAGCTATTATTATGAATTTCATTAATGATATCTTGGACCGTCACACCTTTTAAATAGTTTAAAAAATGTTCTTCTGCATTATGAAAAATACGAATGAGTACATCTGACAGATGTTTGCCTATTATACAGTTGTCATTGGAATCGGGACATTTCGGCACAAGCGTTTCCTCACTAGTGATTCTAAAAATTTTGTCTAACGTAATTTGTTCAGGCTGAGCGTTTAACGAAAATCCGCCCTTTGCCCCTTCTTTAGAAGCAATTATATTTTCTTTTCTTAATATGCTTAAGATTTTTCTTAATCTTACTGGGTGGACAGAAACACTTTGAGAAATGTCTTCACTGGTTACTCGCTGATTTTGCTTTTCAGCCAGATACGCAACGCAGTGAACGGCAATCGAAAAATCGCTATTCATATTGAACCTTCCTCCTAAGTGTAATAATAATGATTACAGTTTATATTGTCAACTTAAAATTACTTCTTTTCATCAGCCGCAAATAAAAAATTCGGATCATTGGCCTAAACTTAGTGTCGAGTAGTAATGATAATAAGCGATATAAAGCTCATTAGAAAAAAACAAAAATTAGCATTTTAATCATGATTCCATTCAACTATATGAGCTGCGATTGCTGAAGCTTTGCCAGAGCATCGATTCATTTCCAAACGATCAAAGTTAGTCATGTACAGTGTTTACATGTAGCGCAACGATTAAAAAATTCTTTGTAAAAAATCTTCACATTGGCAGAAACCTTTTGCTATTTCATTATAGACATGATCGATAGATTTACTATACAATTATCTACTCATTGTGTCTATATAGACTGACATCAGAGAGCAACCTGCTAGTTAAGAAAGAATACTATCAAAACAAATACTCCTCTTTGAAAAGGTGAACCTCAAAGAGGAGCAGAGAGCTTTCATTTTATTTTTCCACGCTTATCCAGTTGGCGGTATTTAGAGTTCCATAAGTACGGAAAGGTTTATCTTGCATAAGTCCGAGTAATCTGCTTCCAATCTGGTGCAAAAATTACGGAATTTCAATGCGGTTTTCGCCTAGTTTATGCTTTTGGTTGATGCAAACCCCGTCTAAATTTATTGAGACGCTTTCGTTTGAAATAATTTTATACTAATCCCTATAAAATCACCCCTGTTAAACAGGCATCGTTCCGAAACTCTTCGCCTAATTAGTGATTAAGCAAAACCGGTGATAATCCGTAATTTGCAGCATTTATGTATTAAACGAGAAAGCAGTATCATAACAATTCTGAAAATAAATAACAACAAAAAAAGAAAGCTTCTTATAGAAGAGCTTAGTCTAAATTATATTGCCTAACTTTGTAATATGGGTAGTCCATTTGTTTTTGAATGCGAAGAACAGCTTCTCTGCCTGCAAGCAGCTCACAAATAAATAAACCGAGATCCACAGATGTTGCGACCCCGCCGCCAGTAATAACATAACCGTCCTTCACAATTCGATCTTCTATAACTTCTAAACAATAAGATCGAAGTAAATCATACTCGTTTGGATGGGTCGTCGCTTTCTTTCTATCAAGAAAACCAGCAGCGCCAAAAAGTATGGAACCTGTACAAACGGACACTTTATACGTCGCATTGCTGCCCGTTTTTAACCATTCGATAAATTCAGAATCATGCAATAATTCTCGAGTACCGAATCCCCCGGGGACAAATAACAAATCATACTGAGATAAATCAGGAGCCACTTCTTGAATCTTAACTGTAATTCCCCGATCATCACTTATTTCATCTTTCATTCCACACAAGGTCCAGCTTAATTCTTCATTAAAACCCATTGTTTTCAAGCGTGTTACCGCATCATAAAAACCTACAAAATCAAGAGCTGTCATTCGATCAAAAAGAATAAATGCAATTTTCATAGAATACCTCCAAAAATTGAAAAAATTTCCTAACTTATTGCTATCATACGGCATTGCTTTTCATACTTACAAGCTTTTATTTTGTCTTTCACCTGAAATCTCTCTGAATAACTTTTTCTCTTATCCATTCATCGTTCGCCAAATTTATTGTCTGCTAAAGAATATGATTGATTTTCGTGAAGTAAAGGTATATCAAATTTGGAGGGATCATGTATTTAGGAAAGTTGTTTTTATTTGTGAATGAATGATAAGAAAGGGTGTTTACAAGGAATTTGCAATTAAGTTGAAAAACGCCCGCATGGTATGCAAACAGGAATTGATATCGGCTGTCTTAAGACTTCCCCCTTTTATAAGATACGATTATAAAATCGGGTGTCCAAATTCATTACGGGGCTAATAGGTAGAAAAGTGATGCAACAGAGGCAAGAGGCAAAAATAAATGGCACTGCATATGTTTATTCGTTGATCTTTATAATTGAGAAACTATTGCTCACAGAGCGGGTGCAGCTGCTTCCGCTTTCAAGTGAACTAATGCTCGATCAGTTTTGATTCCTTGTACTTAAAAACCGCAAAAAGCGAGCACTGAAGCTTCAAGATATGGCGTTTCAATTCCTTATAGTTAAGATAAAAACGCAGCAGGATATAGTTTAGAACGTGCAGCAAAAGAATGTTTCAATTCCTAATAGTTAAGATAAAAACTTCAAGCAGATGGGATTTAGTGCCGAGGAATATTTCGTTTCAATTCCTTATAGTTAAGATAAAAACAATCCTAGGTATTCCGGTTTTAGATCATCTAGTCGTGTTTCAATTCCTTATAGTTAAGATAAAAACTCGCCTGAGTATACAGAATATTATGGCGATACAGAAAGGTTTCAATTCCTTATAGTTAAGATAAAAACCCCAAAAAACGTTGATGTTAGTATGTTTTCTAAATAATGGCGGATGTTGGTTTTAATTATAACGAACATGGAAAAATTTCGCAATGGCCCATTATTCTGCTGTTTCCTTCAAAAAACAGCTGTCGTCGATCTCTAGGGATTTTTACACGATTGGAGGTCGACGACTTTTTTTCACACTTGGGTGATGTGATGTACTGCGTTTGTTTCAAAATTCATACCAGAAAAAATATCGTCATTGTTTTGAAACTAACCCTTGCCTTCTCCAGCTAGCCTGCCAATTAGTCAATCATGAAGGGATCTTCACCACAGATAAAGAAGTTAGTCCGCTTTTCCATCGGAGTTAATACGTCTAAATGTTTCCAAAAGAAAAAACAACATCTGGTAAAAAGCTTTTTTTGCTGATGCTTCGTTATATTTTAAAGAGAATGGGTCACTGAATCCATGTTGTCCATTCAACTTATGAACCTCAACATTATGCTTGTTTTCTAAAGCTAAAATTAACTCATCAACATTAAACAATTTTTCTTCTTCTGGAAAGAACAGCAATTCCGGGCATTGAGGCGATATTTCCATATAATTTCTAATACGGAACCATAATACCCAATAATTCCATCAACAAGTCGTTCTTCACTACATAGCCATGCAACGGTTGCTCCTGCACTGAATCCGGCGACAAATATGTTTTTATATCCATCCTTAATCTCCGATAACAAACTTTTAATCATGACCAAAGCGTTTGTAAAACCTATGTTCTCCATAAAATTAAAGTAAGCATCTTCCTCTTGAGAATAATCAAAAGGAGTTTCCTGTTCTAACATATTCGAACAGAAGACATCAAAGTCGAATTTCAGATAATGATTGACAAACATGTTTCATATGTTGATTGATTCCATAAATTTCGTGAACAAGATAATTGCAGCATCCGAATCTTTTTGTATGCTAATCATTATTGCTCCTCCACTAAAGCTGTTGCACCTACTTTAAATTCTTTTTCATCACTATACTACCAGCAGCGCAGCAATCTTTATTCTTCAACTCAAGTATTATTTTCAACAACTTCTTCAATAATTGAATTTCCTTCCGTTTCCTTATCATCGAGCCATTTCCAATTCTCATACAGTCTAATTCGCCCATCTGGTAAGATTTTTGGAGTAGAAGTACATTTTCCACCCCTAATCTCGTTTTTGATATTCACATGGTTATACCTAAACTCTAAGCATCCATCTTCTTTTACTATCCCAATTAAGAATCCTTTTATAATTTCTCCACCGCTATACGTTGCTGAGATTATATTTCCTTCTTGTTTATATTCAAAAAGCGTTTCTGAAGAAACTTCTCCATTATCTGTATTTTCAATTGAAACAAACTTGCGGCCATTATAATTTATCACAAACAACGCTCCTCTAATTTTTAATTTTCACTATTTTACCACATGTTTTATCCTTTTTTAGCCATCAAATTTATTTTCTCATGTTCAACTATTTCACAAGGGATACTTTGAGAAATACTTAATCAGATTTTCTAGTGCGGAATCGTGTCAAAAAGGGATTCCTACATTCAGCAGTAATCCTTGATACATCCAATGCCGAACTTAAATTTTAGTACAAGAAGGCGGGGTTATCGCTCTGCCTTTAACTTCTCCGGACTCCTTACTTTCGTTCCCCCGAGTTCAGCAGAAGTTAAAAGTAGATCTCCATTTTTGATACCGCTTCTACTTTTAATGAAAAAATTATTCTTGAGTTAAATAATTGAAATGTTTATCAGTGATATATGTTAGATCAATTCCAAAATTCATCTTATTTAAAATAGGTTTAATATATTCTATTAAATGTGCACCAGCCTCAAAATGATCAGGAAATTTACTAATATAAAATGAATTGTTATTGTCACAATTTGGCTTATGCTCCACTAATCCTTCAATTACTTCAATAATTCGACCGACAATATTTTCTTCTAATTTTTCCTCTGAAATTATTACAGTGTGGATATAATTCTCCGCGCCTTCAAATGAATTTTCATCCTCTATTTCCTTTAAAATTGGAAAATCATCCAAAACACTTGGTCTTCTGTAATCTAAAATCAACAGCATACAGATAGTTTCATTATCTTGATTATCTATACGAAACAATTCTAGATCTCGCAATTTTAGCATTCTTACCAATTTGAACATTAAATATCATCTTTCTAACTTTGGATTCCTTTTTCATTGAAGTATACTAAAGAATTTAGAATAACTATACTATACTTCATATAAAATTATATCCGTAAGTTAGAGTAAGCTGAATACACTTTGAGATGAATAACTTATACCGAGAAAAAATTTTTTATGGTTTTTCCGCAACTTTGATCGTCTCAGAAATAAGGAATAATGCTCACTGATTTACCTTCCATACATATAAAAGAGGTGCACTTCATATCAAGTGCACCTCAACAATTGACTGAGAACCTTTATTTAAAAGCCATCGCAGCTTTTACAGCTTTTTGCCAGCCTTCATATAATTTGTTACGTTTTTCTTCATTCATAGTTGGTTCGAATGTACGGTCAATGTTCCATTGTGTCGCGATCTCTGATTGATCTTTCCAATATCCTACTGCCAAGCCGGCTAAATAAGCCGCTCCAAGAGCAGTAGTTTCATTGACAACAGGACGTTCAACAGGGACACCTAACAAATCGCTCTGGAATTGCATTAGAAAATTATTTTTTACTGCCCCGCCATCTACACGCAAGGTTTTCAAGGAAATACCCGAATCCGCTTCCATAGCAGTCAGCACATCTTTTGTTTGATAGGCAAGGGACTCTAAAGTTGCACGAACAAAGTGTTCTTTTTGCGTTCCCCGTGTCAAACCAAATATAGCTCCTCTAACATCGCTGTCCCAATACGGTGTTCCTAATCCGACAAACGCCGGTACTACATATACACCGTCTGTGGATTCTACACGTTCTGCATATTGTTCGCTATCAGCAGCATTTTTTAACATACGAAGTCCATCTCTTAACCATTGAATGGCAGATCCTGCAACAAAAATACTTCCTTCTAAAGCATATTCCACTTTTCCGTTTAATCCCCAAGCAATCGTTGTTAGTAGTCCGTGGTTAGAAGCAACAGCTTTTTCGCCCGTGTTCATAAGCATAAAGCAGCCCGTACCGTACGTATTTTTCGCCATGCCTTCTTCAAAACAAGCCTGACCGAATAGTGCTGCTTGCTGATCACCAGCCGCTCCAGAAATCGGAACTTCTTGCCCAAAGAAATGATACGGAACTGTATGTGCATAAATTTCTGAAGATGGACGTACTTCCGGAAGCATGGATTTAGGCACGGTTAAAATTTCTAACAGTTCATCATCCCATTTCAGCTCATGAATATTGAACATTAATGTTCTTGAAGCATTTGAATAATCCGTCACATGCGCCTTTCCACCCGAGAGCTTCCAAATTAACCAAGTATCAATTGTTCCGAATAAAAGCTCTCCTCTTTCCGCTTTTTCTCTAGCCCCTTCAACATGATCTAATATCCATTTGACTTTTGTTCCTGAAAAGTATGCATCAATTAACAGACCTGTCTTTTCACGAAATGTATCATTTAATCCCTTCGCCTTTAACTCCTCACAAATATCTGCCGTTTGCCGTGATTGCCAAACAATGGCATTATATACCGGCTGACCTGTGTTTTTATCCCAAACAACCGTTGTTTCGCGTTGGTTCGTAATTCCGATGCCTGCAATTTGCTCAGGTTTTATTCCTGACTCAGACAAGGAAGTGGCGATGACGGATAAGATGGAACCCCAAATTTCATTGGCATTATGCTCTACCCAGCCTGGTTTAGGAAAATATTGCGCAAATTCTTTTTGTGAAATATGAACGATTTCCCCTTTTTTATTAAAAATGATCGCACGTGAACTTGTCGTTCCTTGGTCTAGAGCTAAAACATATGTTTCCATTTTCTTCACCTCATTATTTTATTAAAATTATAAACTTAAAGTGTTGCTTTCGTTTTCTTATAGACATTCAAGCTTTGTTCTTTATTGCTTACTAGCGCTGCCACAACGATAGCTGCTACAACAATTGTGAAAATCCAAAAAGCAGAGGTACTGACTCCTTCAAAAGCCCATTTATAAAATAACGCTCCATACGTTCCCCCAATAATCGGCCCTACAACAGGAATCCAAGCATAACCCCAGTTAGAGCTTCCTTTACCTGGAATCGGCAGAATAAAATGAGCAATTCTCGGACCTAAATCACGGGCAGGATTGATGGCGTAACCCGTAGTTCCGCCTAAGGAGAGACCTATTGCAACGATGAGAAATCCAACGATGAACGGGTTCATTCCTTCTGCAAATTTATTCGCTCCAAGTGCCAACAATCCAAGCAACAAAATGAATGTACCAATGACTTCACTTAAAAGATTCGCTGCAGGATTTTTGATTGCAGGATCTGTTGAGAATACGGCTAATTTTGCACCTTGGTCATCGGTTGCTTTCCAGTGGGGCAAATAGTGCAAATAAACGATCACAGCACCGATAAATGCACCAATCATTTGGGCAATAATATAGGTCGGTACATCACTCCAAGGGAAAGAACCGATTGCAGCTAATCCGATGGTTACAGCCGGATTAAGATGGGCTCCGCTAAATTGACCTACAGCATATACCGCCATCGCTACAGCAAGACCCCATCCCATCGTAATAACAATCCAGCCTGAATTTTCAGCTTTTGATTTTTTAAGTACAACACCGCCGACAACTCCACCCCCAAAAACAATCAAAATCATGGTGCCAATTAACTCACCTAAAAATGCAGACATCAAAGTTTCCTCCTTTTTCATATATTTGTTATCTCTTGCGAAAAGACTACAATTTTGGTCAATAAAAAAGATCCGCAGCAAATTCCCCCCTTAGTATGCAGGCTGCATACAGGGAATTACTGTGGATCTCCATTTCTCCATCACAAATATTAACTTGATTTCAGATTATTACAAAAAGAAAGCGTTGTCAATCACTTTTTTTGAATTATGATATTATTTGTTTTGAAGTAAGTTCTAGGAAATGGGACCCATGAACCTAATATGAATTTTTGCAACAATTCAAAAGCAAAGGCTTGATTACGATTCTTTACCTGATTGGAGAAAAAAATCAATAAACGCTAATGCATCTTTCTCATCTTCTCCATCAGTCATCACTTTGATCGTCTGTCCCTCCATTATGGCAACGCTCATAAGCTGAAGAATACTTTTCGCGTTAATCCTTCTGTCGCCGATCATTAACTCAACCTTGCTTTTATACTGGTTTACTTTTTTCACAAAATCTGCTGCTGGTCTGGCATGCAGACCATTTTCAATGGTCACTGTAATCTCTTTTTCGATCATTGAGTTCACTCCTAATTTTTCTCGCTAGTCATTGATTTTGACAAGTTCCTTTGCACTCTCGCCAGCTCGAACGACCTCTTCAATCGAGCTTCCCAAACCAGCCTCAACGACCGCTGCATAAGCTCCTTCTACGAGAGGAGCATCGGCTATTATAATGTTTTCATTGTTCTCTAGCATCTCAATAGCCATTTCAGCATTAATGAGTGCACTCCCTAAATCAAACAAAACGACAACGCCTTTCTCAGAATAGACTGATTCAATTGCTTCCTTAATGTCTAATGCATTTGTTCCGATATCGCCTTCAACCCCTCCAGCGATGGCTACAGATACTTCAGGTTGAACTTGATTCAGAAGCTTTTTTAGGCCGCTTACAATTTCATAGCTGTGTGAAATTAAGACAAGACTTACATATTTCATTGGGCCACCTCTCCTTCTTCGAACAATTCAGCTAAGGAAGCAAACAATAAATACGATGAAGCTGCCCCAGGATCAATATGACCAATAGAACGCTTTCCTAAATAAGCCGCACGGCCTTTCTTTGCCTCAAGCTCTTTTGTGTCGTCCATCTTCTCTTTAGATAAATCAGTAAGCTCTTTAGAATGAATCGTTTCACGATTTTTCATATACTCAATGACTGGCTCCCAAACATCGATCATCGTTTTATCTCCTACTTGTGCCTTTCCCCTAACTTTTAACCCATCCAATGATGCTGCTAATGCCTCAACTAAAGCCTTTATATCAACTTCTTTTTTACCCTTTAAAGCAAGAGAAGCTTTCATGAAAGCTGTTCCATATAACGGACCTGAAGCTCCGCCTACTTTAGCAATTAAAGTCATGCCAACATCTTTAAACAAAGAACCAAGATCATCATATTTGCCTTCTGTAATTTTCTTGACGGTTTCCTGAAATCCTCGTGCCATATTTAATCCATGGTCTCCATCGCCAATTGCTTGATCCAGCTCCGTTAAATACTCCTTATTTTCCTGAATTTTATCGTTAAAAGTCATGATCCATTTTTTAGCCTGTTCAACGTCAAATGTCATTGATCATCTCTCCTCATATTCCTTCTATAGACAGACTGCAAGAAAGCGAGATTGCTATTTTTTGAATGCGATTGTATCCGCTTGTTCGTCTAACAACTCAATGAGTTGATCGTCTAATTTTAATAACGAAATAGAGCAGCCAGCCATTTCAAGCGATGTCATAAATTCACCAACAAACGTTTCATGTATATAAATGTTCTTATCCTTTAGGACCTCAGAGACTTTTTTGTTCATAATATATAATTCCATTAATGGTGTTGCACCTAGACCGTTGATCATGACCGCAACCTTGTCGTTTTCCTCAAGTTTTAAGTCATCTAAAATTTTTTCAAGAAGTATTTGTGCGATTTCATCCGCTGGCTGGATTTGTGTTTTTTCAATGCCAGGTTCTCCGTGAATCCCCATTCCAATTTCGATTTCATTTTCTCCGAGCTCGAAGCCAGGTTTTCCTGCTGCTGGAACAGTGCATGGAGTTAAGGCCATTCCCATTGACCGCACATTTTCTACAACTTTCTTAGCTACTGCTTCTACTTCTTTTAGCGTTGCACCCTTTTCCGCTAATGCACCGGCAATTTTATGAACAAAAACCGTACCTGCTATTCCCCGCCGGCCTGTCGTATATGTACTATCCTCCACAGCTACATCATCATTCACAACCACTTTTGCTACGTTGATTCCTTCTGCTTCAGCCATTTCGGCAGCCATTTCAAAATTCATAATGTCGCCAGTGTAATTTTTAATAATCAATAACACCCCATTTCCGCTATCAACCGCTTGAATCGCCTCAAAAATTTGATCTGGGGTTGGGGAAGTGAACACTTCTCCACATACCGCTCCGTCTAGCATTCCTTTACCTACATAACCAGCATGTGAAGGCTCATGACCGCTTCCTCCACCGCTAACCAAGCCAACTTTTCCTTGAATAGGTGCTTCTTTTCTTACGATTACGTTTGTATTTGGCAATCTCTTCATTCGATTAGAATGAGCCGCCACCATCCCTGCTAACATGTCTACAACTACTTGATTAGGATCATTGATTAATTTTTTCATAGACATACCTCCTCTTAACTTTGCACTTTTTATTAATGCAAAAATGATGCCAACAACGAAAGCGCTTTACGGATGCGTTTTCATATTTTTATGGCAAGTTCATTGGGAAAAAATATCAATCCATTTGATACTTTTTCCCAACTAAATGCTCCAATCCATATTCTCTTATTTTTTTAGCTGCCGTTTTATGAGTGATCCCAAGCGCTTTCGCTAATTGGTTATAGCTTGGGTAATATTGACAAGCAAACGAAAAAATTTGTTTTTCATATTCTTTGAAGGTCAGCACTTCGTTGCCAAAATTGATACTCTGTTTCTGCGTTATTTTTTTATTTTCTTGACATTGAGGGTTCGAGATGTAGTAAGGTAAATCCTTGCATCGCAAAATTTCTTCATCTGCGAGATTAAATAACCGTTCAATTACATTTTGTAATTCTCTAATATTTCCTGGCCAATGGTAACTGCACAATGCTTCCATAAATCCTTTTTCATACCCTTTGATATTTTTTCCCAATCTAGCATTCAATTGTTTTCGAAACGCCTCCACCAAAAGGGGAATATCTTCTTTTCTTGCCCTTAAAGGCGGCAGATGAATTGGGACAACATTCAACCGATAATAAAGATCCTCGCGAAAACTGCCCTCATCTACCATTTTTTTGAGATCACGGTGAGTTGCGGCAATTACCCTAACATCAAGCTGAATGGGCGCATATCCGCCAATTCTTTCCACTTCCCTTTCCTGCAGCACACGTAAAATTTTTGCTTGCAAATCCAAACTTAAATCACCGATTTCATCTAAAAAAATCGTACCTTTATTAGCGAGTTCAAATTTTCCTCGATGTGTTTTATACGCTCCTGTAAAGGCTCCCTTTTCATAACCAAATAATTCGCTTTCCATTAATTGAGGAGGGATGGCTGCACAATTCACTCGAATAAATAGGTTATTCTTTCTGTCGCTTGCTTCATGAATAGCCTTAGCAACAAGTTCTTTCCCTGTTCCGCTTTCTCCTGTAATAATCACTGTCGAATTTGTTTTTGCAACCTTTGCGGCGATTGTTAAGGAATCTTTTAATGTCTCGCTGTTTCCTATAATCTTATGAAATGCCTCATCAAATCCTTGATGTTTGGACAGCTCCATTTCCAAATATTTCGTTCTTTGCTCCATTAGATCAATTTTTTCGAGGAGCTTTTTAATATCATCGAAAGGAGTCATGGTGGCGACTGTACCGCGAAATTCATCGTCAACGAAAATAGGATTTATTTTTGTAATATAACTAGATTGTTGGTTTACTTGAATTAGTTTCATAATCTGATTTTGAGTGCTTTTAATATTTTCCCACTCGTGTTGGCCGATTATTGATTGAATGTTTGGGACACTGTTTAATTTTTTTAACAAAACATCCATTTCATCATTTTTGTATATAAAATTTCCATTTTTATCTGTTAATCCGATTAAATCTGAGACAGATTTTAAAACAAGATTTAATCGCTGCTGCAGCTCTTTTACTTCATTCAATTCTTTACTGATTTTCTCAATGATAGATATATCTTGAAAAATAGCAACAGCCCCAATCGTTTTTCCATTAAAAATAATTGGCGAACGGGTTGTTAACAATGTATGATGGTTGATTTCTTGCTTTTTGGATAATTCCATTTTTCCTGTCTTCAGTACTTCATGCAATCTTGAATGGGGAATCACTTCGTCAGCGCGTTGATTGATAAGCTCATGAGGATCTTTTTCCAAAAGTTTTGCTGCAGCTGCATTGACATAAGTGATGATATTGTCGCTATTCACAACGACGATTCCATTCGGTAAAGCAGATATGGCCTCATGAAGGGTAATGGAATTTTCCATGAGAAGTCGATCTGTTTCTGCTTGCTGGGAATCTTCAAGATCCGTTTGTTCAAAAAAATCTTTTATCTGCTGGACGATTTGATCGTCTATTTTTTCTTCAAAATGCAGGATAAATTCCTCTCCTTGTCCAATCTTTAAGGACACTAAAGATAATAGATTATTCACTTGAACTTTTTTATCCTGATAGAGAACGTACGTCTTTTTTAATATCTCTTTATTTTGTATGAGATTTTGAAGCAGCGAAATAAAAGCTGCTGCCATCCGGACATGAAGACCGTTCTTTTTGTAAACTGTTAATTTAATGAACATGAAATCCCCTCCTTTTTCCATTTTAATATACTTGTTAACAGGATTACTGGAAAATTTTTTGAAAAAGATAGTAGTTATGAATCTCACGATTAAAAAATTTTTTTCACCCTGTAAACGATCATGCGTGGATGTTCTCATTGCTTTGACAGCGCTTTTGTTTATGGTACAATTATTAATAAGTTAATAAATTGTAGCGGAGAGAAGGAGATCCACATCAATTCCCTTTAGTCGTTTGGATGAAGGGGTGTTTTGTTGTGGATTTTCTTTTTTCTAGAGACTTGAAGCAAAGACCTCTTCTCTGTTTCAATTAAGTTTGAAAGCTGAATTCACACTGATTTTTTGCCAATAATAAAAAAGGTGGAACGAACAATGGAATATAAAGATCAAAAAATTATTCCAGCGATTCGCAATATGAAGGATTTTGAAATTTTTCTTCAGAGTTCCTATGCATATGGTGTGTTATTAGATGTCCATATTGCCCAGTTGAAAAATATCGTCAATATCTCTAAGCAGCATTGTAAAAATTTGTTATTGCATGTTGATTTAATACATGGTCTTAAAAATGATGAATACGCAACCGAATATTTATGCCAGTCCTTCAAGCCCTATGGACTGCTTTCGACAAAAGCAAGTGTCGTTTTGAAAGCGAAACAAAAAGGCGTATTGGCCATTCAACGAGTTTTTCTCATTGACTCAAACGCTTTAGAAAAAAGCTATTCCTTATTAGAAAAAACAAAACCCGATGTGATTGAGGTTTTACCTGGCGCCATGCCGAACATTATTGCTGAAATTCATCAACGAATTCAAATCCCGATCTTTGCTGGTGGATTTATCCGCAGTATTGACGATGTCAACAATGCTTTACAAGCTGGTGCTGCAGCCGTGACAACATCCAATAAGCAATTATGGAAAGAATTTGAACAGTCATAATTTATTTTGAATGCCTACCCAATTTTTCGATGCTTTAGGTTTTGGCGGCAGTTTTAGACATTCAGTTTCAGAAACGCTGTAGAAGACATGAAAGACGCAAGCCATCTTCATCAATTGAATGAAGAAAAAATGGCTTGTGCGATGGTGTCAATAGCGTTTTCAAACACTGATTCTTCATAAACTGAATAAAGAAAAGTTCATTATGGGGAAAAGCTTTGAATTTTAAATTCGCATACAAAAGAATTTTCAGAAGATGAAGAATATGCTATAATACATTCAAAGTTAATATTCGGTTGGAGACAAGGAGAGACCACATAGCATTACGTCTGTAGAAGAAGCGTAGTGTGTATGTGGTCTCTTTTTTTAGGACTTTTGACGGATCACAGGAGGAATAACAAATGAACAAAAATGTATTTGCTTATCAAAGACAAGAAATATTAAAAGACGTCGATGGAAAACAGTTTGATGTCATCATTATTGGCGGTGGTATTACAGGTGCAGGAATTGCACTTGATGCAACAACACGTGGAATGAAAACAGTTTTATTTGAGATGCAGGATTTTGCCGCAGGAACCTCAAGCCGTTCCACGAAGCTTGTGCACGGAGGCCTCCGTTATTTAAAACAGCTGGAAGTGAAGTTAGTCGCTGAAGTTGGGAAAGAACGCGCGATCGTCTATGAAAATGGCCCGCATGTAACTACACCTGAATGGATGCTTCTTCCGATTTATAAAGGAGGAACATTCGGTAAATGGAGCACATCCATTGGACTGAAAATTTACGATTACCTTGCTGACGTGAAGAAAAGCGAACGAAGAACGATGTTGAATGCGAAGCAAACTATTGATAAAGAACCTTTATTAAAGCAAGATGGATTATTAGGCGGAGGATATTATGTCGAATATCGAACTGACGATGCCCGCTTGACGATTGAAGTTATGAAAAAGGCAGTCGAATGCGGTGCAAAAGCGATTAACTATGCAAAGGTAGACGAATTTATTTATGAACAAGGCAAAGCCGTAGGTGTAAAAGTTGTTGATCAATTAACAGGAGAATCATATCAAGTGTTCGCAAAGAAAATTATAAATGCAACAGGCCCTTGGGTCGATACGTTACGGGAAAAAGATCACTCTTTAAAAGGAAAACATTTGATTTTGTCAAAAGGAATTCACCTTGTTTTTGACCAAAACCGATTCCCATTAAAACAAGCGATCTATTTTGATACACCTGATGGACGAATGGTGTTTGCCATTCCGCGTGATGGAAAAACTTACGTTGGCACAACAGATACTTTCTATGATGGGGATATTGCACATCCTAAAATGACTGTTGAAGATCGAGATTATCTTATTAAGGCCATTAATTATATGTTCCCAACGGTCCATATCACCGTGGAAGATATTGAATCAAGCTGGGCCGGGCTCAGACCATTAATCCATGAAGAAGGAAAAAGTCCTTCTGAAATATCACGCAAAGATGAAATTTGGACGTCTGATTCAGGTATTATTACCATTGCCGGCGGAAAATTAACAGGATACCGTAAAATGGCAGAAACGATCGTTGATCTTGTTGCCAAATTATTAAAAGAGGAAGAAAACGCAGCATTTTCCCCTTGCAGAACGAAAAACCTGCCGATTTCGGGAGGAGATTTCGGAGGTTCAACAAATTTTGAATCGTTCGTAACTAAAAAAGTTGAACAGGGAGAAAAATTGGGATTTAGCAGAAAACAATCGGAAAGATTGGTCCGATTATATGGAACGAATGTAGACCGGGTGTTTGAACTGGCAGTTGAATTAAAGAAAGTAAGAGATGAGTTTCAATTACCGATTGATGTTTTAGCCCAGCTTCAATATGGTTTGGAAGAAGAGATGGTCGTAAAACCGGAGGACTTCTTTATCCGGAGAACGGGATCGTTATTTTTTGAAATTCATTCAGTTCACCAATGGAAGGAATCCGTTATTCAATATATGGCGAAAAACTTGGAGTGGACAGAAGAGGAGCAAAACCGTTATCGCAAAGAATTAGAAACATATCTGCACGACGCCGTCACGCCTGTTGATGAAAAACAATAATAGACAAAATATATAATGACAGCAAAGGCTTTTATTATCCGGTTATTTGAACGAAAAGGAAAAAGTAGCCGAATTTTGACAGCATCCCCCTATAAGGAGACAGTAAATATGCATCAATTTACTGTTTACTTATGAGGGGATTTTTTTCGATAATGGTGGTGTTTAACTTTGCACCAGTTATTTCTTAAATTCGTAAATACAAAAAATCATATTAAAGAAAGCTTATTATGTAAAAAGTTTTTAAGAAGTGGATGACGCAAAGTAATGCAAGGTCTAACTTAGAACAGCTGTATCAAGCATTTCACATCCAGTGCACCCCAACAATTGACATAGCCTGACCAATCTGAAAAATTCAATCCCTGACCGGCAAATGGGATTTGCCATGGAAGGGATTGAGAACGTTAAAGTTCCGGACGAGAACACCAATGGATTGGAGAATAAAGTTCGAGCTTATCTGAGTGAGAAGACGGGGGTAAATTTAGGCGGAAGTAAAGCAGGCAACGATGGCATTGAACTTAGCACTAAGGGTACTGGCAAAACAGTTGATGATTTAATTAAAGTTGCTAAGCCTGGAAGAGCAACAAAAGGAAGAACTATTCAGTATGAGTTATCTGGTGGATTTAGTGAAGCAATGAATGACTTTCACTCGTTGGGACCTAAAATTTACTAAGGATACGCCTGACCTCAAAGTCGGTATTTTAAAGGATGGAAGAACAGTTATTGTTAGAAAGAGAAGTAGTGATGGCCGTACTACACTTGAAATTCAAGATGGCAAGAAGAGAATAAAGTTTCGTTACTAGAAAACAAATATGGAGGAAGTTTTATGGAACAATGGGAAAGATGGATACCGCTAGATGATATACCTTCAACAATTTATAATGATATGCTTTTGGATGGTAAAGATGGTGTTATTTTAGAATTTAGTGATGAAAATGGTGAAAAAAAAGTTGTAGTGAATTTTAAAGAAGGAGTATTATCGTTTAGAAATACTGATGAAGGTTCGTTATTAGAAACGCTAAACTATTTAGATCAATATTACGGTACAGATTTTTATAGTGATTGGTCTTTATTTAAAGTTAAAAACTCAGAATACTTGAAATGGTTTCATAAAGAAAGTTGCGGTATATACGAGTCAAGAGAGGTAGAACATTATGTATTTTTAACTTCTAATGATGTAATTGAAATATTATCAATATATCCTCCTAGTATTACGGTAAAGTAATTTTGTTATAGTGTGTGAAGCAAGATTCCCTAATATATCGATAAATAAACAATCCGCTTGAACTTTTTGTTCAAGCGGATTGTTTATTCCTCAAGGAGCGCTTCGAATAAACTATATAGAGCAATGCTCTATACAATGCGCGTGGACCTTGCTTTCCCAGGAGATTCCCTCTTTTTAGCCATGGAGATTCCCGGCATCGGTTCCGCCGCCATCCGCGAGCTTACAGACGAACTGATTCATTGGCTCGACCGCTATGGAGAAAAGCTGAATGAAGCGGAGGAACTGCTGTATCAGACGGCCGCGTCCATCAGACAGGCAGACCAAACGCTCGCCGACAACATAAAAGAATTCGGTCTGGAGCTTCTTGGCTGGTATGACTTGCATCGATTGTTTGGAGAATACGACCCGATTACTGGAGAACGGATATCCGGATGGGACCGCCTGGTTGCGGGAGGAATGTTATTGTTGTCCGTCATTCCTCCAGCCAAAGGGGCAGGAATCGCTGGAAAAGCGGGGGTCAAAGGAGCGAAAGCGGCCGGGATAGCAGCGGATGTTTCGAAATTGGTCCCGCAAATGAAATATGTTCTCCGCTATGATAAAATGATGTCTGTCTTCAAGCGGCGTACCTCCAAGTCGTGAAAGCGCCGATTACCAAAACGCTGCGATATTTTAAGAAGCAATGGGATGACCGTCTTACCAGCGTTTCGTCTGTCCAATGGCAGCCAGCCTTGGCGGGAATTGGTCCAGCGTCCCGCGCATGGATGAGCAAGGCTAAGGAAGAAGTAAAAGAAACTGCGATTAACATGATTGGCAAAACTGGGGATGAGGTGGACGGTAAGGGTACGGGTAAATTTAGTAAGTATGATGTAGGATTATATAAAGAAATAAAAGGTGTACCGAGGTTAGATGCACATCATGTTGGACAAAAAGCAATTATGAAAAAATTCATTCGAAATTATGATCCAAATAATGCACCAGCAATATTAATACCAAAAGCTGGACATACAAGAAAAGGTCCTAGGGGAATAGTTTCGAGAAGTTCAAAAGGAATTGAGAGTGTAAGACAATTATTAGCAAGAGATATAATGGAGTTAAGAAGAGTATATCCAGACATTCCTAATTCTCAACTTCGAAAATTAATTGAATTAAATAAACAATTGTATCCAGAGATGAGAAGGAGATGAGATATATGAATAAAGAAGAGTTTGTTAAACTTTTACATCAGTCAATTATAAAAGAAAATCGTAATTTTTATCGAGATATATTCAATAATACTGATATTAATGAAGTTACAGACCCTTATTGGAAAGAAGCGTTGATGTTTTATTCAGAACTATCAGATAAAAATAAAGAAATATTATTTAAAATAATCGAACAAGTAGAAGTGGATGCTGTATCTAATATTTTAGGGGTGTTAGATGGGGTAGTATCAATAGGAGAAGAGGATATTGAGTTTAAAGTGACAATTAACAATAATAATGAACCAATTAATGGAGATTTACAAGACCTATTTTTGGAGTATGATGAAGAGAATAGGTAACAAGTAATGTTAGACTAAAAGTAGACACAGATTATTATAGTAATAATAGACTAAAAAATGAGGTGTCTACATGACAAAAAACAAAGGCGGTACGATCGGGATTAAGCCAATTACTTGTTATGGCCTTCGCCACACTCACGCATCAATGCTCCTATATAAAGGGGTGAATATTAAATACGTTTCTCTACATCTTGGTCATAAGGACATTGTGACAACATTGCAGACGTATTCACACATTTTGGACGAGATGGAGCAAAAAGAATCCCGGCAGGTAGACGTTGCAATGGAGGAGCTCTACCATACAAAATAGCCGTGCAAAATTTTTTCGAATTCTATCTGATTCTTCCGGTTTTCCAAAAAATGAAAAACGACTGCATTTGCAGTCGTATTAAAGCTTCCACGATTTTTGATCGTGAGATATCGGATACTAATGATGCCGATGGTGGGAGTCGAACCCACACTCCCGCAAGGGAACACGATTTTGAGTCGATTATGAAACCGTGCATTCCTCTCAATTAAAGCAAATCCATATGCAACAAGGGGTTCTTTCATTTCCTCATTTTTTGTTCATTATTACCGAATACGATTCGAGCTTTCGTGTTGTTTACAGATATTGTATAAATTATCTCATTTTTGGTCAATACTTTTTTCTTGCCTTTTTTCTGCATTATTAAGATTCATAAATTTTTCTACACTGAGGTAATTAACTAAAAATGAAATTCGACTTTAAACTTTAAACCACAAAAATCTTAAATAACAAAACAAACACCAATGTGCTGAACATTTAACAGAAAAATCCCTGTTTTATTTAAACTAAGGTATTATATCCCCCTGACCAGCAATTAATAAAACTCCTTCAAAAAAGACTTCCTATATACACCAGTTAAAGGTACAATGAAAATAAAATTAGAGTAAAAAATTGACGATTTCTTCCGCTTTATGGAACATAACTTTCACCAAATCAAAAAGGCAACGCATTCAGATTGAATGAGTTGCCTTTATCCGATCTCGCACTCATATTGAATGAGAGGGATATTAACTATCTTAATTGAAAATAAAAACTTTATTCATCATTGGTAAGGAAATTTTATTACATTTCAATAAAAAAGTCAATATTTTTCTAATGGGGGGAAATTGAAACATGAGTCACTTATTTAACGCCTTTCACACTCGAGAAATAAATGTATTTTTTGACGAATCAGGAAAAGGTGATGACCGACCAAATCTTTTGGGCTCTCTTTCAATTCCTAAAAAAATATATGAGCAAGACGATATCCAATATATGAATTATTTTTTAAAGAAGAAAATTTTTAAAATACACTGGAAAAACTATAATGGTAACGAGTTTGCGAAAGAAAACATTTTAAATCTGATTGACATTTTCATAATGTATAAAGAATTTATTAAACTCAATGTAATAAACTATCATTATGGTTTCTTAAAAGGACAGGAGTTATTTTCCAAAAAAGACAGAGATGCAACTATTTACTCAAAATTCCCTGAGCGACTAATATATGGTCTTATTAGAGGATATGGTGGAGATATGAGAGTCTCTGCTAATATTTATATTGACAAATCAACGGAGTATGAAACATTAGAATTAGATAAAACTCTCATTTCCACTCTGAATAGCCATTCTTTATACCGTGGTGAAAAATTCTATGCTAAAGAATGCTATATGTTTCCTAAAAACTCCGAGATTGGATTAGAATTGACAGATGTACTATTAGGATTAATAAGAACTATAATTAGAAATCCAACTATTAATGATAAAACAAGTAAGATTGAACAAGCAAAAGTTAGACTTACAATCGAACTTTTAAAAAATCCAGAGTTTAAAGAAATTCTAAGCAACATTAAATATTATGAGTGGCGTGGAAACAAAGAATTGAGTTTTATACACTTTTCAGATTACATCTCTGCTTTCTTAGTAAAACAAACCTGGTAAGCAAAATTCTCGAATCCTTTCAATTCAGTTCTTAAATTTCGGAACAGCTTTGTCACCACTTCTCTATAGAGCATTACATTTTTTATAATTATTTTTCTATAGTAAATTTTTTGTAATGAAATCTCTATAGTTGCTTATTCAAAATACCTTTAGTCTTCATTATTTTGAAAAGGGAGAATATCCTTCATCAAAGTACATAAACCAATGACCTCTCTCGTCTTTTTTACAAATTGCATTTCTTGTTTCATTTAAAAGCCATTCGATGTGAAACGATAGGTACAAACTCTTTTCGAATCAATTTCTGTATTAATGATTTTTCAAAAAATAAAGAGCAACCGCCACTACAACTATCTACTACCCTCATATAGCAAAGGTGACGAATAACTTTCGTCACCTTTCTGATAAAATAAATGGAGAGATACTGATTGCATTACTGTATGAATTAATTATTAACATTTAATTTTTTAATCACTCTAAATCTCTTTTTATCAAAGAACCGTTTTTAATAAAATCTATTCCTTATGCCAACTACAAGGAACCGTTGATAAACTTGTCTTCTAAAAATTCTATGAATAAGATTGAATCCTCAAGTATCTTTTCAAAAACTTCAACAAAGTTACCATCTCTCAAGTTGAATTTTTCACATACTTTCTCATAGCTTCTTCCTTTGCGGTGACCAGAACCGGTAGACCTTAACTCTTGCAGATTTCGCAAAAATTTTATATGCGTTTCATAACCTGTTACTCCTTGTTCTTCAAAAAATCTTTCAAGTTTTGAAATACTACTGTAAATTAGCACGTTATTTCGGAACAAAATGGACATTTTTTTGCAAATTCAAACAGGTTTTTGCGCGTTAATCCAGCAAAAATCTGGAGTATTGTGCAAATTTCCTCCCTTCTGTTTACAGAAAAACCGTTTGGTGGCTTGACATGGAGCCTCTGCGGACATGTTTTCTAGCGAAAGGGGCGAGCACTAGCCCTTGTTTCGCTAGGCAACTAGCCTAACATGTCCGCCACTCCATGTAAAGCCCGTGCTTCTGATTTTGTAAGTATATTCCAATCCGAAATAATTAGCTAATGTGCAAAACAAATAATTTGCAAATTTACAATACTACCTTTCAAATCTTCCTTATTTTTTATTAATTTGTTCAATTCTTTCTCATTTAATGAATCTATGATGGTCTTCACAAGCGACAGTATTAGTCCATCAAACTCAACCTGGGATTTAGAGATTGGTATCCTCAAATGTTCAAAATTATACTTGTCGTTTTCAGTAAGCTCTAAGAATAAATCCCATCCAAATTTTTCATTCCATTTCTTTCTAAATGACATAAAAATTTGTTTGAATCTCATATCCACAATATCAGGGTCAGCAAACTGAGCCAGAAAATCTCTCCTAAATTTTGTTTCACTTAACTTTCCATCAGGGATAATGTTAAAACTTCTCCAATAAACTTGCTCTTTATATGGAAGGTCACGTCCTAAATCCTCAAGATAAACTGAAACATAATCTTTGTTCAAATTGTCAATACGCAACAACCAGAGTCCTTGACATCGAATATATCCATCATTTACTTCATATAGTTCTGGTTTAGCATAATATTTAGTCAAAACATCCTTCGTGAAATAAACTGGTGTTAAATAATGAGGTGCTTCGGGATTAGTCCCAAAATAATTTCCTAATTTATTTGGATTTGAAGTAAATCTTACTTCTTCCCCATTCTCATCAATACCAATTATAAAGTCTTCATATTTCTTTTCTTTCTCAAATGGCCAGTAACCACAATCCTCCATAGAAACCCCAAATATAATTTTCTTTCCATGAATAACTGAATAAGACTTTTTATCCCTAACAGATAAATCATAGTTGTTTGAATAAAAGTCAAAACAACAATCTGGACCAAAATAATTATCCGTAACTGGCTCCAAATCCATTTCTTCCAATGTGTTTGTTGAATCAAATCTGATATCAAAATACAGAGCTATTCCCATTTGTTTCACAGTCGCAAAACGTTTTAAGTAGTTTAATTTGATATATACATTTCCATCTTCTATTTTTATAACTGGTTCTAACTCTCCGTTATCAGATATTTCGAAATATTTATTCCCCTTTATATCAAAATACAAATTATTTAGTAGTCGAAATTCCTCTGATATCTCTATGTGCTCTTCTCTTATTCCAGCGTAATCCCTTAAAAACAGAAGAGGTTCATATTTATTTCCTGAGAATCTATCATATTCAACCCTATCGTGTCCATATATAACAAATCCTGGTGATATACAACCTATCTCATGTTCCCAGTTAGTGTTCTTCAATGCATTCCCAATATCTTCGTTCGGAATTAACCCTGCCCAAAATACCCCATGAGCACCATTCATATCCATATGGCCATATACCTGAACCCATAGCTCTTTCCCAAATCTATTAATAATATAATTTATATTCTCTACTTGCATAAATTTATCTTTCATAATCATCCCCCTCAAATTACAATTTAAAATTGAATAGCAACACCATTCTACAATAAATTTACAATATTTGATTTATTTAACACAAATAAAGAATATATTTCTTACTTATTTCTCTCTTTAAATCTCTGTACACAGTTACGCATTGCTTTCTTGTCTATTTTATCATTCCATCTATAACAAATTTTATTTTAAGTCTTAGATACTATTTTGCATTCCCTATTAATTTTCTTAAGCATTGACATACTTTAAAAAGATGTTACGATACAACTCCCTGTTAACTCCTATATTACTTTTCTAAAGACTTATAAGATTCAATGAGGAATACAATATTTGTCGCACATAAATGTAAAGCATAAGCTACCAAATGGCGTGGCACTTTGACTGATTTCTCACCTTGACCATGACCACCATTCTGATGTTAGACTAAAAAGTAGACACAGATTATTATAGTAATAATAGACTGAAAAA
>ERZ1673784.37-NODE-37-length-41357-cov-18.699094_pt1 | contig 41357 bp, 42 predicted proteins | sample MGYA00580132_ERZ1673784 | MGnify/ENA primary metagenome ERZ1673784 (study PRJEB41219, sample SAMN04549608) | soil metagenome | isolation source: soil | place: USA: New Mexico, Bitter Lake NWR | collected 2008-11-15 ...
GTGAAAAATGAGGGGCTCCAAAAAGTCAGTTACCCTGACTTTTTGGACAGCCCCTGTACTTTTTCTTCATCACGTTTTCATTTCATTTTCATAAAATATTAAGGCCTGTTATACAGGTCATTTCGACAACTTAGGAGGGGACGAATTTCAGAATGGATCATATTTTTAAAAATATTGAGAAAAAAACCGGCGTCAATATGAAAGATGTACTCGAACTGGCCAATTCTTTGCAAAATTCCAATTTTAATGATGAAGCAACTGTCAGAAAAGTGATCAAGCGGGTTGCGCAATTGGCGAATCGGCCGGTTCCAAGAGAATTAGAAAATAAAATTGTCAATGCGATTGTAAACGGAAAAGAAAATATGGATTTTAACACCATCGCCAATATGTTGGACAATAAGAAAAAATAGCGCGTCAGCGGGTGTGCTCCCGCTGATGTTTTTTTGCATGATGTTTCAATTTTTAGAAAAACGGGTAAAAATGAATGACAGATCGATTTAGAAAATAATTTTTTGCAAATCAAGAAAGGAGAGAGAAACATGGGATATATTTTTTCCGTTCAGACTCCTGCCTTTTATGAATATGCCAACAGAGCTGTTCAGCCAAAGGAAGATTATGCGAAAGTCAAACAGCGAAACAATGTTATGATGAATGAAGAATATTTGCATTTCCAGCGAAAGCAAGATTTATTCGCAAATAAGCGCAAATATAGCAAAAAAAGATTTCATGAATATGTTTAGAAACAAGCTAATATTTTTGGACAAATAATCCGTTGTTTTGATCCCATTCCGCGAAAAAAACATCTTTTGCATCTTCAACACTGTTTGCGAGAAGCTGCTGCTGAAGCCATTTTTCATCGAAACCTGCTTCCTTTAAATTTTCACTAACCACTTCGCCGTCAATAATAATCGTGTAGGGGATGGTAGCTGGCGAAGATAAAATATTTAAATCGCTTCGGGTCGGCTTATCAAATTCCGATTTTTTCAATACGCTGATTGTGCCGTCCGTTTCAAGAACTGCGTATTCTACTTCACGGATCGAAAAAGCTCCTTTTGCCCTTAGCAAATGTTGAAGCTGGTTCATATCAAGCTTGTTTTTTTTTAGCTGATCACGTATAATTTTTCCCTTATGGATGACTATTGACGGAGCGCCCTCCAGTATTCCGCGGGTTCTTCTCCATTTTTGTGTAATGAATTCCAATAAATAGATTAGCATTCCCCATATCACGACCGTAAATAATATTTTTTCAATCCCCATTTTCACATCATATACAGCATTGCCAACTAGCTCACCTAGAACGAGTGCAGAGATAAAATCGAACGTCGTGATTTGCGTAATTTGTGTTTTACCTAGTATTTTTGTCAATAGAAAAAGGGCAAAGAAACCGAAGACCAGTTCAGTGGCAATTGCTACAAATTCCATTTCCATCACCTTTGCTAAGATCGGTAATAGTTAGGTTGTCCCAACTGCCAAAATTCATGTACATTTTTTAAAAACTATGGGAAGGTGTGCGGCGGAGAAAATGGTGAAACATTCAAATTGATCTGAATGTAATGAAGGGATTTTTAACCTCTTTTTCACGCTTTCTGACCCTTCCAAATGAAAGACCGCAATTCGCGGCCTCGTTTGTTTTTCAGCTTTATGAATGTGGATGTAACGTTTTTTCCATCGTGACATGAGGAATGCCCGCATCCATAAAAATATCGGAAACGGTTTGATATCCATGCTTTTTATAAAAATTTTCCGCTTGTGTTTGAGCGTTTAATTTTATTTTCTTTAATCCTTTTTCGGCCGCGAGTTTTTCAAGTGTTTCCAAAATGATATTTCCCGCTCCTTTTCCGCGGTATTGTGGCAGAACACAAATTCTCTCAAGCTTTCCGGTGTTGCCAATGACACGAAATCTGCCAGCTCCAACAGGCTGATGATCGTCATAAAGCACGACATGCTCGGCAAAGTCTTCATATTCATCGAGCTCAATTTCAATTGGAACGTTTTGCTCCTCTACAAACACTTTTTTTCTAACATAAAAAGCATCATTTCGTTGTTTTTCATTAATAGCTTTGACTGCCTTCATCAATCTCGTCCTTCTCCAAGCAGGAATGTTTCATAAACAGTCCATGAGCCGTTTTCTAATTGATACAAAATATGGAATCGGTCAATCGTTTCCTCATGTTGAATTTTTAACATTTTTAAACGGCCGAGAACGTCAGAATGTTCATCATCCGATAAATTTTGTCCAATTGTAATGTGAGGTACGAAAGCGTATTCAGGCTTCTCTTTAAATTTTCCTTGATGGAGAAGCTCATGCAATTTTGTTAATTCCGGATTTGGTTCAACTTTTAAATAAATAACGTTATTGACAGGAGCAAATGAACTGAATTTGTAGACAGAGAGTTTAAAAGGCTTCACTTGTTTCGCAATTTTCCTAAGTTCTTTCACAATATCGCCAATTTCTTTTTCGTCAGCTTCAAACGGAGCCTTCAATGTTAAATGAGGAGGGACAAGCGCATAATGCGGATCGTAACGTTTTCTATATGAGTTGGCAATGTCTTGCAACTTTTTTGAAGGAAATAACACAATTCCGTACTTCATTTTTTTGGCCTCCTTGATATTTACTCGTATTCTTTATTATAACAACTTAAAGAATGAATTTTCATGATACAGCAAACATTTTTTTTAATATGTCTTTCAGCAGCGGCTGCCAATATGTCCAGCGGTGATCGCCGTCAAATTCTTCATAAATGCATTCGAATCCTTTATGTTCCATTCGTTCATGAAGTTTTTGATTGATTGTGTAAAAATCTATTATTTTCCCATCGGTCGTTTTTACAGCCGTTTCCTGTTTCCCGATTTGATGATAAATAGATAATAAAGAAGGCTGTGAAAAAGCATCGATCGCTTCTAACACCTTTTCATCCACATATGGTGATTGCATGATCACTTTTCCAAATGTATGCGGATAATACAGCGCTGCCATAAGCGAAACGGTTGCAGCTAGAGAATCACCGATAAGCGCACGGCCTCTTCCTATTGGCAAAAGCGGAAAACGTTCTTCTAAAAATGGAATTAATTCATGAGCTAAAAAACGGATATAACTGTTGAACTGACTTCCATCGGGATGATATTTTCTTCTTCGATCTTGAATGTCTTTATAAGGAATGCCAACGACAATCAAATCTTCAATCGTTTGCTCCTCCGTTAACTCCTCAACAAAACGCGCGATCCTTCCCAGTTTAAAATAGTCTCCGCCATCTTGAGCAATGAGAAGATGATGATGAGATAATGGAGAAAAGGAAGTCGGCAAATACATGAGCAAAGAAACTTCTTCCCCCAACTCTTCGCTAAAAAACGATTCTTCTTTTATAGGTGCGACTTTTTGGGCCATACCAATTCCTCCAAAATTGACTAATTACCAGTTAGGCTGGACTTCTCATTATTTTATCACTCTTTTGAAAAGTCTCCAACAAATAAAAAGGTTGACAAAATAAAAAATGCTTATATTATAATGATAACGACTAATCCGATAAGATAGGTAAGAATGATCATATACTGGGGGAATCACTTTGTCTGTCCAAATTGCGCATATTTCAAAAACATTTCAACATCATGGCGTCTCCCAAACGGTTCTTGACCAAATTGATTTGACTGTGCAGAAAGGAGAGTTTGTTTCTATTCTTGGTCCTTCCGGCTGCGGAAAGTCGACGTTATTATCGATCGTTGCCGGGTTAACAGCTCCCACATCGGGAAAAGTTTTGGTAAACGGGAAGGAAGTAAAGGGACCTGGAAGCGACCGGGGAGTAGTGTTCCAACAGGCAGCCCTTTTTCCATGGCTGACAGTTGAGGAAAATGTCATGTTTCCGCTGAAGAAAAAAATGCCGAAGGAAGAAGCGAAAAAAAAGGCGCACGAATATTTGGCCATGGTTCAATTAAGCCAATATGCCAAGCATTCTCCGCACGAGCTTTCCGGCGGCATGCAGCAGCGCGTATCGATCGCAAGAGCTTTGGCGATGGATCCTGAGGTGCTCTTAATGGATGAGCCGTTCGGAGCATTGGATGAGCAGACGAGATCACGCCTGCACGAAGTGTTGGAAAAAATTTGGATCGATACGAAAAAAACAATTCTTTTTGTTACGCACAGCATTCAAGAATCGTTAAAATTATCGGACCGTATTATCGTCATGGGTACAAGGCCTGGGAGAATTATTGATGAAATAGAAGTGTCTTTTCCGAGACCTCGTGATGAATTTAGAAAGCAGCTTGCTGAATATGAAGAGCGCATTCAAAAGCTGTTGAAGTCAGAAATAGATAAAGTAGTGAAAGAGGAAGAAAGTTATGCAGCAGGTCGTTAAACGAATCATTTTTTATGCAGCCGCACTGGGTATATGGGAAGCAATCGTCAAGCTGTTAAATATTAAGGCTGTCGTCTTTCCAGCTCCGAGCGATATTTTTCAGGCATTGTGGAACGGTTTTGCTGATCTAACTCTTGTTTATGATTTGCTGGCAAGTTTTCAGCGGCTGGCAATCGGGCTTGTGATTGCTCTTATTCTTGGAACAGTGTTAGGCGTCGTTTTTGCAAAATCGAAAGTAATGGATGATACCATTGGCTCTTTAATTTTGCCGTTGCAAAGCGTGCCGAGCATCGTTTGGCTGCCTCTAGCCATCATCTGGTTCGGGTTAAATGAAAAAGCGATCATTTTTATTGTCGTGCTCGGTGGAACGCTTGTGATGACATTGAATATGCGGACAGGGATTAAAAGCGTTCCTCCAATATATACAAATGCGGCAAGGACAATGGATTACAGCGGATTTTCTCTGTTTACACACGTGATTTTTCCAGCAGCCATCCCGCATGCAGTAACTGGTGCAAGGCTTGCTTGGGCGTTTGGATGGAGAGGCCTGATGGGAAGCGAGCTGTTAAGCACCGGCCCGGGTTTAGGCTATACGTTAAAATTCGCATCAGATTTTGGCGATATGGCGTTAGTGATGGGCATAATATTTATCATTGCCTTAATTGGAATTTTAGTAGATTTAGTATTTTTCAGCAGAATTGAAAAGAAAGTGATGAAAAAATGGGGATTGCTTGAACAATAAAGGAGGAAGTTGAGATTATGAAGAGAAAAGGTTTGCTGCTATCATTTATCACCTTGTTGTTAATTGGGATTTTATCTGCCTGCGGAGCCGGCGGAGGGAATGAGGCATCAGGAAAAGAGAAAAGCGGAAAAAATAAAGTAGTCATCGGCTATTTCCCAAATATTGACCATGTTCCGGCGATGATTGCGAAGGAAAAGGGCTACTATGAAGAAGCACTAGGGGATCAGGTAGAGATTGAATATAAAACTTTTCCGGATGGCGGCGCTTTTATGACAGCGTTGAAAACCGGCGAAATTGACGCCGGGCTTGTCGGTCCAGCTCCTGTCATGAATAACTATTCTAATGGTGCAGACGTGAAAATTATTGCCGGTGCGTCATCTGGGGGTACTGTCGTCGTAGCAAGCAAAAAAAGCGGAATCGAAAGCTTAGATGATATTCATAATAAAACATTCATTACTCCTGGTGTCGGCTGCACTCACGATGTCCAATTTGAAACGTACTTGCAAGATTACGATATTGCTTCATCTAGAATCGGCGGAACATTAAAGCATACAACCGGAAACCCGGCACAATATCAAGCTTTCTTTGAATCGGGAAAAGTGGATTTAGCTGCTGTGCCTGAGCCTTGGGCTTCATTATTAATAAAAGACGGGGCGAAAGTGATTGTCGATACGAAAGATATCGCCTATGGCACAACGCTTCCGAACACTGTTTTAGTGACGAGCAACAAATTTATTAAAGAAAATAAAGATTTAGTTCAAAATATTGTCAAAGCCCACAAAAAAGCAGTCGACTTCATCAACGAAAACAAAGAGGAAGCACGCGATATTGCTATTCAATCGATTAAAGATATAACAAATCAAGAGCTTGACCCAGAAATTATTGACAGCGCTTGGAAACGTGTCCGCTATACAACCGAAGTGGATGAAAAAGTTCTTCAAGACTTTTCTAACTCTTCTTATGACTTGAAATTTTTAAAAGAAAAACCGGATCTTAAAGGTCTTGTAGATACAAGCTTTTTGAATTAAGCAATAACCCCCCTATATAGAAGCTTTTTGATATTATGCGGCTTCTGGATAGGGGGTTATTTTGTTGATGTAAATTCAAGATGAAGCAGTTGTTAAAAAAGGATTATCCCAAAAGTTGTTTATGATTATGCCTGTATATTGGGATTCTGTTGTTTTGAGAGCTTTTTATTCAAATCGCTCGAATAAGCTCCCGTTTTTTCACATTGTTTGGAGCTGTCCAGAAAGTCAAAATCCATTGAAAACGAAACATCATAAACATTGATATATCAACATTTCTAAAACATTAAAGGGCCGTCTATAAGCCGGAAAATCGACTTATTAGACAGCGCCTATATGAATTTCAATTTCTCCATTTGGGCCGTATTTTTCAAAATCATATGTGTAAGCCCGCTCTAATAAACCAGTTTCTTCTTGCTTCCAAATCTTACTCCAAGTTTTAAACATGCTTTGTTCGTCCGTTGTATCTACTTGAAAAACTTTATTTTCATGTTTCTCGGGATTTCAATTAAAAGCTTCCCCATTATTTTCTTCAATTGCAATGCTTAATAAATAATCTCCTCTGTAGTCGCTTTCATAATCATTATAAACTCCGTACACATTGTTTTGATGATGTTCCAGTTTTTAGAAAGCGTTTTCTCACATAATTTTGATTTGCCCCATCATTTGCTCGCCATGAAAATTATTGGTTCGAATGCTGTCGATTATATACAGCATCATAAACAGTCTTTCCTTTCCATAATATTGATAAAAAAGAGAAGGCGCATCAGTAAAGAATGTTCAGCAAATTTTCCAACGGCACGTTTATGTTCATCTTTTTTGCTTCCCAGCTTCACCTGCAAAACAAATATCGCATCTTCGTTTTCTGTTCAGCTGCTTTATGGAGTACGGGTTCGTTTGACAGAAGTTGGCGAAAAATTTATCAAACGATTAGTTTGCCAATTCAATCGTTTCATTCACTGTTTATTAAATACTCTTAAAATTTTCCAATTCCTCAAAAGAAGATCACCTCGTTCACAATTTTTCTCCAAATACGACAGCTTCCGAATTGAATATTTGCATTTTAAAATCTATTAAAATTTGGGAAGCCTCAGGGGAAAATAACACCACTTTCATTGAAATGATGGAGGATCAAAGGTGATCCATACAAAAAAATTTCCCTTTTGGCTTTCGCAAAAAACATTTCCAGAATCGACGGATTATTTAAAGAATGTTCTTATTTTTCTTTAGTTTTACTGAAAATAAATCAAAGTTATCGGAATTGTTGGCAGGAAACGTCTTGAATTTTTTTTAAAACTGAGGTAAAGTTATACCTATCAAAAGTTCATATCGGAATTCTTATCGAGAGAGGCGGAGGGAACTGGCCCGAAGAAGTCTCAGCAACCGGTACAAGGACGGCGGCATGATAACCTTTGTACCAAGGTGCTAAATCCAGCAAGCATTTTGCCGTAAGATATGCTTGGAAGATAAGAAGGAGCCAAACAATAAACGCCTTCTTCTTATGAAGAGGGCGTTTTATTTTTCAAGCCTCCTCTACAGGCAAAGAAAGCAGCACATTTTTACTAACTAAAAAAGGAGGAAAGTCAAAGATGAATATTGAAACAGTTTTGGCCCAATTAGGAAATCGAAGTGAAGCTCTTACAGGAACAGTAAGCGCCCCCATTTATTTGTCCACTGCCTACCGGCATAAAGGAATAGGTGAATCAACAGGTTATGATTACACTCGGACAAAAAATCCAACGAGAGAGCTTGTCGAGGACGCCATAGCCAAATTGGAGGGAGCCGATCAAGGATTTGCATTTTCTTCCGGAATGGCAGCGATTCAGACGATTATGGCTTTATTTAAAAGTGGAGATGAACTGATCGTTTCAAAAGATTTATATGGTGGGACATACCGCTTGTTTGAAGAAGAGTGGCGAAAATACGGTCTTTCCTTCCACTATGACGATTTTACGTCTCGTGAATATACGGAATCATTAATAAACGAAAATACTAAAGCGATTTTTCTAGAAACGCCCACTAATCCGCTTATGCAGGAAACATCGATTTCCTCGTTGGCGGAATTGGCTCGGAAGCACAATTTGCTGCTGATCGTTGACAATACGTTCTACACACCTGTTTTGCAGCGTCCGATTGAAGAAGGAGCGCATATCGTGATTCACAGCGCAACGAAATATTTAGGCGGTCACAACGATGTCCTTGCCGGCCTGGTCTGTGCAAAAGGGAAAGAAATTTGCGAAAAATTAGCCATGCATCAAAATGCAATTGGTGCGGTATTATCTCCTTTTGATTCGTGGCTGCTGCTTAGAGGAATGAAAACTTTATCATTGAGAATGGCCAAACATCAGGAAAATGCAAGGGAGCTGGCGGCATATTTAAAAGAGCTTCCTGAAATTGATGATGTATTATATCCTGGCAGAGGCGGAATGCTTTCCTTCCGTGTGAAAAAAGAAGAATGGGTCAACCCGTTTTTGCAGAATCTGAAATTAATCTGTTTTGCGGAAAGCCTTGGAGGGGTAGAAAGCTTTATAACGTATCCAGCTACCCAAACACATGCGGACATTCCGGAAGAAATCCGAATTCAAAACGGTGTATGTAACCGGCTTCTCCGTTTTTCTGTAGGGATTGAAAGCGTGGAGGATTTGAAGGAAGATCTCAAGCAGGCATTGCAAGCAGCTGCGAAAGGGGATTTACTAAATGCATGACCAATGGAGCTTTCAAACAAAATTGATTCATAATAAACATAAGGTTGACCCGACAACCGGTGCTGTCAGCGTGGCGATTCAGCAAGCGTCAACGTTTCATCAGCAAACATTGGATGAATCTCCTGAATTTGACTACAGCCGTTCAGGAAATCCAACACGAAAAGCGTTGGAAGAGGCGATTGCCGAACTGGAAGGCGGAGTGAGAGGCTTTGCGTTTGCTTCTGGGATGGCCGCTATATCAACAGCTTTTCTTTTACTTTCTTCCGGTGATCATGTTTTGGTCACAGAAGATGTGTACGGCGGAACATACCGGATCGTTGCCGATGTTTTATCGCGCTTTGGCATTGAATATACGTTTGTCGATATGACGGACCTTGATGCCGTAAAAGCAAATATACGTCCGAACACAAAAGTGATTTACATTGAAACGCCCTCGAATCCGCTGTTAAAAGTGACGGACATTCGAGCAATTGTGCAGCTCGCAAAAGAAAACGGCTGTTTAACATTTGTTGATAATACATTTATGACTCCGGCTTTGCAAAGGCCTCTCGATTTAGGGGCCGATATTGTTTTACATAGTGCAACAAAATTTTTGGCAGGTCATAGCGACTGTTTGGCAGGACTGGCAGTTGTGAAGGATGAAAAGCTTGGCGAAGAGCTTTACAAGCTTCAAAATGCCTTCGGCGCTGTTCTCGGCCCGCATGATTGCTGGCTTGTATTAAGAGGATTAAAAACACTTCATGTGCGGCTGGATCAATCCGTCAAAACAGCTTCTCAATTAGCAGAATTTTTGAAAAAGCACCCTGCCATTAAAAAAGTGTACTATCCGGGTCTTCACGATCACCCAGGGTCAGATATTCATTTGCGGCAAAGTGTCAACGGTGGAGCGGTTTTATCGTTTGAACTAGAAGATGAAAAAGCGGTCAAGATTCTTGCTGATCATGTTCAGCTGCCTGTTTTCGCGGTCAGCCTTGGTGCAGTTGAATCGATCTTGTCGTATCCAGCTAAAATGTCCCATGCCGCGATGCCGAAAGAAGAACGGATCAAAAGAGGGATAACCGATGGTCTTCTTCGATTAAGCGTAGGACTAGAAAATTTTGAAGACTTAAAAAATGATTTGGAGTCTGGTCTTTCTACTGTTTTGGCCTATCAATAAATTTTTTCTTACCTTAATAGAAGACAGGGAGATGTCGAATACCGACAATTCCTGTCTTTTTTTATGTTGATAGTTTAGCTGACACATTATCTTACATTTTTTCATTTGTTCCTTAATATGATAGTAATGCATCCAATGTTAAAAGAATTTTAAAAGGGGGAGTATCAATGATTAAATGGCGAAGCGGACTTATATACTTAACAGCTCTTCTTTTCATAATGATCATTTCTGCGTGTGGAAATAACAACGAAGGAGGAAGCAGCAAAAGTGATGGCTCCAATCAAAGCGGGGAAAAGGCAGGAAGCAAGACGTTAAGCATTTTAACCGGAGGCACAGGAGGAACTTATTACCCGCTCGGCGGATCGATGGCGCAAATTATTTCGGAAGAAACGGACTTTAATGCAAATGCACAATCTTCAGGAGCATCAGCAGAAAATATGCAAGCGCTAAAAAATGGTGAAGCTGATATTGCGTTCTCGCAAACTGATATTGCTGCTTATGCATTAAACGGTGAATTGATGTTCAAAGACAATAAAGTCGACAATGTTAAAGCAATTGGGACTTTATATCCGGAGACGGTGCAAATTATTACAACAAAAGATAGCGGCATCCTTTCTGTTGAAGATTTGAAAGGCAAGTCGGTTTCCGTTGGTGCCCCTGGGTCTGGAGTGAATGCAAACGCACAGCAAATTTTAGAAATTCATGGATTAAGCTTTGATGATATTAAAGCGCAAAGCTTATCTTTTGACGAATCAACGGACGGCATTCAATCCGGAAGCATAGACGCTGCATTCATTACTGCGGGGACACCGACGGCTGCAGTTGAATCGCTCTCAGCACAAAAAGAAATTAGAGTAATTCCGATTGCGGATGACAAAATCAAACAATTGATCGAAAAATATCCTTACTATGCTGAAGATACAGTACCAAAGGGGACATATAAAATTCCTGAGGACGTAAAAACAGTCGCTGTAAAAGCGATGCTGGTCGTCCGCGGCGAATTGGATGAAGATGCCGTATACAATATTACAAAAGCGATTTTTGAAAATACAAATAAAATTACTCACGCAAAAGGCAAATTAATCAAAGCGGAGGCAGCCCTTGATGGAATAGGCAATTTGCCGCTTCATCCAGGGGCTGAAACGTATTTTTCAGAAAAAGGAATCCAGCCATAACGTATCAAGATAGGCCGTTTTAAACGGTCTATCGATTTCGTTTATGTAACTCCATTTTAGGCGGGGATTTTCATGAGAGCTAGGATGAAAGCTTTGTTCATCTGTCTTCCCCTTTTTATGACAATCAACGTTTTTTTATTTTTCCTTCCTATTGTAAATGCCATCGCTTTTTATCATGAAGATCAGAATGACTTATTAGGTTATCTGCCTGTCCATGATGATGACTTGTTTCAAATTCAGTACACTCATTCCATCCATCTTACGGATGTGAAGGAGACATATACATTACGCAATAACAAAATCATTCAGACAGAACTTGAGTATGAAAATTTTGCTGTTGGAATGCCTTCTAATGTGGAAGGGGAGGGGAAATTTTTAGAAAAGGATGGAAAATTTTTTATAAAAAACATGGAGCGAGAATTTTCCTATATTGATTTGAGAATTGGACAAGTACAGGCCGATCACCGAATTGTTTATCAAGGTAACAGCTACAAATTGGCGGATTTTTTTGGACCCGGCTCATGGGTAAGAATAAAACCAGCAAAAATCAGTATTTGGCAGCAGGTGAAAGGAGTGAATATTCGTGAGGAAAGAGAAATTTGACGTACTGTCAGAAGAAGAGCAGCAAATGCTGATGGAAAAATATGATCCTGAAGCAGGGACGAGGAAGTTAAAAGGTGTTTTGGGTGGCATCGCATTTGCCGGATTATTGGCATTTTCGCTGTTTCAGTTGTATACATCAATTTTCGGTGTTTTTACAGCGCAAATCCAGCGCTCTGTCCATCTCGGTTTTGCGCTTGCTTTGATTTTTCTTTTGTTTCCGGCTAATCGAAAAAAGAGGAAAGAATATAAATTTCAAGTGGCTTGGTATGATATCATCCTTGCTCTTTTAAGCATTGGCGTTGGAGCATATTGGCCGCTGTTTATTGATGACATTGTAATGCGCGTCGGAGTATTAACAGATATGGATTTTTATATCGGAATTTTAGCTATTTTACTAGTTTTAGAGGCAACAAGGAGGGCGGTTGGGCTGCCGATTACGATCATCGCGCTGCTTTTCTTGGCGTATGCCTATTTTGGTCCTAGCATGCCTAATTTTCTTCAGCATAGCGGTCTTAGTTCTGAACGAATTGTTCAAACTATGTTCTTTACAACCGAAGGGATTTTAGGAACTCCGCTAGGCGTGTCATCAACCTTTATCTTTTTGTTTCTCCTTTTCGGCTCCTTTTTAATCAGAACAGGGATCGGTCAATATTTTAATGATTTGGCCGTTGCCGTTGCAGGGCGCAGAATTGGCGGTCCTGCAAAAGTAGCTATTTTTTCCAGTGCTCTTCAAGGAACGATCAGCGGAAGCTCAGTTGCCAATGTCGTCACATCCGGCGCGTTTACCATCCCGATGATGAAAAAGCTTGGTTATAACAAAGATTTTGCAGGAGCGGTGGAGGCTTCTTCATCTACAGGCGGTCAGTTAATGCCGCCGGTAATGGGAGCAGCTGCGTTTTTAATGGTTGAATTTATCGGGAACGGCATTACGTATTGGGACATTGCCAAAGCGGCAGCTATTCCGGCTATTCTATATTTTGCAGGGATTTGGATCATGACTCATTTTGAAGCAAAGCGAATCGGTTTAAGAGGCTTGTCAAAAGAAGAAATGCCGAATCGGAAAGAAATTTTGAAAAAACTGCATTTGTTAGCCCCGATCGTTGTTATTATTATTTTGCTAATGTCAGGAGTGACCGTTACACATGCTGCCATTTATTCGATAGTCATTTCGATTGTCGCAGGATTTTTAAATCGTGAGAATCGGATGACATTTAAGGATATTGTATTAGCGCTCGTCGACGGTGCCCGTACAGCGTTAGGGGTTGCGGCAGCAACAGCCGCTGCCGGAATTATTGTCGGCGTTGTGACGAAAACCGGGCTTGGTTTGAAGCTTGCTAACGGGCTGCTTGATATCGCCGGGGGCAATCTCATTCCGACATTAATGCTGACGATGATAGCTTCGTTGATTCTTGGAATGGGTTCACCGACTACAGCGAACTATGTTATTACCTCAACGATTGCTGCACCAGCGATTATTTTGTTAGGAGTACCTGATCTGTCTGCACATTTATTTGTGTTCTATTTCGGGATTATTGCCGACATTACACCGCCAGTAGCCCTTGCAGCCTTTGCCGCAGCCGGTGTATCAGGAGGAGAACCGATCCGAACGGGAATTCACTCTTCAAAATTGGCAATCGCCGCCTTTATCATTCCGTATATTTTCGTTTTGTCTCCGCAAATGTTAATGATTGATACGACATGGCTTGGAATTTTATGGGTAGTCTTTACGGCGTTTTGCGGAATGATCGCAATTGGAGCCGGGATGATCGGATATTGGATGAGAAAAATGCATTTGATTGAACGAATTACTGCGGTCGTGGCCGGGCTGTTGCTGATTTATCCAGAACGTTTTTCAGACATAACAGGTCTCATCATTTTCATCGCATTATATGCGTTTCAATATATATGGAAATACGGAGCTGATCAAAAAGTGAAAGGTGAAAGCATATAAAGAAGACAGGTTGTTATGAAGAATCGATCCAATGATTAGAACATAATTCAGTCTTCTTACAGGCGGAATCATTGAGACGCAGAATAAACGCGGAGAGCAATTCACATTGGAACGAACAAAATCAGGATAAAATGTCGGGGAGACAGAAAGGATGTGTTGGAATCAATCCATTAATTTGCAGAAGGCCGATTTATCTTTATACTGCAAAATTCAAAATGTTGTTTAAGAAAAACCGCTTTATGTCACGAATAGGTGGGAAATGGAGTGGCATTTCAACCTAGACGGCAAAATGAAATCCGATAGAAAACGAAAATTTAAATCTATAAAAACCAAGCATAGAGGAAAAAATGAATGATCAGCTCTATAGGCGCGATTCTAAAACGGCAAAAAATAATGAAGTGGAAGCATCATTTGACACTTCCACTTCAATCATATTTGCTTGGAATCTTAATTGAAAAAACGATTAATCTTCAAACAATTCGTCCATTAACTCTTCAATTTCTTGTCTTCGTTTGCTTGTTTCTTGTTTATCGACATAATAACGGTTATTTTTCTGAATAATTACATCTCCCGTTTCTGCATTTTTAGGCAACTGGCTTTTTAAAATTTCGATTATTTTGCCGTTTTCATCTTCGCAGACTGCGATGTCATTTTCAAATCGATCAATAATAAATTTCATAATGTCCCACCTTATCTAGGAGTGAAAGATGTTTGTGCTTTATAAGTTTTGTTTTTATAAGTGGCTGAAACATCGATTTTAACAGTATAACCTTTTGCAGCACGGCCGATTTTTACTGACAATGGCTTGCCAATAGTACCGGTATAAGTGGTGTTTTTGCTTTTGTATTTAAAAACAGCTTTATATTTTGTTCCGTTTGGCAGCCCTTTTACATTCAGTATTATTGTAGAGTTTTGCTTTGGAGTTTTGTTATCGACACTTGCTGTTAATTTGTAGCTAGTTGGTTTGCTTGCTGCACCGGACGATGCCGCTTTTACATTAAAGGAAAGATTGGAGCCGTTCGTTGTTGCCACAATATGGCCTTGTTTATCCGTTCTAAAAGTGTTTATTTTGTATGTTTTCAGCCGATTGATCACATCTTGAGTAGGATGGCCGTATGAGTTCTTGCCGACGGAAATGACGGCATATGTCGGTTTTACTGAGTTTAACAGCGCTGTGCTTGTAGATGTTTTGGCGCCATGGTGTCCTACTTTTAGGACGTCAGCTCGCAAATTTTGTTTAGCTTTAATCAAATCCGATTCTGCTTTAAGTTCCGCATCGCCAGTGAAAAGAAATGATTTTTTACCGTAAGTAAGCTTTAAAACAGCACTCCAGTTGTTTAAGTCGCTTTTTGGATATGCTTTGACAGGCCCAACGAATTTTGCGGTAACTCCTTTGATCGGCAAAGCAACATTTGCTTGAGCGGTCTTTATTTTTTTGCCTTCACGCTTAACAGCATTTAAAAAATCTTTGTAGCTTTCCGTTGTATGGCTGACTTTTGGCGCATACACCTGCTCTACTCGAAAAGCAGATAGCACAGTGTCCAGACCTCCAATATGATCTGCGTCCGGATGAGTTGCAATCATTATTTCGATATCATCCACTTTTTGCTTTTTCAAATAATTAACAACGTCATCTCCATAACTGTTATTTCCGCCATCAATGAGAATATCTTCTCCATTTGGAGCTTTTATGTAAATTGCGTCTCCTTGTCCGACATTAATAAAATGAACATACATATTTTTTGCCTGAGCGCTTGTTGTTTCGTGAAACGGGATCAACAGAAAAGAAAATGCAAACACTATCGAAAACAATAGCTTACGTAATTTCATCAAAATCCCTCCGAGTACTGAATAGATCAAATTGATTATACAGCGTGGTAGGAAAAATTTACAAGATTTAATTTAGAAAATTTTATTTTTTTTACAGAAAATTAAATTTTCTAGTCTAATTGAACTAAAGTCTCATCCGATTTTTTCATGCCGAAAAAAGAAGCCGACCCAAAAGGCTTGGATCGGCCTAAACAGACAAAGGTCTGTACATTTTTAATTTTGTTGAAATCTGGTCATCCAAAATTTAATTTTTCAAACGTAATTGTTAGTGAATGGAGGAATCAAAAAGTTTAAGTAAAAAAACTAGTTTGCATATTTTAAAACAAGGAGAAACGTAATTTGTTAAAAATAATTGATAAGAAGATTAAATAAAACATTGTGTTGCTAATTATTGTTGTTGCCAATTAGCTCGCTGTACCTAACTTTATTTAGCGTAAAAACATATTGCACAGTCAAAAAAGGTGAATATAACTAAAATTATCTAAAATTATTAAAAAATACAATATGGCCGCGAGAAAATGGAAAATTTGAACGATATAAAAGGCGTAAACAAAATTTACATTTAAAAAAATTACAAGTTAAATAGTCTGTTGAATAAACCTGATATTTTAATGTTTCACCGTTAAAAAGTCGGCAAAAAAAGAGAAAAAGAAAACGCGATTCTTGTATTTCACAAGAACCACGTCTACTAAGGTTTTTAATGATGATTCCGACTGGGCTCGAACCAGCGACCTCCACCCTGTCAAGGTGGCGCTCTCCCTGCTGAGCTACGGAATCATATTAACAAAACAGATGAATTTCTAATACGTTTTTTTGACAATTTCTATTGTAATGTTGTTATAAAAATATGTCAAGCCTCAATATGCAAGTTTTTTTACTTGCTGTAGTTTTTAATCATTGATAAGCTCTTTCTGGTTTTAGAATCTAAATTGTGCTTTTAATAGAAGCACAAAATGTTGAGAATTATGTGAAACGACCAACCGGATTACCGGGCGGTTTTTGTTTCTGATTGACGACAAAGTGTAACAGTAGTAATCTGTAAGGAGTCCTCTTTGTTATACAAAATGATAGGAAAGAAAAACGAAAAACAGGAGTGTCCTTTTGCCTTTCATGCAATATTTTTGAAACCGTTTTAATAATTTGATAGGATAATATAATATCGATCATTTTTGAAAATCCTTATAAAGGAATGTGATAAAAAATGAAAAAAGACCAAGTCTTGGATCAGAGGCACCGCCCTTTGCGCGATTTGCGTATTTCTGTAACCGACCGATGCAATTTCCGGTGCACGTATTGTATGCCGAAAGAGATATTCGGAGATGATTATCAATTCCTTCCGAAGGATCACTTGTTGACGTTTGAAGAAATTGCCCGGCTCACGAAAATTTTTGTTGAGCTTGGCGTGAAGAAAATTAAGCTGACGGGAGGCGAACCGCTTCTTCGAAAGGATGTATATAAACTAATTGCCATGCTTTCAAAAATTGAAGGAATTCATGATATTGGTTTGACAACAAACGGCGTGTATTTAAAAAAGTATGGCTCAAAATTGTATGAAGCAGGTCTTCGCCGATTGAACATCAGCCTTGATGCAATTGATGACGATACGTTTCGCCGTCTAAATGGCCGAGATGTATCAGCAAAAACGGTCTTGGCAAATATTGATTATGCTGTATCGATCGGTTTTTCGGTTAAAGTAAATATGGTTGTACAAAAAGGAGTAAATGATCACCAAATTTTGCCGATGACGGAATATTTTAAAAACAAGGGGATTCCATTAAGATTTATTGAATTTATGGATGTAGGCAATACAAACGGCTGGAATATGAAAGATGTCTTGACAAAAAAAGATATGTTTAAGATGATCAGCTCTGTTTATTCCATTGAACCAATTGATGAAAACTACTTTGGAGAGGTAGCCAAGAGATATCGTCATCAAGACACAGGTTCAGAAATCGGATTTATTACATCAGTATCAGAACCATTTTGTTCAAGCTGTACGAGGGCGCGTATTTCATCAGACGGAAAGCTGTACACTTGTTTATATGCCCACGAAGGATTTGATTTACGGGATTTCATTCGTTCAGGAAAAAGTCCAGAAGAAATCAAAATGGCTATTGAACGTGTTTGGCAAAATCGTAAAGATCAATATTCTGTTGAACGTACAGAAAACAAAGGTATGTTGAACAAAAATAAAATTGAGATGTCATATATAGGAGGATAAACAATCGGCGTTTGGTGATGAAATGCTGATTGTTTTTTTTTATTTTTTTTAGAAAATTCAAAAGAGAAAAAATCAAAATTGAAATCGCAAAATTTTTAAACCATTAAAATACATTTTTATCTAATATATAGAAACAAGGAGGGGAGCAATTGGCTGATGTATTAATTGTTGATAATGATAAATCTGCTCGGAAGGATTTAAAGTCAATTATTGAAGATAGTAAATTCAGCTTTCTTTCCATTTATGAAGCAAGTACATCTCAACGAGGTATGATCCTTTTAAAGCAAAATCGACCGACTATACTCATTGTGGATATCTCCTTGCCAGATATAGACGGTATTAAATTAGGGAGATCAGCGTTGCAACTGTATCCAGATTTGCCCGTGATTGTTGTGACTCAGTTAAAAATGTTCGAGTTTGTTCAGGAAGCGATCAACTCAGGTTTTTCAGCTTATTTGTTGAAACCGCTTTCCAAAAATGAACTGCTTGATACATTTGAGCGGATTTTGCCCCAAGGATTAAATAAAGAAATTAATCAAACCATCAATGGTAAAAGTCATTTTTCCTCTGACTTAAAAAATCCGATCGAAAGTGCCATTCAGTTTATTCAAATGAATTATGGTTATGCTCTTACTTTAAAAGAAGTGGCAAATCAAGTATATTTAAGTCCATCTTATTTCAGCCGATTGTTTAAAGAAGAAGTTGGTATGACATTTGTGGAATATTTATCGTTTGTTAGAGTTCAAAAAGCTAAAACGCTGCTTAGAGTTTCGAGTCTTCCGATTGAAATTATCGCTAACAATACCGGTTTTTCAAATGCAAGCTATTTTGCAACCGCTTTTAAAAAATTGGTTGGGAAGACGCCAAGAGAGTATCGGGAGCAGTTTCATTTTAAAGAATAGGAGGTGAAGTCGTGATTACGATTAAAAAGGAATTGGAACGCTGCAAAAAGGAAGGGTTATCAGGTGTTATTGGAACCATTATTTCTACAAAAGGATCTACCTACCAAAAGACAGGGGCAAAATGCTTCGTATCAGAAGATCGAAAGCTAACAGGTCTTTTAAGCGGAGGCTGCGTTGAAGCAGATATTGTGGAACATGCTGTAAAAGTGCTCGAAACGGGTAAGCCGGCAATTCTCCACTATGATTTTTACGGAGAAGAGGATATTGTTTGGGGACTTGGTGTCGGCTGTAATGGGAAAATGAACATATTTTTACAACCATATCTGCCAAAAAAGCAGCCTGAAAGGACAGAAGTGATTGATCAATATTTTTCTCAATCCCTCCAAAAACAATTACACGCTGTCACGATCGTGAATGCGAAAGATGAAAATCTTCAAGGAAAAATGTGGATCCTAGACCCTTTGCAAAGTAATGACGACTCACTTATTACCGTTTCTGAAATTGCTCATGATTATCAAGATCGGAAAAACAATTTAAAAAATGAAATGGTTTATTTAGGTGGTGAAAAAGAATTGTACGTATATTATGAATCATTAAGTCCACCACCACACTTAAAGATTTTTGGCGCAGGTCCTGATGCCATTCCGCTTGTCAAAATGGCGAAAAGCTTGAAATGGATTGTGACTGTTCTTGACCATCGTCCTACTCATTGCAATGAAAATAATTTTCCTGATGCTGATTTTATCCAAGTTTATCCTAAAGGGTCTGTTCCTGACGTTTCGTTTAATGAAAACACATATGTCATTATAATGACACACAATTTTTTACACGATCAAGAAATATTAGAATCCATCATTCATTCAAATGCGGCTTACATTGGTCTATTAGGTCCGAAAAAAAGAACTGCCCAATTAATTGAAAGCAGCCAAACTCTGAAGGCTCATCCTTCTATTCAGCAAATTCATAGTCCTATCGGTCTTGATATTGGAGCGAAAACACCGGAAGAAATTGCCTTTAGTATTTTGGCTGAAATTATGACGGTGTACAGAGGCGGAACAGGAAAGAAATTATCAGAGTTGGCGGCAATGGCTTATTCCTAAAAAAGATACATCAGTCATAAAGGTGAAAAAACATATTTTGTTGAGTGATATCAGCTGCAGTTTTTTCAAAGCGGATGGTCAAACACAATCTATTAATACCATCTATTGGAAAGGTATTGACCAAAATACCGTGGATGAAAGTAAAAAACCTCAGTTAAGCGGTATTGCTGCTGACTTAACTCTGAACGGAAGTTTCTATGAAATAAGTAAACCGATTGGTTTTTGTAGATATTACCAATCAAGGCTGATTACATTGCTAAAAATAAGATTAAAAAATGCATCTGACAAGACTGACACCGTTGTTGCGTTATTGTGCCGTGATTCAATGCTATGAAAGAAATGGGAACCTGTTTATTGTTCAAGCAAAATATCGAATTAAAAAGGTCATCCAGTTCTTTAAAGGGATGAGCCAAAAGGGCAAAAATTCGTAATGATATTTGTTTTGCTGCGATCGCAATATCCTCAAGTTGTTGAGTCACCACAAAATTATGAGAGATTTCTTCGGAAGGAGGTAAGTTAAATGAGTAAAGTGATTGGGAAAAGAGTGACGCGTGTTGAAGATGCTAGATTATTGACTGGTCAGGGAAAATATATTGATGACATCGGTACCCCGCCGAATACTGGTCATGTGGCCATTTTAAGGAGCCCTTATCCGCATGCCAAAATTGTGTCTATCGATTATTCGGAAGCCTTAGAAATTCCTGGAGTAAAGGGTGTTGTAACAGGTAAGGATGTACATCCTCTATTAAATCCTTTTAGTGTTGGCGTCAGTGCTCCAGTACACTATTATCCAATTGCTATTGATAAAGTTCGTTTTGTAGGTGAGCCAGTAGCAGTTGTCGTGGCAAAAAACCGATATATTGCGGAGGATGCGTTAGAAAAAATTAAGGTGAAATATGAAAATCTTGAACCAATTGTAGATATTGAACGTGCGCTCGAAAAAGGAGCACCTATTTTACATGAAAATGTTGGTTCAAATATCGCTAATCATCGAACTTTTCATTATGGAGATGTAGAGAAGGCTTTTGAGCAGGCCGACAAAATCATCAAGCATCGTTTTCATTTTCCGAAATATTCTGCAACACCAGTTGAAACATATGGTATTGTCGCCCAATACGATCATAGCTCTGATAGTTATACAGTTCACGCAAACTTTCATGGACCGTTTGTACTTCATTCGATTATGGCAGGTGCATTAAAAATTCCAAGCAATCGGTTGCGGATTATTATACCAAAAGATATTGGCGGCAGCTATGGAATTAAGGCAGGAATATTCCCGTATATCGTTCTTTGTTCCGTTGTAAGCCGTCTCGTAGGCTGTCCAGTGAAATGGATCGAGGACAGGCAGGAGCATTTAGCAGCTAGTTCAAGCTGTACGGATCGAGTCACATATATTGAAGCAGCAGTAAAAAATGACGGAAAAATACTCGGATTAAAAATGAAAATGATTGACAATGTTGGTGCATATATCCGGGCACCAGAGCCGGCATGTCTGTACCGGAATCATGCTAACACAACCGGTGCCTATGATATTCCAAACTTAATGATTGATGCGTATGCCGTTATGACGAATAAATTGCCGACAGGGCTTATACGCGGATATGGGGGACAAGAAACGTATTTCCCTCTTGAACGGATCATGCAAATCATTTCAGATGAATTAAAATTAGAGCCAGCTGAAGTGATCAGACGGAATTTAATTAAAAAAGAACAATTTCCATACAGAACGGCATCTGGTGGAGTGTATGACAGCGGCGACTATGAAAAAGCATTTGACCTGTTATTAAAAATCGGTAAATATGATGAATTCAGAAAAAAACAAGCTGAAGCACGCAAGAGGGGAAAGCTTCTTGGTGTTGGCCTCGCTGTTATCGTTGAACCATCCGGTTCGAATATGGGGTACATTACGATCGCCTTAACTCCAGAGGAAAGAAAAGCAGGATTGCCGAAATCTGGTTGTTCAGAAGCGGCGACGATTTCGATGGATCCTATGGGAAATGTGAATGTGCGCATTAGTACAACACCGTCCGGACAAGGGCATGAAACGGTCGCTAGCCAAATCGTATCGGAAATTCTCGGAATTCCGCATGAAAAAATTAATGTTGTAGCTGAACTTGATACAGCAACAAGTGCATGGTCCATTGCTTCTGGAAGCTATTCCAGCCGGTTTGCGTCACTCGGATCAAGTGCAGTGTACTACGCAGCACATAAGGTAAAAAATAAGCTTATCAAAATTGCTGCACATTTTTTAAAAGCTAAGGAAGATGATTTAACAATTGAAAAAGGCAACATTGTTTCCAAAACCGATCCATCTAAATCAATTTCTATAAAAAGGGTTGTTGGATCAGCCCATTGGAATCCGCTTTCTTTACCAGAAGGGATGGAGCCTGGAATTTATGAAACAGCCTATTATACAGCCCAGGCTGAACCGCCGGATGATCAGGATTTAATTAATTCATCGGTTACGTATGGATTTGTTGCAGATTTAGTGACAGTTGAAATTGATCCAGAGACGGGTGACATTCACATTCTTGATTATTTCACGGTTCACGATGCAGGAAAACTATTAAATCCGCTTATTGTCGATGGACAAATATTGGGAGGCCTAGTCCATGGGCTTGGCGGCGCCATGTATGAAGAACTTGTCTACGATGAAAAAGGTCAGTTTTTAACTGGATCGTTTATGGATTATTTATGTCCAACAGCGCCTGAAGTACCAAATGTAACGATCAAACATATCGAGACCTCGTCACCACTTACACCATTAGGCGCTAAAGGTCTTGGAGAAGGAAATACAATGAGTGCACCTGTTGTCATTGCAAATGCAGTAAATGATGCGTTGAAGCCATATGGTGTGACGATTGATTCATTACCAGTAACACCAAATAAAGTATGGAACATTTTGAATCAGTCTAAAAAACAGGAGGTTTCATCATGAACGGAAAAGGAAGCGTAACATTAAATGCAGGAATTGAAAAAGCATGGGAAGTGCTGCTGGACCCAGAGGCATTAAAAAATTGCATTATGGGCTGTAAAAAATTAGAGCCTGTCAATGAAAACAAATATGAAGCGGAAGTATCTATTGGAATTGCTGCTGTGAAAGGAAAATATGAATCAACCATTGAAATTGCTGATGTTCAAAAACCGAACCATTATAAGCTCGTTGTAAAAGGGGAAGGCGGACCAGGAAGTGTTGAAGCAGCAGGAGTTGTTGATCTTGTTCCAATTGACGATAACAAGACGGAATTGAACTATACGTATGAAGCGGAAGTTGGCGGAAAAGTGGCAATGGTTGGGCAAAGAATGCTAAATGGTGTAGCTAAATTAATCATTCAGGACTTCTTTAAAAAGTTTAATAAAGAACTAGCGAAAAGCGAACAATCTATTTAAATAGAGAAAATACTAGTCAAGCACAAAAATCAAAGGAATTGGAAATTCCAAATCCTTTGAACTGCTAGATCATACTGTGAGTGGACGCAATGAAAAGGTCGATTGAGTCTTCTGCACCGATAAGAAAATCTGGCTGCCTTTTGAATGGAGTTTGCTACATTTAGCATCATTAAAGCGATTTTTGCCCTTTTCCTGAAAATAACCCCTTTCATGTAAGGATCTGTGGAAAGGACTATTCGGGATGTCCCCAGTCCACTTGTTGATCAATCACGAGAACTTGCTCTAATCCATGCTGTCTGGAAGCTGTCACATTCAGCATTGGTGGCCAGAGGGAACAAGATTGCGGGTTAGAAGCTCGAACAAGAGCTGGAGAAACAGACTTTATAAGTAGTCATAGCTGATGGATTTCTCCCAATGATCCTTAATACTACTATCTAGGGGCATCACGAAAAGTCTACCCCTAAAATGGAACTTTTTCAGATAGTGCCAGTTAGCAACACTATCTGAAAAAGTTATCAAAGAGTCTAACTGGAAAATGCCTCTCTCTAAAGAGGATTCTAAAAATACTAAACGAGGAGGGGAGTATATGAAACCCGTAAAATTTGATTATTATTCCCCGAAAACAGTTGATGAAGCTTTAACACTTTTAGAAGAAGCAGGATTTGACGGGAAAATCATTGCCGGTGGTCAAAGTCTTGTACCAATAATGAACATGAGACTATCATCGCCAGAATGTTTAATTGACATTAATCAGCTTCATGATTTGCAATTTATTGAGTTTGATAGTGACAAAGTTAAAATTGGTGCGTTAACGAGGCAGGCGGAAGTTGAAAGATCAGATATAGTTCAGAAGCATTTAGGGCTTCTAAGTGAAGCGGTTCCCTTTATTGGGCACGTTCAAACGAGAAATCGGGGAACATTTGGAGGAAGTCTTGTTCATGCTGACCCAACAGCTGAAATTCCTCTTTCATTGATGGCGCTCGGAGGGACCCTTCATATTGCTTCTAAAGAAGAGGTGCGAGAAGTAAACGTCGAGGATTTCTTTATTACTTATTTAACAACTGACATAATGCCAAATGAGATGCTGACGGAAATTCACATTCCTATAGAACAAGAAAGAAATGGATATTCATTTTATGAAATTTCTCGTCGTCACGGTGATTTTGCACTCGTTGCCTCTGCTTGTCAATTAACGATTGATCATTTAGATCGCATTACAAATGTAAGACTTGTATTAGGCGGTGTTGAAGCAACGCCATTGTTAATAGAAGGGGCAAACGAATGGATGAAAGGAGAGGTTTTATCTGACTCCCTTCTCCAAAAAGTCGAGGATATAGTGGATGAAATGGTAGATCCAGAGTCAGATATACACGCAACTGCTGAATATAGAAGACATCTTTCGAAAAAATTGGCAGTGCGTACGGTGAAATCAGCCTACGAACGAGCGAGGGGTGAAGCCAATGAGCGTTCATGAAATTGAAGTGACGATCAACGGGAAAAAGTATAAAGAACAAGTTGAGTCAAGATTGCTGTTAAGTGATTTTTTACGAGAAACGTGCGGTCTCACTGGCACGCATGTCGGCTGTGAACATGGTGTGTGCGGCGCTTGCACGATCCATTTAAATGGTTCAGCTGTTCGGAGCTGCCTCATATTTGCGGTTCAAGTGGATGGGCAGGAGATCACAACAGTAGAAGGTTTGGGAGAAGACGGTCAATTAACTCCATTACAAAAAAATTTCATTGAATGCCACGGCCTTCAGTGCGGGTTCTGTACACCTGGAATCTTAATGTCAGCAACTGACTATTTACAAAAAAATCCGAATCCTTCCGTTCAAGAAATAAAAGAAATGCTATCAGGACATTTATGCCGATGCACGGGTTATGTTGGAATTATAGAAGCAATTCAAAAAACAGTTGAAGAAAATAGTAATCATGCTCGGGTGGAAAGGTGATGATGATATGAACCTTTTAACTCTTTTTGAATTTGCTGTTGAGCGTCATCCAAATCGACTTGCTGTTGTAGAAGGAGACAGAAGGTATACGTACAGGCAATATCATAACGAAGTGGAAAAAGTCGCTGCTTCACTTCAAAAAATCGGCATTAAACAGCATGACCGCGTTATGATCCTTTTAAAAAATCGTCTTGAAAATACGGTGATTTATTGGGCGCTGCAAAAAATTGGAGCCATTTACACTCCAATTAATTTTCGGCTTTCGGTGAAAGAAGTTGAGTATTGTGTAAATGATGCTGAGGCTGCTGCTGTCGTATACGAGAGCGTAAGCCAAGAATCCGTGCTGAAAGCAAATCTGCACCAAAAACCGATACTTATTGGGTTCGGTGAAGTAGAAGGAGCTGATATCTACTATGATGAGCTTGTTGAAAGAAGTCCTGGCAGCTTGGAAAAGCCAACGATAGATGATAACGATATCGCTCTTATGCTTTATACGTCCGGAACAACAGGAAAACCGAAAGGAGTTCCTCGAACGCACAAAAATGAATATAGTGCAGCGCTAGCCCATATTATCCAAAACCAATATCAAGATGGGGAAAGTACATTAGGGACAATGCCGCTTTATCACACAATGGGAATGCGCTCCCTTCTATCTATTATGTTTTTAAATGGAAAATATGTTATTCTGCCTGATTTTGATGCAAAGGAAGCGTTGGAATTAATAGAACGTGAAGAAATTACATGCCTTTACTTAGTACCTACGTTATATCACGATATGTTAAATCACGCTGAATTTCATAATTTCGATTTGTCTAAGTTGAAAAAAATTGGTTATGCAGGCGCTTCTATGACAACAGCTTTAACAGAAAAATGTATTGAGATGTTAAAGCCTGAAGTGTTTGTGAACCATTTTGGCAGCACTGAAATTTACACATTTACAATAAACCATAATGTGAAGGAAAAACCAGGATGTGCCGGTAAGCCAGGCTTTCATCAGAGTATCCGCATTGTTAAGGCAGATCCTGATGGCAATGCAACTCCAGAGGATGTAGTGGAAAAAGGAGAACTGGGAGAAATCATTGTCAATATTGAATCACCAGAAAGCTTTAAAGGCTACTGGAATAGACCAGATGCTACAAAAAAAGCCATTCGGGATGGATGGTATTTTACTGGAGACCTTGGCAAATTAGATGAGGATGGAGATTTATATGTCGTCGGACGTGTCGATGATATGATTATTTCCGGCGGAGAAAATATACATCCTCTTGAAGTAGAAGATGTTTTAGCCAAGCATCCGAAAGTGCATGAAGTTGCTGTAATTGGTGAAGAAGATGAGCGCTGGGGCCAAGTTGTTTCTGCCTATGTCGTACCAAAAGATCCGTCACTTACCATACAGGAACTTGACGATTATTGTAAAAATAATACAAAACTTTCAAACTTTAAACGTCCAAGAAAATATGTATTTATTCAAGAAGTACCGAAAAGCCCTGTTGGGAAAATTCTCCGTCGTAAACTCAAAACGGGAGAATTTGAACTATATATAAATGAAAGTGAAAAAATCGTTTAATTTTTTCAAAAAAGAAAGGGGAACCAAAACATGGAAGCAGTAAAACAATATGATCACATTCGAGTTGAAAAAAATCCGGAAAAAAAGACGGCAACAATTGTTTTCGACCGTCCAGAAAAAATGAATTATATTAGCATGCTAGCTCGCTCACAATTTCCAGAAATTTTTGATGAGTTAAATAAAGACGATGATGTTCGCGTCATCATTATTAAAGGTGAAGGAGATAAGGCATTTAGTGCAGGAGGGAATATCCCTGAATTTTTGGAAGTGCATCAAGAAGAATTATCACATCTTGCTGTAAACGTTGCAGCACCAGAACGTTCTCCAAAGCCTGTCATTGCTCAGCTTCAAGGCTATACGTTTGGAGTCGGTTTTGAAATTGCTATGGCATGTGATTTTCGAATTGCAGCAGACGACACATTATTAGCACTGCCTGAGATGAATCTTGGTATGATTCCAGGAAGCGGCGGAACACAAAGGGTGGCCAAAGCAGTAGGATTAACTCGCGCAAAAGACATGATTATGCGTGCACGAAGAATTCCTGCTGAAGAAGCGTATCAATGGGGCCTTATTACAAAGGTTGTTCCAAAGGAAGAACTAGAAAGCGCTGTCGATTCACTCGTTGAAGAGCTTGTAAACTTCTCTCCGCTTGCATTAAAAGTATGTAAACAAGTGCTCAATGCAGCCGATGAAACACCGCTTAGTGCAGGAATTGAAATAGAAGGAAAAGCCTATGGATTGCTTCGCACTACAGAAGATTTCAAAGAAGGCGTCGAAGCATTCGTCGAAAAAAGAAAGCCGAATTTCACAGGAAAATAATATTGAAATACGAATTATTCGTGCTCCCCAACTATAGTTGAGGGAGCATATAAAAAATAGTTATTTTCAGAAAATTCATAATACTAGGGGGTATACGATGAATACCGAACGAAAAGGATTTACGAAACATTTAAATATTAACACAGTGAGCGCTGGTACACTTGCCGCTATTTTTGGATGTACTGGTCCAGCTTTAATTATTATTGGTGGAGCAGCAGACGGTGGTTTAACACATGAGCAGACGATCTCGTGGCTCTTTGCTGTTTATTTCTTTGGTGGATTGTTGGGGATTTATTTGGCTTTAAAATATCGCCAGCCGATTGCAGGAGCTTACTCTATTCCAGGTGCAGTACTTGTTGCAGGTGCATTATCACAGTTTTCTTTAAATGAAATAGCGGGTGCTTATTTTGTGGCTGGTGTCATTGTCTTACTACTAGGAATTACTCGTACAATCGGAAAGATCATGAACTGGATACCCGTTCCGATCGTAATGGGGATGATTGTTGGGGCCATGATCCGGTTTGGAACCGGAATGATTACATCTATTGAAAAAGCCCCGTTGATCGCAGGGGTAGCAGTTCTCGTATACTTGCTATCAGTACGATTTATTAAAGTCATACCGCCAATTTTAACATCTTTCATTGTTTCTGTTATTTTAGTAGTAATCATGAACGAATTTCAAATTCAAGATCAGCAAAGTAGTTTTATTCTTCCACAAATTTTAATACCTTCATTTAGTCTTGAGGCAATAGTATCTGTTTCAATTCCGCTTGCTTTCTTAGTTATCGGAGCAGAAAATGCTCAAGCAACCGGTGTATTAATGGCTCAAGGATACAAGCCGCCTGTCAATGTTATGACAATAATAAGCGGAATTGGTGGGATGGTCACTTCTTTCTTTGGAGGACATAATGCAAATATTGCCGGTCCGATGACGGCCATTTGTGCTTCAGAGGAAGCGGGGAAAAATAAGGAAGGACGCTATGCATCTGTTGTGGTAAACGGTATTTTATTCAGTTTATTTGGATTACTTGCCGGCATCGTCGTACCGTTTGTAACGGCTCTACCATCTGTACTCGTTGGTACTATTGCTGGTCTAGCAATGATTAGCGTACTGGTGAACTCTTTACAAAGTGCTTTTTCTGAAACTAAATTTCAAGTTGGAGCGTTTTTCGCATTAATCATTGGTATGTCGGATATTAGTTTTTTTAATATTAGTTCACCGTTTTGGGCATTAGTTGGAGGAGTGTTGGTTTCCTTGTTAATCGAACCTCATCATTTTCAAAAAGAACATGAGGATAATTTTGATCTTCCTGAGAAAATGGATCGTGCCATTTCTGAAACATTTTAAGGTGTTCAAATTCAAAATGACACAAATTAAAATCGCTTTCTAAAAATCGTTTAGGTTCTGCCTAAAAGATTGTTGTTTTACTATTTCTTTTTGATTGTCCTAGATAGTCGCAAAGCAGCAAATCTTACGAAAACAGCCTTTAAAAACAACATACAGGATAGGAAAAAGGTCTGTTTTGAACAAGCCTATCGTACGATTGCTTTGAGACCTCCTTCTTAAAAATGTTCAAAAAGAAGGAGGTTAATTGATTTTATCCATAAATATTTACTCTACTTTATCATATTTTTCATGTTCCGAACTTATTCATTGCAACGCGAAACATATCGATCCCATTATTTTTAAATTCAGCTTAACAGTAAAGTCCGCGTTTGATCCTAATTATTTTGTTCGAACTTTCGATAATATTTGCTTAACCCTTCTTTGGTTAAGTCTTCTGTCTTAACAAATCCTTTTGACTCATAAAAAATATCTTTTTCATGCTATTATTACTCTTTTCACCTAAAGATCGGCATTGATCATTCTTGATTATTTGCAATATTCCTCTTTTTCATCTTAATACATACACTTATTATTTATTATATGCCGATAATAAGTGTAATTTCTGCCTTTATTTTCACACATAATATCCAAGCATTTCACTCATGAAAACATGATACACTCCATGGATTTGTAACAGGTCACATCAGTGTAAAATAAAAGCTATTCTCTAAAAGATTGTTGTTATCAATCATAGAGAAATATATATCATATGGTAAAATAAAGTAAAAAGGGGTAGTTTCAATGGGATTGCCAAAATGTTGTAAATGTAACCATCCATTTAGTTGGAGAAACATATTTTGTGCTTCGTTCAAATTTAGCCAAGAAATAAAGTGCCCTAAGTGTGGAACAAAAATGTATCCAACAATGAAATCAAGACAAAAAATGGGTATAGCAACTTTTGTACCATTGGTCATATCTTTTGCATTACAGGTATTTGGGCTTCCATTCAAGTTTACTATGTTGATATTTTTGTTGTTGTCAGTTTTGGGTATGATATTGCTGCCATTTTTATATTCGTTTGTCGATCATGAGGAGCCCCTTTGGTGAAAAAGGACGTATTGTTAAAGCTGATGATAAAAGGGTTTTTGCGTAATCTTGATGATAGGGAGGAGTTTTATGGAGAATATTTGTGTGTAAAGTTTTTAGCTTCTCATCTTAATTCAATAATCCCGATTTTTCATCAAAAGGACCTCAGAACCGGTACCCCCGTATCGCCTGAAAAAAATCCCCGCATATAACTATAGTGTCAATGAGAGAAGCTGTCGTTTACGATTACGAGAAGAGAGATATATGAAAGAGGAATGAATATTTTCTAATAATATAAGGAAATTGAGGATCGAAAACAGTTCAGAAATCTATTCAATCTCTCAACTGCTCCTTCGAAATTAATGAGAAAGTAGGTTGGATCTATTTAAGCGATGCCTTTCAAAAACGAAAGAGAGTTTTTCCAAAATTTCTATTTTTTTTGAGGAAGACGAAAAGACATTCGGACTGTTATCGAGGACATCGTTTGATCTCTACCGATTAGTAAGAGCAAAAAAGGGATAGAAACGCAAAGTACGTTATGAAAAAATCTCTACTCAACATCTTCTGAACTTGCGCAAAAAGAAGTATGGTTAAAGATTACAAATAATCATTTGATCGTATTAAATGATCAATAAGCGAAACATCGTTGTTAAATTATGAAACGCAACAAAAGACAATCATTCGAAAAACCGAAAATGGAAAAATCAGCGAAAATTATTCTGAAATAATGTGATAGATTCTTAATAGATCAACAAAAAGTATCTATAACCGCTCTTGCGAATGTAGAGAGTGTCGAACTTTCTCCATTTGAGCGAAACATTGCTTAAAGTGTTTTTAAACATCATACTCCAATTACCATGTGAATACATGAAAGTTGATGCGAATTATATCGAAATGACCGCAATATGGTATAATAATAGTTATATTTATAATGAAGAAAGGAGCATACCGATGGCTGAAATTACAAATGAAATGATTTTGCAAGCGATTAAAGAACTGGCTGAGCAGCTAAAAAACCATTCAGAAGAAACGAATAACCGGTTTGAACAAATTAACCAACGGTTTGCACAAATTGACCAACGGTTTGAGCAAATTGATCGGCGGTTTGAACAAATTGACCAACGATTTGAACAAACCGATCAGCAGTTTGAACAAACGAAGCAGCAATTGGTCGAAATCAATGAGCGGCTCGACCAAGTTGAACAAAAGATCGAGGAGATGGACAAACAGCTCACTGATGTAGCAAACGGTCAAAAAATTCTTGTGGAAGAGTTGTTTGAAAATAAGAAAGAAATCAAGCGAGTCAAAAATATTTTAAACATATATTAACCGCACTGATCTATTAAGTGTTTTTTTTTGGACAAAACCGTTAGATAAAAACAAAAAGATGTCTGAAATTAGCTTTTCGCCTCCCTGTTTTCTTCAAAATAATGTCCAAACTTCTTCGCCGTTTTCTATTTAGCTTTATTCATTCCTATTATTATCCAATTAATACTATCCCCGTTTTTAACACATAATCCCCGGAATAGGATCTGGCTTGTGCTGTCTACAGTGTGAGAAAAAAGACGCAACAAAGGATAAGTCCCCATTCAAAAAACAGCGGCTGTCTCATCGGTTTAACGGCCATTGCGGCAGCCTCGTTATGCTTTCACCTTATTGATTAATTTTTATTATAAATGCAATAATTTTTCTATCAGCGAAAGCAAAGACTGACATTAGCTTTAAGCGCCTCAGGCTTTTTACTTTCGGTACTTTCCATTCACTGTTCGAAAACCTATTTACAACAAAGCAAATTTTTCCTATAATTATAACTAACTAATTAGTTAGTTATAAAAAAGGGGGTTCTTGTTGGCTGTAAAAAAAGGCGAGGCGAGTAAGAGAAAGTTATTTCTATGCCAGAAGAGCTTTTTACGAAAAAAGGGTTTTCAAAGTACCAAAAGAAGTGAATTTGTTGCAAACGAAAGCTTAACACAAGCTGCGTTTCAAAAGTAAGGAAGATATCTTTCAACAAATATTTCAAAATTTTGATCAACAGTTAATAAAACTAAGGGATGTTGGAAAAATCTGTTGAACTATCGCTATCGGATGTCAAAACTTTTGTAACCAACATGTTTATCAAATTATTTACTTTTTTAGGAAAAAACAAATCAGACAAGGAGACAGTGATCAGATTCGAATAAGATTGATATGTTCAATAACAAGCGATTCGGAATTGTAAAAGAAAAAATTGACACAGGGTGGCAGCAGAGTCCATCGCTGCTATTATAGAACGATTGGTACATCGATATTTATTAACAGGAGAAAAAGTAAAGTAGGACAGATGTTTTTGGGCAGAATTTCAAATCGTTCGAAAAGCGGTGATTGAAATGGTATTAGATTGGTTGGATTCTCAACTTCATTTGGTTAGCGTGCTTTGGTTATTTCCCATTTTGTTTATGTTTCATGATTTCGAAGAGATTCTTACGGTGGAGAAGTGGACCAAACAGAACAAGGAACAAGTTCTTGCGGTTTTACCTAAATCAATACGAAAATATTTTTATAGCAGCTTTCAGATGACAACTGTTCAATTTGCGAACGATGTATTTTGGATTTTCCTTACCATTACAACAGCAACATGTTTAGCCGTCATTTTCTCTTTTTACTATATTTTTTTAATGTTACTGTTTATCTTTTTTGCCCATGTGTTCACACATTTAGGGCAAGCACTCTATCTAAGGAAATACACTCCTGGTGTAATCACTTCCATCATTCTAGTGTTGCCCTATTCTTCATATACCTACTATCGATTGCTGAAAGAACAAGTCATAAGCGGAACAGATATATTGTGGAGTACTATTGGAGCTTTTATCATCGTGCCAATATTATTTCTGTTTCTGGTGTATGAAAGAAATAAAGCTACAAAAAAAGTTGAGGAAGATGGTGCCGACAAGAATTTTTTGTAATGTAAGATAGATTTGAAGTTACACGATTAACTGTAGGCGGGTAACTTTCATATAAATATACCCCAAAATGTGCAGAGTATTTTATCGAAAAACTTAAGAAAGATCAAATTAATACAATTGTTGTACATGATATTGAAATATTTAATAGAGATATCATTTCGATGTGGGTACCGTCAAGATTTTTGTGTTATGTAAGATAGATAGGGCATCTCTGAAATGGATTACCTTAAACAATATTTAAGAAAGACCAAATTTGATACAATTGTTATACATGATATCAAAATATTTAACAGAAATATCATTAATTGGTTTATACAAAATGGATTTCATTTCAGTTTGTACTTTAAAAAATTAATAGGTTGTGTAAAGAATTATTGAACGAATGGAGAGATCACTTATTAACTAACGGATTCCCTTTTAAAGTGCAAAATTAAAAATAACTTTTGAAAGTACATTAAAAAGCAGGGTAATTGTCATATCAAATTACCCTGCTTTTTTCTCCTCTTTGGCAAATCAAAAATATAAATAATGTAAAATTTTTTATCCAAAATGTAATATATATATTGAATTATGTAATATATATTGTATAAAATGTAATATATAAATTACATTCAGAGAGGGTTTTGAAATTGTGAAAAACAATCTTAAAGTTGCTCGTATCCAAGTAAATCTGACCCAACAACAACTGGCAAAAAAGGTTGGTGTAACTCGCCAAACTATCAGTTTAATCGAAAAAGGAAAATACAATCCTACTTTAAAATTGTGCCTCGAAATTTGTTATGCGGTTAATAAAACGTTAGATGAAATTTTTTGGGTAGAAAAGGGAGAGTGATTAAATTGCAAAAAATAAAAGACGAACGATTATTATTGAAAAATCTGCAAAATTTACGAATTGCCTACATTTTACAGACACTTGGAATCATCGGAATATTAGGCTATGACCTAATAACAAAAGGAATAGATGGAATGAGAGAAAATCCATTATGGTTTGTGTTTATCCTTACAACGGTCGTATCAGCTTTCTTATCAATGAACATTAGTGTGGAATATGAAAGTCAAAAAAGGTCACCCAAAAAAGGATTCCTAATATCACTTGTTGTATTAACACTTATTTCAACTATAATAGGAATCCTCACATCATTATGTGAAGGATTTACTGCAATTAATGGTGTTTTAATTGCAGGAATAATTTTTATATGTGGAATCGTTCCGATTTCTTATCTATATTATTTGAGAAAGAAAAGAATAGATGATCATACAGATTGAAGGAATAAACAATTGGAAAAACTTTTTAAAAAATATTTAAAATTAAATAAACGAATAGTAGGCGAATATTCCGTAGCTGTTGTCCCACCAAAAAGAATGGCCCAAATTCCAGTGAACGATTTAAACGTTGAGGAAGATTTTATATATTTTTGCTTTACAAAGTTTACAAAATCAATGATAGCAGCCTTTGTTTTTTTGTCATGTAGACACCTCATTTTTTAGTCTATTATTACTATAATAATCTGTGTCTATTTTTTAGTCTAACATCACAGATGGCTAATCCCATTTGCCGGCTTGGCAGGAGGTGTCTTAAGTTTGTTGCGGCGTTGTCTACGAACCGACCGACTTGCAACGAACCTTTTTTCGCACCGGTTTTTAAATGCTGCGGCATTTCTTTCGTCCATGCCTTGGCACTCCTGATGCGCATGGACAACCAGGTCGCAGGCACGTTGTGATTTCTGGTGTAATCCAGCTTTCAAGCTTGTAAATAGCTTGGGATCCATCGCTTCTCGTAGAGGCGCGAACCGGGCGGGGCTGCTGAATTTAGAAAGCGCGCTGACGCCAGGGACGATATCCAATGGGGCGAGGGCACCGCGGAATACTCTTTCGCCTGTTCCCAGTTTCCTCCCTGAAATCCAGTCTTTTCCGGAAACGGTCGAACTTAATTCCAGTGTACCATAAGCCACACCCAATGCCATCCCTGCCGGCGGACAAATGAATGAAGCGCCGACAATCACGGCAAGCGCCGTAATTTGTCCCCAGAATTCTTTATTCAACTGTCCGTCTTTGATCGATTCATACTGAAAAGCATGGGAATTCAATGTCGTCTGTATATATTCTTTTTTCGAAAAGTCCTGGCGGGGGTTCAGTTCTTTCCATGAGGCGTATTCCCGTTCCATCAGCCTGGCATAGTAGTTGCTGCCGCTGAACAGATCTTCCAGTCCGACCTCGGCTTTTGGCACTTCGATCGTCTCCTGTGTGCCATAAGTTCCTGGAACAACGATTGTTTCTTTTGCGCCGATGCGGTTTTTCGTCTTGATCTCTGATATCGATAAGTCGCGCATCGCTTCGACAAAAGCATCGATATCTTGATAAAACGGCTCATCGATGGTGCGGTCGACAATATCTCTGATGCGGCCGCTAAAGCGGTGCATGACAAGAAAATCCTCATATAAGCTTTGATATTGGCTTTTGCGATCGGTATGGGTAAAAGAGATGACACCATCGCTGTCATATTTGGCGATGTCTGACTGGGCGTCTTCCAAAAGATCGCTGATATCTTTTAAGTTGTCGATCATGCCTTTTCCCCATGCGCCAAGGCCGATCAGATCGCCAATGCCTTTCTTGATCCTTTCCCATTCTGAAGGTATATAGTTGACATTCACTGTATCCATGCCTCCGATTGAAACGAAATGGCTTCCATCAAGTGGAAAAGCTTTTGTTTCATTATAAGACAGATAAAGGAATTTTTGGTAAATAAAAATGAAAAAAGGGAATTTTAAGAAAAAACTACCAAGAGGTTTCTAGATTATTTTCTTATTTAGGTAATAGAGACCGATTATATTGTATCGAATAAAAATGCCCTTTATGGAATATAGGACCAAAGCCGTATAAAGCAATTTTTATTATTTCCACTGTAAACTTGACAGGGGGCAGTTCAAAATTAGGAACTCTTTTATTAAATAAAGTACTTTTTCAGTGGTGACGATGTATACGGGCAACTTTTTTATTGACTAACTTGTATATACAGGTTAAAATAAAAACATCTTGTATATACAAGTTTTGAAAGCGGTTAAAAGGAGAGTTCATAATGTTAAAAAAATGGTTTCGAAAAAAAGAGGAAACGCTCTTAGCCCCTTTAACCGGAAAAATAGTCGAGATCGAACAAGTTCCTGATCCAGCATTTTCCCAAAAGCTCATGGGGGATGGAGTGGCTATTGATCCTGCAGACGGAATTGTCGTTTCGCCGGTCAATGGGGAAGTTATTCAATTTTTCCATACGAAGCATGCGATTGGTATTCGTTCTGAGACGGGACTGGAGCTATTGATCCACATCGGTTTAGACACCGTTATGATGAACGGTGAAGGATTTGTTGGACATGTGAAGGTCGGTGACAAAGTCAAGGCGGGAGACAGTTTACTGACATTCGATCTTGCATTGATCAAAGAAAAAGCAGCAAGCACGATCACACCGATTGTCATCACCAATATGGATGCCGTTCAATCACTCGAAAAGAAGTCGCTCGAAAGCGTGCAGGCAGGAACGGATTCATTTATGGTTGTCGTAGCAAAATAACACTTGTTTTGTAAACGATTACGGGGGGGATCATCATGAATATCAGCAAACAATCAGTTGAAAAGATTGTTGAGTCTGTTGGAGGAAAAGAGAATATTGTAGCGGCAACACATTGTGTTACCCGGTTAAGATTTGCATTAAAGGATGAGGGAAAAGTAGATAAAGAGGCTTTGGAAAGCATTGATCTCGTCAAAGGCTCCTTTTCGGCAAACGGTCAATTTCAAGTCGTGATTGGACAAGGGCTTGTCGATAAAGTGTACAACGAAATGCTGGAGTTGACGGGGATTGACCGCGCGACAAAGCAAGAGATTAAAGATGCAGCGGAAGCGAAGCTAAACCCGCTTCAGCGTGCGATTAAAACATTAGCTGATATTTTTATTCCGATTTTGCCGGCGATTGTGACAGCAGGTTTGTTGATGGGAATTAATAATATCCTGACAGGCCAAAATATTTTTTATGAAGGCAAATCATTTGTGGAAGTGCATAAAGAGTGGGCCGATCTTGCCAGCATTATTAACTTAATTGCCAATACGGCGTTCGTCTTTCTGCCAGGTTTAATCGGTTGGTCAGCGGTAACGAAATTCGGCGGCAGTCCATTGCTTGGTATTGTGCTAGGCTTAATGCTTGTTCACCCAGATTTGTTAAACGCATGGGGCTGGGGAGCAGCGAAAGAAGAAGGAAACATTCCTGTATGGAATTTGTTCGGATTGGATGTTCAAAAGGTAGGATATCAGGGTCAAGTATTGCCTGTGTTAGTGGCATCGTACGTGCTGGCGAAAACAGAGCTGTTTTGGCGTAAACGAATTCCCGATGCGTTTCAGTTGCTGTTAGTCGCTCCGCTTTCGCTGCTATTTACCGGTTTTTTAGCGTTTATTGCGATCGGACCGATTACATTTGCAATCGGCAACGGGATTACAAGTGTATTTGTTTCAGTGTTTCATAATGTTCCAGCAATTGGCGGGCTTCTATATGGAGCGATATATGCCCCTCTTGTTGTCACGGGGATGCATCATACGTTCTTGCCGGTTGATTTGCAGCTGATCACCAACACTGGCGGAACATTTTTATGGCCGATTCTCGTTCTTTCTAATATCGCTCAAGGTTCGGCGGCGTTAGCCATGATGTTTTTAGCAAAAGATGAAAAACTGAAAGGGCTGTCATTCACATCTGCCGTTTCAGCTTATTTGGGTATCACGGAACCGGCCATGTTTGGAGTGAATTTACGCTACCGTTATCCATTTATTTCTGCGATGATAGGAGCAGCAATTGGCGGAATGTTCATTACGCTCAATAAAGTGATCGCATTTTCTATTGGTGTTGGCGGTCTTCCTGGGTTTTTATCAATCGTTCAGCAAAAATGGGCGCCGTTTTTCATTGGAATGGCGATCGCGATTGTGCTGCCGTTTGCTCTAACATTTGTGTTAGGAAAAATTCGCAAAGATCATAATTAATAGAACTGTGTTCTAAATAATAAAATGAATAATCAAAGATTCATACCATTGGTGAATGACCGCCAATGGTATCGTTTTTCCCGATAGTCTCAAAATTATAAACGAGGTGATATTCATTGAAGCAGCCATGGTGGAAAAAAGCCGTTGTTTATCAAATTTATCCGAAAAGCTTTAAAGACACGACGGGAAATGGAATAGGAGATTTGCAAGGGATTATCGAGAAATTAGACTATTTAAAGACATTAGGGATTGACGTCATTTGGCTGACGCCTATTTATGCTTCGCCGCAGCGAGATAACGGCTATGATATTAGTGATTATTTTAGCATTCATCAAGATTATGGAACAATGGAGGATTTCGAGCGTTTGCTTGCTGAAGCCCATCGGCGCGGTATCAAAGTGATAATGGACATGGTCGTAAACCATACCTCGACCGATCATGAGTGGTTTCAGCAGGCGCGTTCGTCAAAAGAAAACCGCTACCGCCATTTTTATATTTGGAAGGATCCTAAACCAGACGGCAGCCCTCCAACAAACTGGACGTCCAAATTTGGCGGATCGGCTTGGGAGTATGATGAGCAAACGGGACAATATTATCTGCACTTGTTTGATGTAACTCAGGCGGACTTAAATTGGGAAAATGAAGAGCTGCGCAAAACGATTTATGAAATGATGCATTTTTGGTTTCAAAAGGGAATTGATGGCTTTCGCTTAGATGTCATTAATTTGATTTCGAAAGATCAACGTTTTCTCGATGATGACGAATCCCTGCCATTGGGTGACGGCCGCCGATTTTATACAGACGGTCCGCGCATCCATGAGTTTTTGCAGGAAATGAATAGGGAAGTATTTTCTAAATATGATATTATGACAGTCGGTGAGATGTCATCGACCACCATTGACCATTGCATTCAATATACTAATCCAGCACGGAACGAATTGAATATGACGTTTAACTTCCACCATTTAAAGGTAGACTACCCAAATGGTGAAAAATGGGTGGCAGCTCCATTCGATTTTCTGGCTCTAAAACGAATTTTATCTACTTGGCAAGTGGAGATGAATAAAGGCGGAGGCTGGAATGCGCTCTTCTGGTGCAACCATGACCAGCCGAGAATTGTGTCGCGCTATGGCAATGATGGAGCATATCATAAAGAATCGGCGAAGATGCTGGCAACAGTTATTCATATGATGCAAGGAACACCATATATTTACCAAGGTGAAGAAATTGGCATGACCAACCCGAAGTTTGAGCGAATTGAAGAATACCGAGATGTGGAAACATTAAATATGTATAAAATTTTGCTTGAGCAAGGAAAAACAGAAGCAGAGGTGCTTGAAATTTTAAAATGTAAATCGCGCGATAATTCACGGACACCTATGCAATGGGACGACAGTCCGCATGCTGGATTTACAACTGGGACTCCTTGGATTCATGTTGCGCCGAATTTTAAAGAGATTAATGTGAAAAAAGCATTAGAGGATCCAACATCGATTTTTTACCATTACAAACGTTTGATTGAATTGCGAAAGAACTATGACATTATTACAACAGGAAACTATCAGCTATTGTTAGAGGATCATCCGCAAATTTTTGCTTATGTGCGCAATGGAGATGGTGAAAAGCTTCTAGTAGTGGCCAACTTTTTTGGCGGCCAAACAGAATTTGTTTTGCCGAATGAGCTTGATATAAACGGATATACAAGCCGTATCCTGCTTTCCAACTATAATGACTCTTCTGAACATGTACAAGAAATCATGTTGCGTCCATATGAAGCGATTGTGTATCATTTAACAAAATGATACTATACAATTCGGTGATGACTATGAAGGAAAATAAATTTATGGCGATTTACAACGACCTTTTGCTTCATATTCGCAAAGGCATTTTTCAGCCGAACGAAAAACTGCCTTCTGAAAATGAATTGTCCCAGCGGTATCAAACATCGCGTGAGACGATTCGCAAAGCGCTCAATCTTTTATCAGAGCATGGCTATATTCAAAAAATAAAAGGAAAAGGTTCGATTGTGTTAGATGTAGGAAAATATGATTTTCCTGTCTCTGGACTTGTCAGCTTTAAAGAATTGGCGCAAAAAATGAACAAGCCGGCAAGAACGATCGTACATGAACTGGAATTGATCGAGCCTGATGAATATATTAAAAGACAATTGGAAACCGAAAATAAGGAAAAAGTTTGGAAAGTGATTCGTGCTAGGGAAATAGAAGAAGAGAAAATTATTTTAGACAAGGACTTTCTTTGCCAAAAATTCGTTCCAACATTGACGCGCGGCATTTGTGAAAATTCGATTTATGAATATATCGAAAATGAATTAAAGCTTCGCATTAGCTTTGCGAAAAAAGAAATGTTTGTCGACCGAGTGACAGCTGAGGATCAAAAATATATGGATTTAAACGGCTACGAGCATGTAGTAGTGGTGAAAAATTTTGTCTACTTAGAAGATGCGAGCTTGTTTCAGTATACCGAATCGAGACATCGGCTCGATAAATTTCGGTTTGTTGATTTTGCGCGGCGTACTCATCACCCGGGGATGTCCGATAAGTCCTTAAAATGAAGCCAGTGGAGAAAAACGAGTTGTTTTTCTCCACTCAGCTTGTAGATTTTGTTGACAAGCTGACCTTGAAAGAGTGTCGAACACTCATTCAAGGTGTTTATAATTACTTATATTGCACGGCTCCTAGAAATCTAAACTGATGTTTTTCATTGATATTTCCATTATATTGAAAGTTATAAAGTAAAAGAACTGAGTTCGCTTCTTGATTTAAACGATCACCGCAAAACTCTATAAATTTTGAATTTTCTCCTCATCATAAGAAAAGCCTTCAATTAGAACACGGCAATCAATCGATGGCTCATCATAGAATTCTATTTCTCTAAAATCTTCATTGTAGTAATCAATGTTAAAGTCTTTTTCAAATTCGGAAGGTAGTAAATCTCCATCTTCTTTAGTGAGAGCGCCACCTTGACAGGGTGGAGGTTGCTGGTTTGAGACCAGTCGGAATCAACGAGATGAAAAGTCATAAATCCTTGAGATATAGGGCATTGACCTATTTACATGTTCAAAAAGTTGAGAGTCGATCGAGTAGTGGAAACAAAAGATTGATTATTGAATCACTCGCCAAAGTGATGGAAAGGTGCGTAAAAATGTTAGGGGAAAGTAATGGAATGGCGTTTAAAAGTGATTGAATCCCTAGCCAAAGTGATGGGAAAGTGCTTAAAAGTGATTGAATCCTTAGCCAAAGTGATGGGAAAGATCCCAGAAGTGGTTTAAATCCCCAGCAAAAGTGGAGGAATCAATCGATCCTAGAAGTAACCTATCAAATTTGCAGCAATCGGTGAATGACCGATTGCTTTATTATTCGGAGCACAGGATTTTAAATCTCGAATGCTTATTTTGTTACCCCATGCATTAAAAATGGGTTTAATATTATAATAAAAACATCCATGAGTAATTTTACTCCCCACTCATGCATGAAAATCCATC
>ERZ1673784.49-NODE-49-length-28808-cov-16.043474_pt1 | contig 28808 bp, 32 predicted proteins | sample MGYA00580132_ERZ1673784 | MGnify/ENA primary metagenome ERZ1673784 (study PRJEB41219, sample SAMN04549608) | soil metagenome | isolation source: soil | place: USA: New Mexico, Bitter Lake NWR | collected 2008-11-15 ...
ACCTAATTATATCAAGCAATGCTTAAATATTTCTGTGTGCGAAAGTTGAGTTAATTATAAATAAAAGAATATAGGATGTTGTAAAGATGAACATTCATTTTAAAGCGATAGGAAAAATTCTAACCCCTTTTAACACCTTGGAAGGAATGCCGATTCAATCGGCAGCGGCGAAAAATGTAGAAGGAACAATAGAGCTTAACCCATTGTATGTAGAAGGAATGAAAGATCTGGACGGCTTTTCTCATCTTATTCTTATTTATTATTTTCATAAGGTTCATGAATATTCATTGCAGGTAGTTCCTTTCTTAGATGATCAACCCCATGGTATTTTTGCAACAAGATTCCCGAAAAGACCGAACCCAATCGGCTTTTCAGTCGTTCGATTGAAAAGTATTGAGGGGAACCATATCCATGTCCTAGATGTCGATGTATTGAACGAAACACCTCTACTCGATATAAAGCCTTACGTTCCGATGTTTGATGCAATAGAAACATCTAAGATTGGATGGTTTGAAAAAAGAATCGAAAACGTAGATAAAGTAGATAAAGTAAAAGCTGATAAAAGCATTTATTGAAAAGGCGGTATTGGCAAGGCCGATTAAAAAGCACCTTATGGTTTTTTTTCATTGCACTGAACAAAATGTGTTTTTTCTATCCATGAACGGAGACACTTTACTATTCTATATAATTATATTTTATATAAATTAATTATATGCTATACAAAATAGTTATAAGAAATTATAATAAGTTTTATATTAGATTAAAAATAGAAGGGGGAGAGAAAGCATGAAGCATTCTATTCGCATGATCATGATCATGTTTTTGTGTGCTTCAATCTTTTTTATTTTTGGTTGTACAAACGAGGGAGAAAAACAGGAATCAAAGAAGACAGAGGATAAACAGACAGTACAATTAACCATCTCAGCAGCCGCAAGCTTACAAGATGCCTTAACGGAAATTCAGAAAAAGTATGAAAAAGAACATGAAAATATAAAAATTACATTTAACTTTGGAAGTTCTGGTGCATTGCAACAGCAAATCGAACAAGGAGCGCCGGTAGACCTATTTTTCTCGGCTGCTGAAAATAAGTTTCGTCCACTCGTAGACAAAGGATTGATTAACAAAGAAGAGAGTAAAAACTTGTTAGGAAATGAAATCGTTTTAATAGTTCCGAAAGATAAAGCAGACACAGTAAAAGGATTTCAGTCTTTGGCAGACAGCGGTATTAAGCAATTTGCATTAGGAAATCCTGAAACTACTCCAGCAGGTCAATACGGGCAGCAAACTCTGACCAAGCTAAATCTTTGGCCAAAAGTAAAAGAGAAAGTCGTATACACAAAGGATGTGCGCCAAGTATTATCATATGTAGAAGCAAATACAGTGGACGCAGGAATTGTATTCAAAACTGATGCCCAAATATCTGATAAGGTAAAAATTGTCGACATTGCAGACGCAAATATGCATGATCCTATTATTTATCCAGTTGGCATCATTAAGGACACAAAGCATAAAAAAGAGGCTCACGATTTCTATCAGTACCTACAGACAGAAGATTCGTTTCAAATTTTTGAAAAATTCGGATTTAAGATTTTGAAATAAGCGGGCTTCATTACTGTTCGATCAACTTAAATTATAAGACTTGCCTTGAGGACAAGTCTTTTTTATTTTGTTCTTGACCTTAAAGTTACTTTAAGGTGTAACTTTGATTATAAAGGACGTGATTGAGATGAGTTCAAACGATACAAACTTTTTCCAAAAGGACCGGTATTTTAAAAAGTGCTTTAAGATATTATGAGTCAGAGAATTTACTGCATCCAATAAGAAGCGAAAATGGTTACCGTCTTTATTCGGAAGAACAGATAGCAACCGTAAAATTGATTTCAAGTTTACGTTTAGCCGATGTACCAATAAAAAAACAGTAGAAGAATGTAACCATAAAAATGTTAATAATCAGTAAACAATGTCTTTTAATCAAGGGAATTTCTACCAAATTTGTGTGGGAGGCGATAGATATAATGAATACAAGGAAGCGAAGTACGACAATTATCATGGATAACGATAGCGCACCTCTCGCGATGTTGACAAGAATGTTTTTTGGACCTATTATTGCGATCATATTCGCAGTATTAATTTACCAAATACGTGGTATATAAACCTACTTCATTTTGAAGAAAGGTGAGATCGATGAAAAAGTTACCAATAGTCCATAACTTAAGAGGAGCAATTAATGAGGTGATTAAAAATAACAAAGAAGAAGAGATATCCACCTAACAGATTCATTAAAGCTGTGAATGTAAAAGATGAAGAACTGTTGCGTGTGTGTTCTAAAATGGTTACCAGTCCTGATTCATTAAGTGCTTTTTATGATGCAATTAGTAAACATCCTAATTTGATTACAATAGAAGATTTTATTGTTGTTTATGGTGAAAAATGGGGATTTAGTTCAGAAATCATTGAAGAATGCAAAAGAAGGGTTCAATTATTTGATGAGATCGCTAGAAAGAAGAGATTTGGTGAATATGCTTAATGATATTAAACCTAATTATTAACCTTTATTTTTTAGGAAAAAGGGAATGACAATAATTAACAGAATTGCTTGTTTCGCTTCTTTTGGCGTACGGGATCGATTCGGGATAGTCTTGATTAAGCTATGAAACTACTCCATTCAAGGTATTACCTCTTGTCTTTACGAGTTTTGTGATTACAACTTTATGGGCTTTTAAAGGATTCCAATTCGATTTGTCTTATGAATGAATGGTCATACTTTTATTGTCTTCTTCAACGCACCTGTTAGTTGAAGTACAATTGATGCTCGATTTTGCCGCTCAACACGGCATTGCCCCTAAAATTGAGGTGATCGGTGCTGACCAAGTAGACGAAGCGTATGAGCGCGTCCTCCGCAGTGATGTACGTTATCGATTCGTTATTGACATGTCTACCTTATAATTATGTAAAACTTTGAAATACCGACTTGGATGTATCACGAAAATAGTTGGTCCTAATGAATGGTGAGAGGAGGCTGGACTCAAAAAGTCGCTTTACGACCTTTTGGGGCAGCCTCATTAACTCTCGACTTATTCTGTTTCCCTTGAGAAACTAGAAAATGACCATATGAATACGCAGTTTAATCCCCCGTTGAGCAAGGAGTCATGCGTTGGCCCTTTGGTCATATTCCTCCCTCAGGCGCTTGATATCTTCTTTAGGTGGAAAACCGAACATGCGGGAATATTCACGGCTGAATTGCGATGGACTTTCATAGCCGACTCGGAATGCGACATCAGCGGCATCTGTTGACTCGGTTAATAGCAGGCGTCGCGCTTCCTGCAGCCTTAGTTGTTTTTGGAACTGAATCGGGCTCATAGCCGTTACCTCTTTAAAGTGCCGATGAAGTGAAGAAACACTCATATTTGCGATTTCCGCAAGCTCCTCAACTTTAAAAGACTGATTATAGTGATTTTTGATATATTCGATCACGTCTCTGATTCGATAGGTATAGCTCCCTTCTATGGCCATTTGTTTCAGTATTCCCCCATGTTGTCCTTGCAGAACCCTATAGAGTATTTCCTTCGTGTAAATAGGAGCAAGCACAGGGATATCTTTCGGGTTGTCTAGCAAACAAACCAGTCTGATTACCGCATCCAACATACATAACTCCATAGGGCTGACAAACATAGCTCGCTTCGTATTTTCTTTCAGGCCAACTTGAATTTCAGAATCACTTAAAAGCTCTAAAATTTGACCCGGTCTAAATTCAAGTTTTAAAGCCAAATACGGAACATCGTAAGTGGCTTTCGTGATTTGGGCGATAACGGGCAAGTCAACGGATGCAACAAGGTAATCGGCGGGACCGTACGTAAAGTGCTCCTGTGCCAGCCATACCTGCTTCTCACCTTGAACGACAATGCATAAGGAAGGATTATGAACACCGTGATTTGGTCCTGTAACAGTAGAATGACGAGAGAAAAATAAAGACGGAATAACGGTCGTGTGAATACCGTCTTGGCCTGTGTGACGTTCAATCAGCTTGGCGAGCTCATCTTGCTGTTTATAAATTTGTTCAGACATAAAATCCTCCTTGCTTCTTTATTCTTGCTAGTTCCATTTTAATGCATATTCGTCTGTTGCGTAAGTGGCTGTGAGAGGATTAGGCAATCATTTGAGACGATCATGATACCGTTCGTTTTTTCATTTGTTGCATAATAAACATGCGTAAGGTTTTTCACTCTTTTATGATCGCTAAAAAATTTCAAAGTGAAAGGAGGGGATCGGATACTATGAATAACGCTTGGAAGATTTACATGTTGACCCTGATCAGCTTCTTTGTGGGCACTTCACAGTTCGGGATCGTAGGTATGCTAGATAAAATCGCTGCTTCCGTCGGCGTAGCGGTAGCGACAGCGGGACAGCTTATTACCGTATTTGCGCTCGGGAACGCGATCGGCACGCCCATTGTCATGGTGGCGATGGCCAAGATGAATCAGCGCAGTCAATTGTTGCTGGCTCTTTCTATTATTTTACTGGGCATCGTTTTGACACTCCTTCTCCCGGGGTTCGGCTTTCTGATGGCTTCCCGTGTTGTACTAGGGATCGGAACGGGCGTCTTTGTCGTTACCGCCTATGCCGTTGCCGCGAAGTTGGCTCCTCCCGGACGTCAGGGCGGAGCGATGTCTAATGTCGCAATGGGCTTCGGCTCCTCTCTCGTATTCGGTGTCCCTATTGGGCGCGTTCTCGCAGAGACATATGATTGGAAGACGATCTTCTGGGTTATCGGCATCTTCAGTCTGCTGGCCATCTTCGCCGTCGCAAGGACGATTCCAGACATGGAAGGTGAAACGTCCGTCCCTCTGGGTAAGCCACTTGCTTTTGTGAAGAATCCGCGGATCGCGGCTGCTCTTGGAGTCACGTTCTTTGTGTTTATTGGTTTTTCGATTGTCGATACGTATATCACCTCCTATTTAGCTACCGTCATGCCAGAGATGAAACGGAAAATCAGTGTCATTCTCTTTGCTATGGGGATCGCGAGCGTGATCGGTTCGAGATTTGGCGGCTTCTTAGCGGATCGGATCGGCACCTTCCGCACTCTTATCATATCCATGGTCGTTCAAGCTTTTGCTTTGGTGTTACTGTCAGTTGGCTCCGGATGGACTATCGTCGCCATCCTGTTGCTCATGATTTGGGAACTCGCTTGTTGGACGTTCGGGCCGACCCAAAACTTTAACCTGATCTCGCTTGCGCCGGAAGCCTCTGGGATCGTGCTCAGTCTGAACAGTTCCTTTGTACAGCTTGGGTTTGCCACAGGTGCTGGCATCGGGGGGATCACCGTAGGAGGCTTGTCAATCATGGCGATTACTTGGATCAGTGCCGTCTCCGTCGCGATCGCTGCCATCATTGCAGTCGTCTCCTTCGGTCGTGCTTGGTCGTTCTCAACTTTCCAGCAATGAACACAATAGATGATGTAAAAAAGACAGAACCATCCAATCTTCGTATACCAAATTTCTGCTTTAATAAAGGAATATTGATTTATAAAAACAGGAGGAGATTTTACGTGGAAAAGGTCATTTTGAACAACGGAGTTGAGATGCCAATTCTTGGTTTCGGTGTCTATCAGATCGATCCAAACGAATGTGAACAATGCGTGTATGACGCCCTTATGACGGGTTATCGTTTGATTGATACCGCTGCCGCTTATCAAAATGAGGAAGCGGTTGGTCGAGCCATTAAACGGAGTGGAATCCCAAGAGAAGACATATTTGTGACCACAAAGCTATGGATTCAAGATGCCGGCTACGAGAGCACAAAAAAAGCATTTGCAAGGTCATTGGAAAGATTGCAACTTGATTATTTGGATTTGTATTTGATTCATCAGCCTTTTGGCGATGTTTATGGCTCCTGGCGTGCGATGGAGGAATTGTACCGTGAGGGGAAAATTAGGGCCATTGGAGTGAGCAACTTCCAGATGGATCGTCTGATCGACTTGATCATCCATCATGAAGTCACTCCTGCCGTCAATCAAATTGAAACGCATCCTTTCTGCCAACAGGTCGAGAGTGCCCAATTTATGAAAGAGCACAATGTACAGATCGAGTCTTGGGCGCCTTTTGCCGAAGGGAGAAATAACATTTTCCAAAATGAAGTTTTAGTATCCATCGCTGAGAAGCATCGTAAATCCGTTGCTCAAGTCATTTTGCGTTGGTTGACACAAAGAGGAATTGTGGCCATTCCAAAGTCTGTTCATAAAGAACGGATCATTGAAAACTTTCATATCTTTGACTTTGAATTAAGTCAAGAGGATATGGAGAGCATTGCAGCGTTAGATACGAAAAAAAGCTTGTTCTTTTCCCATAACGATCCTGAAATCGTGAAATGGCTTTGTAACCGTAAACTTGATATTTAGTGCTTTTATACCACACAACAAACTGAAATGCGGAGAAGGGGGGATGCTGACTTGGCTTGTCCTTTTATCCAATTCTTGAAATGGAGTTTTAAATTTGAATAATGTTTTGCACTTAATGGATTTCTAAACAAACCTGATGTTCAGTTGACGCTTTATCGGCTATCATCCCCAGAAGTTCGTTGAAGCTTGGGCGTAAACAAACTTGGATGTGAATAAGTTTACAATAAGGCACGCTAAACTATTGTGTACTTTCATGGATACACTAAAATTTATGATCAATTATCGGCCATTTGTTCACTAATGGACAAACCGTATTCACCTAACCATTGCGGGCACCATGAGGTTGTTTATAATGATGTATATTAATTTATTGATGATGTTTATTATGTATAGGAAGTTGGATACGGGAAAGTCACTCATTTCTCATTCAATATGTGTTAGAAAGGATCGTGTTGTTATGTCTAATATTCAAGATAAAGTGGTCATTATAACGGGTGCTTCTAGCGGGATTGGAGAAGCGACTGCAAAGGAACTCGCTTCGAGAGGTGCGAAATTAGTGCTTGCAGCTCGCCGTGAGGACCGATTGAAGAAACTACAAGAAGAAATCAAAAACAGTGGGGGGCAAGCTATTTATAAAGTGACCGATGTCACTTCGTATGAACAAATGGAAGAACTGGCTGCGTATGCTCTAAAAGAGTTTGGAAAAATTGATGTGTTAATAAACAATGCCGGAATCATGCCACATTCGTTCCTTTATAAGAAAAAAGTGGATGATTGGAATCGGATGATTGACGTCAACATCAAAGGCGTACTGTATGGCATTGCGGCTGTCCTTCCTTCTATGAGAGAAAGAAAAGAAGGGCACATTATTAATGTTTCTTCAGTCGCTGGACACGTTGTCGGGGCTGGAAGTACTGTCTATGCCGCAACGAAGTTTGCTGTGCGCGCAATTTCTGAAGGTCTACGTAAAGAAGAGCTCGGCAACAACATACGTTCAACGATCATCTCGCCGGGGGCGGTTGCTACGGAATTAATAAATTCAGTCACAGATCCGGACCTAAAACCTAGCATTGATGAAATTTATAAAGGTGCGATCTATGCCGACAGTATTGCTCGTGCCATTGCCTTTGCAATTGAACAACCATCTGACGTCGCGATTAACGAGATGATCATTCGTCCTACGCGTCAAGAGCGGTAAATTGGATGTCAACAGATGTCAACAAAGGAAGATAAATAATGCAAAAACGTAAATTAGGAAGTCGGCCTTGCTCGTTCGTTAGCAAGAGCATGGAGAAAAAGTTATCCACGAACATCAGGTACAATTCGGCTCACGGAGCGGATGACGGGAACGGCAGGTTCGTCTTCACGTTCGAAGCCATCGGAACCCGATGGGAGATCGAGACCCGCGAGCCGTTAGACTTTCAGTTGAAGCAGCGCATTCTCGAACGAATCGAACAATTCGACGCCACGTACTCGCGGTTCCGTCAGGACTCCCTCGTTTCCCGAGTTGCTGCCGCCTCTAACGGTGGCCGCTTCGTCTTCCCGGACGACTCGGTCGCTCTTTTCGATCTCTATGATCGGCTACACATCGCTACCGCACGTGCCGTAGACCCGCTCGTTGGCCGTGACCTCGAACTTCTCGGCTACGACCGAACGTATTCGCTCACGTCCGCGTCGGAGTTTGTCCGAGCCGAGGCACACGCTCGGGAGAGAGTGACCTGGTCGAAGGATATTCTCCGGGACGGCACGTTAATTGTGACACGGCGCCCGCTTGTGATCGATGTCGGAGCGGCGGGGAAGGGGTATCTCGTGGACATCGTCTCCGAGATCCTCCGCGAGGGCGGATTCACCGAGTTCGTTGTCGACGGCAGCGGCGACCTCCGCCATTCGGGGGATTCCGTCCTTCGGGTCGGGCTTGAGCACCCGTTCGACCCCAGTCTGGTGGTAGGCGCAGCTAACCTGAAAAACCGGGCCTTGTGCGCATCTGCGGTCAACAGACGCGCCTGGGGTGACGGGCTGCACCACGTACTTGATGCCCGAACGGGCATCCCTGTACGCGATGTGGTCGCGACGTGGGTTGTCGCCGACGAGACCGCGACCGCCGATGGACTGGCGACGGCACTCTTTTTCACAAGCGGGCATCATCTAGCGAAGTTCTTCCGGTTCTCGTACGTGCGGATGTTTGCCGACGGCCGTGCCGAAATCTCGCAGAGCTTCGACGGCGAGCTTTTCACGTAAGTGATCAACTCGCAAGGAAAGGAGAGGATAAGAGTATGATTCCCTTGAGCAAGAGTTTTATCGTCACGGTGGCAGCAGTCTCCGTATCCACGGTCATGACTTCATCCGGGACGACGGATATGGCTGCCGAGCGCCCGACGATCACCTTGAATGGCAGCGTCAACTGTTCAAGATCGGTAACAAGTAAAGACTGCACCTACGAAGACGGCGAATATACGGCGACCGGCCAATACGGGAGCCTGCCCTCATCCATCACCGTGACTGTAACTTTGGTCGACGACGTCATCACCGCCGTCAAAGTGACCCCTCATGCGACGAACCCGACCTCCCTCGACCTGCAGCGCCGCTTCGCCGACGCGGTCCCGGCGGTCGTCGTCGGGAAGCGCATCGACGAGGTGAAGGTGGACCGTCTCGCAGGATCCAGCGGCACCCCCGACGGATTCAATGATGCGATCCGAAAGATTAAGGAGCAGGCTTTACTTTGTAACCAATCATCGCCCAAATAAGGGCAGTAGAAAGGAGAACAACCATGCAAAAACGTTTATTAGGGAAAAGTGGTCTGGAAGTGTCGGCGATCGGGCTTGGTTGCATGGGAATGAGTTATGGTTATGGTCCGGCATCAGACAAGAAAGAGATGATTTCGCTGATCCATGCGGCGATTGACCGGGGTGTTACTTTTTTCGACACTGCTGAAGTTTATGGTCCATATGTGAATGAGGAGTTGGTAGGTGAAGCGCTTGCCCCATTCAAGGGGAAGGTGGTCATCGCCACAAAATTTGGTATTAAAATGATCAATGGCAAACAGGTGCTTGACAGCAAGCCGGAGACCATTAGGCAATCCGTCGAAGGCTCGCTCAAACGTCTAAAAGTTGAAGCTATTGATCTGTACTATCAGCATCGTGTTGACCCAAATGTACCGATTGAGGAAGTAGCCGGAGTAGTGCAAGACCTAATCAAAGAAGGTAAGGTTAAGCATTGGGGACTTTCTGAAGCAGGGGTGCACACGATTCGCCGTGCACACGCGGTTCAGCCGCTCACTGCAGTTCAGAGTGAATACTCAATGATGTGGCGAAGCCCTGAAGAAGAACTGCTCCCTACGCTCGAGGAACTCGGAATCGGTTTAGTTCCGTTCAGCCCGCTGGGTAAGGGCTTCCTTACTGGAAAAATTGATAAGAATACAACATTCGTTAGCTCCGACTTCCGCAGTATTGTTCCTCGCTTCAAATTGGAGAATCTCGAAGTAAATCAGGTTTTGGTCGAACTAATCAAGAAGGTTGCTCTAGAGAAAAACGCAACACCGGCTCAAATCGCACTCGCATGGTTGCTTGCCCAGAAGCCATGGATTGTTCCGATTCCCGGCACGCGCAAATTGGAGCGGCTGGATGAAAATCTTGGCGCATTGGACGTTGTGCTGACTCCGAGGAGCTAAGTGATTTGAACGACGCGCTCTCGAAGATCGAGATTGCGGGAGATCGCTATCCGGCAGGTTCAGAATACGCAAATCGAACGGGCAAATAACTGATCGTTCTCCACGAGGGGATAGAATTATGAAAAGTGCAAGGTAAATCACGAAAATCGTGAAAAAACTTGCACTTTTCATTTAAAGTAAGGCGAGCATCATTGTATCAAAAAAACCAAAGCCGGCTTATTTAATGTAAAAGACAAGCCTGATTGGCTTGCCTATTAAGAAATTTTTACTATTACTTGTGATACGGTTCACCTTAATTAATCTTAAACTGTTCAACAAATTCAATCCCTTCCCATTAGTGAAGTGACAAAAAATATCATCAAACTATAATTTTACTGAACCGTAAACTCCGACTCTTCACCTCTATATTTTTGAACTAATGTCCCAGCATCACGATCTCTCCCAAAGACGTTTTGTCACCATCCGCTCCCACCACTTCCACGGCAATATATTTTTCAAGACAATTCCTAATTTCACGCCTTTGCCAACCGGATACCGCAATTTCGGATAAGGAGACTTTGCCACGTGTACAATCTGTTGGATCACTTCATACGGAGAGGGTGCCGTGTCAGCAACATGGTTGACATATTTCAAAATTTTCTCCATCTCTTTAACATAAGGAGAATCCGGATTGACCGATACCGCATCCAGCCCTTTTGACCAGATTTCCGTTTTATAGGATCCCGGTTCAATTAAAACGACATGAACACCGTACGGCAGCATCTCTAAACGCAAAGACTCACTGAATCCTTCCACCGCAAACTTTGATGCCACGTAAGGTCCCATAGAAGGGAATCCGATTCGTCCGCTGATACTGCTTATATTCACAACCTTGCCGCTTCTGCGTGCCCTCATCGACGGCAAAACAGCTTTTGTTACTGCCACCAAACCGAAAAAATTCGTTTCAAATTGCCGACGCCATTCTTCAACAGCAAGCTCCTCCGTAAATCCTCCCGCTGCATACCCCGCGTTGTTTACCAACAGATCAATTTGGCCGTATTCTTCAATCACATTCTGAATCACAGTTTCCGCTGAGGAAAAATCGTTTACATCTAGTTGGATAATCTCAATCCGGTCTGTGACACCTGCTTCTTTGGCCGCCGCTTTCAGTCGTCCTCTCTTATTCAAATCTCTCATTGAAGCCAGCACGCGGTAGCCTTCGCCGGCAAGTGCCACACTTGTCAGCAATCCAAAGCCGCTTGAAGCCCCTGTAACAAACGCAACAGGTTGTTTCTTTAAAGTTTGATTCACAAGATTCCCTCCAGCTATTCATATTCTAACACTGCCTTTTTGCTAAATATATGTAGAGTATCATCACTGCTTTCGTCCGCAAATTCCTTCAAAAATCTGCTCCACCTATATGTTTTGACAATTCCTGTCTCTTCTTAATAAACACTTTTTATTGAAATTGTATCATGGAAAAAAGTGCATAAAATAAATTTTACTATATTTTTAGACTGAGCAATTATTTAATTAGAAGAAGTTAAACGCAAATTAACACCAAATTTTTAAAGTAGAAAATTAAGGTATTATTAGTCATATTTTATCAGCTAAAGGTTGGGGTATATTACGAAGGAAAGGTTAAAAAGATATTAGTGAAAACAATTATAAATATAATATATTGAAAAACACTTAAAAATCGCCAAGTATAATAATTACCGGCGATTTTTAACTTCTATCATAGCTCATATGAATAAGTCGCTTTGCCTTTTCAAAATCTTCATCATTATAAATACTGACTTCTAAATCCCCTGTTCCGATATGACCGATATTTCGAACATCACGGCTAAATCCTGGCTCGAGTTCAATTTCATCTGGATTCACTTTTAAAAATAAGACGATTTTTTCTGTCTGAGGATGCACTTCTAAGCAGACAAAATTTTTAATGCGCTTAAAGGCTATGTAGTATTTTAATACAGCCATTTGTACATCATCGCCTAGTGCCATAATATATGCTTTTATTGCTTCAAACCGGTCTTTTAATTCTGTACTGGATTGTTCCAGATATTCGGAGACTGTCTTATATCCGGGCTTCGATGAGTTAATATGGTTTTCAACTTCCAGTAATGGTTGTGCAGTTGTTGCATTTACTAAATCGAGCAAAAGAAATCCATCTTTATAAAACTTATACTGGTACAACTCAATGTTCCGATTAATTTGTTGAACAGCATGTTCGTCATATTTTGTGAATCCACCCGCAATACATAATAAGCGCGGATTCGTCCAATCAATTGCGTCAGCCAAGTTATTGCCGTATTTGCGCATTACCATAAGAGTGAATTCTGCTTTATGATCCAACAGCCAGTCCAGATAATATAATCCTTGGTTAATGACATTTTCATTGACAGCTCGTTTATATTCGATAATAACTGGAGAGTTATTTTCATCAATACCTAATGTATCGATTCTGCCGCCATGTGTCTTGCCAGTAGAATATTCTGATGCTAAAAACCGTACACCTAAAAATGTTTCAAGATTACGCTCAATAAGGGTTTGCAGCGATTTTTCAATTGTCAGAGAAGTGCCTTCCAATTCACTTACATGTTCTCCATTTATACGAAATAATTTAATATCACCCATGAAACTACTCCTTCTTTTATTGTGCATCTAAAACTACAATTACAATAAATGAATAATGATAGTATACAATAAGCGTTGATATTTAGCGGACTAAATAATTTTTTCGCTTGTAAATGAGACATATTAGTCAATCTGTGTAAAGAATACGGAAGAACGTAACAAAAGACCCCAATTCAATTTTAATAATGTTCCACTCGTTCGGAAATATGTTTGCAAAATTATTTTGGCTCTTGGAAATACTAGAGAAACCAATCAATACATTCATTACAAAGACTGCTTGATATTAACTACATGAAATGTTTATTACCCTTTGCAAGAAAGGAAATCATGTTGCAAACGATACAGATGATGAAACAACCGGAGAAGCAAAAGTGGTATTGTTAATTATTTTTCTCTCAAGCGCCCAGTTTACGAACTATATGATAACTTAAATTTTAAGTCAATTGAATATCTAGACATGTCGAGCATGAGGAATTTCAAAGAGACATCAAGAAAAGATAAAATAGCGGAAGACTCTAGCTCTGAATTTATAGGCGTTATCACGACTAGACCAGACAACCAAAATGACGAAAAAATCCAAAAATTAAAAAAGGTTTTGCATACACCGGAGGTTAAAAAATTCATTGAGGAAACATTCCATGGGGACATAATCCCAGTATTTGAATAATGGGGGCTGTCACAAATGATACATTTAAAAAATATAAAGAAAACTTATCAAATTAAAAAAGATGAGAAATTGGAAGCAATTAAATCCGTATCATTAAAAGTGGAAAAAGGGGATATCTATGGGATTATCGGATTTAGCGGAGCAGGAAAGTCAACTCTGCTTCGTACAATCAATCTCCTTGAAAAGCCTGATGAAGGGGAGGTTCTTATTGAAGGAAGAAATATAATGGCTTTAAAGAAGAAAGAGCTGCGGCATATGAGACAATCGATTTCCATGATATTTCAACATTTTAACTTGATTCATAATAAAACGGTTTATGACAATGTATCTTTTCCATTAGAAATTGCCGGAATACCATCCGTTAAACGTAAAAGTATAATAGAAGAATGTCTTTCCATAGTTCAATTAGAAGATAAAGCAAATCAATACCCCTCTAATTTAAGCAGGGGACAAAAACAAAGAGTTGCCATCGCAAGAGCTTTGGCAACGAACCCGAAAATTTTGTTATGTGATGAGCCTACATCAGCTTTAGATCCACAAACAACGGATAATATTCTATCCTTTTTAAAGAAAATTAATCAAGAGCTAAATATAACGATGGTTATTGTTACACATGAAATGGATGTAGTGAGAAAAATTTGCAATAAAGTAGCCGTAATGGAAAAAGGAAGTATTTTAGAGGAATTTTCGTTATCAGACAATCAATATAATCCTAAGTCTGATATTGCTAAATTAATATTTAATAAGGACAAAAGGATGATCCTAAATGTTTGAAAACATCATTCAACAAATTCCTGATATAATAGAAGCCACTAAGCAAACAGCCATTATGGTAGGTATTTCAGTAACAGCTGGCATACTATTTGGAATTCCTTTAGGAACGATTCTGTTTTTAACAAGAAAAGGGCAATTATTAGAACAGCCGCATATTTTCAATATTTTAAATTCATTAGTGAATTTAATTAACGCATTTCCATTATTAATTTTAATCGTAGCTGTCATTCCGTTTACTCGGCTGTTGGTAGGAACATCCGTTGGAACGGTTCCTGCCTCTGTACCGCTTTCGATCGCTATTATTCCTTATTTCGCCAGACTAATAGAACAATCTTTAGTGGAAGTAAATAAAGGGGTCATCGAAGCAGCTATTTCAATGGGAGCTAATATATTTCAAATTATATGGAAAGTAATGTTTGTTGAAGCGAGAGCAGGAATGGTAGTCAGCTTATCTAATATTATTATTCTTTTAATATCTTATTCTACCATAGCGGGTGTTGTTGGCGCAGGCGGTCTCGGAGATTTTGCCGTTCGAAATGGCTATTATCGTTATCAACCGGATATTATGCTTGCTACAGTTGTTATCATGATCATTTTAGTTTCCATTATTCAAATTAGCGGCAGCCGTTTAGAGTTTTTTGGATAAACGATAAGCTAAACGGAGTCATTTATTGCGGGATTTTTGAACATAGTGTCTTAACAAAATGATGATTCGTTTCAAAGCATTGCTTGAATCGAGATCTTCTATAAAGTTTTAGTAAAATCCAGTCTCGCATAAGAAAATGCGATTAACAATTGTTCCCCCTCTTTTAATTTTATATAGATGAAGGAAGCTGTTGACATGGGTTATTGTTCAACAGCTTCTTGTTTTAAACATAGTATTGGCTTCTTAAAAAAGTAGGGAATTTTAACGTTTTATTTTTTTCCTCATAATCAATTGTGTAAGTTATTTGCACTGACTTTAAAAATTTCTTTCATACTTTCGGGTCAATTATAAAAATTATGTTAAAAATCGTATTTTCCGTTGATTTATATAAGTATATTGTTATATGTTTATTGAAGTTAAGGAAATGATAATACTAAACAGTATTCATGTAGTGGATATGAAAAGACATTTTTTAGTGTGCGATGAACCATAAAGTAGATTGATATATAAGTAAATATTTATATAACTATATATGTATAGGGGGTGTTCCAAATGCAAAAAGTAGTGGTGGAAATAGAAAAAGCAGCACACGTTTTAAAGCTACTCGGTGATAAAACACGTTTAACGATTATGGCCATTTTAAAGAAACGCGAGTGTTGCGTCTGTGAGCTTCTAGAAGTATTTGATATGAGTCAGCCGGCTATTAGTCAGCATTTACGCAAGTTAAAAGATGCAGGATTAGTAAAAGAAGATAGAAGGGGGCAATGGATTTATTATTCTCTCAATCTAGAAAATGAGTTATATGATTTCATTCAAGAAATTCTGCAGCACATTCCAGATCAAACAGAGAATATTCGTAAGATTGAGGAAACCAACCCTACACTCCGTTGTGGTTGTTAACCTATTAATTTTAATTTAATTGGGAGGGAAAATGAATAATACGGGGAAAAAACGCCTATCGTTCTTGGATCGATATCTAACGCTTTGGATTTTCCTAGCTATGGCAGCAGGAATTGGCTTTGGATCTGTCTTTCCGGGCTTTGTAGACGCAATAAACAGTTTACAGGCAGGAACCACATCGATTCCAATTGCCATTGGTTTAATTTTCATGATGTATCCTCCGTTAGCAAAAGTTCGCTACGAGGAGATGGGACGCGTCTTTAAAGACATAAAAGTATTGGTTTTGTCCCTTGTACAAAATTGGATTATTGGACCAATATTGATGTTTGTATTGGCGATTGTATTTTTGCCGGATAAGCCGGAATACATGGTCGGACTCATCCTAATCGGTCTGGCACGTTGTATTGCGATGGTGATCGTCTGGAATGATTTAGCGAAAGGAGACAGAGAGTACGCAGCTGGACTTGTGGCGTTTAACTCTGTATTCCAAGTGCTGTTTTACTCTGTTTATGCGTATGTGTTTGTAACAATCATTCCAGAATGGTTAGGACTAGAAGGTGCTGTCGTTCATATTACAATGATGGAAGTCGCCAAGTCGGTGTTCATTTACTTAGGAATTCCGTTTCTTGGTGGAATGGTGACGCGCTTTTTGTTGGTAAAAGCAAAGGGCAGACAATGGTATGAAAAAGTGTTCATTCCAAAAATCAGCCCGATTACATTGATTTCTTTATTGTTTACGATTATCGTCATGTTCTCTTTAAAAGGAGACGCTATCGTAAGTTTGCCGTTGGATGTAGTGAGAGTCGCCATTCCATTGTTCATTTACTTTGTATTGATGTTTTTCGTTTCCTTCTTCATGGGGAAGAAATTTGGAGCGAGCTACCCTGTCACCACCACACTTGCCTTTACAGCCGGCAGCAATAACTTTGAGTTAGCGATTGCTGTAGCTGTTGGCGTGTTTGGGATCCATTCTGGTGCAGCATTTGCAGCTGTCATTGGACCACTTGTGGAAGTGCCTGTCATGATTGCATTGGTCAACGTAGCATTATGGTTTCAACGAAAATACTTTAAAACCGAATCAGTATCATACTAACAACAGAGGTGCAATAAAACATGAAAAACAAAAAGATCATTTACTTCTTATGCACTGGCAACTCTTGCCGCAGCCAAATGGCAGAAGGATGGGCAAAAAAATATCTTGGCGACGAGTGGGAAGTTTACAGCGCCGGTATCGAAGCTCACGGATTAAATCCAAACGCGGTAAAAGTCATGAAAGAAGTAGGAATTGATATTTCGAACCAAACATCGGATATCATTGATCCGGAAATTTTAAATAAAGCGGATTTGGTCGTAACATTATGCGGTCACGCCGCAGACCATTGCCCGGTAACACCTCCGCACGTGAAACGCGTACATTGGGGATTCGATGATCCTGCGAAGGCAGAGGGGACAGAAGAAGAAAAATGGGCTGTGTTCATGCGTGTTCGCGATGAGATTGGTGAAAGAATTAAACGTTTTGCTGAGACTGGTGAATAACTTCCTTCAGTCCCTCCATATCAATAACAAAAAGAGCCTGGAGAACTTTCTCGGGCTCTTCGTGTTTTTTAGGAGAAGAATTAGACAATTAACGAAAAAGTCATATAGCATTGGCTGTTGCAAGACAATATCAACATTAAGATTAATAGATCTGCTGCAATGGGGCAGATTTAGGGGAGAAAAATAGATATTTAATTTAGGTAAAAGCTTTAAGGGATTTATTGTACGATTTGAGGCTTCAATTATTACATTTTTTGAAACACCGCCCGATTTCTAACATTATTTTATTTTGGTTATGTGTAGTTTAAGTGGGGCTTGAAAGAATAAAATCGAGAAAGCTTCCGATGCAAGCATCGATTCACAATCGCCTGAATGTGGGACCTATTCAAGTTTCGATATTGGCTGTTTTATACGAGATGTTGATGTATGCGATGGATTCAACTCCCGCTATGGAACGCACGTTAAAGAGTTAGGTGATTAGCTGCCGGATGACTTTCGAAAGACGGAACATTCCTTTCTCCAAGTCAGCTAAAGAAGCGTAGGAATAAGAAAGGCGAAGGTACTGGGCTGCATGCTTATCATAGACATTTCCTGGATTTAATAGAAGTCCATGCTCTAATGCTTTTTCAAAAAGTTTCCGTATGGAGATTGAAGGCAATATGCGCAGCCATATATAAAAACCGCCTCTAGGAACAGTCCAGGTCGCAATATCGGAAAAATACCTCTGTAATGAATCAATCATGATCTCTCTGCGAACCTTCAATTCTTTTCTGACCTCTTCCAAATGTTGATGATAGAGCCCGCTTGCTAACCATTCCGCAACTGCCCATTGAGACAAGGAACTGGATCCGTAATCGGTTTGCATTTTAATATCCGCCAATCGCTCAATAACAGGCTTCGGTCCGACTATCCAGCCGATTCTCAGACCGGGACTCAATGTTTTCGACATGCTCCCAAGATATAAAACAAGCCCATTTTTATCGATGGCTTTCAATGGTGGGGGAGGCGGTGAATCGAGCCAGAGTTCTCGGTATACGTCATCCTCAATAATCGGCAGCCGCTCCTTTTCGCATACATCGATCAGTTTTCTCCGTCTTTCTTCGGACATCAAAATTCCTGTTGGATTATGAAAGGACGGAATTGTATAAAGCAATGAAGCATTTTGCCGCTTTTTTTGTTCCGAAATCTTATTTGCTTGAATTCCATGCTCATCTAAAGGAAGTCCAAATAATCGCATATCGGCAGATTGAAATACATGCAGGGAATACAGGTACGATGGTTTTTCCAGAAAGATCGTAGCACCTCGCCGCAATAGACCTATTGATATCAATTGCAATGCCTGCAGAGCTCCTGACACAATCAAAATGGAAGAAGGGGAAGCTTCAATCCCGATGATTTTCAAATATCTACTGAGCTGTTCCCTGAGAAAAAGCAGCCCTTTCGGTTCCTCGTAGCCAAGTGAATCAATGTGCCCCGTCAGCTTTTCAAATACTTGTTTCATCATCTCACGTGGAAATAAATCTGGAGAAAGCTCTCCTGTTCCTAAACGGATGATATTTGAATCAAACTCTGCTTTATTGATTTCCTGTATCGTAGGCAAATTAGGATAATAACTCCCTGCTTGCACATAGGAATTCCAGTCTGGGAGAGGAGTAGAGGTCATCAAAGACCACGAATTGTTAATAATCTTGGTACCGCCTCCTCTTTTTCCTTCCAGCAATCCATCAGCAATCAATTCTTCCATAGCCGCCACGATCGTACTGCGGTTCACTCCGAATGCTTGGGCCAATGTGCGTTGAGGAGGGATTTTTGTTCCTAAAGTCCATTCTCCTGTTTCAATCTTTTCTTTAATATATTCTTTGATCTGGATATAAAGGGGAACTGGAGTCGATTTGTCTGGCTTCCAATCTAATTCATTCATGAAAAAATACTCTCCCTTTACAATCATATGAGTCGATTATACAACTTGGTTGGTATTGAATCCATCCAATTGGTTGGAGACAATAATCGATTTCCGAGTAAAATTGTATTCATATGCAATGCAATAGGAGGGATTGGAATGGCGGAAGCCTTTATTCACGGACTTATTCTTGCATTTGGACTTATTCTTCCTCTTGGCGTCCAAAACGTTTTTATATTTCATCAAGGAGCTCTTCAGAAACACTTCATTCATGCGCTCCCAGCCGTTTTAACTGCTTCACTATGCGATACACTTTTAATCATCCTTGCTGTTTTCGGAGTATCTATTATGGTCTTGGGTTCTTTTTTGATCAAAACGATTATGCTGTGCTTAGGGATTTTATTTTTGTTATACATGGGGTGGAGCACTTGGAAAAGTACCCCTTCTGCTGTTAAAGAGAATAACGGAAAAACAGCCAAGGAAACTTTTACACCATTCAAACAAGTTGTGTTTTCAGCATCGGTCTCGCTGCTCAATCCACATGCGATCATGGATACGATTGGAGTGATCGGAACGAGTTCACTTCAATACAATGAAGGGGAAAAAGCAGCTTTTGCACTTGCCTGTATTCTAGTTTCCTGGATCTGGTTTGCGGGGCTGGCTTTGGCAGGGCGGAGAATAGGGGATCTAGATCAATCTGGACGTTTGATGAATGCTTTTAACAAAATTTCCGCGCTCGTCATGTGGGGAGCAGCGATTTATGTTGGATTCACACTGGCAAAATAAAAACAGGAGTTTACAGTAGAGGTTTCATTACTCCAAATAGTAAACTCTTGTAAGTCTATGAAACAGGATAATAAACTAAAAGAAAAAATCCAGTTGCTGATTACTATAATAATCGGGAGACCAATAACTAGGAGAAAATTTTTTTGCGGAGTTGAAAGGAGGAGATAGGATTGAAACACTCGTATGCTCATTATCGTTCTTTATTTCCTGTTTTAGCATCGAAAATCCATCTGGCGAGCTGTTCGCAAGGAGCCATTTCAAAAAATGTTTCCGAATCGATTGAAGCGTATATGAATAGTTTGCTAACGGCGGGGGGTAATTGGAATCAAGCAATAAAAGTAGTTGAACAGGCAAAATACCGTTTTGCAAAATTAATCGGTGCTGAACCTAATGAGATTGCTGTATTATGCTCGGTCTCTGACATTTTTTCTGCTATCGCCTCTTCACTTTCTTTTGAAAAAGGGAAAAATATCATTGTGACGACAGATATGGACTTTCCAACCGCCGGTCATGTATGGCTCGCTCAGGAGAAGTTTGGAGCAAAGGTCAGATTTATTCCTTCTCAACAAGGAGTCATTCCTTTAGAATATTATGAACGTTATGTAACGTCTGACACACTTGTCACATCCATTTCCCATGTCTGTTATTACAACGGTTTTAAACAAGATCTCAAAGCGATTGCAGACATTGTTCATCGTAAAGGTTCACTTCTTTTTGTTGATGCATATCAATCTGCTGGACAGGTGCCTATTGATGTAAAGAAAATGGATATCGATATATTGGCAGCAGGAACAAGGAAATACTTGTTAGGTATTCCGGGAATATCCTTCCTATACATAAAAGCTGAATTGGCAGAGAAATGGAAGCCGCGCGTCACAGGATGGTTTGGTCAGGAGGATCATTCGAAATTCAATGTTCATCAAATTATACCAGCAGCTGGAACACGTCGTTTTGAGACTGGAACGCCTTCTTTTATAAGCGCTTATGCAGCAGCTGCCGCTATTCGTTTACTTCTTGAAATAGGAGTGGAGAATATATCTTCTTATTTAAACCTATTAGCTCAATTCGCATTAGATTATGGACAAGAAAAAGGATTACACACTGTTACTCCTTTATCGGCTCACAAAAGAGGCGGCATAACTGCTTTTTATGTAAAAAATGCTGGGCAAATAGAATCGATCTTGAAAGAGAGAAATATCATTGTTTCTGCTAGAAACGACGTCATCCGAATCGCTCCTCATTTTTACAATACGCAGGATGATATTCGGCAAGCAATTGACGAGCTAACAACTGTTTTAACAGCGAATAAATAAGCAGCACAGGTCTAGGTACTGAAAGACTCGAAACTTTTGCATGGTTCCAATAACAATATATGAGTGGTTTAAAGCGGACAAAAGATTTGTGTGAATAGTCTATTTTTAACTTTATAGTGCAAAATTCAGCTAGTTTCATAACTAATGTCTTAACAGTTTTTTTCGGCTCCATTCAACGATCTGATGGAGCTTCAGTTTATTATTAAAAAGATTATTTGCAAATTGCAAATAATATAGTATAAATAAATATAGAGGTGAAAAAATGGAAAACGTTAGAGAGCTTTTTCAAGTGATGACACGTCGTTTTGGATTGCTGAATAAAAATTGCTGTTCTATTGATCGTGTTGATATTTCTCTCGTTCAAAGTCATATTCTATATGAAATTGATAAAAGAGAATACCCTTCTATGCAACAAGTGGCCGAAGTATTGGGAATGGATATTACGACGTTCAGCAGACAGATTCAAAATTTGGTCAAAATGGGTTTAGTAAAAAAAACGCCGCTCCCTGAAGATCGAAGAGTATACACGTTATCTCTAACCAACGAGGGAAAATTTATAGCAACAACTATCGATCGAGAAATCAGACAATATTTAGAAGAGGTATTTTCACACATGACGGAATTTGAGAAAGAAACAGTAATTCGTTCGATTAAATTGTTGAATGAGTGCATGGGAAAATCGAGCGTATGTTGCAAACCATTATTTTAAGGCAAGCTATCTTGGCTTGCCAATTCGTTAAACTTATATTTGCATTTTTCAAATAAAATAAAAGAGATAAGATTATTCGAAAATTTCTTTCTGTTTCGTTGGAATGAACTCTTTTATTTTTAGTATTTTGATTGTTATTCACTTTTTAGATAGATATATTCAGGCTTGAAAAATACGGATTGAAAGTCAAGCTATGCAAAGTAATGGCGAAAGGAGAGATAAAGATTAAAAAGGAAACATGAGAGAAGATTTACAGAACACTTTTTACTATTTGCTTTTGGGTTCAGGCGTTGGAGCCGTTATTCATGGCGCTGTACCGACAGAATGAATTTCAATCTAAATGGGGGTGTATTGCTGCAATCATCGAAAATCCTTGGAATGTCCGTCTTTTCGTGATTCCTATCTCGCCAATGTTGATTACAATGAGCATGACATTGCATTGATGATTAACTGAGAAGCTGCAAGCTTACCGGGATATCAATATTGCACAGTATCTTTAAAAAAAACTAGTCTTTGCGTTTGTAGGCTCTGTCATGACGATGGCAGGGTTATTAGGATTTTTATTCTATCTTATTTAAGGAGTGATCACTTATGAATCACATGAATAACGATCAAATCCGGCAAAATGTCCGAAACCGCTATAAGAAAATTGCGATGCAGGAAGTGAATTCTGGGGGGTGTTGTTCAGTCAGTTCCGGAGGTTGTGGTACACCTAAGGAGGTATCGGCAAAACTAGGTTATTCGGATGAGGAATTATCTGCCGTACCAGAAGGAGCCAATCTTGGACTTGGCTGCGGCAACCCGCTGGCAATTACGGAATTGAAACCTGGAGAAGTAGCGTTGGATCTTGGTAGCGGTGCTGGATTTGATTGCTTTCTGGCGGCACAACAGGTTGGAGAAACCGGCCGCATCATTGGTGTAGATATGACGCCAGAAATGATCAGCAAAGCTCGGAATAATGCTGCCAAGAATGGTTATACCAACACCGAATTTCGATTAGGAGAGATTGAACATTTACCGGTTGCAGATGGTACGGTTGATGTTATTATTTCCAATTGTGTCATTAATCTTTCTCCAGATAAGCCCCAAGTGTTCAAGGAAGCCTATCGTGTGCTGAAACCAGGTGGTCGCCTCGTCATTTCCGACGTTGTAGCGACAGCAGAACTTCCATCGGAAATCAAAAACAATATGGATGTCTTGTATTCGAGCTGCGTATCAGGAGCAGCATCAATTAGAGAACTGGAATCATTGTTGCAACAGAGTGGATTCACACATATCACCATTGAACCGAAAGATGAATCGAAGGAGTTTATCAAAGACTGGGTGCCTGGAGCGAACTTCGAAGATTACATAGTTTCTGCGGTCATAAAAGCAATGAAACCTTAAAAAACGCGGTGTAACAGATCAGAAACCGTACCGTTATGGATGTTGCCCTTCTACATTTAATCGTAAGTGTTGTTTTTGTGACATAGAAAAGGCAGTAGGGCGATTCCTAGTGCCTTTTCTATATAAAAAATAAGGAGAGATTAAATATGAACATTCGCAGCTTTTACAAAGAGGATTGGCTGCAAGTGAAGGAAATTTACGAGCAAGGAATTGCGACAGGACAAGCAACGTTTGAAACGACAGTGCCATCATTCGAAAAATGGGAGTCGACAATTGCGGAAAACTTGTGTCTGGTTGCTGAAGATGAAAAAGGTATTCAAGGCTGGTGTAAGATCAGTAAAGTATCAGATCGCTGCGTATATGCAGGAGTAGGAGAGGTGAGTGTGTATGTTCGAGATGTGAGCCGAGGAAATGGTGTTGGAAAACAACTTCTACAAGCCATGATCAAAGAATCGGAAGCAAAAGGATTTTGGACATTAAATGCAGGGATTTTCCCTGAAAACATACCAAGCTTACGTTTACATCAAAGTGTTGGATTTCGTGAAGTTGGTATACGACAACGTTTAGGAAAGTTAAATGGCGTATGGCGTGATGTTGTATTCCTTGAACGCCGCAGCAAAATTGTGGGTATAGATTAATCGTTGCTTTAAAAAAATGATAAACATTTCAATTGAACAGGAAGTGATGGAATTTGTTAGGTAAAAAGGAAAACAGCAATTTATCAAAATTTTCTTTATATATTGGAATGGATAAAGAAATTAAATATAATAAAAATGATAATCATTATCATTAATGGATTGTGGAAGGGGGTATTATGTTGACTTCACATTTATTGATTAGGGATATTCACGATTATTTTGATCATTTCAGTCAACTTGTGCATGGACATGTTCAAAACAATGATTGGGAACAACAGTTTTTCCTGCCTTCACATATTGGGAACGGAACGGTTGACATCATTGCATCTAGGGGTTAAGCAAAAAATAACAGGTAATGAACGATAAGCAAAACAGGCGCGAAATGTTTATATATTTTTGGTAAAATCCTCTTGAAATATTCAGAAAATTCTTTTAAAATAAGTGTAAACTTCATCCTATCTACCTTTTACAGGTGAAGGTAATGAAGATATCTCTTCTTATCTTAATTTAACAGTTGACTGATAAGATTCCATTTCCAGCCTTAGCCGGCTGGTTCAAATGGTTCGTAAAGCCAGTCCATATCACTAAAGTGTGTTTGGGCTGGCTTTATTGTTTTTAAGAAACCTTTTTCAATAGGAGGCGGTGAACATCGGAGGCGCACTAGAGGGTGTAAAGGTATTAGATTTGACTAGGGTGCTTGCCGGCCCATATTGTACAATGATTTTGGCAGACCTCGGAGCAGATGTTATTAAGGTAGAAGCCCCGGGCGGCAGCGACGAAACGAGGTTCTGGGGACCGCCGTTTCAAAACGGTGTCAGTGCTTACTATTTATGTACAAATCGCAATAAGCGAAGCATTACCGTAAATCTGAAATCAGAAGAGGGCAGGGAAATCATTCGAATTCTGGCAAAAGAAGCGGACGTGCTCATTCATAATTTTAAAACTGGATCGATGGAAAAATGGCAGCTCGACTACGACGCCTTACAAAAAATAAATTCGCGGCTCGTCTATTGTTCCATCACGGGATTCGGGGAAACGGGCCCGTACCGGTATCTGCCGGGTTATGACTTTATTATTCAAGGGATGAGCGGCCTGATGAGTATAACCGGAAGCGAAGAGAGCGGTCCAATGAAAATCGGTGTTGCCATGGTGGATATTTTAACAGGATTATATTCGGTCATTTCCATTGAAGCGGCTTTGTTGGAAAGGGGAAGATCCGGCAAGGGGCAAAAAATTGATCTATCACTGATGGATACAGCGGTCAGCTCGCTTGCCAATGTCGCCAGCAATTATCTAATTTCCGGGAAGGTACCGCGTAGACTCGGGAATGACCATCCGAATATAGTCCCTTATTCGAAATTCAAAGCGTTAGATGGGGACATAATTATCGCAGTCGGGAATAACCGGCAGTTTGCCACACTATGTGAAGTAATGGGGCTGAGCGAAATGGCAATGGATGCTCGCTTCTGTACGAATGTGGCAAGAATGGAAAATAAGCTGGAGCTGACGAGGATTTTAGAATACCAGCTCCAGCTCAAAACGGTCAATGAGTGGATAAAACTGTTTTCAGAAAAAAATATTCCATGCGGTCCCATCCATACTATAGATCAAGTATTTGAACATCCACAAGTTTTGGCCCGTGATATGGTTGTCCAAGTCGAACACCCGGAAGCAGGAATGGTAAAACTCGTTGGTTCGCCTGTTAAACTATCAAGAACGAATACAAAGATAGAACGTCATCCGCCGATGGCCGGGGAGCATACATGGGAAATCCTGCAGGAAGCTGGATTTTCATTTGAGGAGATTACCTATTTTAAAGAGAATAACATTATTTAATCGCGGGAGGAGTTTTTAAGATGAATTTTGAATTCACAGAAGAACAACGGATGTTGAGAAAGATGGTCAGAAATTTTGTTGATAAGAAAATTATCCCGAATATGCGAGAGTGGGATGAACGGGGATATTTCGATCCGATCATTTGGAAGCGCTTAAAAGAATTAGGCTTGCTAGGTGTCTGCATCCCTGAAAAATACGGCGGCAGCGGAATGGATTATAATTCGCTGGCCATCGTTTGTGAAGAACTGGAAAGAGGTGACACAGCTTTCCGCACGGCGGTATCCGTTCATACCGGATTAAACAGTATGACGTTGTTACAGTGGGGGACCGAAGAACAAAAGCAAAAATATCTCGTTCCACAAGCAAAAGGTGAAAAAATCGGCGCCTTTGGCTTAACAGAACCGGGAGCTGGATCTGACGTGGCATCACTTGGAACAACGGCTGTTAAAGACGGTGACCACTACATTTTAAACGGCTCCAAAACATGGATATCTTTATGCGATGTCGCCGATCATTTTATCGTGTTTGCGTATACAGATAAATCGAAAAAGCATCATGGAATTTCCGCCTTTATCGTCGAACGCACTATGCCTGGATTTTCATCCAAGTCCATTAAAGGAAAGCTCGGAATCCGATCCGGAAATACAGGAGAATTGTTCTTTGATCAGGTCCGTGTACCAAAAGAAAATTTACTTGGCCAAGAAGGAGAAGGATTCAAAATTGCGATGTCTGCGCTGGATAATGGACGTTTTACCGTTGCTGCAGGGGCAGTAGGCCTGATTATGGCATGTTTGGAAGAAAGTGTTAAATATTGTCACGAGCGTATAACATTTGGCAAAGAAATTGGTAAACACCAGCTTGTCCAGCAAATGATTGCCAACATGGAAGCGGGTTTGCAAATGAGCCGTTTATTGGTGTACCGTGCTGGAGAGCTCAAAAACAAAGGATTGCGCAATACGAGAGAAACATCTCTAGCCAAATGGCAGGCCTGTAATTTTGCCAATAAGGCCGCAGATGATGCGGTTCAAATTCACGGAGCCTACGGTTATTCCAATGAATATCCTGTTGAGCGCTTCCTAAGAAACTCCAAAGCTCCTGTTATTTACGAAGGAACAAGAGAAATCCACACCATTATGCAGGCAGAATATGTGCTTGGGTATCGGGAAGATAAGCCATTAAATAACATGCTGCCAGCCTGGCCCTTTGAATGTGATAAAGAGACAGTAACGGATAGTTAGGTACCAATCGATAGCAGGATCGGATTCCATTTTGCATCCGATCCTCCTATTGCTTATTGATTGATAGCTTCATACTGTTTATACAGATCTTTTAATGCGGCAATTAGGGCATTATTGGCCTTTCCTAAATAACCATTCTTTAACTCTTCCAACGGCTTTTCAATGCCGTTGCGCAAACTATGACCTTTCAAGAGCCTGGAAATATATTCTCTGCCGTGTTCGGTAGCAAGCGTACAGGAAGCATCCACAATCACACCATATAATTTATCAACCTCTGCTGTAATCGTTAAAGTTTCATAAACACTTCTGGCCGCCATCCCTGTCGGAAGTTTGGCGTGACCGGCAATAAAATAAGTATTCATCCATAATCTCTCCTAATCGTTTTATTTTTAGAATAATATGAAAATAATCAAATGATAAGACTATTGATAGATGAAATTTCCAATACATCCCTAACGAAAAAGTTATGAAAATGAAAATATGTGAAAGGCAGAATTAATAGCAAACTTATTTTATGTGGTACGCCATACTTGATCATATACCAAGGAAGTCTAATAAGGTCATATAAGTCTGGTGCTGGATGAAACGACGAACATGTGTTTTTTATAATGTCGTTGAGCCGCACAGAATAACCATGTTGAATTAAGAAGTTTTCGAAACATCTCAAATCTAAAAATAACGATCAAAAGTGTTAAGTATTAGTTTTTTTCATTTATAAAATACAAGACGAATTCATCAATTACTTGTTGTAATACATTAAAAACGACTCAAATTGAATAAACAACTAATGATATTGGGTATAAAAATAATTATGATAATTCGTAGACACAAAAAATTATTCGGAACTTAGGCTGATTAGGCTAACAAGTTCCGAATAATTGATTTTCTGTGATTTGGCACTTGAGGGAAGAAGCCCTCAAATTTTAAGATTTTTTTGTTTACATAATATATAGTGAAGGATAAAAAAATGATAAATCAGTATGTTGACTTAATAATCGCGTATAAACTTTGATAATTCGTATAAAAAAAATGATAATTGTAGCGAAAAAATAAAATGAGTTAATTTATGCAAATATTAGCACGTGCGTTCTTATTTGTCTAGAAAAAGATAGTAAAATATGTAAGAGGGTAGTAGAATAAAATGTTCTAATTCAATCCCTCGATACTATTATTCACGATACACAAAACCAATTGCTTTTTTGTTTTGATATCTAACAAAAACTTACAACAAAGAGAGGGAATTGTGTGGATTTTATTCAATTCCTAGATACGGATATCTAATCTTATCCCGGATGTCTTTTTATTAGAAGATGGGGTTAAAGGAACAATCTGTTAGACTGCTCCTTTATTTGTTTTTTTCTTGCTCAAAATCACTTTTTACGAATATAAAATCCACATTTTCTTTCACATACCCAAGCCTCAAATACATCTAAAATAAAACCACCGTCTTTCGTGTCCTCCATAATATCCCAATAGTCATCAATTAGAGCACTTCCGCACAAAGGACAGTATTCAATGTTATAGTTGTGTTCTACACTTTCAGACTGAATAGGTTTCATTTCTGCTTTCACCTCATTTTTTATTTTAGAATAAAAACATCCATGAGTAATTTTACTCCCCACTCATGCATGAAAATCCATCATTCCTTCCCATAATGGATATGAACGCAAACAGTTTTGAAAGACGTTCTCTTTAATGGTGGTTCGACCCTGTAATAAAAACTGTTTGAGTCCATTTGGTGTTCTGATGCTAGACTAAAAAGTAGACATGGAGAACCGAGAATAGGATAAAATAAAAAT
>ERZ1673784.52-NODE-52-length-27288-cov-16.706422_pt1 | contig 27288 bp, 34 predicted proteins | sample MGYA00580132_ERZ1673784 | MGnify/ENA primary metagenome ERZ1673784 (study PRJEB41219, sample SAMN04549608) | soil metagenome | isolation source: soil | place: USA: New Mexico, Bitter Lake NWR | collected 2008-11-15 ...
TGATTGTGGGGTATACCGCTTCAGCCATGGTTAATTGATTTTCACAGAAAAAAGAGAACAGTGTATTACACTGTTAAAATTTGTTATGGTTATATTAAATAAAAAATTCCAATTTGGGTGAGCGAAATGAAGAAAGAAAAGCTAATTTGTTTAAAGCAAGGAAATGATGTTATCACTATTTACGGTTTCAAACCGTCTAACAGGTGGAATTTTACTATGATTTATAGCGGGAAGGAAATCAGACAAGCGACGGCTACTTCTTGGAATGATGTGTTATATTGGCTCAATCAATATCCTTGGCAAAATATGAACATTGAAAGCGGAGTTCCAGATTTTATAAAAAAAATCGAAAAAGCAAAACAATCGGGGCCGAAAATGTATTACCAATCACAACAACGAGTACTTGACTTGTATGTTCGGCTAAAACAAGGTGAAAAATTAAATCTCCAGAATTTATGCTACGAATATAGCAAGCACGCAGAAACGATTAAAGAAGATATCCGCTCTCTGCGTTCTGTTTTAGAACATTATGGTGAAATGATTGTGTACAATTCGAAAGACAAATTATACGAGTTAATGACAAGTGAGCATTCTTTAACGATTGGAGAAGCTTTTGTCCTATTAATCCTTCTATATCATAGCAGGAGTTTAAATAAAGAAGAATGTGAACAAATCGAGGCTAAAATCATGGAGATGTACTCATTGCAAGAACAACAAAAACTGAAACGATTTTTCTGCAGCTATAATTATCATTATCAATCGTTTCAAAAAGAAAGGTTACTTGAGAAAATTGACATGATTTTTCAAGCTATTCTTCAGAAAAAATGTTTATCATTCAATTATCAAAAAGATGGAACAAAGACAGAACGAATAGTCCAACCGCTCAGTGTCGTTTTTCATGACCATGCTTTTTATGTAGCAGCCAAACTCGTCAATAAGAATAAGCAAAATCCCATTTATTTTCGAATTGATCGTATAACAGATCTTAATGTATTAAAACAAAGTTTTCCAACAAATGAGAAACACGAGTATTTTCAAGCTGGTGCATATAAGAATCTCGCTTTTAACATGTTTACAGGAGATGAAATTATTGTCAAAATAAAAACAGTAAAATGGCTAGAAGAGTATGTATATCGGGCATTTGCGCATGCGAAAAAAGTTGCTGAAAATGAGACAAGCATCATAATGGAAATGAAAGTATTCGGAACAGAAGGGATACTCTTCTGGATTTTAGCACAACAAGAACGTGTTGAAGTTCTAGAACCTCTCTTTCTAAGAGAAAAAATAAAAGAAAAAATTATCAAGTTAGCAAAATTGTATGAAATATAGTTCTGATAACGATTTGTGAAGGGAAAATCAGTAGCATGAACATCTATTTAATGAAAACATTTGAAAATTGGGCAGATAGATTTTTAAACCATGAATGTCCTTTCATCGGCATTGATCAATGCGGTATTCACACAGACTTGTCACAATTGACAAAAATCGAGAAAGAAGAATTGTTCGATAAACTACAGGTAAAAAATCAAAATAAAAAGTGGGGCTATATCCAAAAGTGTTTTACTCGTTTTTACGATGAAATGAACATCGATGATATTATTGTTATTGGTACAGGACACGCAACGTGTTTTCACGTAAACGGCATCGTTAGAGTGGTAAGTAAACCGTATTTTACGGAGGAAATTCCGCAACACCGCAGAAGTGTAGAGATTATCTGGAAAGGAAGTCCCTTTCCGGTAGAAGAATGGAGTTATGCTAAACGGCTTTCAAAGCTAACTAAAGAAAAACATTTGCGTAAGTTTATTGAAATATATACGATTCATTTAAATATCACAGGAACGAAAAAAAGAATTATTGCTCAACAAAGTGATACATGCTTCTTAATTTATCTAGGTAATGACCAAGGACAAATCTTAGATTTACATTCTAAAATCTTATATCCTTCCATGAATATTCATTCCATTCTAAAGTTTGGATATTGGGAAGAGTACATAGGTCATCATAATTTGGACGAATTATTAAAAAATGTACGATTAATAGAAACAGAATCCCAAACTCCGAACTCAATCTAGATAACTGGAAAAATTCATTAGAAATCTAAAATAAAGAAGGTAGATTTTATGAAAAACATTGATTTTATTGAATCGTTAAACCATATTAAAAAATACTATTCTCTATTACCAGATGAGAATAGAGAAAAAAACGTGACAATTCTTGATATTTTCAATAAAACGTTCAGTGAAGATTACATAAGTGACTATTTAGCCTATATCTTAAATCCACAACTTAACGGAATTGGTTTTGAGCCGTTAAAAAAGCTAGTGGAAGCCGCTGATGGAGAATGGCAAGAAGAGTATGAAACTTCTGCAGATGAAGTATTTGTAAAGCGGGAGTTTACCTTTAATAATGGTAGAAGAATTGATTTACTCATCAACGTTTTCGATTCGTTAATTGTCGGAATTGAACATAAGGTATTTACAGAAGAGCATGGCAATCAAACGATTGTTTACGCAGAAGAGATTAAAAAGCTTTTTCCGCACCATCAACACGTACTAATTTTTTTGACTCACAACAAAAGAGAAGCTCTGGCAAATAATGAGTTTAAAGCAATAGGTTATGAAGAACTAATTTTGCTGTTGAAAAGTGTTCAATTCGATTATTTAAAAAACATTAAAAAAAGTGTATTATATCAAGATTTCATTACTCATTTGGAGGAGAATTTTATGAAAAAGAATACATTGGTGCTTTCTGAAAAGACCAAGCTATATCTTGATAATGCCAAAATGATTGAAGATTTAAGAAAAAGCTTTGAAAAAGATTATGAAATGATTCTCAACTATATTCTTAACATGATGAAAAATCATCTTGAGAAGTATGATGGAAGTGAATGGTTTCTAAACGTTAACGTGGATCGCGGCTTTCAACAAATAACAAAAAAAGATTGGAATGTTAAGGGACTTAATATTCATTTTGAATTGTCAATTTCAAAGAGAAATCTAATCTTAAAGCCTGCAGTTGAGTTCATGATTGATATTGAAGCTCCGGGGAAAACTCAAGCAAAAAGAGATTTTATGGAACAGCTAGAAAAAAATTATTCAGATGCAATTGAAAGTTTAGTTCAACGCCACCATTTAAAAAAATACCCAAGGTCAAGGACATTTGTCTCGAAGGAATACGAGTTATTAACACGCGAAAATATTGATAACCAACAGCTCCTTCAAAGTAATATTGAAGTAATTTTAAAAGAGTTTGAAGGGTTTATAGATATTTTGAACGATGCTTTAATCCGTATATGATTTGAATGTATTTTCTCCCCGTTGGAACATAGTTCTTCTATAGAAGAAACGGAAAAAATCAGAAAAGAATTACATACGTTACAGCTAGAGTATGAACAGAAGGAAAAAGAAATACAATCCTTACAGGCTGAATATGAGGCATTAATAAATGAGAAGAAAAAGTTAGAAACTGAATTGCTGAGCAAAGTATCAACAATTAACCAATTGAACACCCGTCTGCAGCAAACACAGCGGCAGTTAGATGCAATGAGTATAGAAAAGGAGAAATTCCAACAGATACTCAAAGATCAAGAGCATCAGCTAAAACAAATGAATCAAAAAATGGCACATTATCAACAGCAAATTCGTAAACACGAAGAATATATTGAGCAGTTGATTCAGCGGGAGCAAGCAGCAACTATTGACAAAAAACGTTTAGAAGAGGCTTTGCATCAACAAGAGTTACAGTTTCTAGATATCATGAAAGAATATGATCATGAAATCAAGGAGCTGCAAGAAAAGGTAACAAACGAACAAAATGAAAAAGCTATCATGGCATATGAATATGAGTTAACAAAAGAGCTGAATGAAGAAGAACGAAAAATTCTTGAACGTGAGTTTGAACCACGATTTCGCAAAATATATCCTAACATGAAATTTACCAAACAATTTTTCAACGATTTCTTTCATTTAACTGTTTCAGATCGCATTAAAGCAGAGTTATGTATTGCTCAGTTACATTATCAGTTTCATACAGCTATCTCAAAAGTCCGGCCTAATACAGTAGATACAAAAATTGGCGCAGTCATGGAATACCCTTTTTCGAAAGAAGGAAGAATTTATTTTCGGCGCCAGAACAACGTGATTTATATATACCGCTTAAATCGAAATAAAAAAGAACAACCATTTGTTATTAATTGGTTGAAATCTTTTTTATAATGGTCAGCTTCAGGAGGGATAAAAATGGCAGTATGGTTGTTCGAGCAGGAAGAAATGGAGAACAGCAAGAAGCAGCGTTAGAACATGGGGGTAGCAGTCATCGGCTGGAATGAACTACCTGTTCTTTCTTCTATACAAACAAGGAAGCAATTAAAAGAGCTTTTTAATAAAGTCTATCCAAAAGCGACAGAAAATGAAGCGGCCAATAAGGTTGGACAAATCTGGGCATTTATTCACCGCATTCAAAAAGGAGACTTAGTGGCTCTTCCGCTAAAATATCGTTCTGCAATAGCAATTGGAAAAGTAGTGGGTACATATCAATATCGAACAGATATCGCTGCTAATATCAGACATACAATCCCTGTGGAATGGATACGAACTGATTTCTAAATTAATCCAAATTATGAGTAAAAAAAGATTCCCTGTTTTGATTGTCAAATTATTGAGAGATTCTCTAATCGACAAAGAACAAGCAGGAGTATATCCCGCGCGGCCGTTTTTTGACTCCCAGCGAACCGCATATACAATCTGTTCGTCCTCGAAAAAGCCGCTTGAACAAGCGTATTTTTTCTTCAGGGGACGATTGGTTAGTAACTATCGAGCTAGTCGAAGTGACAGACTGATTATTTTCTTTCTTTTGCATCATAGCTGAGAGAACTTGTTTTAAGTATTCATAAAGCCTACAAAAAGCTATCCTAAAGAAATAGCAAAAAAGTAGCAGTTAACAATTTGATGAAGAATAATTAAAATGAGGGATGCTATAATGAGGATATAGAGTATTAAGAAAACGGTGGTGATAAATTTGTTATCACAGCAAGAAATACTTAACGAAATGTCCAGAAACTTAGATATATGGAAGGAAAAATATGGTGTAAAACGGATAGGTTTGTTTGGTTCGTATAGCCGGGGAGAACAAAAGGAGTCCAGTGACATTGATGTGTTAGTAGAATTTATGGATCATGCCATGACATTCGATAATTATATGGAGTTAAAATTCAATCTGGAAGATCATTTTCAAAAGCCGGTAGATTTAGTCATTTTAGATGATATCAAGCCATCATTAAAGTCGAGTATTTTAAGGAGTGCTAAGTATGCGGAGAGAGCCTAAAGTCTTTTTACAAGATATTCTTGCGGCTGCAGAAAAAGTTGAAAAATACACCAAGGGCTTATCTTATGATGATTTTCTAAACAATGACTTAGTGTCGGACGCGGTAATTAAAAATATATTAGTGATTGGTGAAGCAACGAAAAACATTCCAGACGAAATCCGACAAGCACACCCGCATATCGAATGGAGAAAGATGGCTGGCATGAGAGATATGATGATTCACGGCTATTTCTCCATTAATTATCGAATTGTCTGGGATGTTGTTCAGAATAAGATTCCTAAGTTAAAACAACATGTTGAACAATTACTAAGTGATTTTTAATAAAGACCAAATTTTTTCAAGTTAACATAGAACGTAGAGGATGATAATCGATAATAATTTACTCTCGTCAAAATCGCCCTTGCTACATTCGTATTTTCAACCGGCGTTGTCGTAAAATCTCTAGTTATTCATCGAATGTAGTAGGGGCTTTAACATTTGGAGTTTCTTCTAATCCCATAAAAAATCCCCATATAGACAAAATATCCCCGCCTTGGTACGAGTTATTAAGAGGCGGGGTTTGTTACTCATGGTATTAATTTTGTCAAACAGTCGATATGTAAACAAAAACAAAGTGAAACATTATGCCCACTCTCTATATTTGTCCTTGATAATGAATTAAAACAACTTCATCTGTTCCTCATACAAACTGTTTTTTTCATCTAACACATAGCCCATGGCGCGGTATCCCGCCAATCTTTTTTCAAACATCTTTTGCATCATCGGGATGTTTTTATCCACGTAGTCATATACACGTACTTCTTGTTTATTCGCATGAATTCGATGCAAGCGTCCAACATATTGTTGCAGGGTGCCTTTCCATGAAATCGGCATGGCTAAAAATAGAGTATCTAACCTCGCATCGTCAAATCCTTCACCGATATATTTTCCTGTTGCAATCACTAATCTTTCCATGTCATCAGGAATGGAAGAAAGTCGATGCAATTGTTCCATCCGTTCTTTTTTCGTCATATTCCCGGAGAGTACAATAATATTTTTAGCAAATCCTTTAAATAATTGCTTTAAAATTTCAACATGTTCAATTCGTTCTGTTAAGATTAGCGGACAACGGCCTTCTTCAAGCGCAGACAACACATCATCAAATAATTGCTGATTTCGCTGTTCATTGAGTGCTGTTTCTTTATAAAGTTGCTGAATATCGTTGTGTGAGGACGTAAAGTTCGTGTACCTTGGAATTAAACGATGAACAAATGGCCTTACTTTTGCTTGGGTTTTCCCGTCAATTTTATAACGAATAGGACCACATTGCATGTGAATAACAGGGTGTAAACCATCTTTACGAATCGGTGTAGCCGTTAGACCATACACATACTTGGAGCGAACTTGTTTTAACACTTGTTCAAAGCTAAAGGCAGAAATATGATGGCATTCATCGACAATGATTTGGCCATATTGAGTAATAAATGACTTCAACTGACCCTTGTAATTTAAGCTTTGAATGGTTGCTATATCAATTTTTCCTGTTATTTTGTTTTTTCCGCCGACAATTTGTCCGATTTCTTTTGATGAAATATTAAGAAACGTTGATAATTGCTCCAACCACTGTTGCATCAACTGTGTCCGATGAACAATGACTAGCGTATTAACTTTTCGTTCCGCAATAAGAGCGGCCGCTATAACTGTTTTACCAAAACCAGTGGTTGCTGAAAGAACACCTGTATTGTGTTTCAATAATTGCAATATGGCATCGTGTTGCTGAGAAGTTAACTCACCTTGAAATTCCACCTCAATCGTCTGTCCATCGAATTGATCATCAATGATTTCAGTTTGAATGGATAATGACGATAAAAGGTTAATAACCTCCTCCAAACAGCCGCGCGGTAAGACTAAATATCCTTCCTCATCCCAAGAGCAATTAATCACTCGTGGTATTCCGTATGTAGACATGCGATTTTTCTGAGCTTTATAAAATTCAGGATTCGCTAATGTTGCTAGTTTCGTCAACTTAGTTAAAAGAGAAGAGGGGACTCTATCATTTGGAATGTATAGACCATTCTTTAATTCAATAGTAATTTTCTCTGGATAAACTTCGTTTACAGTAATAGATTTATTTTCGTAAAGCTGTACCACATCTTGTACTTCTTTTTTTGTCATCGTTTGAACAGAAGATAGATACAGCCATTGGTCTGGATAAGGAGTAAAGGATTCATCGACAAATACACTATTGCCGTTTATCCTTGGCTTTCGCTGAAGCGGCAATGCGATTAAATTTCCGAATCCGCCTTTTGGAAGCGTATCTTGATTCGGGAATAATCGATCATAGGAGTCTAAACCTATTTCATATCGTTTTTCCATTGTTTTAGTGAGCAATGTCATTCCCATTTTGCGAGCTAATGAAGCAGGAATCGCTTCGGAGAAGAAAATCCATACGTGTGCACCATTCCCAGATCTTGAGCGTTCAATACTATACGGTACGGAAAACTCTTTACATACACGAACAAACGCCAACACATCCTCTTGCCAATTCTTTTTGTCAAAATCAATCGCCAAAAAGAAACACGTTTCATCTTTTTGCATCGGATAAATTCCAACAGTATGCTTCCCACTTAAATGATCGTAAAGTACTTGATCATTTAGCGGTAGCAATGTTCGATGCGGACACTCACTGCATTTGATCTCCGGTTTTCGACAAAGAGGTGGTTGCCACTCATAGGAACAAGCAGGTGTATATCCCGCACGGCCGTTTTTTGACTCCCAGCGAACCGCATATACATCTGTTCGTCCTCGAAAAAGCCGCTTGAATAATCGTATTTTTTCTTCAGGGGACGATTGGTTGTTGACTATAGAACTAGCCGTAGTTACAGAATTACTTTTTTCTTTCTTTTGCATCATCGTTGAAAGGATGTGTTTTAAATATTCGTTTTCTTTTCTTAAACGTTTGCATTCTGCAAGTGCTTGTTGCAACTGAATCCGGATATCCATGACTTTACCTCTAAAACATTTATTTAACTGTAATGATATTGTAAAGTATTGAGTTAGATGTGTAAATTAAGCAACTCTTCATGCTAGTATTTAATTAAACTACTTAATTCATTTAAACCACTGTAAGGAAGAAAGACTTATCATTGGAAGCGAAGGAATTTAGCAGTTTTTGTCGAATTTAATCTCTAATGAACGTTTTTAAATTAAATTTAAGCTAAATGCAGAAAGGAATCTTTGTTAAGAACATCAACCATCCTGCGAATAAAAGAAAAAAGGTTAAGACAACAATGTTCTATTAATCAAATAGATTCACGGGAGGTTGTTTAAAAAGTAAGGTGGTTTTGTAATATGGATAGAACTACTATTTTTATAAGTTCTGTTGCACAAGATGCTCTTTCCTCTATACGAAACGCTGTATTTGAGGAATTAAAAAATATGGGGCATGAACCTATTCGTTTTGAAGATAGTATGCGATATATTCACCAAGATGCCATCCGAACTTGTTTGGAATACGTATCAAGAAGTGATATCTTTCTGCTATTTATCGCGGATAAAGCAGGAACATTCTTAGAGGATGAAGGGAAAACTGTTACTCACCTTGAATTTTTACGTGCATATCACGAAAATAAACGTCTTATCGTGTATGTTCACGATATAGTTCTTGATACCTATTTTCAGACGATCAGACCTCAAATAAAACAATCATTAGTACAGTATTTAAGCGAATACGGTAAAGAACCGGATTCAATGTTGAAATTTATAAGCGAAAACATTAAAGAGCAGCCTCATGTTGCCGAAAATTATGTATGGTACTTTCTTTATGATGCAGAACAAAAAGGCATATATTTCGAAAAATGTTCATTAGGTGTTGAAATTCTTTCAAACATAAAAAGCTATCTTTCAGCTCTTTTCAAAGAAAGCCTTCAATACTTAAATATTCGTTCAGAAATCGAGAAGAGCTTAGAACATGTAGAATTATACGGGGATTTTTATGAACTATCACTTGAATTCATAAGTTTATTGCAGAATGGACAAATTACAAATTGGAGAAGGCTATTGGCACTTTTACGATCTAAGATGGTCGGCTGCAATATTTACTCTACAAATACAAAGTACCAACAAGAAGCTATAGGAGCATTAATGGACTGTAAAGCCGTAACTCTTTACGAAAAAAGAGATAACCAGATGATTTGCAAAGAATTTGATGGATTAACAACTCCTGAGAACTTTTCATTAGATGATACCTCTTCTTATGTTGTGCAAACATATAATGATCATAATCATAATGAAAAGCTATACTATTCACTGGAAAAAAGAATATGTTATTTCTTGTTTAAGGTAAAGACTTACGTATTTTGCTTTCATCTGCCGCTGCTAGGAGAGTGGGATTATTATAAACTGAAGGCTTACCAAGAGAATATATTTAATGCTATACTTGAATCAAAAGGATATTCTTATTGTTACTTTATCAAAATGCTGTTAGGAGGTCTCTCAAATGAACAATTATAAAGAAAATGTAATATTAATCGCCTCCGCACCACATGGATATGGAAAAAAAGTTGTAACGAATCGTCTTAGTCAAATGAAACGTGATCACGCAAACTTACAAAATAAACTTTCCCAAATAAAAAGTTCATTTCGTCATTCAAAATAAACGCTCATGATGTAAAAAATGCTCTACTGATAGAAGGAGTAAAATCCATTTCTTCGAATGTTTCAAATTTGCACGTTCTAAAATTTCAGTATTATGAAGATAGCAGTAGAGGCCCATCTATCACCAAAGTATTCAAGAAGATCATTTGATCTTTTTCTTTTTTAGTTTAACTAGGGAGGGTGTTTAATTGAACATAAGCTTAAGACAGTTTTAGTTTAAGAAGGAATTAAAGCTAATCGAGAAGAAAAATTACAAGGGAGTAAGGGGTACATGGCATTTACCAATAAATTAAAATTAAAAATGGATGATAAGATCAATGATGAAATTTGGATAAACCTAAATACAAATGACAGAGCCGGACTAAATTTACTAGACGCAAAATATTTTTCTATTGATAACATAATAAGAGAAATTAATACAGGCTGTTCTCCATGCCCAGATATCTTAACCGAGAATTTCGGAAGTAAACCTTCTGTCATGTTTGTATCCACAGTATACGGATTAGTTAATAAGTATTTAAAGCAGGAATACAATAGATCGAAGCAAGATTGTAATACCTTTTGCAATGATTTCTATAAAAAAATTATTCAATCCGGTACGGGTATATATAAGAGATTAGATAAGATTTATATGCTGTTAGCGGAGATTAAAGGACAAGAACTAGATTTTTGTTTTACAGAACTAGTCAAAACTGTATTAGTTGATCATGATAATAAGGTTAGTGGTTTAGGAAGTAAGGGTTCTTTCATAAAATATTTTGAAGAAGTTGAATTCAGATTCCTTGAAGAAAGAATAAATCAAATAAAAAATGAATGTTTTATATTCTCTTTTTCTGAGGAAGTAACCTATTTTTTAATAAAAATCTTTAACAAAGGAACAACCTTAGAGGACGATTTTAATATACTACATACTGAAAACAAGAAGGTTAACATAGATATTAGAATAAAAAGGAATGGAGATTATAAGTTTAATATAGAAGCAGGGGGAACTTATTCAAACTCTGTTGCTTTTAAAACGGTATTAAAGGTAAAAGATAAAAAAGTATATATCATTCCTCTGCCGCATCCATCGACAGCGAATAATAAATATTGGCAAGAAAATCAATGTTGGGAACAATTAAAAGAACTTTTAAAAATGTGTGTATAGTCAATATTCAAAGAGTGATATGCTATGTAAAAGTTGTATAGAATAACCGTGTTGAATTAAGAAGTTCTCAAAACTGAACAAGTTTGGCAACTTATTGAAAGAGCGGAGCAATGGCTAAAAAATAACAATTACAATAATCCAATTCTCAAATGGGAAACAGATCTATAGGGTGAGATTAAAGCTGATTTCGGGCGTAAATAGTCCTCTGTTTACATTGTCACGCCGTTTCAAATCCTTCAACGCTGTTTGCACCCATCGAAGTGAGATAAAACTGATCGATCGACTAGTACTGAAAAAACACGTTGATTCCTGCGAAACGGAGTTCAAAAGGCAATGCCATATTCACTCTCATCAGTTTCTCTTGCAATAGCTTACTGGCGTATCCTTTGTCTCCGAATTCATACGGATGTGGAAGTTGAGACATGGCTTTTTCTGCGGTGATTCGATCATGACAAGAAGCAGCAGTGACCAGATATCCCATCGTAAGTTTTTGGTTATTATTCTCTGAGATTGGGGGAAAGAGTAGCAAATCATCCTGGAGCACAAGGAATAGAGCAGCGTAATGAGACAGTACTCACACTTTACTGTCTCTTTTTCTGTGAAAATAATGAATCCATGAGCGGTTATTTTCATGCTTGGGTGGCGAGTAAAAGCTTACTCATGGATGTTTTTTGTGATTTATTTTCATTCATTAATTAGAGCGGGAGGTTGTGAATATTTTTAATTTTATATGGACAATAAGAACGTTTGTTCCTATAATATATTTTAAATAAAAATAAATATGAAAGGGGTTTTAAAGATGACAAGAAAAAATATAAAACGAACGTTGGAGATAGACGAAATTATAAAACTTTATCTTGAAGGTGCTAGTACCACCGAAATTGCAAAGCTTTCCAATGTGTCCCCAAGATATATAAGAATGATTTTATCTGATTACAATGTTGAAAAAAGACCGTTTGGGAGTTGGAAGCGCCAGTATAAGTTAAATGAAGATTACTTCAAGACTTGGTCTAAAAATATGGCTTATATCCTAGGTTTTTTTATAGCGGACGGTTTTATCTCCAATGATTTTCAGACGATCGGATTCGCGCAAAAAGAAAAATATATTTTAGAACAAATCAGAGACGAATTAGGGTCTAATCAACCACTTTATCAAAATAAGCAAACCGGTGTTTATATGTTATATCTCAATAGCAAAGTTATGAAAAACGATTTAATGGAGATACATGGTATCACACCAAATAAATCATTGGATATAAAATTTCCGTATGTTCCAGAAGTGTATTTAAATCATTTTATAAGAGGCTATTTTGACGGTGATGGAAATATTTATTCTCGTGGCTATTTAGTCAGTTTTGTTGGCGGTTCTCTCGATTTCATGACGGTATTAGAACATCATCTAAAAGCGCGAGGATTTGACGTGTACTTAACCAAAAAAGAAAAACATATTCGTTTATATATGAGCGGCAGAAAAAACATTAAGGAATTTTACGACTGGATTTATCACGATAAAGGATTATACTTAAAACGCAAATTTGAAGCGTTCCCAGATAAAAATATGGATGCAGAAACATTGCAAAATGCGAAATTAAAAAGAACAAAACAAGCTGTTGCAGCAAGAAAAAAAGCTTTTATCGATGAATATCGAAAAAAATTTATTGCATTCATCGAGCATGTGGAACTGCTTGAATTACATTAGGAACGTATTATACATGGTTGTTAAAACATGACAAATCATTTAGCGAAGAATTTTATAAAATTAACGAAAGGGCAGTTAAGTAGTCAATAGCTGCTTTATATTTTTCAAATTTTAGTTTACATAATATATATTATAGGAAGTTATAAATGGATCTTGTTTCACTAAAGAGATTACTTGTTGTGATGAGACGAAATAAAAAAATGAAACAAATTGTATTTTAATTGCATTTAATGAATTTCTTTTTAAATTGTAAATTTACATTGCAATTTAATTAATTGATCTTAAAAATTCGTTATGATTTGCTGCGTGTTTAAATTCATTCCATGATTAATTTTGGATTATGATTTATTTATTTTTATTAACGCTTCATTTTTGTTTGTTCTATATCCCGAAGTCCGTTCATTCATCTTCTTCTAAGTTTACATAATATATTTATGTTTTTAAAAAACTCCACTCATACCCTCATCCTCATGATTTGAGCGGCAAAATCAATGAATTATTGCCGCTCTTTGCCGTTCTTTTACTTCTCTTTTCCATTTTGTGGTATAAATTGGAAGCGATCATTAAAAAATGTTTTGTAGCCGAATTGCAGTGATAAAAAAGATGAAATCCCTACACTTCCGGCAATACCGATCAAAATCACAATTTGATATTCGATTGCAACTAAAGGGCTTGTACCTGCAAGGATTTGACCTGTCATCATTCCCGGCAAAAACACTATCCCCATACCGACCATGTTATTGATAGTCGGCAAAATAGCTGAATCAAATGCAGAGTTTACGATTGGTTTTGTTGCTGCATCGGGTTTAGCACCTAACATGAGCGCCCCTTCAATCAGATTCTTTTGGGTAGCAAAATTTTCGATCATTTCTTTCATGCCTAGCGTTATACCGATCATTGAATTTCCAATAAACATTCCGGCAATCGGGATAAAGTATTGAGGTTCATACCAAGGCTTAAAATGAATGACGATTAGATTAAAATACAACAGGCTGACGAGAGAGCCGATAACCATTGACAGCACAATGACCAGCTTCAATTTTTTCGATAAAGGCTTATGAAGCTGTTTAAATATATTATAAACGGCAAACGATTCCATGAAACAAAGCACCAATAAAACAATCCAAGGTGAAGGATTTTTAAAAATATACATCAATATGTATCCGACTAGCACAAGTTGAATCGTCATCCTGGCAGTTGAAAGGACAATTAATTTTTCACGTTTAATTTCTCGTTTTTTTACAAGCAATATTAAAATAAGAACAAATAAATATGCTGCCGAGAGCCTCCAAAATTCGATGTTGATAACTTCTTGCTTCATTGATTATCACCTGTTGGTTTATTTATCGTAATAACTTTATCTGCATATGTTTTTGGTATTGTATCTGAATGTGTTACCATAATAACCGTTTTTTCTTTTTTCCTAGCATCACGAATGAATGCAGCCATGATTTTCTCTTCAGTTCCTTTATCTAGCGCAGAGGTTGGCTCGTCTAATAAAAAAACTTCTGGATCCATTAGAAAAATTCTGGCTAGTGCAAGTCTTTGTTTTTCTCCGCCGGACAATTGTTCCACGTCATCCTCTAATTTTTTTTGCAAGCACACAAATTTTAGTGCTTCTTTCAACTTTTCATCGTCAAGAGGCTCTTTTTCAGATAAAATTCTGCCGAAATTCAAATTCTCTCGAATATTTCCTTCAAACATTACTGGCTGCTGTGAAAGCATCACAACTTCCCGTCTTAAAGCGATTGGATTCCATTCAAACAATGACCGGCCTTTATAAACAATTTCTCCTTGATCTGGCGACAGCATGTGATTGAGCATTTTTAAAAGTGTTGTCTTTCCTCCCCCGCTTTGGCCAATGATGCACGTTACTTGTTTTTCTTCAATTTTCAACTCGTCAATGTATAGAATATCTTTGTATCGTAAATTTTTGATGTGAAACATGTAAAAACAGCCCTTTCTTCATAAAAAGTGAAATCCCCTGTTTTGATTATGAATAAAGTTGCAAATGATTCAAACCATTATACTTATTAAACACTTCCCTCTTTATAAAAAGTTTGGCACTCTTATTTATTTTATTTCGTGCAGCAAACCACTGAAAATTTTTTATATCATTTAATGTCGGAACAAAAGAAATGGAAGCTTACAGTTACTCAAAGGAATGGAAAAAAGATAAAAAATTTGAATTTTATACCTCTTGTTTTAAATAAAAAAAGCTTTTTGAATGAAATTTTAACGTATTTGGAGCATTTTGTAAAATTTTTTACGAAGTGGAAAATCAATGTTATTGAAAGGAAAACGCCTTTTGATCATGAGGGCTTAATGAAGATCGACATTTTGCGTCTTGAAGCAGTTTTCTTCCCTGCTTTGGAGAAATGATCAGAAGAGCTTAAAAAATATTTGTCCTTAACCTTCCGTTTTATCCATGCTGCCTCAGCAATCCAACAATTTTGGGGCTCTAGACACTTCATAAGCCCCTGGCTTTTTAGCAAAACGGGATGCAAAAGCATTCAACGCGATATGATAAAATTTTTTCTTTAAAACAATAGAATAACTTGTGAAAAAGAAAGATATAGCGAAAGCTGCGAAAAAAGCTGATTGAATCGTTCAGAAAGAATGACATAAATCAAAACAGACGGCAATGAAGCGGTTATAGGATGGTATGAGAATACCCCGACAAGCTCGTTGCCCACAACGCTTATGCAGCCCTTCATCGATAATGAAGCAGCTCTTATAAGCCGAATGAAAAATATGTACAGGGCTCCTTAGGAATTTTTCCAGTTCCAAGAGCCCGGATTGCGAAACATTTGATATGATCATGCTTTTTTCAAAAGTGTCTCTTTCCTTGTAGTTTTCAGCTTGGCGTCCTTTTATTTAAAGACAGAGTAAGTTGATTGGTTTCATGGTAACTAGTTTCTTTCTGCAGCTAAAAATTCTTTTCTATAATGATCAATTACCTATAAAAGTTATAGTTCACGGCGGAAGTCACCGTTTTTGCCGCCTGTTTTCTCCATTAAATATGTTTGGCCAATGACCATTCCTTTATCGATTGCTTTGCACATATCATAAACGGTTAAGGCGCAGACACTCGCAGCAGTTAATGCTTCCATTTCAACCCCTGTGCTTCCTTTTGTTTTCACAAATGAATGGATCATTAATTCATATTTGTTTTCGTCGCATTTCCATTCAAATTGAATATCCACCGCTTTTAAAGCAATCGGATGGCACATTGGAATGATGTCAGCCGTGCGTTTGGCGGCCATAATTCCAGCTACTTGCGCTACTGACAGAACATCTCCTTTTTTGACCTGTGAGCTTGTGATTTTTTCATACACTTCTTTTGAAACAAGAATACTTGAGATGGCATGTGCAGTACGGACTGTTTCCTGTTTCTCTGAAATATCTACCATTTTTGCCCTTCCTTGCTCATTTAAGTGAGTCAGCTTCTTCATGTTTTTAACCTCCACTCATCGGCGGAATAAGGGCGACAACATCCCCATCCCGAATGATGTCATCTTCTGCAGCAAATTCTTCATTGATGGCAAAAAGGACGGAGGATAGGGCGGGCAGTGAATATTCTTTTTCCAACCGTTCACGGAGTTGTTTAACAGTTATTTCTTGATATGGCAATGTCATCTCCTTTTTATTCAGCTGCTCTTTTAGTTGGGCGAAAAATAAAATTCGGATCATGACTTCATCTCCTTTGGAATGCCTTTTTCATAAGAAATCGTTTCTTGCTGATTGCCGATCCACAATGAGCCATCCTCCCAATGCTCTTTCTTCCATATCGGTACCATTTCTTTAATCCGCTCGATTGCATAACGGTTTGCTTCATAAGCATCAGCGCGGTGAGGAGTAGATACGGCGATGACGACCGCGGCATCCGTAATTTCTAATCGTCCGATACGATGGACAATGGCAACCTTAGCATTCGGAAACTGCTGTTTAATTTCAGCTCCGATTTGTTCCAGTTTTTTTTGAGCCATCGATTCATATGCTTCATATTCTAAATACAATGTTTTTTTTCCTTTTGTCAATTCCCTTACAGTTCCGATAAATGTAACGATAGCTCCGGCATTTCGATCCACAACAGCTTCGATGACACGTGAAACATCTATCGGTTCTTTCACAATTTGAAACATAATTATCCCTCCAAATATAATATAAAATGGCATTATTGTCTCATTTCCAACAGCTTCTCCTTTACATAGTTCACGATCCAGCTGATATACAAATCTTCATCTTTAATAAAAAATGAATGTTTTTCTTTCAAAGGGATCGAGCTAATCGATGCGATCACATTTGATAAATCAAGCAGATGAAGATCTTTCTCATCACGGATACAGACAATTTTCGGGTATGGAGCTTTTTTGAATCCTTCGATAATCAATACATCAATTGAAAAATGCCGGTAAAGTTCCATAATGTTCGAAAAATGTTCATTCGCTTTTATTTCAGCTTGCAACAGCAAAGTTTCTTCCCCTAGAACCGCTGAAACAACAGCACCAGCTTCCCAATGCCGATACGTATCTTTTTTTGGAATATCCGGTTTTCCACCATGACCGTGATGTTTAAAAGTACCGACTTTTATCCCATGATTGGTCAGCTCTTTGATGCATTTTTCAATTAGCGTAGTTTTTCCGCTGTTTTGATGCCCTACCACTTGTAAAATCATCATAGCCAACTGGAGGCTCCTTCTTCATCTTCGATTAACAGCACGTTAACTTCACTGCCTGCTTGAAATCCTCTGCTTCCGCCAGGCAAAACAATTAAACTATTAGTATGAATTAAGGATGAAACAATATTTGATTTGTCCCTTCCAATCGGATCAGCTACTAGCTTTCCATCATGATAGGACAGTTTTGCTCTCACAAAGCGCGTGAACGGATTCGGCTTTAAAAAATCTTTCGTTAAAATCGCCCGGGCTCGTTTTAAATAACAATTTTTTTGTCCGAGCATCGCCCTTATATACGGACGGACAAACAGCTCAAAACCGACATAACAAGCGGAAGGGTTGCCTGAGAGGCCGAACAAAATTTTGTTGCCGACAACAGCTGCAGAGGTAACACTCCCTGGACGCATGCCGATTTTATTGAATAAAACTTGGGCTTGAAGATGCTCGTACACCTTTGGGATATAATCAAAATCGCCCACTGACACTCCGCCTGTTGTGATGATAATGTCGGCCATTTGCATTGCTTTTGTAACAGCTTGAAATACATTTTGAAATGTGTCTTTCACAATTCCGTATAAAATCGGTTCACCGTGAGCTCTGAAAATTTGTGCCTGCAGCATATAAGTATTGCTATTGTGAATTTTTCCTTTTTCCAGCGGTTTATACACTTCAAGCAATTCGCTCCCGGTTGCTATGACGACAACCTTTGGGCTCTTCATAACCGGAACGTAATGATACCCGAACGTTGCCAGAACAGCGGATATTCCCGGAGTGATCACGGTTCCTTTTTCGATAAGCAAACTGCCCTTTTTCATATCTTCTCCGATGCGGGAGATGTTTTCTCCTGCCTCAACTTTTCTTTTTATTTGCACATATGTTTTTCCGTCTTTTCTGAATTCCTGTGTTAATTCCTTCATGATGACGGCATTTGCACCTTCTGGAATGGCAGCGCCAGTCATAATTTTAACGGCTTGAAAAGGTTTTAAAGATTCTTTCCAAACAGAATCTGCTCCTTGAGTCCCGACGACTTCCAAAACTGCTGGATTGGAAGCTGAAGCGGCCTCGGTCGATGCTGCCCAAACAGCATAGCCGTCATAAGGGGATCGATCAAATCCAGGTACATCCGTTGTAGCAGTTATATCTTGACCAAGCACACGATGAAAGCTGTTTTCGATTGATACATACTCTATTTCACCTTCATAGCTTTTTTCCAACACCCGGTCGATTGCTTCCTCTACTTGAATTGGCTTTCGCAACGATCCCATTCCTTTCCACCCTTCTTGCCCCCACCCGATACTACCAAGGAACATTTATTTTGTTTTGGAAAAGGAGGCTTGAGGAAAAAGGTTATTATGAACAATATACTGGTCATATTCATCCTTTGTATTAATATTGATGAAAGCATCATCATCATTGATCTCAACATATCTAGTATGAATACTTGGAAGAAAATGCTTCATGCTTAACTTATTTTGTTCAAGGTGCCATCGTATTTTTTCCTTCACTCGATGATGGTACATGGCGATCAATGGCTGAATATTTCCGTGAACACTAGGAACAATCGCTTCACAACCGTCATTTCTGTATAATTGCAATTTTTTCAACAAATGCGCATTGATAAAAGGAGTATCACAAGGTAAAACGATATACCATTCGGATTTGAATTGGGACATAACGGAATAAATGCCGGCAAGAGGTCCTTTTCCTTGATACAATTCGAGATCTTGAATATATGTCAGCTGGTTCCTTTGCAGCCATTTCGTATCTATTTCAGGATGTATGACAACAACCACGTCTTTTGTGATACATTGCAGCGCTTCGATACTATATAAAATAAATTCCTTTCCATTTCTTTTCGCAAATGCTTTCGGTTGCCCAAACCGTTTCGACTGTCCTCCTGCCAGCACAATCCCGATCATCTTGTTCACTGACGATTCATCTCCCAAACAAGATGGCGAAGTTCCGGCAAAATCAGCTTTTCCATGGCAAGACGAACCGCATTTGTAGATCCCGGCATGCAAAAAATGACTTTTTGTCCAATTGAACCGGCAAGTGCTCGACTAAGCATGGATGCGCTTCCAATTTCTTTATAGCTTAAATAACGAAACAATTCCCCAAAACCAACCATTTCTTTGTCAAGCAATTCTTTTACCGCTTCTACCGTCACATCCCGTTTTGTAAAACCAGTCCCGCCGTTCAATAAAAAAACATCAATTTCGTCAGAAGCCTCTTTCACAGCAGATTGAATGGCTTCCCGTTCATCTTTCACAATCTCGTAATCTATTATTTCCATTTGTTCTCTCGTTAATAATTCGATGATTAATGCACCGCTTTTATCCGTATCCTTCGTTCTCGTATCAGAAACGGTGATCACTTTGCAGCGAACAGGGTCATTTGCCTTGCTGCGATGTTCAGATACACTCATCAATCACACCTCACCCGCCAATATAAGACATTTCCACACGTCTGTTTGCAGAAAGAGCATTGATCCTTCCTCTTTCTTCGGAATAACGATCGTCCCGAGCCTGCCAAACACGGGTGATCTCATCCAATATTTCTTCACCGCTTGCTCCCTTTCGCATTTTAACTAATAAATCAACGCCGTTTGAGGCAAATAGCATATATACTTTTTAGGGCATTCGCGTGCAATCAGAACAAAAAGCTCCTGATAAGGAAGAAATAAAACCGCCTTCCACATCCGTACCTCGGTATCGATACCTTTTAGGAACCTCACCAAAAACGTTGACTGAACTGGTTTAAGAGGTATTTCTTGGTGAATCATATCATGAACTTCTTTGCTCGTCAAAACTTCGTCCATTTTCCAACCGTTTAAGGTTTCGACATCCATATATTCGATGAAGCGGATCGTCATTCCTTTTTCTTCAAAAAAACGAGCCATCGGTAAAATTTCGCTCTCATTTATTCCTTTTACAACCATGTTCACCTTTACGGCCAGACCTTGTGCAACCGCTTCTTCAATTCCTCTAACAATTTCCTCAGACTTTGCTTTACCTCCGTTCATTTTAGAAAAAATTTCGTTATTTAAAGCATCTAAACTGACATTGATCCGGTTCATGCCCGCTTTTTTTAAACGCTTGGCATATGATATTAAAAATATCCGTTAATGGTCAATGAAACGTCTTGAAGATCTTGAATATTTTTTAACATCGATATTAGTACATCAATGTCCTTTCGAAGGAGCGGTTTCCCTCCGGTTAGACGAATTTTTCGTATGCCTAAACGGCTGGCCAAACGATATATTTCTTCAAACGTCATTAGTTATTCCCGTTTCATAAAAGAATACTACCTTCCTTCCATTTCAGCATACAGTATACACAACGAAAATTACATCGGTCTGTCACCGAAATGCGCAAATCCATAAAGGGCGGTTAATTGATCTCGCAACATCTTCCTCTCCTTATACATGCTTTCTTCATATGTTACAGACAAGATAAACAATAGAATGAGATCTCTGTCACATAAATTCGAATGATCATAAAAGGTTAAATTAATTGTAAAAAAAATTTTCTGAAAAAGAAACCTATTTGGAATACATTTTGCCAATTTATCATTTTTTTTTGCTAACATGATGGGGCTCTATACAATGAATTGAGAAAGCAAAATAGATACACAAAAAATATTTTACGATTTCGGCAAACGGAGGCTTTCATAATAGAATCAGCAGTTTTCATTATGGACAATGTACCATGCTTGGCGAACTGTAAAACTTGATGGAAAGAATGGTTATTATATTAGAAAACCGTTCATCCATCAACAGGATCTTCTTAGCTTTTTCCATTTCGGGTCACTTGTCGAGAAGCCGTCCAGACTCGAAAAAACTCAAAGTTGATTGAAAAAAAGATACTATCGAGAAACAACTGATAGAAAAAACATTAAAGAAAACCGCCGGCAACAAATCCGAAGCTTCCTGAGAATTAGGGATTTCACGAGTTACACTTTACAATAAGATGAAAAAATACCAGCTACCTAAATAGATGAACAACTTCTCAATCGTTTTCAAAAATGGCATTAACTTGTTTTACGCCCCGCTTTTTTCTTGCAGCACACTTTTCAGGCAACCATCTTTTTTGATGTCAATGACATACTTTCAATGTTAGAATGATCTTTTTGCAATAGCGCTTTGTCCGGGTTAGACGCATTTTTCGCACAATGGCCGCTGACCATATTAGCAAAGAAATAAATTTCCCTAAATGCCATCCGCTGTTTCCGCTTTAAAAACTCTCTCCTTTCTATTTCAAGCAAAACAATATCCTCAGCGAAATGGTACCGATCTTTCATTGAAAACTGAAACATTTTCTAACAAGCAGTTCAATTGATGTTGCAACATCTTCCCTTCCCTCAATTGGAAGAATATATGCAAATCCGGCATCACGAATCAATTATTCATAAACTTTTCAAAAGTGATGCCGATGAAGTGAAGCAAATCACAAATTGCGGGAATTGTTTTTACTATGATGAACATTGATAAAAAAGATGGAAAGGAGAATATGGATGGGAAAAACTGTTGAATTAGATGTTCGCGAAGATTTAAAGAAGAAATTAGAGCCGTTTCAAAAAATAATGGCGGCCATTCAGCCTCTTGCACAAGGAGATGTATTTATTTTACACGCTCCGTTTAAACCTGTTCCGCTTTTTCCTATCATGAAGAAAAAAGGGTTTTCTTATCAAGCGGAAAAAATAGAGGATAAACATTGGAAAATTACCTTTGTTAAAACGGAGGAATGAAAAAATGATACTGGATAATCGCGGCTTAGAGCCCCCACAACCGATGATGCGGACTTTAACGGCATTAGCAAAATTAAAAAAAGGAGAAACGTTGAAAATTATTAATGACCGCCGCCCGATGTTTTTATTTGAACAGCTTGACGATCTCGGTTATACCTATCAAACGCAAAAGCGCAGTGATGGAAGCTATGAAATAACGATTGAAAAGAAGGATGACGATGATGACGGCTAATCATACTTATGAAACGAATATTCGAATCCCTTTTTCGTTTATTATTTTTGGCTTGCTGGCGTTTTTCCTTTCTCAAATTCTTTTATTTCTGTCAACTCATCAGCTTTTAACCGGGGAAATGCGCCTTCCTGTCGTATTGTCAGCTGTCCATTTATTAGTGATTGGCTTTGCTTTAATGACAGCCATGGGGGCCATGTATCAGCTTGTTCCAGTCGTGTTTTTAACCCCGATATGGAATGAAGCATTCGCTTTTATCCAAATGGTCGTCACGTCATTAGGAATACTATCTTTTAGCATCAGTCTGGCCTTTAATATTCAAATGGCTATATTTTCAGGCTTGCTTCTTACTTGCGGGATTGTAATGTTTTTATGGCAGATGTTCATGACATTAAAACAACAGAAGAAAAGAACGGTCATCACTTTATTTGTTGGTACCGCCCTCATTTGTTTGCTCCTAACGATCGGGCTCGGATTGACGCTTGCCTATCATTTTTGGAGCGGCAGACAATTAATCGATCATGATTTGATTTTCAAAGCACATATATTGCTGGGATTTTCCGGCTGGTTTACACTTCTTATCTTCGGATTTTCTTACAAAATGGTTCCGATGTTTTCATTGGCGCATCATTTTTCAATGAACACGGCCCGATATGTTTACATTTTTTATATGAGCGGTCTTGTGTTAACTTTCATCAGTTTTATAACGGCAAATGACCGGTTGTTATCAGCAGGGCTTCTATTGATGGCTGTCGGATATGGGTTGTTTGCATACCATATGTTTGCCATTTTAAAGAAAAGGATGAAGAAAAAACTGGATAAACCTTTTCTGTTTGCTCTTTTGGCCATTGTTTTTGGAGTCATCCTGCATATAGCGGCGGCCGGTTTTTCTTTTGAAAGTGAAATCCATTCCCGCATCTTTTCCATCATCATCTACTGTTATCTGTTCGGCTGGATTCTATTAAGCATCATTGGCTACTTATATAAAATTGTTCCTTTTCTATGGTGGACACACCGGTATAGCAAAAAAATCGGCCAAGAAGCGGTGCCGACTTTGAAACAAATGATAAATGAAAAATGGATTGTGATGGAATGCTGTTTATTTGTTGCGAGTCTTATCGGCATGATCGCTGCTCTTGCCTCTTCAAGTACTGGTCTATTTTATCTTGCTCAAGGAGGAATGGTGCTGTTTTCTGGATTATTTGCCTGTACGATTGGCTCCGTATTGTTGAAATAAAATAATGAGGGAACGATTTACTGAAATATAAAGGGTGATGTAACAATGGAAATAAAAGCAAAGATCTTGGAAAAACTGCAAAACGTTTTAGATCCTGAATTGGGAATTAATGTTGTTGATTTAGGACTGATCTATAAGATTGAAGTAAAAGACGGAACTGCATTCATTTTAATGACATTGACTACACCCGGCTGTCCGTTGCACGACTCAATAGCAGGCGGTGTGAAACGCGCGTTGCGTGATATTGAAGGCATTCAAGACGTAAATGTCCAAATCACTTGGAATCCGCCTTGGTCCCCTGATAGAATGAGCGAAAAAGCATTAAGGCAGCTAGGGTTCCTTTCCTAAACGTTTTTCAAAGACTGTTCCTTTCCTGAAAGGGACAGCTTTTTTTATGAAAGAAGTCCCAATTATTTTGGTGTTTTTGGCTCTTCTTCCAGCTCCCAAACAAATGGCATCACATTTAAAATTTTCGTTTAATCGTTTCCCAGCCAAAAAAATCCCCTTCCAGGAAAATCTTTTTACAAATGCTGTCTTCCTGCAGGGAATAATCGCTGTTCCTTGTTTTTCCGGAGGTGTCAACCAGGAAAAAAATGTAACTGAAATTGCAAATGACGTTTCGTCCATTCCAATGAAAAAGCTCAAAATATCGTCCGGCCATACCGGTCAGTAAATTCCGAGTGGAATTCGCATGACAGAACCTTGCAAGACGGGTTGGCAACTTAGATGCTTTTTTATGTTGCTGTCAGGTTATAAATATCTTGGAACGTACTTGCTAACGGAGATAAAATTCGCCATACGGCAAATGCAAATGTCATGGCTAAAGTGGTGACTGGCAGTAATGCTTTTTGTTTCACCAAAATCCCCCTCCTAAACAGATGAATGGTGCCATCATCTGTACCATAAAAATAGGCGGGGAATGTTTGTGAACTTTATCATATAATTATTGATTGCCAAATAATTGTTAAAATTTCACCTCAACAAAAATGTTTTTCCGATTTTTGCCCATTCAATCAAATTGAAAAACCGCTTGCGTTTCCAACGGTTTAAACTTCCCGTTTTTGGCGAAGCGCTTTAGGAATGTATACACAATAAGGCTCACTTTCCAAATAGTCGCCTGTCACAGCATACGCTCTTGAGCGTGAGCCTCCGCAAACAAAACGAAATTCGCAAACACCGCATTTTCCTTTATAAAGATTTGGATTGCGCAATTTTTGAAATATTGGTGAAGTTCTGTAAATATCGGCCAGTGGTGTTTGTCTTACATTTCCCGCTTTGATCGGAAGCAATCCGCTCGGGTAAACATCGCCAATATGGGAAATAAACACAAAACCGTTGCCATCATTTACTCCCTTCGGAGCACGGCCGAGTCCGTCCACTTCCCCTGTAGCCCCTTTAAACAAAATATCTTCATAATGGATTTCTTTTCCATCTATTTGCTGTTCACGCATTTTGGCTTGCAAGACAACACGACGGTAATGTTGTCCGGCAGTCGTTTTAATATCAAATGGTACACGTTTGCTCTTTTCATATAACCAACGAAAAACTTGTTCATGTTGGGCGGGAGAAATCATATCCGATTGTTTTCCTCTTCCAGTTGGTACGAGGAAAAAAACGCTCCAAAGAACGCAATCAAGTTTTTCAACAAAATCCGCCATTTCTTCAAGAACATGAACATTGTAGCGTGATACAACCGTATTAATTTGAACAGGAATCTTAAATTCATGCAAATATTTGATTCCTTGCATCGTTAAATCGAAGGAACCTTTTGTGCCGCGAAAATGATCATGAATTTCCGCATTCGGGCCGTCCAAACTAAATGCCCAACGGGAAAGCCCGATATCTTTTGCCCTCTGCATCACTTCTTTTGTTACATTTGGAGTTGCACTCGGCGTGATTGAAACACGCAATCCCTTTTCAATAGCATATTCGGCAAGAGCGAATAAATCCGGCCGCATTAATGGATCACCGCCGGTAAATACTAATAGCGGCTGGTTCATCGCAAAAATATCATCAATTAATTTTTTTCCTTCCTGAAAAGTCAACTCATGGGGATCACGATGATATTGCGCCTCGGCTCGGCAATGTAAACAATTTAATTGACATGCTCTCGTCAACTCCCAAATGACAATAAAAGGGTTTTGGTCATAATCCATCATCACATACAAACTCCTTTCTTTAAAATGAAAAATATCTCTGCTTCTTCTCATCATATAAAAAGGTGAAATTTTCGAAGTGAAAGCCATCACACTTTCCGGTAAAAGGGAAGAAATGATTTTTACGAAAAAGTCATTCTTTTGACAAATGTTCAGCTGCTGCGGATCTTCCCCGCGATTGCTTCGGTAATTCGCAAATGGATGAGGTGGTCTGCCCCAAACCTTAAGTATGTTAGACTCCTTATTTTTATTAGTAACTATGATTTACATCACACGACTCATTTGTAAAGAAACGCTATAATATGAAACGAAAATCAAAGTTGAAAAAAGGTGTGATACCATGACAAATAGCTGGGTGTTTGAAAGATTAAGAAGCGTTCCCCTTTTCCGTGAACTGTCTGATGAAGAATTGACTTCTATAGTTGCTATCTCTCAAGTACGTACTTATCAACCAAAATCGTATGTATTCATGCAAGGCGACATGCTGGAAAACGTATATTTCATCCATTCAGGAACTATTAAAATATATAAAACGGACAGAAATGGAAAAGAACAAATCGTTTCCATCTTGCAGAATGGAGAAATGTTTCCACATACCGGATTTTTTTGCAAAGGATCTTACCCTGCTCATGCAGAAGTTATGGAAGAATCTACATTAATTGTCATTCCCATCAAAGATTTTGAGGAAACGCTTATGCTCTTTCCGGTATTGTCCATCAAATTGTTTCGTGTGATGAGTGAAAAAATTATAGATTTGCAAAATCGGTTAGAAGAGCAAATTCTTCATAATACATATGAACAAATCGTATTGTTGCTGTTGCGGCTTACAAAAACGAATGCACTGCCGCAAGGAAAACTTTATCGTTTGACAACCCATTTAACGAATCGGGAATTGGCAAATATGATCGGAACTTCCCGTGAAACCGTTAGCAGAACGCTTAACCAGATGAAGCGGAAGGGTCTTATTCTTGTTGATGACGACGGATATTATTTGGTTGATGCTGAACAATTGGAGAAAGAAATCTTTATGTAGCGGCCGCCAAAAAGAAAACTTATTTTTGATGAATGTTTGAAGCGATTAAGAATCATAATAAAGGAAAACGAATTTTCATGGAGGAAACGAAATGTCCACAAAACGTCAAGACAAGAAAATGAAAAATAACCCAACCTTCGGAGCATATGATGAACCTTTTAAGAGCGGCAGCGAATCCGACCTAACACAAGGTTTGGCCATAACGCAGGAACAAATAAGAGATACATATACGGAGGGCACAATTGATGGGATGATGGAGGATGTTGACGGCAACAACATCCCGTTGAAGACTGAAAAAGAATAATAATTCCTTTTTTTCCTGATATTAAAAATTTAAGTGAAATGCCTGTAGGGGCTGTCCAAAAAGTCAGGGTAACTGACTTTTTGGAGCCCCTCATTTTTCAC
>ERZ1673784.56-NODE-56-length-24880-cov-18.398228_pt1 | contig 24880 bp, 18 predicted proteins | sample MGYA00580132_ERZ1673784 | MGnify/ENA primary metagenome ERZ1673784 (study PRJEB41219, sample SAMN04549608) | soil metagenome | isolation source: soil | place: USA: New Mexico, Bitter Lake NWR | collected 2008-11-15 ...
ACAATAATAGTATTTAATCCCTATCATTTAAAGGTGGGGATTATTTTACGCTTACGTTTTAAGTGAATTTAGGATTTCGCCAAATCAATTTGAAATAATTTAAATAATAGCAACCCTCATTAAAGTAAAATAGGATTCAAACTGAGCGTCTGAATCCTATTTTGTCTACAACAGTCTGATACTCAAACCATCTTAACTGATTTTGAGTCTATATGATATAAGTAACTTTAGTCTAATGGAATTACAAATTCCCTATTAGATGTAATACTCTCGAACTTGTAAGAACCCTTATTAAATTTAATATCTTCACAGTAGTATATTAATGTTATACTGCTGTGCTGGATATTGCGAACCGGGTCTCTTCTAATATTTTCTTTAATTTTTGCAAATAGTGGTAAATTATTAATTACTTTAAAAGAATAATCATTTAATTTATCAGGAATAAAACTTAGTGCAGTTAAGATTTCTGCTTTAGCAAGCTCCGTATATTCAGGTAACGTATTTTTATTTACATCGAATAAGATACAAATTGGTGTTAATCCCTCTACTAATTCCACTATTTGACCAAAGTAATACGTGCCGTCTGATAATGGAATTGAAAAAATATCACCAATTCCCCACTTTTGTTTTTTAGGAGTTTTCCAGGAATTCAAGAATTTATTATATTCTGTAATAACCTCTTCCTCTATAGAATATTTTTTTAAATTATTGATCAAAAGGGCAACTGACAAGATAAGACTTGCATCTTTGGTTCTTAAGGAAACATAGTCACTTTCTGAATCTAAAGTAATTTTTCCTTTGATACCACTTTCTTTAATCTTCTTTTTTAAAAAAAAACTCAGCCTCCAAATTAGATTCAATATCTAATAACGTTGCTAAATCTTCAAAGATAAAAAATTCTTTGGAGTTATGGTCTGGTAGGAAAATCTTTACTAACCCCACTTGTAGATAGTTTTCTAATTTATTAAAACTTTTACTATTTATCATTTCCAAAATAACACCACACCTATTTTTATGATTATATTTTGTATTTTTTTCATTTTCTGGGAGTTATTTCATGTCTTTTATTTTCAAACAGTCCTCCATATCTTACGGGAGCACCCAATCGGTTAATCCATTTTTGCTCATACCTTCTTGCTTGTCGACCAGGCTTTGTTCTTTGAAGAACATAATATTGATATCTAGCTCCACTTTTTTTCCCATGTTCATACTGTCTTTTTAAGTATCTTTTCCAACTTTTTGCTCTTCCTACATATACACCCCCAGTATCTAAATTCTTTCTTAAATAAATAACAGCGGTTCTCGCTTTTTTTGCTGCCTTTAATTTAGGACCACCAACAAAACCAATAGCTGCATCAGTTGCGACACCTTTCCATCCTTTTCATGACTTGTACGCCTTATACCCGTCATAAACCGCAAACCCTGCATGATGGCCAGCCATACCCAATGCCCATCCGGATCGACCAACATCACCGGATTGTTGTTCGCATACGTATAGCCGTTCTGTGTGAGGATATCGTCCGAATCTCCTAGATCTGGATCTAACGATAAGAACACGCCATGCTCTGGGTGATAGTATCGGGCGATCAGGTAGTATAGACCTGTTTCGTTGTCATATTGATATCCTGCATAGCGATATGGGTTTTCTGCTGCCACATCCCCCGATTGGGAAAGAAGGTTCCCCCACGCATCGTATTGATAGCGCGCGCCAATGTTTCCTTGGGCATCTGTTAAAGCAACGACATCGCCTGGGCGTTATAGTGGTAGAAAGTACGTCGCCCCGCCTTTTTTCATCGCCAACAGCTGGCCGTTTTCTCCGTATATATACGATCTTACCACATTTCCGCTTGCATCGGTTTCATACAGAACGTTGAGGCTGTCGCCTTGATAATGGTAGTTGGTCACAACCCCATTTACTTTCTTTTGAATGCGCCGGCCGTCTTCATCGTATTTGTAGGTGACAAACGGAGTGCTTTCGCCTTTTCTTGTAATCGAAACCAATTGGTCCGCTTCGTTCCATTCATATCGATACTGGCCGTCTTCCAATCGATTGCCGTTGGCATCGTACGTGATCGTTTCACTGCCAAACCGAATAAGCTGATTGGCCTCGTTATAATCGGCATTTGTCGTCGTCGACTGCCCACTCTTTGTTTTCACGACTTTCGTCCGATTGCCGTTTTCATCATAACGGTACGTTTCGGACAGTATTTCTTTTCCGTCCGCTGTACCAACCGATACGTTTTCGACGAGGCCACGATCATCATATATAAAGGTTGAACCGGCTCCGTTTCCTGTCGTGAAGGTGCGGATGTTTTTCTCTCCGTCATAATCAATGTTTTTTGTTTGGCTACATTTCTCTATTAGTTGTTATTCTTTCTCACTCTGAGATAATAAAAGCTCACAAACCTTAAAGTAGGTCGTGAGTTCTAAACAAAAATTTTTCATAAAAAGGCTTCATCAATATTCTGTGTTTCTGTCAAGATAGGTTTGATATCTTTAAAGTACCCCTACGTTAACAAGACGACATATTAGGAAAATAGATTGGATTTGTATATCTAAAAAATTCCCAATTATACTTCGTTTTAGTTTTCATACTCCCAAATAGCGTACCGACTAATAACTAAAGCTGTTTCGTTCCACGTTTTTCTTGAACAATGGGCAAGTATTTTTTTGAGACGATTCTCTACACTTTTTATATTAAAGTCTTTCATTATAAACAATCCTCTAGCTATCTCCAATCCTGACTTTTCCACCATATCCCCTAACCTTTTTGGACTTGTAACATAAATAGTAAATACTTCAGCAGAATCTGAGTCCCCCTTGATACCAATATCCGCTTCAATTTCTATCCAAAAATCATCAACCTCCTCTCCCCAGTCTTCATCCATTATCGTTAAACAAAATAATTCAGGAATTATCATTTATATGTCTCCCTCCATGCTAAAAATTAAGGTGTGCATTTCGTAACTTATATGTCTTTTTGTTGATAGGACTCTTATAAAATTCCTCAAAATTCGCTTGATATACCCTTCTTGTTTTCTTATACTGCATTCTAAATACTTTAGATTTATCTTTACTTCTATATCCTATCCATTTACCATTTTTGTAAAGTGGCTTAGCCCCTGGTCCACCCCATGCTTTCCCAGCCTTTTTTGCTAGTCTCTTACTTACTCTACCTACTTCTACAGTAGTGTTACCTTTTCCATGCTTAGCCGCCAATAAAATCTTCATAATCTTGGCTGTTTCTTTTGCTTTATAAATTCTATACGCTTTAAAAGCAGCACCACCAACAAGCCCTACACCTACCGCAATCGCCGCAGCCTTCCAACCGCCTTTTTTAAATGCCTTATACCCATCATACGCCGCAAATCCCGCATTGATAGCCATCCACACAAAATGCCCATCCGGATCGACCAGCATCACTGGATTGTTGTTCGCGTACGTATATCCGTTTTGTGTGAGGATATCGTCCGCATCCCCCGGATCTGGATCTAACGATAAGAACACGCCATGCTCTGGGTGGTAGTATCGGGCGATCAGGTAGTATAGACCCGTTTCTCGGTCATATTGGTATCCCGCATATCGGTATGGGTTTTCGTCGGCCAAGGAGCCGGATTGGGAAAGAATATTCCCCCACGTGTCGTATTGATAGCGCGCGGCAATGTTTCCTTGCGCATCCGTCAAAGCAATGACATCGCCATGCGCGTTGTAGTGATAGAAGTAGGTGGCATTGCCCTTTTTCATCGCCAACAGCTGGCCGTTTTCTCCGTATATATACGATCTTACCACATTTCCGCTTGCATCGGTTTCATACAGAACGTTGAGGCTGTCGCCTTGATAATGGTAGTTGGTCACAACCCCATTTACTTTCTTTTGAATGCGCCGGCCGTCTTCATCGTATTTGTAGGTGACAAACGGAGTGCTTTCGCCTTTTCTTGTAATCGAAACCAATTGGTCCGCTTCGTTCCATTCATATCGATACTGGCCGTCTTCCAATCGATTGCCGTTGGCATCGTACGTGATCGTTTCACTGCCAAACCGAATAAGCTGATTGGCCTCGTTATAATCGGCATTGGTCGTCGTCGATTGTCCATCCTTTGTTTTCACGACTTTCGTCCGGTTGCCGAATCCATCATACGTATACTCGATCTTCGTTCCATCTGGAAGCTCTTCTTCCACTAATTGATCCAGCTCATCATAACGGTAATCGATTGCTTTTCCTGTTGGGAATTCCACTTTCGTCCGATTGCCGTTTTCATCATAACGGTACGTTTCGGACAGTATTTCTTTTCCGTCCGCTGTACCAACCGATACGTTTTCGACGAGGCCACGATCATCATATATAAAGGTTGAACCGGCTCCGTTTCCTGTCGTGAAGGTGCGGATGTTTCCTTTCTCGTCGTAGTCAAAGCGGTACGTATACGTCCCGTCTGTCACAATTGTATTTTGGTCCAAGGCATTATATTGAAAATTCACTGTTTGGCTAAAGGAGCCGTGTGAAAACATAAACTGCTGCAATTTATCCGATGTCGTTGGATATTGCCATTTTTGCAGTCCACCGCGATCGGATTGTTCGATAACACGGTTCGCCGAATCAAATTTTCTTGTCTTCGTCGTGCCGTCTTTTAGATATTGGACGGAAAGTTCGTTTCCATTTTTATCGTAGCTGAATTCGTAATATGGGACGTTATTGTAGGAAATTGTTTTGACTCTTTCCGTTCCGTCATAAGACCATTGAATCGTGTTTCCCTTCGGAAGGACTGTTTTAGTTTTATTTCCATTTGCATCATATTCATTCGTCGTCGTATCTTTGAGCGGACCAACAGTTTTAATGAGTTTATCAGCTGCATCATACGAGTAGGTAAAGGTTTGCGACCGGCCGCCGCTTGTCCGAATGACTTTTGATGTCATATTTCCGTTCGCGTCATAATCATAATTGACGGAAGTGCCGTTCGCTAACAGCAGCTGTTTTAAGCGATTCGATAAATCATACGTGTATTCTTTCTTGTTTCCTTTCTCATCGAACTCGCTCAATATATTACCAACGGCATCATAATTCTTTTTCGTAACATATCCGGCTTCATCAGTTTCTTGAATAACATAATTTCCGCTAGAATCATACTTATTTTTCGTCACGACGTTTCCTTCCATCAAACGGATCGCGTCAAACCACACTGTTCCCGTGTAATTGCCTCGAAACACAACGGATACATCGATTTTATCGATGGGCTTCGAAGGATTGATGGAAACGGCGGCACGGTTCCATTCTTGGGTTCCGATCGGAAAGTCTGCAGTATACGTTTGAGTTGCGCCGTCTGTAAAATACGCTTTAGCCGTTATGGAATAGTCGCTCGGGCTCACCGTACCGTTTGCTTTGACATCCTGCGCTTTCGAAAGACCTGTGAGTGTCAAACGAAGCGGTGTATCATTTGATGTTTGGCCAACAATCACCGTCTGTTTATATTCGCCGGCCGATTGCGTGGTACTTGTTCTTAAAAATTTTAAAGAGGATCCTCCGTCAAAGGATTGCGTAGAATCCACACTTCCTCCTGTTCCGTTCCAATTCGCAATGGCCCCTTCAAAACTGCTATTGATAACTGGGTTATAACTCGAAGAAACCTGTGCCTCTTCCAATTGGATGCTATCAAACCAGGCTTCTCCGGAAGCATCTGGAGACTTATGATCGACCTCTAAATACACGCGAATTTTGACGACACTCGGTGGAGTAGTAAACGTCACTTGCCGTTCAGTCCATGGTCTCGTACCGGTTAGTTGGCTGTAGCGATTGTCAGCCCAAGAAATCCGGCGATTTTGACTGTCTAAAAATTGGATATTAAAGAACGCATTGGCCTTCGTCAAATTCGTTTTGATCTTCCCGCTTAACGTATACGTCGTGTTCGGTTTCACGGCAATTTCTTGGGTAGCCGCCACATAGCCAAGTTCCGTTCCAGGCGAACTTGAGGCAGTGACGATTTTTAAAGTTTTTCTTCCAAGCGACCGATGATGACGATTCGTGTCTTCAAACAATTGTCCGGAATCGTTAGAACGAAGAAGATTCCAAGCTGTGATTCCCTGTTCGAAGCCGCTATTTGAGAGTAAGTTCGCTGCACTGCCTAATGTATTGCTTTCTTCAATAATATTCCCATAGGTATCGTATTTTGCTATAGAAGATGTTTTTCCGGATTGATCAGTTTCGGATACAGGATTTAAGCCATCGTAGGCAATCGTAGTGGTATCACCTTCCGTATCTGTCTCTGAGATGACATCATTATTTTTGTTATACTTGTATGTTTCTGTACCGTACTGATCTTTCACCGTTAACACATTCCCGTTTGCATCATACGTATATGTTTCAGTAGGTTTCACAGCATTTTGATCATTCGGATCCCGTGATTCTACTAGATTATTTCCCTCATACACGTAGCTTGTCGTAATGTTTAACCCGCCTGCATCTTCGATTATTTGAATGGGGTTCGCTGCTTCATTAAAGGTATACTGAATTTTGCGGCCATTCGGCTGGATCACGACGAGCTGCCGTTTCGTTTGATCATAATTCAACTTATAAATGCGGTTCTCGGGATCTATTACTTGACTGATCCTGTCTCCATTGTAAATGAATTGATTGACAACAGCTTTAGCTTCTGTATGCGTCGGTTCATATACTTTCTCTAGACGGCCATGTTCATTATATTCGTATCTCGTGGTTTCTTTGCCCGCCTTGGTGACTTTTGTTAACAAACCATTCTGATACTCAAACGTGATCGAACGGTTTAGTGGATCGGTAATTTTTTGAATTTTGCCGCTTGCGTTATACTCCATAGTCAGTTTTCTTCCTGATGCATCAATAATGGACACAAGCTTTCCATTCGCATAACTATAAGTCGTTGTATTTCCATGACCGTCGACCATTTTGGTTAACTTTCCGTCGCTTTTTCGGAAGTGAATTTTCGTTTGATCTTTGTCGGTCAATATATATTCATCGGCTGTTTCGCTTAATTCCAAATAAACACCTGTCGGAGCTTTATACGTACCATCGGATAGCTTCGTGAATATATGGAGCGTACCATCTTCATCTGTAAATCTCGCTTCTTTACCCTGAGCAATGATGCTTATTTCCGCATCACTCTGCCATCCTTTTCCAAATAATCCATCCGAAGTAGATAGACTATTGTAAGTTCTTGTCATTCCTAGCCCCGGTCCTCTTCCAGAAATCGATACATCATCTTCGTCGACGATGAGGTTACCGGTAGCGGCATTCACGCTTGCATAAGGAACATCAATGATGGACCAGTATTCCTCCTTTCCTAAATACTCATTCCCCTCCGGAATTTTTACCGTCAATGCCTGATTGGAATATATTGTTTCCCCATCTGCATCGTATGCACTGAGTCTAAACCAGTAATTGGTGCTTGTCGCGTAATTTGTCCCCATTTTTGCATATAATGGGGAAGGATCCTTCGGAAGCTCCAATCCCTTTCCATCATGATGCAGCGTTAAAGATCCGGAAGCCCCTTTTTGGATTTCCTCTGAAGTAGGCCAGATTCCTTTATTTTGGGTCGTCCAATGGTCCACATCTCCTACATCAAATGCTTCATAGTACTGGCCGTTAAATATCCACACTTTGTAGCCTGTTGCACCTGGAATTTTTTTCCAATCCAGCATAACATAACCGGATTTGCTTCCTAATTGGTTGGCGTAAGCAAATCCAGAAGGAGCTGACGGCACAGGTAAATCCGAAATGCTCGGCTTATACGCATCCGAGTAGACGGTTTCCCCTTGAGCGTTATAGGCACTGACACGAATCCAGTAGTTGGTCGCCGTTGCATATTTTGTTCCTGCATTTTCATAGACTGGGGAAGGATCAACGGCCAATTCTGCGCCAAGACCATCATGTAAATGGAGTTTATAGCGGCCAGTATTTATTTCTGCAGCAGTTGGCCAATATTTTTTGTTTTTCGTTGTCCAAGAAGTGACGTTCCCGACATCAAGCGATTCATAGTTTGAACCGTTAAAAAGCCAAATTTTATACCCCGTCGCTCCGCTCACCGGTTTCCATTTGAAATCGATATATCCTGTTCCGTTGCCATTGGTATAACTAACCCCCGTTGGTGCAGATGGTTTCTTCAAATTAGGAATGGTTGGCATAAAGGCTCCAGACATGGCGCTTTCGCCTTGGGGAAAAATCGCGCTTACTCGGAACCAGTAGTTCTTGTTATTCGGATAACTTCCTCCTGAATTTCGATAGACTGGGGAAGGATCGACAGCCAGCTCCGTTCCTTTCTGATCTTGGCGCAGGTCGTATTTTCCGGCGTTAATTTCAGAAAAAGTCGGCCAAATTTTCTTTCCATTAGTGCTCCAAGAGGTAACATTGCCTACCTCAAAGGCTTCGTATGATTTACCGTTATATATCCATACTTTATAGCCCTTTGCCCCAGGAACCGGATCCCATGATACATTCACATATCCTGTGCCGTCTCCATTGCTAAAAACTGTTCCTTTAGGAGTTTGGGGAGCAGGGATCGTATACGTCACCGACAAATACGGTTTATAATTACTATTCGTAGAAGAAACGACTTTTTTCCAATAGGTTTTTCCATTTCCATTCGTATGAAGTTTGAAACCATACTGTTGCTTCTTGCCAGAAGCCCATTCTTTAACTGTATTCGTTACATTAAATTCCGCCCATTGATCTCTGGCCACATCAACTTTCCCAATATTAGTTGAAGAGGGCTTATTATTCCAATTCAATGCACTAGCTGACCATGAACCATTCACAGCATCTAACCATAACCCCGTTTTGGTGGTAGAGGAGTATGAATGGGTTACATAAACATTAAAAGTGGCATTCGTAATATTCATATTCTGTATACTTGATAGATTGTGATTTAAGAAAGCATAGCAAGTGCCGGTTGTGTTATCATAATAACCAACTTTTAAAACATACTGTCCTTGTACTGAATCCCATTTACTGGATGAAGAACTGTAATTAGTCGTTGGATATGCACTCATCACAAATGTATCCGTTGACACATTTATTGAAGTGCTTGGATCAATATAAACTGGATATACGCGTTTAGGATCTTTCAACCATTCAGGATCAGCTTTTATCGTTAAAACATATCCTTGCGCTTCTTTTTGCAATTCGTATGTTACATCTTCTGAACGCTCTACTTCACCAGAGTATTCATCGACATTGGAATCTACCATAAACGGCTTCGGCAGTTCAAAAACCTTTTCTTTTTCTTGATTCATAAACAGTATTGAACCATCATTTTGGACTTCAGCCTTTAAATCCGTTTTCAAATAAAATTTAAATATATGATAACCGGTAAATGAGTGAAGAACTAAATCTTCTTTTGTCGCTTGATTGAATGTAATATTCTGTAAATCTATAAAAGGAAAGATATTTTTGTGAAAAATTTTATTATCTTTTTTCTTATAAATAGCAGAAACATCCTTCGCCTTTATTGGCTGTACACCATTGCCGGCTGCTTCTAAAATGGAAAAGGAAATTGAATGTCCATTATAATGGAAAGTGGCATATTCTCCTTTGACCATTTTTTTATGAAAGTTTGTCTCGATAATAGTATTCTCTGTTTCGACAGAATTCGACTGATCGGTGCTTTCTGTTAGATTAGGAGAAATTTCCTCAAATGGCTTCCCCTTCTTTTTCCTTATATGGATCGGCTCAAAATAAATCTTTTTGGTAAATGTGCCATCACCATTGTAAAAAACTTTTGTATTCTCTGTCCGTTCCTCAATGATTTCCCCTCGTTTAAGGTTAATTTTAGGGGTCGGGACTTTTGACGGTAAATGACTTTCAGTAGAGTTGTTGTCTTTAGAATGAATGGTTTCTGCGAAAACGTCTAAAGGAACGGATGAGAAAAATAACAGATTCACAATTGCCCATATCAACCATTTTTTTAAACGACTAATTTTCATATAATTCCTCCTTTTCAATAATTTGTTAAATTGATTATACTTTATAAAAACTAGATTTAGGTACATTTTTTGACATACAAAATTCTGTATTTTTCGACAAATTTTGCTTCTTTTGTACGAAAAAACCCCCCTTCAATGAATAAATTAATCCATTCAATTGAAGGGGGGGTGCTTTTGACTTATTTAATAGAATACGGGTATGAGCGGTGGTCGTTTAGAATCACTCGCCCGTATATTTTCCAATTGATTTTAATAGGCCCCTAAAGTGTGAGCAGAGGCATATGATTATTTGAAATGAATTAAGAAATATTTCTTTTTGCCCCGGCGGATCACAGCAAATTGACCTTCGATGATGTCTTTTTCAGACACAATATAATCAAGCTCCTGTACCCGTTCGCCGTTAATGTAAATCGCACCGTTTCCGATGTCTTCTCTTGCCTGCCGTTTCGATGGAGAAATTTTCGCCTGAACCAATAAATCGACTAATCCGATTTCATTTTCGGTCGTTTCATACGAAGGCACATCTTTAAAGCCTTGTTTTATTTCTTCTGCTGTTAAAGCTTTTATATTGCCGCTGAACAGCGCTTCGGAAATTTTGACTGCCTGTTTGAGTGCTTCTTCGCCATGGACAAGCTTTGTCACTTCTTCCGCTAACGCTTTTTGCGCAGACCGTTTTTCAGGAGTATTTTTCACTTCTTCTGCCAATTGTTCAATTTCTTCTTTTGATAAGAAAGTAAAATATTTTAAATATTTGATGACATCCCGGTCATCGGTATTGATCCAAAATTGATAAAATTCGTAAGGCGATGTTTTTTCTTTATCGAGCCAGATGGCTCCTCCTTCCGTTTTGCCGAATTTTGTGCCGTCGGCTTTCGTGACGAGCTGGAGTGTAAGACCGTATGCTTTCGCATTTTCTTCCGTTTTTCGAATTAGTTCAAGTCCTGACGTAATATTTCCCCATTGGTCGCTTCCGCCGATTTGCAAGCGGCAATCATAGGTTTGGTACAGCTTTAAAAAATCGTACGATTGCAAAATCATGTAGCTGAATTCCGTAAAGGAAATGCCCGTTTCAATTCTTGACTGCACGGTTTCTTTCGCCAGCATATAGTTTATGCCAAAGCTTTTGCCGATATCGCGCAAAAATGTGATGACATCCAATGGCCCGATCCAATCGTAGTTGTTGGCCAAAATGGCCGGATTCCCTTCTTTTTCAAAATCCAAAAAGCGGGAAAGCTGTTCCTTAATGCGTTCTGACCACTGCTTCACCGTTTCTTTTTCATTTAATGTTCTTTCCTGTTTTTTTCCGCTTGGATCGCCGATCAAGCCTGTTGCGCCGCCAACAAGAGCAATCGGTTGATGACCTGCCTCTTGAAATCTTTTTAACGTTAAAATCGGCAGCAAATGCCCGATATGAAGGCTGTCTGCCGTCGGGTCAAAACCGCAGTACAGCTTCACCTGTTCCTCTGACAACAATTTATCTAATCCTTCTTCATCCGTTACTTGATTAATGAGTCCGCGATATTTTAAATCTTCTAGCAAAGCATTCATCAAACCCACTCCTTTTCAAATTTTATCCAAATAAAAAACGCCCCTTCATGAAGGGACGTATAATTACGCGGTACCACCCTGCTTAAGAACATTTGCATGTTCTTCACTCATTCTGATAACGGCTAAAAACCGTCCTTTGCTACTTCACTTTCACAAAGAATGCTCATGGAGGTAATTCACAAAGCATTTATGTGCTGATTCGCACCGGCCATCAGCTCTCTGAAACAGGGAAATGCCTGCTACTTTCTCCAATCAACGCTCAAGTATTTTTTTCATTAATAAACATTTTTAGCATAATTGACATCCTTTGTCAACTAAGATTAGAACAGAGGGCGTCAACCGGAGAAAAAAATATGCTATAATAAACTAGATTTTGTAGAGGGATGATGAAAAATGGAGAAATGGTACGAATTTTTTAGGAAGGTAAGCTCCTTTTATCATAAGCACCAGCAAAAAATGGTCATTGCCTATAACGTAACATGGAACTTATTTCTTTTACTATTGGTTATCGGTTTAATAGGCTTCTCCTTTATCGGAGGATTAGGAGCTGGTTATTTTGCATCGCTTGTAAAAGATGAGCCGATCCGTTCCGAAAAAGAATTGGAAAAAGACATTTACGATTATTCTGAAACAACGAAAGTGTACTTTGCAGACAATGTCTATTTAGGGAAAATTCGCACAGATCTTGAACGTGAAAAAATCAAAATTGATCAAATTTCCGAGCATTTAAAACATGCAATTGTTGCAGTGGAGGACGAATATTTTTACGAGCATAAAGGGATTGTCCCAAAGGCGATCATGCGGGCGATTTTCCAGGAGTTCTCAAACTCTTCTGTCAGAACCGGCGGAAGCACCCTCACACAGCAATTAATTAAAAACCAAATATTGACCAACGAAGTGTCATTTGAAAGAAAAGCAAAAGAAATCCTGCTAGCATTGAGATTAGAAAAATATTTTACGAAAGATCAAATATTAGAAGCCTATTTAAATGTATCATCATTTGGACGAAACAGCTCCGGAAGAAACATTGCAGGCGTGCAGGCTGCAGCGCAGGGGATTTTTGGCATAGATGCGAAAGACTTATCGATACCGCAGGCAGCTTTTATCGCTGGTCTCCCTCAAAATCCTTTTGCTTATACACCGTTCACAAAGGACGGAGAAGTAAAAGAAGATTTACAGCCTGGTATAAACCGAATGAAAACCGTCCTAAGAAAAATGTTTGCAGAAGGATATATTACAAAAAAAGAATATGAAGAAGCACTTAAGTTTGATTTAAAGGCTCATTTAGCCAAAAAGAAAAAACCTGATATTGAGCAATATCCTTGGATTATATACGAAGTTGAAAAAAGAGTGAAGGATATACTGGCTGAGCAGCTAGCGAAAAAAGACGGTCACAAGCTGGAGGATCTCCGAAAAAATAATAAAGAGCTGTTTAATCGATACATGGCGCTGGCCGATCAAGACATGAGACAAAACGGCTACAACATTCATACGACCATTGACAAGAAAATTTATGACAAAATGCAAGAGGTTGTCAAAAACTACGAGTATTACGGAAGTCCAAAGCTTGAAAAGAAAAAAGATCCTGAAACAGGCAAGACCGTAACCATCGAGGAACCGGTTGAAGTCGGCGCTGTTTTAATCGAAAACAAAACTGGAAAAATTATCTCCTTTGTTGGCGGCCGTGATCATAACAGGGAGCAGACAAACCATGCTACAAGAGCATTAAGACCAAACGGTTCAACAATGAAACCGCTCGCTGTCTATGCACCCGCGATGGAAATGGGCATCGTCCAGCCGGGAACTGTTGTGGCAGATCTTCCATTTTCAATCGGGAAATATCAGCCGAAAAACTATGGAGGCGGCTATCACGGATTAACAAGTATTCGAACAGCATTGAAACATTCATATAACATTCCGGCGGTAAAAACCTATGCAAAAATTATTTCGCAAAATCCGGTATCCTATTTAGAAAAAATGGGATTTAGTTCACTTGCTCAAGAAGATTACAGTTCATTCTCCCTCGCTCTTGGGGCAATGACTTACGGAGTAACCGTGGAGGAAAACGTAAACGCCTTTTCAACATTTGCCAATAACGGTGAATTTGTCGACGCCTACATGATTGAAAAAATTGAAACACAAGACGGAAAAGTTATATATCAACATAACAGCAAGAAAGAGAAGGTCTTTTCCCCTCAAACAGCCTATTTAATGATTGATATGATGCGGGATGTCATTCAAAGTGGAACGGCTTCCTCTTTAAAAAGGTATCTATCATTTCAATCTGATTGGGCTGGAAAAACAGGAACTGGGCAGGATTATCGGGATGCATGGTTTGTTGCTGTAAATCCTAATGTATCCTTCGGCACATGGATCGGTTATGACACGCCGAAAAGGCTGGAAACGACCTACAAAGGTTTGACCTACAGCAATAGAAATATATTGCTTTGGGCAAAATTAATGAACGCCGCATACAGCGTCAAACCTGACTTAATAGATCCTAACACTTCCTTTAAAATGCCTAAAGGAATTGTTTCAAGATCGTATTGCGCCCTCTCTGGGGATCTACCTTCTGAATTATGTAAGAAAGCTGGACTCGTTCAAACTGACTTGTATAACGCTAAATTTCTGCCGAATAAAGTGGATAAAAGCTTGGCGTACGGCAAATTTGTTTTAGTAGACAACGTAGCCTATCAAGTGCCGGCAAATGCACCGGCTGAATTCGTCCAGGAAGGGCCTCTGCTGAAAAAAGAAGTATTGAATAATCTTGGGATTTCAGACGTGTCCCAATTGACTAAACTTCTTCCTAGCGGAGTTAATTTAGAGGCTTTGACGTTGACCGGCAATAGGGTTCTTCAGGATAATGGCAAAGCTCCTTCTAAAGTGCCCGCTGTAAAGCTTAGCGGAACAACATTATCCTGGAGCAAAAGCGGTGAATATGATGTTATCGGGTACAGAGTTTATGCAGCTCCATCTAATTCAAATAGTTTCAAAAAAATTGCCAGCATACCTGCAAAAAATAACTTAAGCATCTCAGTCGGAAAATCTCCTGCCTCCTATTACGTCGTTGCAGTTGATGTGGCAGGAAAAGCGTCTCCTCCTTCAGCCATTGTAAAAACGGCGCAATCTGGAAAAACAGAGCCGCAGCAAAAACCGAAGCAGACGGCAAATGCAAGACAATAGGCGAATGGAAAAGATGCATTAAACGATCAATAAAGTAGACGAAACAGAAAAAACAGCCCAGCAAAACTTGCTTTCACCCAATAAATATTTTAAAAAGGACCGCACGTGGTCCTTTTTATCTTTTACTGGCTAGTGTGACGGCAGCTTTTTTAAGAAAACATAGCTTACTTTATTGTATCGCATTTTTTCTTCATAGAAGCGGTGTGCGTCAACGCGCTGCAAGCCGGAAGATAAAGAAACAATATTATAGCCATTTTCTACAGCATATTGATGAACATACGTTAAAAGCTTTTCACCGTATCCTTTTGATCGTTCTTCAGGCAATGTCACTAAATCACAAACCCAAATGAAACGCCCGTAGTATAAAGTGATCATTGGCATAAATCCGATGATGGCAACCATTTTATTATGATCGTAAAGAGCAACTAATTGATATCCTTCCTTTTGTTTAGCTTCAAGCACCAATTCAAGAAATGATTGTTCATCAAGATGAGTCCGCAAATGTTTCATCACTGAAAATCCTTCTAAAATTTCCTCTTTCGTTCGCAATTCTTTCAATAAAAGGGATGATTCCATAAGCTTCTCTCCTATTTCCATTTTTAGCGTTTATTTTATCAATCTATTATTAATGCCTGAACCGCCAATAACAAAGCCGCAAGCCTATTTACTAGACTTACGGCTTCTATTATTTTTAATCTTCCAACGTCGACAAGTCACCTGTTGGCAAGTTAAGCTCCCATGCTTTCAACACGCGGCGCATAATTTTTCCGCTTCGAGTTTTCGGCAGTTTTTCGCAAAATTCTATTTCCCGTGGCGCTGCATGTGCTGCCAGCCCTTTTTTAACAAACTGGCGAATATCCTCTTTCAAATCTTCTGATGCTTCATAGCCGCTGCGCAATGCAACGAACGCTTTAATAATTTCTCCTCGAACAGGGTCCGGCTTGCCGATAACTCCAGCTTCCGCTACGGCAGGATGTTCAACAAGCTTGCTTTCTACTTCGAACGGTCCGACCCGTTCGCCGGAAGTCATAATGACGTCATCAACCCGTCCCTGGAACCAAAAATATCCATCTTCATCCATATAGGCGGAGTCTCCAGATACATACCAGTCGCCGATAAAATAAGATTCATATTTTTCAGGATTATTCCAAATTGCTTGCATCATGGAAGGCCAGCCTTTTTTAATTGCTAGATTCCCCATTCGGTTTGGAGGCAATTCATTTCCATGATCGTCAATAATTGCTGCTTTTACGCCGGGGATCGGCTTGCCCATTGATCCAGGCCGGATATCCATACACGGATAGTTGCAAATAAGATGCCCGCCTGTTTCCGTCATCCACCAAGTATCATGAATGCGCTTATTAAATACTTTCATTCCCCAGCGAATAACTTCAGGATTTAAAGGTTCTCCGACACTTAAAATATGGCGCAGAGAGCTTAAATTATATTTTTTCACCAATTCGTCTCCTGCACTCATCAGCATCCGAAACGCTGTTGGAGCGCTGTACCAGACAGTGACACCGTATTTTTCGATTGTTTCATACCAATAATCAGGGCTGAATCTGCCTCCAACAATAACATTTGTAACACCTAGGAGCCACGGACCAAAAATACCATAAACTGTTCCGGTTACCCATCCAGGGTCTGCCGTACACCAATAAATATCTTCTTCCTTCAAGTCAAGAACCCATTTTGCTGTTTGATAATGCTGAATCATCGCATTATGGACATGGAGAACGCCTTTCGGTTTTCCTGTTGATCCGGAAGTATAATGCAAAAGAAGTCCGTCTCTCCGATCCACCCATTCAATTTCCAAATCTTTGCTTGCATTTTCAAAATGAGCAAAGAAATCGATTATTTTTCCTTCTTCTTTTACATCTTCTCCTACAACCACCACATGTTTGAGCGCAGGCAATTCATCAATTGGAACTCTTGGCAGCAGCTCTTTTGTTGTTACAATCACTTTTGCTTCACTATCTTCCAAACGATCCTTTACCGCGCTCTCCATAAACGCTTCAAATAAAGGACCTACAATAGCTCCCAGTTTAATTGCGCCCAAAATGACAAAATAAAGCTCTGGACTTCTAGGCATAAATACGAAAACCCGATCACCTTTTTGAAGGTCGGTATGCTGTTTTAAAACATTCGCAGCTTTATTGGAGAGCTCTTTCATCTCTTCAAACGTATACTTTTCGTCACGATTCGCATCGCGATAATAAAGTGCGACTTTATTTTTTTTGGCCCCATCTGCATGACGGTCAATCGCCTCATAAGCCGCATTGATTTTCCCAGTTTTACTCCATGAAAAATTCTCCTCTACTTCTTTCCAGTCAAAGCTTGCATATGCTTCCTCATAGTTTGCTAAGTTGTGGTTTCCTTTTATTGCTGGTAGCGCTTCCACTTTCATCGAAGTACCCCCCTAAAAATTAGTATATTTGTTTATCATTATATAACTTTTTATTCCATTTCGCAATTTTGTAAAAATTTTTTACAAAACAAATCCGATTATGTTCGACAATTCCTGTATAATATGAATAGGTTATTAGATTGGTAGGCGGTGTAATGAATGGAACATAAAAAAACATATCATGCCAAAGAAATTGAAACTCCAAATGGAACGGTGATTGTCGAAGGGCCAATTCCCCCCGATAAACTGGCAGGCTATAAATTTCATGAGGATTTAACAGCTTTCCGTCCTGCACCAAGGCAGCACAAAGCGCTTGTAGAAATTGCCAAGCTTCCTGAAGGACGGATTATTATTGCCAGAAAAGACGAAACAATCATCGGGTATGTTACATTTTTATACCCTGATCCTCTAGAACGATGGTCTGAAGGAAAGATGGAAAATTTAATTGAGCTAGGAGCCATTGAAGTGATTCCAGAATTTCGCGGATGTGAAATTGGAAAAAATTTATTGATTGTTTCGATGATGGATGATGCAATGGAAGATTACATCATTATTACAACGGAATATTATTGGCATTGGGATTTAAAGGGAACTGGCTTAAATGTTTGGGAGTATAGAAAAATGATGGAAAAAATGATGAATGCAGGCGGTCTTGAATGGTATGCAACAGATGATCCAGAAATTTGCTCTCATCCTGCAAACTGTCTAATGGTTCGTATTGGAAAAAGAGTAGATAACGAATCGATTCAGAAATTCGACCAATTAAGGTTTACAAACAGATTTTTGTATTAATCGCCATGCTATTCTTGGAAAGGGGATGGATAACATGATTATTGAAAAAATCATGCAAAAAAACGTACTCACGCTTTCTCCGGATCACTCGATCCAAGATGCTTTAAACTTAATTAAAAAAGCTAGAATCAAGCATATTCCGATCATCAGCGAAGAGAATACCCTTATTGGCATTATATCAGACAGAGATATTCGCGATGCTGCTCCCTCTATATTAAGTAAAAATGAAAAATTGGATGCGCTTTTAAACAAGCCAGTTAAAAACATTATGAAAACCGATGTCATAACCGGACACCCTCTTGATTTTGTTGAAGATGCTGCTACGATTTTTTATGAGCATAAAATCAGCTGCCTCCCCATTACTACAAATGGAAAGCTTGTCGGAATTATTACCAAAACAGATGTTTTGAATACGTTTGTAAAGTTGACTGGAGCCCATCAGCCCAGTTCCCGCATTGAAGTAAGAGTTCCCAATATAACCGGAATGCTTTCAGAAGTCGCAACAGTATTTCATAAAGGAAAAGTAAACATTTCCAGCGTTTTTGTGTATCCGGAAGAAAACGAAAAATTCAAAACACTAGTTTTTCGGGTGCAGACGATGAATCCAATGGGGCTTATTACTGAGCTTGAGAAAAAAGGTTATACCGTTGTATGGCCTCATATGATGGGGGAATAACATGAAAGACAGCGTGTTTATTTATTCCCCTTTATTTTTAAATTATAAATTTAGTAATAAGCACCCATTCAACCAGCTGCGAGTAGAATTAACAGTTGATTTGCTAAAAAAATTGAAAGCGCTTGAAGATGATGAAATAGTTGAACCAAGATTTGCAACAGATGAGGAGCTGGAGCTTATTCATGATGCCGGCTATATTCGTGCAGTAAAACAGGCAGGGGAAGGAAAGCTGTCTGAGCATGAAGCTTTAAACTACGGACTTGGTACGGAAGATACACCTATTTTTCAAAACATGCATCAGGCCAGTTCTCTTATTGTTGGCGCGACATTAACAGCAGTTGATCATGTCATGATGGAAAAATCGAAGCATGCCTTAAATTTAGGCGGAGGTCTTCATCACGGCTTCAGGGGGAAAGCGTCTGGATTTTGTATATATAATGACAGCGCAGTGGCGATTAAATATATTATCGAAAAATATGGGGCAAGGGTGCTGTACATTGACACGGATGCGCATCACGGAGATGGTGTTCAATGGTCGTTTTATGATGAGCCAAACGTTTGCACACTATCTATTCATGAAACTGGGCGATATTTATTTCCTGGGACAGGAACAGTTCATGAGCGGGGACAAGGTTCTGGATACGGTTTTGCCTTTAATATTCCGTTAGATGCATTTACCGAAGATGAATCATGGCTAAAAGTTTACAAAGAGGCCGTTACAGAAGTTGCAGAGTACTTTAAGCCTGATGTCATCGTCACTCAAAACGGAGCTGATGCCCACTATTTTGATCCACTAACTCATCTTCACGCCAGCATCAATATTTACCGGGAAATTCCGAAGCTTGCACATGAAATTGCCCACAGCTACTGCGATGGAAAATGGATAGCTGTCGGCGGAGGAGGCTACGATATTTGGCGGGTTGTTCCAAGAGCTTGGTCGCTCATTTGGCTGGAGATGAAAAATTTAAGCTGCAAAGCACAAGGGGCTCTTCCGAAAGAATGGCTGGAAAAATGGCAGGAGAAATCTCCCGTTGAATTAATCCCAACATGGGAAGATCCCGATCCGTTATATCAACCGATTCCAAGGAAAAAAGAAATTGAAGAAAAAAACAATCACACTCTTGAATTGGCTCTGCAATTCATCCGGCAGCAAAGGGAATATAATGCAAAAAAAAATGTTAACGGCCAAACTTTTTAAAAAAGCTTGGCCGTTTTTTCTTCAGCTTAAAAAGATTATGATTTTGTCGATTGCCGAATTTCAATACGATGCGGGAGTTCAACAATATGATTATCTACTTCCTCTTTGTTCATCAATTTTGTTAACAGGCGCATCGCAACCGCACCGATATCGTAAGACGGTTGGACAACGGTTGTTAATCGCGGACGAACCATAGTCGCCAAACGAGTATTGTCAAAGCCGATGACATCAAAATCTTTCGGAATTTCATAGCCTTTATCTTGAGCGGCATGAATCACGCCCAATGCCATTTCGTCCGTTCCAACAAAGATTGCAGTCGGTTTTGGCGACAGCTCCAACACTTTGTCAAATGCTTCAATCCCGGATTCGTAGGAATAATCTCCTTCTACTACAAATTGTTCATCGTATTTGATCCCTGCCTCTTCAAGTGCACGTATGTATCCTTTAAGTTTTTTCACTTTATTCACAGGCTCTTCCATCGGCCCGGATACATAGGCAATATGTTTGTGTCCTTTATCGATTAAAAACTTAACCGCATCATAGGCTGCCTGTTCATAATTGATATTAACAGAAGGCAGTTCATTGTTCTCATCAAAAGTTGATGCAAGCACAATAGGAACCGGTGAACGTTTAAATTCTTCCACATGCTCCTCTGTAATATTGCCGCTCATAAATACAATTCCATCCACTTGTTTCCCTAAAAGGGTGTTAAGCAAATGCAATTCTTTTTCTTTATTTTGGTCAGAATTGCTTAAAATAATATTATATTTATACATCGTTGCGATGTCTTCAATCCCGCGAGCCAATTCTGAATAAAATGTGCTTGATACATCCGGTATAACAACACCTACAGTCGTCGTCTTTTTGCTAGCCAGCCCTCTTGCGACCGCATTTGGCCGATAGCCGAGACGCTCAATCGCTTCCAATACTTTCTTTCTAGTTGTCGGCTTTACATTCGGGTTGCCGTTTACAACTCGTGAAACTGTCGCCATTGAAACGTTCGCTTCACGTGCAACATCATATATCGTCACATTATTCATGATCAACACTCCTCATCTAAATGATCTATATCAAATAAGTACAGTCTCTTCCGTATAACTCTTATCATACGATACAAAGCATTCGTCCGCAATGTGCTTGGCGTGTTTTCTTATATTTTTACCTTTTTCGTTAAAAAAATATGTTCATTAAAGTATATCCTTCATTAAATAATGTAAACGATCTACGCAAAAAAAGGAACCTTAAAAGGCTCCTTTTTTAAAAATAGACGATATTCAATTAGGCATTTACTTTCGCTAATGGTCTTAATTCAGAAATAAACTGATTGAATTGCTCAATATTCATTTGCTGCGCAGAATCTGACAAAGCTACTTCCGGATCCGGATGAACTTCAGCCATAATACCGTCTGCCCCAATAGCAAGAGCAGCTTTTGCAGCAGGAATTAGAAGGTCTTTCCGGCCTGTTGAATGAGTGACATCAACTAATACAGGCAAATGTGTTTCCTGTTTTAAAATCGGAACTGCTGTAATGTCCAGCGTGTTTCTTGTAGCGCGTTCATACGTGCGAATTCCGCGTTCACAAAGAATGATTTGATCGTTACCTCGAGAAATAATGTATTCCGCAGCATTCATAAATTCTGATAACGTTGCAGAAAGACCGCGTTTTAACAATACAGGCTTGCGAACAGATCCTGCTGCTTTTAACAATTCAAAGTTTTGCATGTTCCGTGCCCCGATTTGGATGACATCGATGTAATCAAGGGCCACATCAATATCTTGAGGCGACACAATTTCACTAATAACTGCCATATCAAACTCATCAGCAATTCTTTTTAAAATTTTTAAGCCTTCAATACCTAAACCTTGGAAATCATATGGTGATGTTCTAGGTTTAAATGCACCGCCTCTTAGAAGCTTCAAGCCTTGTTTCTTCGCTGCTTCCGCAACAGCAGCTACTTGCTCATAGCTTTCTACCGCACAAGGACCGACAACAAAGTATTGGCTGCCATCCCCGATTTTTTCGCCTTTGACGTCAACGATTGTATTCTCTTTCTTTTTCTTTCTTGATACTAACAATGCTTTTCGATGATCGTCCTCTTGAAGCTCTAATGCCGCTTTAAATATTTCCTTAAAAATATGCTGTAAAGTGGAATCTTCAAATGGACCATTATTATGTTCTTTTATTAAATCGAGCATTTTTCGTTCACGGACAGGATCATATCGGTTAACTCCTTGCGCTTCTTTCGCTTTCCCAATTTCTTGAACAAGCTTGCCTCGCTCGTTAATTAATTTTAAAATTTGCAAATTGATTTCATCAACCCGTTCCCTAAGCGCTTCTAATTCTGTATTGCTCATTTTTTCCACCCTTTCACATCCGTCAAAATTTTAAGCATTTGATTTTAATTAGGGTTTATTATAAACCATATTCCTTGAAATGTCACTAAAAATTTCTTTATCGATTAAACGCTTTTAAGCGGTAAAGTGTTTATTTTTTTCAAAATATTTTCTTCAGTTCTTCACAAGTCATTTCCCAATGATCATCATGCCAGATAAAATTATTATACAATATTTGGGGGATTTATGTTTATTTTATGTTATGTTTCAGTTATGGAATCGGACAATTCTTGTACATGTAAACTAAATGATTAGGGCTTTGGCAATCAGCAGCAAAAGCTTAAAATTCTTGAAAACCTTGCCGGCTGATGGACTTGTAACACTGTTCGAAAAATATTCCCCATGAAAATTTTCACGCTCTTTTCCTCTATTCGCTGCCTATTTTCCTGTAAACGAAAATCATCGGCTTGTTTGCCGATGATGATTGTCTTGCCAAACCTATGACTTTGTTTCTTTATTGTTTTCGCTTTGAAGCTCTTCATCTAAGGCTTGTGAAGTGTCAGTCAAATTTTCTGTTTTCTGACTTTGTTCGTCGTCAAGCTCGGTGTCAGCGGAATCTGAAGGATTTTCTTTTTCAGAAATTTCATTTTCATTGCTTCGTTCCTTTATTTTTTTTACCAAGCCCTCAGACTGCTCTTGGATTTTCTGTTGAATATTTTGTGATTTTTCTTTTGCCAAGCTGATAAACTGTACTCCTTTTTCATATGCTTCGCTTGTAATTTTTGATGTTTTTTCCTTCACTTTTCCCGCCTGATCATTAAAATTTTCGCGAAGCTCTTTTCCTGACTTTGGCGTAAGCAATAATGCGGAAGCTGCCCCAACAACAGCGCCTATAATAGAACCTATTATGAACCCTTTTTTATTCGTGCTTTTTTTTGACATGTTTGCGCCTCCTGTTTTTTAAGTAAAATTAATTAATCAGTTTGCTTCTTTGATCGTTTTCTCTGCTTTACTTTATCAATCAATTCCATCACAGCATTTGTCCACTGGATGGCTTGAGCAACTTTTTCTTCATTTTTTTCCAATTGTCCAGTTACACTCGCTGAAACTTTTTTCATAGACCGATTAAATTGTTGAATGGATGTTCCAATCTCTTTTACGGCATCCACCACTGAGTTGACCTTCTCAGATTTTTTCTGAATGTCTTCCGCCAATTGGTTTGTTTTATGAAGCAAATCTGTTGTTTCTTTTGTAATGCCCTCCACCTGCTTTTCAAGGCCCGCAAGCGTCCCAGCTACTTGATCGAGTGTAATGCGCAGAGATTTTAATGTTTTGGCTAAATAAACAACTAACACTGTAAAAGCTACGGCTATTAGCGCAATGCTTGCATATAATATGAATTCCAACTGCTGCACCTCCAAGTAAAACCAATAATACAATTCCCTAATTTTTCGGAATGCAAACATAAAATCTGCAATCATTTATCTATTCGACATTTTGTCAATAGAATCCTTTCGATCATGTCAAAAATAGAACAAGTTTTAAATCCAATCAGGAAACGCTACAATATTATTGTATAACGAAAAAAAAGGAGGCCGGCAAGTTGAAAGATCCAAGAATCGAAAAATTGGCAAAAATTTTAATTCATTATTCATGCCAACTGCAAAAAGGCGAAAAAGTGCTTATTGAAAACTTTGGTCTTGAGAAGGAGCTTGTGATTGCTCTCATCCGCGAGGCTTACAAAGCTGGCGGGCATCCGTTTGTTTCCATTAAAGATCATCAAATAAACCGAGCTTTATTGCTTGGAGGACAAGAAGAACAATTCGAAATGATGGCTGATTTCGAAGCAAATGTCATGAAAGAAATGGACGCATACATAGGCCTCAGATCAGGCAAAAACATTAATGAATTTGCTGACGTTCCAGAAGAAAAAATGAAGCTGGAAGGCAGAACAATCGGGCAAAAGGTGCATCGTGAAATCCGCGTTCCGAAAACAAAATGGGTGGTTCTCAGATACCCGAATGAATCCATGGCACAGCTTGCAAAAATGAGCACAGAAGCGTTTGAAGACTTTTATTTTAATGTCTGCACTCTTGATTACGAAAAAATGGATAAAGCGATGGATGCGCTTGTTGAACTGATGAACAAAACTGACAAAGTACATATTAAAGGTCCTGGCACTGATTTGACTTTTTCAATCAAAGATATTCCTGCGATTAAATGTGAAGGACGCATGAATATTCCTGACGGTGAAGTATTTACAGCGCCTGTTAAAAATTCTGTGAACGGCACCATTACGTTTAATACGCCTTCTCCGTACCAAGGATTTACATTTGAAAATGTTCGGTTAACATTTAAAGACGGAAAAATCATTGATGCGTCAGCTAATGATACAAAACGATTAAACAGCATTTTGGATACAGATGAAGGAGCAAGATATATCGGTGAATTCGCCATCGGTGTCAATCCATACATCCTTCACCCGATGCAGGACATTCTGTTTGACGAAAAAATCGCTGGAAGCTTCCACTTTACTCCAGGGCAATGCTACGATGAAGCGTATAATGGCAACCATTCCAATATCCACTGGGATTTGGTCGCCATTCAGCGTCCGGAATATGGAGGCGGAGAAATTTACTTTGACGACGTATTGATCCGAAAAGACGGACTGTTTGTCATTCCGGAATTGGAGCAGCTAAATCCTGAGAATTTAAAATAGTGCATTCTTCGCTATAAAAACAAAACGGGGCTGTCCGATAAGTCCCTAAAATGAAGCAAGTGGAGAAAAACAATTCGTTTC
>ERZ1673784.66-NODE-66-length-14236-cov-20.999859_pt1 | contig 14236 bp, 10 predicted proteins | sample MGYA00580132_ERZ1673784 | MGnify/ENA primary metagenome ERZ1673784 (study PRJEB41219, sample SAMN04549608) | soil metagenome | isolation source: soil | place: USA: New Mexico, Bitter Lake NWR | collected 2008-11-15 ...
GTAGCTGCGAAAAAAATTTATAAATTTTTGTGTCTACTTTATTGACCTAATATCAGAATCCCTCAAAGACAAACTTCTGAGAATAAAATATGTAACCGATATTAAAAACACATAGGTGACAAACAAAAACAATCATAAAACAAAAAATAGACCTCGCTTGAACGAATGAGGTCTAGTACTTGTATTCATACACTAATCTTTGTTTCTCAATCAAACTGCCTGTTTTTTGCTTACAAAAAATAATCTTCAACTCACTTGAGGAAGCCCATGCTCTGTTTTTTAAATAAAGATTTATTTTTAACCCTTTCCAATCGAAAGAAAATTTTCAATCGCAAATGCTGATACTCCCAGTGCTGCGGAGTAAATCGATAGTTTTGAAAAGTTTATTTGTAAGTCTTTTTGGTGAAAATCTAATGTATGCTCGTTAATGGATTTTATAGTTGGTTGCTCGATTAAGTGTTTCGCCTTAGCTAGCCTATTTCCGATAATGATTTGTTGTGGATTAAATGTTTTAATTAAATTGGAAATACCTATCCCTAAGTAGGAGCCAATTTGCTGAAAAATGTCTTTAACGTTTTTGTTTTCTTCGGCCATTTTGATAAGCTCCTCTAGTGTCGCGTCTGGTAAAATATGTTTCGCTTGATGGAGTAATGCATGCTCAGAAGCATAAGCTTCCCAGCAACCAGAATTCCCACACCGGCATTTTTCTCCATCGACTACAATCGTCATATGTCCACTTTCACCAGAATAGCCATTCATCCCCTTGTATAGTTCTCCTTTCAGTATAATACCTACCCCAATACCGATTCCTGCGCTAATATAGATAACATTATGGAAATTTACACCAGCTCCAAATCGAATTTCTCCATACGCGCCCGCATTTGCTTCATTTTCAACAATGATTGGGTAGTCAAATTCACGATAAATGATGTCCAGCAAATCGACATTCTTCCACTTTAAATTCGGGGCAAGCAATACTTTTCCGCTTTTATCTACAATACCTGGTACGCCAATTCCGATCCCAATAACCCCATACCTGCTTTGAGGTGTATGTTCGATAAGGTTTTTAATCGTTTCTATTGTTAAATGAATAATTTCGTCAAAGGAAAGATTGTGTATTGATTTATGTTTTTCGTACACCACGTTGCCTTCTAAATCAGTTACAATTCCTAAAATATAGTTCACACCAATATCTAATCCGATGGAGTAACCGGCCTTCTTATTAAAGAGCAGCATAACCGGTCTTCTTCCTCCGCTAGATTCTCCAGGCCCTGACTCATAAATGAATTCTTCTTCGATTAATTCATTGACTAACGAAGAAACTGTAGCTTTATTTAGACCTGAGTGTTGCGCGATATCTGCACGTGAGATGGGAGCATTTGTGATGATCGTTCTAAGTACGATTTCTTTATTCTTTTTTTTCACGATTTGTTGGTTCCAAGTAGTTATGGTCAAAGGTTCTTCAGTCCTTTCTTCACTTAATATAAATGATATAGCAAAATTATATAACAAACTTTGTTTATTGTGTAGACAAACTAAGTTTTCGGTGATAAGATTGAATTGTAAAAAAATTTATATTTATTAGAAGAGGAGGTTCCCTTTGTGAGGAAATGTAAGGGCTTTCTATTCATTCTTTCTATTTTTCTAATAGTATTTGCGTTAGTAGCATGTGGTCAAGATGTCAGCGATGAAAGCGGTAACAAGAATTCCGAAGGCGAAAAAGGTAAACTCACCATTGGACTATCTGTATCAGATTTAACATTAGAGCGTTGGCAGCATGATCGGGATTTTTTTGTAGAAAAAGCGAAAGAGTTAGGAGCAGAGGTTTTAGTTCAATCCGCGAATGGTGATGAAGCAAAACAATTATCACAAATTGAAAATATGATCTCACAAGGTATTGATGCGCTTGTTATTATTGCCATCAACTCAGATTCACTAACGACCGTTGTTGAGCAAGCAAAAAGTAAAGGTATTCCCGTTTTGGCATACGATCGATTAATAAATGGTGCAGAAATTGATGCCTATGTATCATTTGATAACGTTAGAGTGGGTGAAATGCAAGCAGAGTATCTTGTTGAAAAAGTTTCTAAAGGAAAATATTTCCTAATGGGTGGTTCTCCAACAGACAACAATGCAAAAATGTTTAGAGAAGGCCAAATGAATGTTCTTCAACCGCTTATCGATAAAGGGGATATTGAAGTTATAGGGGATCAATGGGTGAAAGGCTGGGACGCAAACGAAGCGTTAAAAATTATGGAAAATGCATTAACAGCTAATAATAATGACATTGACGCAGTTGTAGCATCAAACGATAGTACAGCTGGAGGAGCTATCCAAGCCCTTGAAGCTCAAGGCTTAGCAGGGAAGGTTGTTATTTCCGGTCAAGATGCTGACTTGGCAGCAGTCCAACGCATTGCGGAAGGAAAACAGTCTATGACAATTTATAAACCTATTAAAGCCATTGCAACAAAGAGTGCGGAAGTTGCTGTTCAATTGGCAAAAGGTGAGAAGGTTACATCCGATTCCACAATAAATAATGGAAAAGTAGATGTCCCATTTATTAAATTAGATCCAATTAAAGTGGATAAAGAAAATCTTATTGATACAGTAATCAAGGATGGGTTCCATTCTTACGATGAAGTATATAAAAATGTACCAGAAAGTGAACGTCCACCACGTCCATAGTCAGGTTTTAAATCATAACAAAGCGTATAAAATGGGAGGAAGTTTCCCAGAGCTATCAAGTTAAGAAAATCTCTTTTCAGCATCAGTGTTCTTTTATCCTTTCGCGTTTCAATTTCTTTTCTTAATGCGATTGAAATATCGAAAAAGAAAGAGTTATTTCACTAACTTGGCGTGTATGGGAAAGCTCCCCCCATTTATCTGATTACTTTATTGCAGGTGGTGAAAAAGGATTGGAAACGTTTGCGCTTCAAATGAAAGGAATTACGAAAGATTTTCCTGGTGTACGTGCATTAGATAACGTCACATTTTCAGTACGTAAAGGGGAAATCCATGCTCTATGTGGTGAAAATGGAGCAGGAAAATCAACTCTAATGAAAATACTTAGCGGTGTATACCCTCATGGAACTTATGAAGGTCAAATATTGATAAACGGGAAAAAAGTTCAATTTAAATCGATCAAAGAATCCCAAGACGCAGGAATTGCTATTATTTATCAGGAGCTCGCATTAGTTGGTGAAATGACAGTTGCAGAAAATTTATTTTTAGGCCATGACTTAATGAGATCTAAAATCATTAACTGGAACAAAATATATGCAGAGGCTCAGAAATGGTTAGATCAAATTGGATTAGATATTGATCCGGAAACAAAAGTTAAGGATTTAACAGTTGGTAAACAACAGTTAATAGAAATTGTGAAAGCACTTACAAAGAAAGTAGATATTTTAATATTGGATGAGCCGACAGCAGCTTTAACTGAAAGTGATGTTGAAATATTGATGAACCTTTTACATGATCTGCGTTCAAAAGGGGTTACCTGCATTTATATTTCTCACAAGCTCGGTGAAGTGATGTCATTGGCCGATTCAGTTACTATATTACGAGACGGGAAAACAATTAGCACGGATTCTATTGAGAATTTAACTGAAGATATGATTATTACGAAAATGGTCGGTCGAGAATTAACAGAACTTTTTCCATATGAACCTCATCCAATTCGTAATGAAAAAATACTGGAAGTGAAGAATTACTCTGTTTTCGATGAAAATGGAAAACAAGTGATTCAGGATGTATCCTTCTCGCTAAAAAAAGGTGAAATACTCGGTTTTTCTGGATTAATAGGGGCCGGGAGGTCAGAATTATTTATTAGTCTGTTTGGCGGATTTAAGGGAAAAAAAACGGGAACAGTCCTGATCGATGGAAAACCAACAAATATACAAAAACCTGCTGATGCAATCAAGGAAGGTTTAGCCTATGTATCTGAAGATCGAAAACGATACGGTTTAGTTTTAGGGATGGATATTACGAAAAACACGACTCTTACAGCTTTAAACAAAGTTATGAAGTTGAAAGTGATTGATGAAGCTTTAGAAATAAAAAGTACTGAGGACATAACGAAGAAAATGAATTTAAAAGCTCCAAGCTTAGAAGCAGCTGTAGGTCAATTAAGCGGTGGAAATCAACAAAAAATCGTTTTAAGTAAATGGTTACTAAATGATCCGAAAATCTTAATACTTGATGAACCGACAAGAGGAATTGATGTCGGGGCAAAGTATGAAATATATAAAATCATGAATGATCTTGTTAAACAAGGTGTCGGTATTATCATGATCTCATCTGAGCTGCCCGAAGTAATGGGAATGTCCGATCGTATTCTTGTCATGTCAGAAGGAAGAATCACCGGAGAATTTTTAAGAGAAGAAGCGACTCAAGAGAACATTATGAGATGTGCTACTGGAGGGAAAAAAAGTGTCCAGACAACTATCAACAGTTAATGTAAATGCGCAAAGGAATAAAGGTATAAGTTTTAAACTTGATCTGCAATCATACACGCTTATGATTGCCCTTGTGTTAATAGCTGTTATTTTCAGCATTTTTACAGGAGGAGAATATTTATCTTCTCGTAATCTCTCTAATTTATTTACGCAAATGTCTGTCATTGCTGTGCTTGCGGTTGGTATGACACTTGTTATAGTAGCAGGTCATATTGATTTATCTGTAGGTTCGTTGGTTGGGTTAACTGGAGGCATTGCTGCTATTTTACAAGTTTGGCATGGCTGGAGTACTTTTTCAGTCGTTTTCGCTGCGATCATCATTGGAGCGATTTTAGGTTTATGGCAAGGATGGTGGGTAGCTTATCGGGCGGTGCCTGCTTTTATTGTAACACTCGGGGGTATGCTTGTTTTTCGAGGTATTCTAATTGGATTAAGTAAAGGACAAACTATTGCACCAATGAGTGAAAGTTTTAAGCAAATTGGGAACAGTTATCTTCCTTATGTACCGGGGTATATTTTAGCATTAGTTAGTATAGTAATTCTTGTTTTTTGGACTATTAGAAATCGTTCTAAAAGAATGAACATGGGACTTATGATACCAGCTGCAACCGTAGATTACGGAAAAGTTGCAGTATACTCTATTTTAATTCTCCTCATTACATATATGTTAAATCGATATTACGGTATCCCTGTTCCATTTTTAATTGTTGCTTTGTTATCGATTATTTTTATCTTTATTTCTAATAAAACAGCGTTCGGGCGTTATATTTATGCGATTGGAGGGAACCAGGAAGCTGCAGCTCTTTCTGGTATCAATATAAAGCGTAATATACTTTGGGTGTTTATTATAATGGGAGGGCTTTCTGGTGTTGCAGGTGTTTTATTAACTAGTAGATTAAATGCAGCGACAGTAAATGCAGGTAATATGTATGAGCTTGATGCAATTGCAGCTTGTGTAATTGGCGGTACTAGTTTAATGGGTGGTAAAGGTAAAATATTTGGAGCCCTTATTGGAGCTTTAATTATGGCTAGTATTGACAATGGCATGAGCATAATGAATATTGAAACATTCTGGCAATACATTGTTAAGGGTCTCATTCTCATAATCGCAGTATGGATTGATATTTCTAGTAAAAAATAAATAAAACTAGTTTAAGAATGGGAGGACATGAATATGGCATACTTTGAAAATGTAAATGAAATCAAATATGAAGGACCTAAATCTTCGAATCCTTTAGCTTTTAAATATTATAATCCTGATGAGGTTGTCGGTGGAAATAGGATGGAAGACATTTTCCGTTTTAGCGTTGCATACTGGCATACATTTACAATGGACGGGAGTGATCCTTTCGGCCACGGAAATATGATTCGTCCGTGGGATAAATATACGGGAATGGACTTAGCAAAAGCACGTGTGGAAGCTGCATTTGAATTTTTTGAAAAGCTGAACATACCATACTTTTGCTTTCACGATGTAGATATAGCGCCAGAAGGAAGTAATTTAAGAGAAACTTATAAAAATTTAGATGAAATTGTTGCGATGATAAAAGAATATATGAAAACAAGTAAAACGAAGCTTCTTTGGAATACAGCCAATTTGTTCTCACATCCTCGTTATGTTCATGGAGCGGCAACTGCCGTAAATGCAGACGTTTTTGCTTACGCAGCAGCAAAAGTGAAAAAAGGTTTAGAAATCGCAAAAGAACTTGGGGCAGAAAACTATGTATTCTGGGGTGGACGGGAAGGTTATGAGACCCTGTTAAATACGGATATGAAGTTAGAACTAGATAATCTTGGGCGCTTTTTGCATTTAGCTGTTGATTATGCGAAGGAAATAGGTTTTTCTGGTCAATTTCTCATTGAACCGAAACCGAAGGAACCTACAAAACATCAGTATGATTTTGATGTAGCAACGGCTTTAGCGTTTTTACAAAATTATGGTCTTAAAGACTATTTTAAATTTAACATTGAGGCCAACCACGCTACATTAGCAGGTCATACTTTTGAACATGAACTTCGTGTAGCAAGAATTAATGGTATGCTAGGTTCTGTTGATGCTAATCAAGGAGATCCATTACTAGGTTGGGATACAGACGAATTCCCAACAGATTTATATTCTACAACGTTGGCTATGTATGAAATATTACAAAACGGTGGTCTTGGTAAAGGTGGATTAAACTTTGATGCAAAAGTGAGAAGAGGCTCATTTGAACCAGAAGATTTATTCTATGCACATATTGCGGGTATGGATAGTTTTGCGATCGGTTTAAAGGTTGCTAAAAGATTAATAGATGATAGAGTTTTAGAAAGCTTTATTGAAGAACGATATAGTAGCTATCATTATGGAATTGGAAAAGATATTGTAGAAGGCAAAGTGGATTTCCATAAATTAGAGGAATATGCGCTGCAGCTTGGAGATATTCAAAACTCTTCTGGAAGAACTGAGCGATTGAAGTCTACAATTAATCAGTATTTATTATCTGTTCTATCTGAATAGATTTTATCTTCGTTAGGACGTACCTGGTATAAATAAATAAAAATCTGGTATGTCCTTTTATTTAATAACAATAAAGGGTGATGTGAATGAAATATGTGATTGGTATTGATTTAGGTACTAGTGCGGTAAAAGTTTTATTAATGAATCAAAACGGTAAAGTATGTAAGGAAATTTCCAAATCTTATCCGCTTATTCATGTGAAATCGGGGTATAGTGAGCAAGATCCATCTGAGTGGGTAAAAAAAACAATTGAGGCATTAGCAGAGTTAGTAAAAGATTTTGATGGTCATGTTGAGGACATTGAAGGAATAAGCTTTTCAGGACAAATGCATGGGTTAGTATTACTAGATAAAAATTACCAAGTACTACGGCGTGCAATTCTATGGAATGATACAAGAACGACTCAGCAATGTAAGAAAATTTATGATGTGATCGGAGAGGAAAAGCTACTTAATATCACAAAAAATCCTGCATTAGAAGGCTTTACACTACCGAAGCTTTTGTGGGTGAAAGAGAATGAAAAAGATATTTATGAAAGAGCATCTGTATTTATGCTGCCTAAAGATTATTTGCGTTTTTGTATGACCGGTCAAATACATAGTGAATATTCAGACGCTGCCGGTACTTTATTATTGAATGTTCGCGAAAAAGTGTGGAGTAAAGAAATATGCGAGTTGTTAGATATTGATATTTCTCTCTGTCCGCCTCTTGTCCATTCTTATGAATGTGTAGGAACCATCACATCATCATTGGCTGAAAGTACCGGGTTATCAAAATCGACAAAAGTTTATGCCGGCGGCGCTGATAATGCGTGTGGTGCAATTGGTGCCGGCATTTTATCAGAAGGAAAAACGTTATGCAGTATTGGAACATCCGGTGTCATCCTTTCTTATGAGGAAAATAGTGATCGCGATTTTCAAGGTAAGGTTCATTATTTTAATCACGGAGAAGAAAATGCTTATTATACGATGGGGGTGACTCTATCAGCCGGCCACAGTTTAGAGTGGTTTAGAGAAGTTTTTGCGAAACGAGAGGATTTTCATACGTTACTTTCAGGGATTGAACATGTACCAATCGGATCGAACGGACTCATTTTTACTCCATATTTAGTTGGAGAAAGGACACCTTATGCCGATTCTGTTATTCGGGCAAGTTTTATTGGGATGGATACTTCCCATCGTAAAAAAGATTTTGTACGAGCCGTTCTGGAAGGAATTACAATGTCTCTCAATGAATCGATCCAGATCTTTAGGGAAAATGGAAAGAACATCGATACCATTGTATCCATTGGCGGGGGAGCCAAAAATGAAACTTGGCTGCAAATGCAAGCAGATATCTTTAACGCTAGAATTGTAAAATTGTCGAGCGAGCAAGGTCCAGCTGTTGGGGCAGCTATGCTAGCAGCAGTTGGGGCTGGTTGGTTTGCATCTTTAAACGAATGTGCAGATGTATTTATAAAACATGCTAAAGTGATTGAGCCTATTAAAGAAAATGTTGATAAATATAGAGAGCTATTTGCCATTTATCAACAGGTCTATGCAAAGACAAAAGAATTAAATGAATCATTAGCATTTTTTAGGAATTAATACATAGATGGTAAGACCTGTTCAATATTTATTATCGAAAAAATTATTAAATTTGGAGGTAAAAAACGAAAAAGGTTCGCTGGGGTAAAGTACTGCAAATATTGCTAGAACACAATTCATTCCGGCTATATTTCGAGCTGAAAATGCAGAAGTCACTGCCATTGCAAGCAGAGGCAGTAAAGTTCATGCGATTGCACAAAAATTCAATATTCCAAAAGCATACGAAAGTTATGAGGCGCTTCTTAACGATCCGGAAATAGATGCAGTATATATACCGCTGCCTAATCATTTGCATAAAGAATGGGTGATAAAGGCGGCAAGGAAGGGAAAACACATTCTTTGTGAAAAACCCGTTTCATTGAATGCAGAAGAAGCCGTAGAAATGGACAAAATTACGCTTGAATGTAATGTGAAGTTTATGGAAGCATTTATGTATCAGTTCACCTTCAACATGATCGTGTCCGTGAAATTATATTATCTGGGGAAATTGGAGAAATAAAATTATTTAAATCTAGTCATTCTTTTTATTTAGAAAACAGTGAAGATGATATCCGTATGGTTAAAGAGATAGGTGGTGGAAGCTTGTATGATGTAGGCTGCTATTCTATCAATACTTTGCGGTATATTTTAAATACTGAACCAATTGAAGTCCATGCATTTGGGAATATAGATCCGATTTCAAATGTTGACCTATCTGCATATGTGCATATGAAATTAGAAAACGGTGTAACTGCATTAATGGATTGCAGCTTTGATATGACGGAAAGAAATGAATACGAAGTTGTCGGTACAAAAGGAACGATTAAAGTATCTTATGCATTTCGTCCCGATCGAAATGGAGGAGTTGGGATTCTCATAGTAGAGAGGAATGGAGTAACGCGAGAAGAAAAAATTCATGGCGACATTTATAGACTTGAGGTAGAACACTTTTCAAGAGCCATATTAGAAGACTTGAAAGTGAAGTATTCTGGAGAATCGTCAATAAAAAATATGAGGGTGATTGATGCTTGTTATGAATCCATTCGAACAGGAAAATCGATAAGAATCAATCAATAATTCATGGTGGCTTTGATAACAGGGGTCTTATTGAACCTTGTTTCAGATCATTCAAAATAAATGATAAATAAAGGCGATGGAAACTATGAAAATTCGAAAAGAATTATTTGGATATAAACATAACCAGCCAGTATACTTGTTCAAACTAAGAAATGATCATGGATTAGAAATTTCTTGTATAAATTATGGGTGTATTATTACAGAGATTCTTGCCCCTGATCGAGAAGGGAAGATTGAAAATATAGTATTAGGGTTTAATAGTATAGAAGAATATGATCAATATTCTTCTCCATACTTTGGTGCTGTGGTAGGTAGATTTGCAGGCAGAATAAAAGAAGGGAGATTTACCTTAGACGGTCAAGAGTACCAAGTAACAAAAAGCGAGAATCAAAACCATTTACATGGCGGAAGCAAAGGATTTAGCAAAGTTTTATGGGACTATAACGTTGGGGAAGAAAAGGAAAATGAGATCTCAATCGAATTTTGTTATTTTAGTCCTAATGGTGAGGAAGGATATCCGGGTAACCTTGACGTTAAAGTCATATATTCATTAACAAATGAGAATGAGTTGATTATCACTTACTATGGTAAATCTGATAAGAAAACATTACTAAATATGACTAATCACACTTATTTTAACTTAAGTGGTGATTTAAAACGAGATATCTTATATCATGAACTGACTATAAAAAGCGATAAATTTATAGAATTGGATGATGAATTACTCCCTACGGGAAACATGATTGATGTAAAAGGTACCGTCTTCGACTTTCGAAAAGGAAGGAAAATAATAACTGGAGTGAAATCAACTCACCCTCAGATTCTTTTAGCAAATAAGGGCTTTGACCACCCTTTTTTATTAAACACCAATCATCAGCAAGAAATTATTTTATACGAAAAAGAAAGTGGACGAAAACTAGTGATTGAAACTGACGAACCAAGTGTCGTTCTATATACTGGAAATAAGTTAGGAGAACAAGAATATAAAATTAGAAATGTGAATTCTAGAAACTATTTAGGGTTATGCTTAGAAACACAGGCTCCACCGGATTCCGTGCATCATCCTCATTTTCATTCGTCTATTTTAAGTGAAAATAATATTTATCTAAAAAGAACTAAATATTTGTTTGCGTCAGATAAATGAATATTAAATTATAGTAGAATAATAATGTGTTTAAATGTAATCTTTTAAAAATTATTGTATATATGGAATAATCGTTTAATACGATTGTTCCATTTTTATAAACGAGTGTAATGCACTTCTCCGAAATTTACCTAAAATTGGTAGTCTAGCAGAAAAGATTTGTTGTTTACCATATGGTTTCTATATGACGAAGCTTGTGAAAAGGTCATTGGTCATAAAGAAGTTATTGAATACACCAACCGCCGATCGAGCAATCTGGCTCGTTTTGTCGCCTCGTCGCAGAAAATTTACGGAGAATTTGACTGGAAAGCGCGGAATACTCATTGGAAGAAATCATCGTCTCTCCTTGAAAGTGGCAAAGTACAAATGTTAGGTAATCACGTAAGCCTCCCTGCTGAATTGTTTTCAGCGGGAGGCTGCTTTTTTATACATCATTATAGAACAAAGCCATCAGGGTCAGAAAAAATTTTATAGTTTGATATTACAGAGCTAAAAATACTTATTTGCACGCTCATTTTCTCCATTAATCTCTTCCTTTCACCAAGATTGAGTAAGAACTATTTTTAGTTTGCTCACTACAGGATCATCAGAAAGCACGCTTGGAAGAAATCTTAAAAGAGTACCCAGAACTTGCTTGTGCTTACGATTTAAAGGAACTATTTCGAGATTTCTATAAGTTGACCGATTACGTGATGCCCATGATCTTTTAGAAGTATGGATTCAATTAGCACGGAATAGTCCATACTCATCTTTTCATAAAGTGGCCAACACTTAGAAAAGTGGAAAGTACCCATACTCCAATATTTCTTATCTCCATACACGAATGCCCGAACAGAAGGAACCAATCATAAAATCAAACATATAAAACGGAGGGCTTATGGATATCGGAATCTAAAGCGTTTTCGACTTCGTGTATTTTTGGAATGTACAGGGAATACGAATGTTGATTAAATTGCTTAAGGGCTCTTCTTCAGTAGCTAACATGATAGTTGGTAGAATAGCAGCCGTCAAGGAAGGCGCTTGACTACTCCCATTCTACCAACTTAGTGGTCAGTAAGCTGAAGAAGGAGACGGTCTGATTGACATCTAAATCCAGCTAACATGATGGCAAGGTTTGTGTACAAATCACAGAAAATGGAGAAGAGACCTTATTTATGAAATGGGTGCGATTGTGGAGCAATATAGATAGGAAATAATCAAACTTTATTTTGAAGGAGTGGAAATATATTGAATTTATGTAAAATAATATGTTAATATTATGTTAGGTTGTTATAATCAAAAAAGTCCTGCGGTAATATGTCAAGGTGAAAAATCATAGAAATTGGAAATTCCCTTGTCCGATGATCCGAAAAAAGGCAATACTGAAGAAACCTAGTATTGGTACATGTAATAAACTAGGTCTAAAGGTTTATATTGGTATACAAGATCGATCCTTTTATCGATTTTCCCCCTTTCTTGGCGTGTAGATTTGACCGTTGCGTAGCAGCGCGCATCGATCACACGCACGAGTTTCTAGCGGTGAGGACGAGGGCTCGTTTATGTTGGTGTTTGGGCACTTCCTCATACTTCTTCCGGTAGTACGCACGAAACGTTGCATCATGCCGTTGCACCGAGTTGGCATCCTCCACTAGGTAGTAACGGAGATAGCGATTGCTGGAACGAATGAGGGAGGTGTCCTCGGCTTGAAAACGGCCCGATAGGTGCTTGGACCATGTCAAGATGGAATATTTTGCCAAGGTGGCCTGATTGTGAAACCGCTCGATTTGCCCGATTTCGGCCAGGATGCCTGCGGTGTAAACCGGTCCGTTGCCTGGGATGGTTTGCAGTGTGTTCGGAATGCCTTCAAGATGGCGGGTAATGGCTTTATCGAGCTCTTTGAGCTGCGATTGCAGGCTGCGGATTGATTGAATCGACAGCCCTAACAGCAAGTCGATGGAATCCTCGACACACTTGGACAACCGATACGACGAACGGGCCGCCTTTTGAATCGACTTGGCGATGCATTCCGGATCGGAAAAGCGATTGCGCCCTTTTTGGCGCAGGAAGTCGGCCAACTGCATGACATCCATTTGGCAGATGTCATCGAGGCTCCACGACTCAAACAGCAGTTTGAGAACGGCATGTCCGAAGATCGAACTGTCCACCTCCTGGGTAAAGGAACTGCATTTGTAAAACAAGTGCTGGAGAAAATACTGTTTCTCATGGGTTAACTGGTGGACGAGATGATATCGCATGCGTGTCAGTCGCTGAAGCGCGAGAAACTGCTCCTTGAGGACAACCGTCATCTTCAGACGACCGAAGCGAAGCCGATCCGCAATGATCCAAGCATCGATGTCATCCGTTTTCTCCAAGTCGACATAGGCTTCTTTAAACTTGCGAATGAGCTTTGGATTGATCGTAAATACCTTGACGTTCCAAGCCTGCAAGGCCTCCTGCTGGTGGAAAAACATAGCTGGATGCCAACTGTAGACCGAGGTGGCTTCCATCCCGATCAGAATTTCGGTTGGCTTTCGCTTGTTAGCCCACAGGAGGATTTGATCCCGAAGGAAGGTGGCGCCCAGAAGATGATTATCCACTTTGAAGCGTGCGCACGTATTTCCTTCATGATCCATAATGCAGGTGGCTAAGTCGCGTGAGCTCACGTCGATCCCGACGTAGAGTTTCATGAGATCACCTCCTATTGTTGTAGGATCGAGGGGTTGGACTCTTCGGGATGCCCCCGGATCGCTCCTGTTGACCAGTCACCCTCGCATAGGAGAACTCACGTTGAACCATGGGCTGCCCTGGAAGCTGCTCCTTCCAGCATGGGGAAAACCAACGGGAACAGCCTGCGGGTGAGACGTCCAAACAGGGGCCGGGGAGACAGACTTTACAAGTAGTCGAAGCTACAAGAGTGAGAAGAGTATCCCCGATGATCCTAAGACCATTATCCAGGAACATTGCGAAAAGTCTAACCCCGGTACGCTGAACCCTTTGTGGGAGGGCGCGCCCCTCCCACAAAGGCAATCACCCAAGATATGCGATTGTCAAGGAGCGTATCGGACTGGAAATTCGATAAAAAAACTTTCTGAAACTTAGTATACGAGGAGAGTGTATATTTTGATTAAAAGGAGATTTGGGAAATCACTTGTCTTTCTCTTGGCGGTATTGATTATTTTTAGTTTTTCAATGGAATCTGTAGTAGGTGCAACTTCAAATAGTGGTATTAATGAGAATAGTAGTGTTCAAGATATGCTGGAAGAAATGCAGAAATATATATATCAAGATGAAGATGGTAAACTTATATTTAATGTAGATAAAGCGATAGAAGAAGAACAAAGTGATTTTATTATTGATTCAGGGAAAGAATTCAATGCTTTAAGTAATCATGTTGAAAATAAAAAAGAGTCACAATCTGTATCTCAAATATTAAGAGGTATGCCAGTTTGGGGAAACTGGTGCGTGATGTTAGACTAAAAAGTAGACACAGATTATTATAGTAATAATAGACTGAAAA
>ERZ1673784.72-NODE-72-length-11305-cov-18.823911_pt1 | contig 11305 bp, 10 predicted proteins | sample MGYA00580132_ERZ1673784 | MGnify/ENA primary metagenome ERZ1673784 (study PRJEB41219, sample SAMN04549608) | soil metagenome | isolation source: soil | place: USA: New Mexico, Bitter Lake NWR | collected 2008-11-15 ...
GGACTTTTTTCAATTCGGAATTTTCGAATTAAATTAATGCAACGCTAGTGATTTTTAGGCAAAAAAGCTGATGAACACGGCCATTCAGCCACGCTAATTTTTGCCGTCGCTTTGACTATTTCCGGAGCTATATTGACTCTTTTTCCGCCAGTATTGGTGAAAATTATCGGCATTTCACTATTTACATATGGTTTTTTCGGCTGTCATTCCATTGCCAGCGCTTGGATTGGAGAACGGGCGGATAAGAATAAAGCTCAAGCATCTTCTTTATATCTTTTATTCTATTATTTGGGATCAAGCTTAGTTGGTACATTTGGGGGCTATTTTTGGATTCATTTCCATTGGGCGGGAGTCATCTTGTTTATCGCGGCTTTATTGCTATCAAGCTTACCTTTTATTCGGTATGCTGAGAAACGTCTTTAACCGTCAGAAAGTATAATAGATTAGTGCAGAAAAAAACGCTTAGCCTGTCGGAAGAGCTGAGCGTTTTTAAGAAAAAATTTATGGTGTTCGGATAATCGTGCAAATTCCCATAAAAATTAGAGATAGATCAGCATGTCATAAGCAGAAAATTGCATGGAATTCCTGTAAACTGTCCACTGTTTTACACAGCCCATTTCACGTAAAATCCCTCAAAAAATGCCACTTTTCAAAATAAAAATATGGCAACTTTCATCTTTAAAAAAGCTCCAGAAAATAACATCTTTTTCTATTGACTTTTACGTTGCGTAACACCTTATAGTTGCTAACGCAGAGATGTAATAGGTGACAATGAAGGTAAAAGAAGCAGGGGCTTTTCAAATAATCAAAATTTGCAAGGTGGAAGCAATGAAAATAGTCATCGAAAATACAATCGAACAAGATGAAATTGTTCGATTTCTTTCAAATCTTGCTTGATATATAAAACTTGTAGCAATTGATATGTGGAACTCTTATAAACTGTCAATTGTGATAGCTAAAATTCATATTGATAAGTCAGCAAACAAAACTTGATAGAAAATTCGGAAGGCTGTCAGTTAAAATGGATTAGCCAATGAATGGGTTTATGAAAAAGTGTTAGATTACGATTTTTCTATTATAGCTAAAAGCATGGAAGAGGGTGTTTTTCCCCTCTTTCCACACTTTTTTGGATATCCAAAATTATATTAATTGAAGAGAAACGAACTTAATTTCTAGGAATTCGTCCAGCCCGTAGTGGCTTCCTTCTCTTCCAAGGCCGCTCTCTTTCATTCCGCCAAAAGGTGCTTGGGCGACAGACGGAAGGCCGTCATTGATTCCGACAATGCCGTATTCTAGATTTTCAGAAAACCAAACAGCCTTTTTGAGAGATTGGGTGTAAACATACGCAGCCAAACCAAATGGTGTACCGTTTGCACGTTGGATAACTTCTTCATCATCTGAATATGTGCTGACCGGTGCCAATGGACCAAATGTTTCTTCCTGCATGCACAACATATCATCTGTTACATCAGAGATTACAACCGGCTTCATAAAATATCCTTTGTCCATATTCACGGCAGGTCCTTCATGGAGTTTCGCGCCTTTTTCGACTGCATCTTCTAATTGATGTTGAACTTTTTTGACTGCATTTTCGTCAATAAGCGGTCCAATGTCTACCTTCTCGTCAAGGCCATTCCCTACTTGCAGCGTTAAAACAGCTTCATGAAATGCTTTTAAAAACGGCTCCTTAATTGACTCATGGACATAAATCCGGTTGGCGCATACGCACGTTTGACCGGCATTTCTGAATTTTGATTGCACAACGCCCTTTACAGCTTCTTGAATATTTGCATCTTCTGTTATGATAAAAGGTGCCAAGCCTCCAAGTTCAAGCGATACTTTTTTTACGGTATCCGCTGCTTTTCTCATTAACAGCTTTCCAACTGGAGTAGACCCTGTAAAAGTAACCTTCTTAACGCGTGAATCTTCCATCCAAACATCAACGACTTCAGCTGGTTTTTCAGTCGTTATAACATTGATGACACCTGCTGGAAAACCTGCTTCATGAGCACATTCTGCTAATAAAAGTGCTGTAAGCGGTGTTTGTTCAGCCGGTTTTATGACAACTGTGCATCCAGCTGCAAGGGCAGGGGCGACTTTCCGTGTGATCATCGCCGCCGGAAAGTTCCAAGGAGTTATGGCAGCAACGACTCCAACAGGTTGTTTTTGAACGATAATTCTCTTCGAATGAACAGATGCCGGAATCGTTTCGCCATAAATCCGTTTCGCTTCTTCTGCAAACCATTTCACAAAGCTGTTTGCATATTGTATTTCGCCTTTCGCCTCGGCGAGCGGTTTTCCCTGCTCGATTGTCATCGTGGATGCCAACACTTCCAGCCGATCATTTATGAGCTTATACCATTTTTCCAGCAATTCTGCTCGTTCATAGGCTGTCGTTTTTGACCAAGTTTTAAAAGCTTCGTGAGCTGCATCGACAGCCAGCTTTGCTTCCTTGGCGGTTCCGTTCGGCACATAACCAACTGTTTCAAAAGTGGCAGGGTTTTGAACGGCAAAATTGTCATCCAACTGAACAAATTCTCCGTTAAGATACAGCCCTTTTGTCAATGGTTGTTCTTTCATACTGCTTGAATCTCCTCTCTCTCTTTTTCTTCATTCGAGTGGTGCGTAAATATGCGGTCGTTTTCTCCGCGCAGAAAATCTTTCCCATACAGAAGGATGCATAAAAGGATGCCGGCAGCAAAAGCCATTGTTGCTCCTTTTATGACGAGGATTGCACCAACAATCCCCGCAATTCCAAGATCACGCTGGCTGCGGGACTGCATGACACCGATACGAACGCTTACATAACCTTGCACCAACAATGTCAATGCTAAAGCTACCCCAAGTATCGGTTGTACTAAACTTACTATAGGCAGCAAAAATAATCCAGTATTTGTACCCCAACGGAACGATCCTGCTCCGCCGAAAAACGAATGCATCGCTTCTTTACCTTTTTTAAACCGCTCAATCACGACCACTTGCATAGCAGCCCACATCGGACCGCACATCGTAATATCAGGGCCGATCATGCTCATCAGAATGTTTCGGCCACCAAATATTAAGTGGGCGCGGTTCGGATTGTAATCAACTTTTTCATCCGTACGTATGACATCAGATTCAGAAAGGAGAGCTTTCGTTTTCAGCACATCTCCAAACACAACTAAATACGTTGCAAAAACAGCAGGTACTGCCTTCACGAAAAACGATAACGCAGGGAAGCCCAGGCCAAATACCGTATATTCCGCCCAAAGTGTGGCGAAATCTGGTTTACTGAAACCCCATTGAATGTCCGGCCATTTCGCTTCTCCAACAAGAGGCGCTACAAAAACAGCTAGCAAAATAGCAGGTAAAATCCCTAAATTCCCCAACAAAGCCCAGCCTTTGTTTTTTTGCTTTAATTTTTCGAAATGTTTAGAGAATATTAGATAAAACGCAAAGCCAATGCAAATTGTGATCGTAATCGGGAATAATTCAAACTTTCCTCCGGCTTCAAAAATCGATACGACAGCTCCAATTCCGGCACCCAGTATAATACCTGATTTAATGGCGTCAGGCACTAAACGCACCACTTTGCTGGCAAGTCCCGTTACTCCTAAAATGATGGATAAAATTCCAAGAGTCAACTGAAATGCAATGAGTGCATATATTCGGTCCTCACCTTCAGGAAATTGTTTAACAAACAAAACAATCAATGGAATCGCGGGAGTGACCCAACCTGGAATGACCGGGTCACCAAGCAGATGATGCAGTAAATATAAAAGTCCATTCAATACAACAACAGCGAGAGCCACTTCAAACGGCATCCCTAAATGATCCGCTAAAAGAGTAATAGCCCCAAGGTCTACCGCACACATGAGCAAACCCTGCACATAATCGGGCCATTCAAACCGATAATGAATAAACGGCAGCCGTATTTTAAAGGGACCTGCAGGGATATATGGCGTTTCAGCGCCGTGCGGACGATTTTTCCATTTCATGATCATGATTTTCCCTCCTATCAATAGGCAGCACGGTATATTTGTTCAATATCTTTTTTGCTTAATTTTCGAGGGTTATTGCGCAGAAGCCGCGTTTGCTTTAAAGCTTCCTCAGCCATTTCAGAAATCGCGGATTCCGGAATATTAAATTCACGCAAAGATTGTGGAATTTCCACATAGCGGCATATCCGGATCATCGCTTCAATCGCTGCATCAGCCGCTTGATCATCGTTTAGATGATCTACTTTTTCACCTAACGCTTCTGCGATATCACGGAATCTTTCTAAACAAGCTATTTTGTTCCATTTCATGACGTATGGAAGCAGCAAGGAGTTGCTTACACCGTGTGCTATATGAAAACGTCCCCCAAGAGGATAAGCGAGAGCGTGCACTGCTCCAACGCCTGCATTACCAAAAGCCAATCCCGCCATGAGACTCGCTGTAATCATCGCCTCACGTGATTCGATGTTTTCCGGGTTTGAATACGCTTTCGGTAAATGGGTGGAAATAAGTTTCATAGCACCAATTGCCAGTGCATCCGTAATCGGAGAAGCAAACTTCGAAATATATGCTTCCACAGCATGAACCAATGCATCCACTCCGCTTGCTGCTGTCACGCTAGGAGGGCACGTAATGGTCATGATCGGCGAAACAATTGCGACATCAGGTAATAAGTACGGACTGACAATCCCTTTTTTCACCTGCTCTTTCGTATCCGACAAGATTGAAATATTCGTTACTTCGGAACCTGTTCCGGCAGTTGTCGGAATGGCTATTAAAGGCAGCCCTGGTGATTCCACTAAATTAATTCCAAAGTATTCTTCAATTTTCCCCTTATTCGTCGCCATGACAGAAGCCGCTTTGGCAATATCGATAGCGCTTCCACCGCCGACAGCGATCACCCCGTCATGATTTCCTACTTTTATCGCTTGAAGACATTGTTCGACAATTTCAATTTCCGGTTCCGGATTTACATCCGAGAATACTCCCGGCTCCATCGGCAATAAATTTTGAACCTGTTTTACTACTCCCGCTTGGATAAGTATCTTATCTGTCACGATAAGTGGATTTTTTATCCCAAGCCGCTTCACTTCTTCAGGGAGTTGATTGAGAGAATCAGTTCCTGTAATTAATTTGTTCGCCATTGAAAATGTAGATATATTCATTTTTTCCTTCCTCTCCTTTCAAACTAGCGAGAAATGAATTGATTTTCCTGGTGTCACTCAAATATCTATGCAATTTTCGTGCCAACTCGAAAATGATTTGTGTATTTTTTATAAATTTTTTAATATCCGCGAATATTTGTAACAAAATCTTCAATGTTTTTTAGATCGTTTGTTATTCATTTGCTGACGTAAATCAGGAAAAATTGATTATAAAACGAATCATACCTAGGTTTTTTGATTAGTTTTCTAATCGTATGTGAAATTTTTTCATTTTTTGTACAATGGCACTTTGGCTAATTCCTAAAAATTTCGCTGCGGCTCTAGTCGTACCATGCTTTTTAAGTGCATCGATAATGAGGGAGCGTTCAAGCTCCGCCACAGCTTCCTTTAAAGTTTTAGGCTTTGAAGCCGGGAAAATCTGTTGTATGAAAGGAGGAAGGTCGCCTACATCAATTGTGTCGTGAAAGGTAGTCACAACCAGTCTCTCAACTAAATTCGCAAGCTCCCTTATGTTCCCAGGCCATGAATAGTTTGTCAGCCACTCAATGCATTCCGGGGTCATTTTTTTATTTTCATTATATTTTTTATTAAATTCCTTCAAATACATTTCTAATAAAGGAACAATCTCTTCCTTCCGCTCCCGTAAAGGCGGGACATCAAAGGTGACAATATTCAGTCGATAATATAAATCCTCACGGAACGCCCCTTCCCTTACTAGAGATGCAAGATCTCTATGAGTTGCTGTTATGAGTCGTACATCGACTTCTCTCATTTCAGTAGATCCTACTCTCATAAACCGGTTTTCTTCTACAACCTTTAGCAGCTTAACTTGTAATTCTAACGGCAAGTCTCCAATTTCATCTAAAAATAACGTCCCGCCGTTAGCCTTTTCAAAAATGCCTATTTTCCCTTCTCTCAAGGCCCCTGTGAAAGAACCGGGTTCATAGCCAAAAAGTTCAGCTTCTACTAAATGTTCAGGAATGGCGCCGCAGTTTAATTCCATAAAAATTTTATTGCTTCGGGAGCTTCTCGAATGAATATATTTCGCAATTAAGCTTTTTCCTACGCCGGTTTCTCCCTGCAGCAAAATTTTTGCGTCAGTTTTGGCGACTTTGTTCGCAAGCTGGAAAATTGGAAAAGTAGAAGGACCGATGACAAGATTTTGAAAACCCGTTTGTTCAGGAAAAAGCGAGTTTTGCGAAATTTTTTGATACGAAAGCTTTTGACTGTCCAATTCATGCTTCAAACGAATCAGTTCTGTTATATCTCTCACACTGTTAACAACATACATCACTTCATTGGAAGAAGAAAAAACAGGTGTTGCAGATACAATAATTTTCCTCTCATTGCGAATGGTCTGTATAAGAGTGACCGGCTTTTTCGTTCGAATCGTTTCTAAAGATGCAGATTTGGAAATAATCCCTTGCTCAACCAAATGGCTCATATGCTTCCCTTTCACTTCTTCTTCTTTGATCCCCGTAATCCGTTCATAAGCTTTATTGATAAACAGCGTAATCCCTGAACCGTCTGTTATATAGACACCGTCATATAATGAGTTAAGAACGATCCGGCACAATTTGCTCTGAAAAAAAGATTGGAATTGAGAGTAAGAGATCGAATGCTGCTCAAGACTTTGTACAGGAGCATTCGTTAAAATAAAATGACGAATCGGTTTTGTTAATTCTCCTTGCTGAACGGCTCCAAATAGCGACTCAAGTGTTAAATAGCCTGCAAATTCACCGGATTCGTTAAATACTTCCACTTCATTAACGCCAATAGGAAAAATTGAAATCGCTTCCTCAACTGACATATCGGGACGAAAGCTAGTCATAAAATTCCCTCCTAATGCCACTTTGCAACTGTTTACATTGATTAGTTTTAGTATAAACGATTAGAAAAATGATTGGTTGTTTTCTGACTTAGCAAAAAGCGCAAGCAAATTCCAACTTCTGGAAAAAAGGCGTTTTTTGCTGTTGCGTCAACGGTTTGGTTTCGAGGGCTAATCGATGGGGCCAATGTTTCGAAAAAGTTTCCGCAGCTTAAGTTTCTAGATAAAAAATTAAAAAACGTGCAGGTTTAATTGGACGCACGCTTTTATGCAATTCAACAGATCATGACAGGAAGGCTGAACAAAAGGCAAAAGCAGAAATCAGCCTTTTGTTCAATTACACAGATCAAAACAGTTTCTTAAAATATTAGAACCTTTCCTTGATTCGAAAAGCATCAGCAGAGACTTGCCGCTAAATCGTGTGAATGGCTCGATTCCATTTTCCAATATTGACATTTGCAAGCTCACGATGCTTTTCTACCAGAAAGGTTGAGTCCAGTAGAATAGTTGATTTCTAACTTCCCGCTTCTAAAGGATGCAAAAAAAATGAACATTGTTTAAACAAAATCGAATTTGCAAAGACTTGAATTAAAAAAAATGAATCCTTGCATAAAGTTAATCGTAAATTATATCAAAAGAATAAAACATTAACCGTCATATCGAAGATCAAATTTGCGGGGGAAACTATGTATACACACGCTACGAATAGAAGACAAATGCCCAGTGTTTTAAAGTCGTTTGCCGTTTCTTTGGCTATCGCCATGCTAGGAATGGCAGCGGGAATATATGTGCCGCCATCACTGTTTTTGCCTCTTGCCATAATTGAACTTGGCATGATTATTTTTGCATTCTTTTTGCGCAGAAAAAAAGCTATTTCTTATACATTTCTATATAGTTTTACGTTTATTTCAGGGATTACAGCCTATCCAATGATCTCGCATTATGTTTCAACAATCGGCGCGCACGCGGTCATAATGGCACTAGCCGCCACAACCGCTGTTTTTAGTGGATTAGCTGTATATGCAACTGCAACAAAACGAGATTTCTCATTTCTTGGCGGAATGTTATTTTCTGCCCTGCTCGCTTTTCTGATCATTTATGTTCTTAATCTTTTTTGGCCGTTGAACTCAGGCGGCATGCTCGCATTTTCCTTCATAGGAGTATTTATTTTCAGCGGCTACGTATTATATGACTTTAATCGAATGAAGCATTACGGTGTTCATCCAGAAGAAGTGCCGTTAATAGCCCTAAATTTATATTTAGACTTCATCAACTTGTTCATTCAAATTTTACGAATCTTTGGCATTCTTTCTTCAAAAGATTGAAGGAGAGCTAAAAAAAGAAAGCTGCTTGCAAAAATTTCGGGTATTTAAAAATTTGTAGAACCGGCGCAATTTTTATTTCAGAATCATCTAGTGCCGGTTCTTCTTTTCACTCGTTAGGAAAGCTTTTGCGGTTCCTTTTTTTTTCATTTTACTTTTGCTTGCTGCTCTCCTTTTTTGTCCTTGCAACAAACCTAATATTTCAGCATGTTTGTTCTTTTTGCCCGGCGTTTCACTGCAAGCTTCAAACGCGTTTGCCCTGTACGGCTGACGGTTACGTGCAGCTGAAATTTGCTGTAATCAACTCTTTTTGACAAATACCCGATTTGAGTATTTTCCAGAATTATTCCAACTTACATTTTTACCTATAATCTTTTATAATAAAAAATATAGTGAAAAGAAAGGAGGCAGCCCTTTTAATATGGAAGACGTTGCATTAAAAACAATTTTGCAGGCGCTGAAAGAGCATTCTGAGCACATTGACTCAAGATTTGATCATCTTGAAAAAAGAATGGATGGCTTAGAGGCAAGAATGGACAAACTGGAATCTAGAATGGATAAAATGGAATCTAGAATGGACAAGCTGGAATCAAGAATGGATAAACTGGAAAACGATTTGCAATCTTTTAGAAAAAACGTGGATGAACGCTTTACACGCTTAGAGAAAAAATTGGAAGGGATTCGCGCTGAATTAACAGACGCACAAGAAACCCTCGACTTCGTGTCCAGCAAAACATTGAAGCATGAAAAAAAGCTTAGACAATTATAGCTTAAGTTCTCATCTTCCAAAAATCGCTGCAATATTTTTTCCTTTCCTATTCACCTTCAGTTTCTGCATCTTTAGCCTTTTTGACAAAACGTAATAATCAAAAAATAAAAAGGGCGCCAAAAAGAAGCTTTCGGCACCCGTATTATCTAGTTATTTAATTGTTACTTTTACTTGCTTACGTCCGAATTGGATCGCATCTTGTTCAGTAGGCATATGGATATCAATTTTTTTGCCGCGGATTGCACTGCCCGTATCAGCAGCAGTATATGTCCCGTATCCTTCTATATATACTTTGCTTCCTAACGGTATAACACTTGGATCTACAGATACAACTTTTGAGTCTTTTGTTAATACAGTTCCATTTGCTGTTTTATTTCCTACTAAAGAATATGCGGTAGCTTCCATTGTAATCGTTTCGCCAGCATCTTTCGCTCCGTTATCTTCTTGAGCTTTCGTTGCAGTTTCTCTCGCTTGAACTTCTTGCTTGCTGACAGTTTGATTAGAGCTGTTTTCCTCTTTAGGTGAAGAAGACGTTGCTTCTTCATTTTTTAAACTCTTTTCATTCGCAGCATATGTACTGGTTTTATTTGCAGATGCTGTGTTTTTATCATTCGTCGTTGTTTCTTGCTGTACGACTGGTTTGTTCACTTTCTTTTCTACTGTACGTTCCTCTTTCGCTGCTTGATCAATTATTAAAACATCACCAGCAAAAATTAAATCGGATGTTAAGTTATTCGCAGATTTTAGTGACGAAACGGTCACACCGAATTGATCGGCAATACTGCTTAACGTATCTCCAGATTTGATTGTATATTTTATTTTTTCACTTACGACTAATTCTTGATTTGGATAAATCGTTTCAGTCGTTAAGCCGTTCCATTCTTTTATATCTGCCACTGATACATTATATTCTTTAGAGATTTCCCAAAGAGAATCACCTTGTTTTACCTTATATGTTTCAGCAGAAGCTTGACCTACAAATGGAAGCGAAGTCGCTACTGCAGCTGTAAAAGCAATGATTGTTTTTTTCATGATGAAAAATCCCTCCTTTTCCCTACAACGACATCATAGCAATTTTATGTAACAATAGCTTTGCAAAAAGATATTAAATAGATAACAGTTGCTTTTCAAAGAAGAAAAAAATGTAAAATTTCATACTAATATTTAGGAATTTTTCACTTCAGTTACTGTTACACCAGTGCATAATTCCTTCTCTTCTGATTGCTCAGGCAAAATATAATCCTTGCCATATTTTCGCTTAAACCTCACTTCACTGCTATTTCATCCAGTCCTCAAATAAATTTGTCGTGTTATATATGGAGGGATTTTCAGACATGAATTGATAGCTTATCATTCTTGATCTACATTGATTGGACAGTCGATCTTTATCCAAACCGATCTATATGTCATAAAATCTCGAAAACCAATCGTTATACACCATTCTAGAAAAACAAGGAGACGGTGCTCAGACCAACCGACTCAGTGCCATCATCATGGATATCTCTGGTAAAATAACGAAAGACATGAACCTCCATTTTTGCTAGGAGATTCATGTCTATTTCAAAAGGCCACTTTACTCTTCAGTTTAACTATATTTAACACAATATGCCGCCTGTCCTTTAAAAATTTAGTAAGTCCACCTGAACACCTATGCTTTTTTAATGAAACAATCTGTTAAATCTTGAGAAAAGTAACCATATTAAAAGAATATGATAAGCTGTACCCCCTAACCAAAAGTCCCAAAACTTGACAACACTGTCTGCTGACAAAGCTAAAATCCCTTCGGAAACCCAGTACGTTGGCACGATGAGACCAAATATGCGCCATTTGTCTGCCAAAAAATACAAGATTATTGGCGGTAGTAATATGAAATTCAGCATTTTTGCCACCGCTAAGCCTTCTAATCGATTCGCGGCAAAGGCAAGAATCGCAAGCGCCATCAGCGGTGTTTCTAAAGAGCTTGTGATAAGGAGCAAAAAAACTTCCCACCGCATTAATGCTGCATCATGAAATACGATCACAAGCACAATAGACAAAACAAAATTTATCAATAATGGAAAGCCTATACGAAATGCTACATATCGACCTTTCCCAAGCGGTGTTATCGCAAAATACGTAACAAGTGACTCATCGCGCTCCTCTAACATCATTAAACCAACCATCATACCAACCGTAATCGGTGTTAATAATACTCAAGTTTGACAGAGTACACTAAAGAAAAGCCCGAAAATACTGGTGTTTTG
>ERZ1673784.75-NODE-75-length-8958-cov-21.065708_pt1 | contig 8958 bp, 8 predicted proteins | sample MGYA00580132_ERZ1673784 | MGnify/ENA primary metagenome ERZ1673784 (study PRJEB41219, sample SAMN04549608) | soil metagenome | isolation source: soil | place: USA: New Mexico, Bitter Lake NWR | collected 2008-11-15 ...
TATGGACTTTTTTCAATTCGGAATTTTCGAATTAAATTAATGCAACGCTAGTGATAAACTGAGTAAGATAATTTCTGTAAAATTGAATATGATTAAATCGCTGAATCCTTTTAAGGAGCGGGGGAACCATTTTGTAACGTTTTGTTACTTGGGGTGAATCCTTGAAAAAGGAGGGGCTACTCTCATAGTCCTAATCCGACAGCTAACCTCGTAAGCGTTTTGGGAGGGATGTAAGTTGAATGATGTCTTTTTGGCCACTGAGTACATCCTCAGTGGTTTTTTATGTTTATGAAGATGCACATAAAAGTCCATACAGTTCATCAAGCTATAAGAGAGGAAAAAGCCTAATACTTTTAAGAAAGAAGGAGTCTTGAAAATGGCTTATTTGAAGCGGTTATTCATCGGTTCGCCAATGGAAACGAAACGATTGAAACATGAAAAATTACCAAAATGGAAAGCATTGGCAGTATTTTCTTCGGATGCATTGTCTTCCGTAGCGTATGCAACAGAAGAAATATTATTAGTATTGATGATATTAGGAACCAGCGTGTTTTTTTATTCCTTACCCATAGCTTTGGCGATTGTAGGGCTTTTAGTCATTGTGACTTTATCCTATAGACAAATCATTTATGCCTTCCCATCAGGAGGCGGAGCTTATGTAGTGGCAAGAGACCACATCAATACCACCACAAGCCTAGTAGCAGGCGCAGCATTAATGATTGATTATGTTCTTACGGTTGCGGTTAGTATTAGCTCAGCCGTTGCGGCTCTTACTTCTGCTTTTCCAGCCTTGCTTACTTGGAAAGTGGAAATAGCCATCGCTCTTGTATTATTGCTCATGATTTTAAATTTGCGGGGAATTACCGAATCAGCCACTGTATTTGCCTATCCAACCTATTTATTTATTATTTCAGTACTAGTTCTCATTATTGCAGGAGGATGGAAATTATATAATGAAGGATGGCATGGTTTTAATTATGCAAATCACGCTACACCTGAACATTTCTTCGCTAGTGGATACGGAGTGTTTATTTTATTAAGGGCTTTTTCATCCGGTTGTTCAGCAATGACAGGAGTGGAAGCCATTAGCAACGGTGTGCCATCGTTTAGACCTAACAGTTCCAAAAATGCTGCAATTACAATGGGATGGATGTCTTTACTGTTAGGCATCATGTTTCTAGGTATTACAATTTTAAGTGCCGGCTTTGGAGTGACTCCAGCCGAACATAAGACTGTCATTTCTCAAATTGGAAGTCACGTCTTTGGCAATAGCATATTATTTTATATTTTTCAGATGATCACCATGTTAATTTTAGTATTAGCTGCGAATACAAGTTTTGCCGGATTTCCGCAGCTTGTTTCGATTATAGCTACTGACCGTTATTTGCCGAGAAGTTTAGCAGCGCGCGGAGATCGTTTGGTGTTTTCCAATGGAATTATTCTCTTAAGTATTTTAGCGATCATTTTAATTATCATATTCCATGGTAAAACACATTCTCTGATCCCGCTGTATGCAGTCGGAGTATTTCTTTCCTTTACGATCGGTCAATACGGTATGATTAAAAAAATATGGAAAGAAAAATCGAAAAGCAATATGGCCACATTGTCGATCATTATCACTGGAACAATTGCTACAGGATTAGTAACGATCATTACCGTTATAGCGAAATTTACACACGGTGCATGGTTAGTGATTGTAGCCATTCCATTAATCGTTGTCTTGTTTAACAAAATTCATGCTCATTATGAAACATTAGCTCAGCAATTAAAATTGGATAAAAGTGATCGGACTGAAACAAAAGAAATTGTGACTCCGAAGGTGATCATCCCGATTTCAGGCATTAGTAAAGTCGTTGATCAATCTGTACAATATGCAAAAAGTATTTCAGACGATATTACAGCCATTACAATTGTTTTTGCCGAAGAAGAAGAACAGAAAATACGCGACAAATGGTATAAGTTGTATCCAGATATCGAGCTGAAAATTATTTATTCACCTTATCGGACAATCCTTTCTCCATTATTGGATTACATTAATAAAGTAGAAAAAGAAACAAAAGGAGCAACCATAACTATTTTAATGCCTCAATTTATTGTGAAAAAATGGTGGCATACTTTACTTCATAACCAAACAGCGATCTTTTTAAGATTCTTTTTGATCCTGAAAAAAGACATCGTCATTGCAACGCTTCCGTACCATTTAAAAGAATAACATCTGGCTTTTGGCACTTGCTTAGGCGTTGTAAGTGTATATGAATCCGAGGATATATGTTCGAATTTCAAGAGCATACATCCTCTTTTTTTCATACGTACATCTATCCGAATCGATTCTGTATGCGGATATTCATAATTTGCCTCTCAATAACAGTTTTGATCATTAATTAAATGAAAACCATACGCACAGCGGTGTATGGTTTTCGGAAAGCTTTAAGCGATGTATAAAAAAGCCCCTCCTAGTATTTTGGCTCGCCAACCAAATTTTATCTAGCTAGAAGAGAACTTTTTATGTCTTCTGACTTAAATAGTTAGTCACATACAAAATGTAATTGTAAGTAATCATATCATCTTTGCTGATGAGTTATAATAAATTGAAGAAGATAGAACAGCCAAAGCCGAAATCACAACTGAAACATGATGGAAAGCTCTTTTAAAAAGTTTAAGTTGGTGTATTTTTCGGATCCCAAAAATGCTGAACGATTAGCCCAAGAACCTTATCTTTCCATGACATGAACCATATTTTCTTTTTCGATACAATAAAGTCTATTGATTCTCTTCGTTTCCGTAAAAGATAGGACTCTTTATTTCTTCTGCTTTTATCAAAGTCTGTAATTGTTCATCTGTAATTTTATTTTCGTCATTATTTTTTTCAATAAACCCCAATATATCCAAGTATCGGGTTCTCCAATTTACAAAGGTAATGAAGTGATGAAGCCAAAGAACATTGAAATAACCCATTAAAATTGGTTTTTAGTCCTGGGAAAGATATTTAAATTTTGAAATATCAGCTCTATCAATCCCATATGTTTCTAATACCTCTCGAATATAATCATCTGGATTCATGTTAAATAAAAAATCTAAGTTCCAACTACAATATGCTTGTGCTACATGACCTAATAAATTTTCGGTTAACGCTGCTATTTCACTATGTTCTATGTTTAATTCCTCTCTATTTTTATTTGAAATAAATTGAACCTTTATATAGTTTTCTCTCGGCTCAAAAAATTGCTTATCTGTTTCATTAAGCCAAGAATAGTCCTTCAATGTACTTGGCCTCTTTTTATCTTCAATAATCGAAAAATTTGTACTTTCTATGTCGGGTATTTCAATTTTCCAAATTTCAAGTGAATTAGATTTTAGTTCTCTACTAATTATCATTTTTTTGATTCCACTCCTTTATATTATTCATAGTAATTGTCAATCTAGTAAATTTTAAAAATATATATCCCGAAGATAAGTATAAAATTAAGCACTTTGAGCAACCTTAGGATAATATAATTATAATACAAATATTTACAATTATGTATTTTGATAGAATTATGTCGACGGAATGGACACGTTAAACTGAGAGAAATAGCTGAACTTAGGCAAATATTTTTCTATCTTTGGCGTAATAAGCAGCCTCAAATTCACATGGCGATACATAGCGAAGGGCGGAATGTGTCAAAGCATTCAATATACTCGACAATGGCTTGTGTCGCTTTTTTCGCGTACGGAATTGATTCAGATAAATGTACTCTTCTTTGAGGAGGCTATGAAAGGTACCTTCAAGAATTTTGTGTAATGTAAGTCTGATCAGAAGAATAATTGTATAAAAATTTACAATTTTATGAATATCAAAGTATAACGTTTGACTGTACAGTTTGATTATAATATGATCTTATTAGAAGGGTAAAAAGGGGGTATAGATGGATGGGGTCGTCTATAAAATTGGTGAACTAGCAAGTATAGCAAATGTTTCTAAAAGAACAATCGATTATTATACAAAACTAGGCTTGCTTAAAGCAGAACGGTCCAAATCGAATTATCGATATTATGATTCATCTGCTCTTGAGGATTTAAAATTAATTGACCATTACAAAAAACTGAATTATTCATTAGACATGATAAAAGAGAGGCTAGAGTTGCATAGAAAAAAAACAGCAGCAGAGGAAGAACTTATTCTTAAACAAGCCAAAACAATTGCTGAACATATGAAATTATTGGAGGATGAAATTAAAGAAATTCATGATCTTTTAGGCAAATTGGATGATGAATGTAAGAAAAAGATTTCGAATCAATTGTCTCCACAGACGATGGCATTATTACAATCATTAATCATGTTTTTAGGATGATAAAGAGAGATCTATACAAGGGAATAGTGAAAAAAGCATAATTACTGTTGACATTTCGTTATTAGGAGGTGTAAGTCGTTCCTTTTTCTAGGGGAACGGCCGTAGTTTGGAAATATTTAATTTATTTATGGTTGCTGTATTAATTGGTTTCACAGCATTTTTCGTCGCTTCTGAATTCGCCATTGTAAAAGTCCGATCTTCAAGAATTGATCAGCTTATCTCGGAAGGAAATAAAAATGCTGTTGTAGCTAAAAAAATCATTTCCAATTTGGACGAATATTTATCAGCGTGCCAGCTTGGAATCACCATAACAGCATTAGGTTTAGGCTGGCTAGGAGAACCGACTGTTGAGCATCTTCTTCACCCCGTTTTTGAAAAAATGGATTTTTCCCCATATGTGTCTAATATACTGTCATTTGGAATTGCTTTCGCTGCGATTACATTTTTACATGTCGTTATTGGAGAATTGGCTCCGAAAACGGTAGCCATTCAAAAGGCAGAAGCTATTACATTATTAACAGCAAGACCCTTAGTTTTGTTTTATAAAATCATGTATCCATTTATTTGGGCATTAAACGGTTCTGCAAGGGGCATTATCCGTTTATTTGGCTTAAAACCAGCTTCCGAACATGAGCTTGCACACTCAGAGGAAGAGCTGCGGCTTATTTTATCTGAAAGCTACAAAAGCGGCGAGATTAACCAAACGGAATACAAATATGTGAATAACATCTTCACGTTTGATGACCGGATCGCAAAAGAAATCATGGTTCCCCGAACAGAAATTGTTGCACTTGATAAAAATAAAACCATTAAAGAAAACTTGGAAATCGTCAAAAAAGAAAAATTTACAAGATATCCGGTAATTGACGGAGATAAAGATCATGTTATTGGCCTTATCAACATCAAAGAGGTATTTACAGAAATCTCCTCTTACGATAGCTTAAATACCGAAAAATCCATAGATGATTTTGTCCGTCCAATTATTCAAGTCATTGAATCCATTCCAATCCATGATCTGTTGCTGAAAATGCAAAAAGAACGAATACACATGGCGATTTTATATGATGAATATGGCGGTACATCCGGTTTGGTCACAGTTGAAGATATCCTTGAAGAAATTGTCGGTGAGATTCAAGATGAATTTGATGAAGATAAAAAACCCATCATCCAACAAATAAATCATGATCGAGCTTTAGTTGATGGCCGCATCTTAATTAGCGAGATAAATGATTGGTTAGGGTTGAAAATTGAAGAAACGGATGTAGATACACTTGGCGGATGGATGTTAACTGAGCGTTATGATATTAAACAAGGGGAAAGTATTGAATTTGGACCGTACACCTTTCACGTAGTGGAAATGGCCGGGAACCATATTAAAACGATTGAGATTACTAAAATTGATAAAGGCTCGCCGGTTCTAGTAGAAGATTAATCATAATAAGACTTGGCGACAAGATCCCCCAGCTAGCAGAATACAAAAAAGTCTGCCAAAAGGTTTCGATATTTCAACCCACAGGGGATTACTGTAATTCCCAAAACGTCTTATAGTTGCGGCGAAAATAAAAATCTGTCATCCGCCAAACTCTTTTAAACGAAGCTCTCTAAATTGAGTTCACTCCTTCTAATGGTCGCATATCTCAAGCGAATCAGTATCATTAAAATTTAAAATAAGTGGAATGGGATGTCGTATCTTAGAAAGAAAAATTCTCAAATAAATGGAGGGAGAATTTCAAAAATGCTTAAAAAATTTTTAGCGAAATTCGGTAAGGGAGCAGCGACAGTAGATTTACAATTCGAAAATCGTCCTTATCAGATTGGTGAAGTAGTACAAGGAGAAGTTGTCATTAAGGGAGGCGAAGTAGATCAACAGATCAACCAGTTGGCAGTTCAATTCATGATGACTGTTAGAGCAAAGAATGGCCAGTCTGTTTCACGGGAGGTTGAGAGGATTCCTTTAAACGGATCATTTGTAATTTCAAAAAAAGAAGAAAAACGCATCCCATTTAATTATCGAATTCCGCAAGCCTTGCCTTTATCTAGAGGCCCTGTATCTTATTATTTTGATACCCATCTTGATATTGAGGGAGGCGTAGATCGGACAGATATTGATTATATCACCATTGGAGCATCGAAAGAGATCCAATCCATTTTTCATGCTCTTTCCCGTTTAGGCTTCCGAGAAAAATCTACTTCAGGAAAGCTTGATCAATATGGCCAAGAATTTGAATTTTTTCCGACACAGTTATTCGCAGACAAAGTTCATGAATTAGAAATTCGTTTTGCTTATGTAGAAGAAGGAGTCAAAGTTTGGATGGAAGTGGAATGTCGATCAGGCTATGGAAAAATCGAAGCGAAACGAGAATTTGTTTTGACTAAAGAAATAGTAGAGAACGAAGACAAGCTGGTGTCCTCGTTCGAAAAATATATTGCAGAAGCAGTCCAGCAACCGGAATTGTATAAACAACCTTTTACCTATCCTACCTATCAGCCTCATCATAAAGGCAGTATGGCAAGCGGCATTGGAAGCATGGTTGGAGGATTGGCGATGGGTGTTTTAGGTGGTATGGTATTAAATGAACTAATGGATAACCTCGGTGTAGATGAAATGTTAGAAGATGCGGCAGAGGCCATAGGTTTGGACGAAGAGAATTTTGATTTAGCTGGCATGGATTTTGGTGATTTTTTTGATGAAAACTAATAAAAAAGCGTATTAACGGTCAGAAGAATGATTATTCTTTTAAAAAAAACAATTTTATGTTTGATGGAAGAATCCATTTGATCAAGCTTTTTTCCAAATGGATTCTTTTTTATTTACGGTTCAATATTTGTTTGATATTTATAAACAAACTTAATTTTCATTAAGAACATAAATAACAACATTAACATGAATTTTATTAGTATCTAAACTTTTGTTTAAAAAACATATGTCATGGAGTAAAATGGAAATAACTCTAAAAGACTGTGTTTTATTTTAATGAGATAATCATAGCAAAGCATGAAATGCAAATAAAAATGATAAAAATTTAGGAAAGTTTTGAATAAACGTTATCAGTAAAACATCGAATGATATACTCCCTTATAAAAATTACGAAACGATATGCTTCTTCTTCGAGGATACAATGGATTTTTACTAAGACATAGGTGCTGACGACAATTTATAGTTGAGCTCTATTGTTCAACTAGAACAAGGGCATTAAACATTTTGTTTTTTAATTTTTAGCATTTTATCAATTAGCTAAGGGAAAATGACTACATAAAACTAAGAAAGGAATGTTCATTTTGGATAATAAGAATAAAAAACTTAAAATTATTATTGTAAGCGCAATTTCAGCAACCATTCTTTGTTCAATCATTGTATTGGCTTCACTTTCTCCAATATCTAATTCAGGACCTAATGTCAATCAATTTGGAGACATCGGTATGTGGATGTCTATCATTCTCATTCTTATATCTTATGCAATCCCTTTAATTATTTACAGTTTAGGGGTTGATGCATTTAAGTATGTAATGGCTGCACTTTGTGGCTTAGGTCTTCTAATAGGGATGGCTGTTATATTTACTACTATTTTATTTATATTTACTTCTACAACTAGTATGATTTTATATGCTTTATTATGTCTTTCCGTTTTATATATTATGTCAAATATAATTTGGATTTTTATTACCTTTTCAACTAGTAATAAAAGCAAAAACACAATTCTTCAATAGGCCTTATTATGCAAATGAGAAGTACAGGAACGGTCCGATAAATTCTAAAATGAAGCCAGTAGAGAAAAATAGTTGTTTTTCTCCGCTGGCTTTTGTAATTTTTCGATTCTTGTCTGAGTTGAAAATGCGGACCCATATTTTCAGGATGCTGTGAACTATTGCCACAATTCCAAACTCGCCCTCCTGCAAGGATCATCTGCAGATCACCCTTGATGTGTCTTGACATTTTTTTACTTCGACTTTGAGTCGAATGTAAAAAAATCACATCTTTCTTCCTACGTTTTAGGAACTGCTATTTCTTTCATTTTTCTTTGAACCAACTGGTCAAGTAAGTTCCCGAGAAAGGTGCAATCGTGGAACGACTTGAATATTATGGATTTTTCAAGCAGGGGTCGGAATGTGCATTATACGACCAATTCGATCGAAAGAAATTCGGAAATAGTTGAAACCGATGGGCAATTTAAGCAGTTTAGGAATCGTGGGGAAAAGTTGTATATTTGATGATATAAACTTTCATGAGAAATGGGCAGAGCAAAAGTAGAGAGAAGTACCGAAGCAAAGGAAGTCTTTCAGCAAATGTTTGGTAAATGTTGCAATGAACCATTATTGCAAAAAGGCCATACAGGAGACTTAAAATTTAGCCGCATTGTGTGAAGAAAACAGCCCTCTATTCTAAATTTCCATCAGAGGTACTTTATTTATCTTGCATTATACAAAATTATTGACGTTACCGAGTCAGTATCATTACAATAAAAAGGTTAACTTTTCCATTTGTCCTGCCTGACATATTTATTTTTTAAAAACTGTTCCTTATAAACAAAAAAATTATTTTCAAAATAAGTTAGGAGGCCACTAGCATTGCACTAATTAAATCTGATGATTCAAAATACTAAGAATGTTCAATTTTTTATTGATTTCG
>ERZ1673784.77-NODE-77-length-7099-cov-21.276689_pt1 | contig 7099 bp, 7 predicted proteins | sample MGYA00580132_ERZ1673784 | MGnify/ENA primary metagenome ERZ1673784 (study PRJEB41219, sample SAMN04549608) | soil metagenome | isolation source: soil | place: USA: New Mexico, Bitter Lake NWR | collected 2008-11-15 ...
ATTTGATTGTGGGGTATACCGCTTCAGCCATGGTTAATTGATTTTCACAGAAAAACAGAAGATTTTTTATTAAAGAAACTTAATGAGTTGAAGAAAGCAAGAAATATTACAAAGCTCAAAAAGACATTTAACCATGTATTTGCATCTAGATCCTTGATGATATAACCAGTTAAAAATACTGTTAAAAAAAACAAAGCACTCATAATAAAAATCATAATGAGTGTAATCCATGCATATATCTTTCTAAGATCAATTTTATCCAGCTGCCAGTCTACTAAAAATTTTCGCAGAGCAGATTTTCTGTTATATTTTATTATATTGATCATTTTATCTAAAAAAGAAAAGACAGAATTACTAGTAAACATTATTGAATTGGCACCTCCTGACTAGGTAAACAGAAAAAAGAAGGGGCATGTTAATTTTAGTATTAGCTGCGAATACAAGTTTTGCCGGATTTCCGCAGCTTGTGCTTGTACTCTTTCAGCTTTAATTACCAAGCAATAGCAAAGTCTCTTCCTGAATTTTGAATAACGGCTTTAATTGCAGTAATACCTCCAATTGCGCCGCTAAGTCCAGCTACTGCCCCAACAATCGACCAAAGAGTTGAACCTCCAGAAACCAAATCAATAATAAGCCCTGCTGTAGCCTGTTTAATTCCGAGTTTAGTAGCTAATCATGCGAAAGATGAATTTACAGTTCCTATTTCAGTAGTAACTTGAGCTGCCATTAAACCTAATGCAAAAGTTAAAAGACTAGCAAGTAAATCCTTTTTTTCAGGTCTACACATTGCTTCATTGTTACTATCTCCTAAATTAGCAATTTTATACAAATCCCTTCAATCCCCTAGATTACCATATATAGGGTTGATTGTAAATTAAATTCCATATAACACTTGTAAAATAGGAACTACTAACTATTATCATGCTTTCATCCTGGTACACAATTTTATTAATAGTTAACCGTGTCCGATTGTTCCATATAAGCCAAATTTTTTTCATATAAGTCCCCATCTCAAAGCCTTGTTGTTATAAGACCTTCAATTAACGCTGCCAAGAAAAGAAAAAATACATAGAGCACAAACAGTATAGACATATCTTTAAAATCTCTTTTTTGGAAAAAGGGCTTTTTTAATATAATGCACTTAAAAGTCACTACTGCAGGCTTTAGTGCGAATGCCCCAACAAGTATAATTGCTAGGATTTCAAAAACAGCATGAAAAATTGTATATTTAAATACAAACCAAAAAGAGAATTCTTTTGATAAATAAAAGATACTAGTACTTAATAAATATCCTTGTAAAAGGATATACCAAAAAGAAACGAAACCAAATGAAAACACACCAATACATGCTAGCAATAAAATCATGAAATTATGAAAAAATATAGACTGCCCCGTAAGCTCCTCATCATCGAGGTTTTCTGAAACTATTACTACAGCCTCCTGTTCCATGTCTGTTGCTTCTCTTACATCAGTTAACTGCAAATAAATCATTGGTCCACAAAAACTTATTAAAACAATTAAAAGTGAAAGTAAAAAAACATCTCGATTTCTTTCCAAAAATGCCATACCAAACGCCTTAAGTCGAAATATATTTTTCACGTTCATACCAAGTCCTTGATAAAGTTAATTCTTTTTTGGAAGGATGGATGAGTTTCTTTCCACTCTTTCCTTTTGAAGTCAAACTCGTCATTCTCTTTTTCACTGATTCGCTCTAACTTCATTAATGTTTGAATATATAACTCCTTATTCCCCAATTGCCTTACAGCAAATTCATCTGCTTGGTGTTCAAACATTTTACTAATTTTATTCGGAAGCCATTCTGTGAGCCCTATTAAAGCGATTATACCAACTGGGAAAATAAGGATATACTGTCCCCATCCTAATCCTAGCATAATTTTTCTAGTAAAGAACATCAGCAAACTAATAAGCGTCGCTACTCCAAAAGTAATAAACAGTATCCAACGACCATGCTTTCGTTTGATATGTCCAATTTCGTGAAATAACACTGCCTTTACCTCATCTAAAGTAAATTTTTTTATCAAACCTTCTGTCATGTAAATGTTAATGCTTTTTTTAGATGCAAAAGGAGTACTATACACCCAAGCATTCGTCTCATTCTCGGACTCTTTCTTCGCAAATAGGTTAACGTTTATACTACATGCAGCTTCTATCGTTTTTTTCAAAGAGTAAAATTGCTCGGTGAATCCCACATTTTCATAGTTCCCCATGAAACGATGTATTACAGTATAAACTAGCATTATAATAAGGGTTAACGATAAATACCAAGCAGCAAATAAATACCATTTGTCCACAATTTTTACATATAGGGATAGTGGAAAAAGGAAAAATGAGAAAAAGTAAGCAAGACTTCCTATAGTGAGTACAAAAATTATAACTATTTCTCTTTTTGAAAATTCAAGGAAATCTGATTCCTCCATTTCAGACTCTCCTTCAATATCCTCATCACTTTTTATCGTCCATTGGTATATAGCAGTTGTCAATGAAACTGATAAAAACGTCGGGAGAAAGATACATAACAAAATGCTCCAAATGTATGATTTTGTTAAAAGTAGTGCGTAACCCATCGAAAAATGATAGTTTAATATCAATGGAAGGATTCCAGCTAAGATAAACGGAACAAACAATGTAAAAAGATTGCGCCATGGAAGAACCTTGTTAATAAACAATGCCAAAAGAAAAGGCAATAAAAATGAACAACCATATATCAAAAAAGTAAGAGTTTTACTAAACTCCGCCTTCAATTGGATGGAGAATGATCCATCATTTTTTGCAGCACGTATTGTATATTCATTAAAAAAAAATTTCCTCTTACTAGACTGAATCGTCACTTCCTTACTAAAAGACGGTTCAACCCCTCTTCTCGTCATAACAGTCAGCTCTTCTCCAGCAGGTAAGATAATGTTTTCTGTATTGACTTTGATAAATTGATAATCAATAGGTCCAATATGAAAAGCGAGCGGACGATTGGTAGAGTCTTCTTCAGTATTTTCAATATCTAAAAGATAGTCCCCTTGGTATATGGAATAGCCAGTTAAAAGCTTCTGGACTCCTACATTTTTTTTTGAATCGAGAAGAATAAATGGTGATAAAACAGCTGAACGGATACTTAACTCAACCATAATAACCGAAACTGTAAAAAACGCCGTGACCAATAAAAATATGAGCATTCTTTTTTTCATAATAACTACTCTCCTTAATTTATAGGAAACTTGTCATAATCGATGGAATTGTTTTTAATGTCAAGTTTGCTACAAAGATAATACTTACAATAAGTAAAGGAGCAACCCGTCTTTCAGATTTCAATAATGCTTTAACACCAAAATACAATAAAACAAACTGCCATATTAAAAAAGGCTCAACTTGATTAAGAAGAGCAACAGCCACATCATGATCTAGATTTGGAACCAGAACCCGCAGTCCTACCGGTTCAAATACTTCTCCTGTAATTAAAACAAGTGTGGCAAAAGATATTGTTTACAGAAAATGATGAAGAGACGACAATTTTTTTACATGCCCCTTTATTTATCAATTACCATATATAGGGTTAATTGTAAATTTTATTACATGTAAAACAGGAAATATGAACTATTGGAAAGAAAGATGAAATAATAGGCCGGAAGAAGCAGAAAATCTGATATAAGAAGAATTAGACTATCTTGTAAATGAAGAAAGAACAAGCTGAGGGCTTACCTGTTTGAAGCTGCAAAACAATGAATGGAAGAAGGAATTAAAGTTATAGATTCTGAATCGGAAATTACTATTATATTTGATCCGCCAACTGTAAAACTAAGAAAAATTAAGATAATAGGACTAGATCCGTTTCAACAAAATTGCAATAACTAGTATTGAATCTGTGAAAGCTTAACAGATTCAAAATCTTATAACTCATAGTGTTCAGAATATTCCATATTTTGATACAATCTATAAATAATAGAATTGTATAAATTACTACTTGCCGGAGGGAAAATAATATGAAAAGAGATTATGGTCTTTGTTTATGGACGTTTGGAGATATAGATTTTGAAGAGAAATGTAAAATATCCAAGGAGATTGGTGTTGACGGAGTGGAGGTCCAAGGGGATTTGTCACAATCTCCGGAAGAGTTAGCAGCGATTTTAAAAAAATATGACTTGAAGGTATTGTCCGTAACACCTGAAAATGTAGACATTTCTAGTTCTGATGAAAATATTCGAGCTAGTGCCGTACAATATTTTTTAGACCTAATCAGTTGGGCGAAAAATTTAGGCGCCAACAGAATCTGCTTACATGGTGATGTTGGGAAAATACATGGATGCGGAGATTTAACAAAAGACTGGGATTTACTTGTAGCTAGTACGAAGGAGATTGTAAATAAAGCGGAGGAAGTTGGCCTTCAAGTTGTATTTGAAGTACTCAATCGGTATGAGAACCATCAAATCTTAACAGCAAAGGAAGCGATTTCATTAATTAATGAAGTAAAAAGCGACAACCTTTATATATTATTAGATGCATATCATATGAATATTGAGGAGGCTTGTCCAATTCAGGCAATCAAGGACGCAGGGAATAAGCTGGGTGTTTATCATGTCGCTGATTCCAATAGGCAAGCTATAGGTAACGGACACTCTGATATTAGAGGTCAAATAAAAGCTTTAGATGAAATTGGTTTCAAAGGACCGATTATAATGGAAATGGTCGCAGAAGGACCCAATCCATTTACGCCGATTAAGCATGGAAACTATTTAGATGTGGTGGTCAATTACTATAAAGAATCTTTAAGACAACTAAAACAATGGGATGAAATGAAAGTTCAAGTATAAAGAAATCTCCTGACAGAAGTCGTTTTATTTCGATTGATATGATTTCAAAAACATTTTAATCCCTGTTTAGACCTTTTGAAATCACTTGTGAATCATTGAGTTTTTATACAATCAAAGCCTTGTACAGTGGCATCATATTCAACCTGTGGGGAGGTTGTGGTGATAGATAGACTGGTCTGTATGCCGTGCAAAGTCCTATCACCTGCCCCTCTTTGCAAAAGCTCATGCCTGAATATAGAAATGAATGTTATACAGGAAGGGGATGTTTTTGTTTTTCAAACGGACTCCATACCAAGTCTATTTACAGGAATTAAATGGACAGCGCTTGCGGGCAAACTAAAAGCAATGGATTTCGTCGAAAGCGCCATTTGGTCATTCACTCCGTTTAAGCAGCCACATGAATCAATACGTTTTGAAATTTGATTCAAATTTCTATATTTTTAAGTATACTGCTTCTCTGCAATCCGATTATTTGGCCTTTGCCGTAGTTTCCAATGTTATACATCGTTGGCATAATCGATGTTTTTGCATCCGACCAAAACCCAATCGATGCAAGCGCAACAAAAATACTGCCGCATTTTTAATCTTCCATATCACTATTAAACAAATTTCTTTCTGAAAAAACTAAATTATATCCAGAATTTCTTATCTAAACTATGATAATAGATAGGCTACACGGTATTTTGTGTATGCTCTATCTATTATTTTTTTACATAAGTAAATATCAATACTGAATGCAAGTTAAAACGGGAAATGACAGATGCAAGCAAAGATGTCCTTATCGTTGCTAAAAACAAGCGTATATAAGAGTTAGAGGAAGAAGTCAAACGGTTAATAGGTATTCTGGCACAGACATTGTGATGATTATGATAAAGGTATATAATGGCAATAGTTAATGCATATTTATTGCGTATTAGCAGGAAATAGCGAAGCTATAAAAGGAGTGTGTACATAATGGTTGGAGTAGAAATTGATATGGTTGTTACAGACAGCTTGAAAGCATTGGAATTATACGAAAAAATATTCGATATCGAGCGTGTTGAGGTTACAGATTTTCCTAAAGGTGAAAATGAAGTCATTTTTACCCTATACGGAGTACGCTTTCACATGTTGGATGAAAACCCAAAATTCGGGTTGAAAGCCCCAAACCCGGATGAACCTAAAACGATTTGGTTTAACATCCTTGTTCCTGACATCAAGGAAACATTTTCAAAGGTGACCAGTGCGGGCTGTACTGAGGTGCAACCGGTGACTGAAATGCCTGATTACGGAGTGTCAAATGCCATATTTATTGACCCTTTCGGCTATCAATGGATGCTGCATCAAATACACAAAGAAGTGAGTTTTGAAGAACGCACACGACTTTGGGAGGAAAAAAGGGATAATTAACAATTGGTGCATTATAAGCATAATACGAAGTTAAATTGGTTTATTTTACGAATCGAGTTACCCGCAAAGTTATACACAATTTATAGTAGAGTAGAAAACTGTGGTATGTCAACACTAAACGAGACACTTTTTTTGAGGTGTTTCTCTTTATACTCCATCGGCTCAAATACCCTAGCGTTCCATGGATTCTAATATGATTAAACCAATGAACATAATCATCTAATTCCATTTTGAGTTGTTCTACACTTTCGAAATATTTACCCGGTCTTCATGATTTTAAAGGTTGCTTCAGCTACTGCGTTGTCATAGGGGCAGCCTTTCATGCTTAACGACCGATTAATCTGAAAAGTATCTAGAGCTTCATCAATGGTCTTGTTTTTGAATTCGTTGCCTCTGTCTGTGTGGAATAATTGAATTTGCTGCAAATCAGCTTTCACAGTCGACAATGCTTCATAGACGAGTTAGGCATCTTTGTTGGGACCTGCACTATGGCCGATAATTTCTCGATTATAAAGATCGACAAATAAACAGATGTAATGCCAACTTTTTTCTACTCTAACGTATGTTAAGTCGCTAACTACAACTGTTAATTCCTCTTGTGGGTCAAATTCCCTTTTCAACACGTTTCTGTTTATTGCAGAAACGCACCCGTTTGAAAAAAGAACATCGTTGCTATTTGAACAAAACACACCAAAATTTAATTAATGGGAATAGATACGTTGCTTAACTGATGACCTTTAGCATCATAAGCCACTTAGAAATATTTTGTCACGACCAAAGTATCGCCTCTTTGCAGTTCAGCAAGCAACTTCTTGCTTATACACGTATGAGCCCCTATAATGCTCCCATAAGGTGAGACACATGAGCGTGATAAATAAGTTATAATGATA
>ERZ1673784.79-NODE-79-length-6196-cov-15.759648_pt1 | contig 6196 bp, 11 predicted proteins | sample MGYA00580132_ERZ1673784 | MGnify/ENA primary metagenome ERZ1673784 (study PRJEB41219, sample SAMN04549608) | soil metagenome | isolation source: soil | place: USA: New Mexico, Bitter Lake NWR | collected 2008-11-15 ...
TTCGCAGCTCGGGACTTTCACCCTATAGATTACACCCATGCCGGGCGCACACAAAGAAAGTCGAAGAGAAAGATTTCGCTCTTCGACTTTTCACCATGGGGAGAAGTTGAAAATTTGTTTAAAGTAGCATGGCTTTCAGTAAGAAAAGGGGCGGTCTAGACTCTTGTAAAACTTTGCAGCAAAATCTTATATTTCAATTTTTTTGCTCTTATTTAGAACGAGTACAAAAAGTACGATTAAGGTGAAACAACCAATGAAGTACTGTAGAAGCGAAAGTGGGTTTGAGCCAACCATAACTGGATAGAAGTAACCAGGAAAATTTTCGATTAAGCCTGAAAGAAATTCGTTATGAATATTCCCCAAAATATTTGCCAAAATATTAGGAAGAAAAAGTAGCATTGCTGTCAAAATTGCATAAACTGCACCACTCCGAACACCATATAATAATAAAATATATCCGAACAAGAAATAAGTCAGCACTAGAAGAAAGACATTAACAAAGAATCCTAGAAGGAAGGAAACCTTCAATTCTCCAGGCACTCCAAGTTGTTTTGTAACTAGAAGTAAACATATTCCCAATGCTACATAAAGTAAACTCACAAATAGTGCAATAACGACATTGGCCAATACATAATTTTTTCTGTTTTGTTTTGAGTTGTTAATCAACGAGATTGTCTTAGATGAGTAATCCCTATTGACAAAGTAAAGTGGGTGTAATACCGCCGCGAACATCCCCAACATACAATAAAAATTGGAGACATGTTTAATGTAAAACGGAGTAGTTTCTGTTAAGATAAAGTAACTCATAATTAATGCTGGTCCGATGGCTCCTAACACTCCAACAGCCAAATGGCCCTTTTTAAATAGTTCTTTTAAATTGTAACTAACATATTTTTTAATATTTAATTTCATGATATTCACCTCTGAATTTGCTCATATAGACATTACGAAGCGTTTTTTTCTCAGCAGTAAAATCAATTAACCTTATTCCCAACCGATTCAAAAATTGAAAAATTTCAGAATTCTCAGCTGTCGTTTCAATTTGAATTGTTCTTTCACTTGAGTGGATGATACTTCCGAACTCTTGATACTCGATGAATGTTGCTAAATCAGTAGGATTATCAAAAGCTAATTTTAGAATATACGGGCTCCTCTTACTAATTTGCTGTTCTCCGAGAATAGTGCCTTTTTCTAAAAACAAGACTCGATCACAGACTGTTTCAATATCTTCTAGCTTATGGCTGGAAATCAAGACACCGACATTCCACTCATTAGCTATTTTTCTTAATTGCTGTAATACTTCGAGGGATGTTTCTATGTCCATACTGTTTGTTGGTTCATCCAATACAACGTAACTTGGTTTATTCAATAGACTTATAACAATTCCTAATTTCTGCCGCATTCCCAAAGAATATTCTTTCACCTTTTTATTCAATACATCAAATAATTGTAGACCCTTTAGAAGTTCCTCGTATTCGCTAAGTTTGAATTTATTTCCATAGATTTCCGAGAAATAGGATAGATGCGCTAACCCGGTTTTATTACTGAATAGTTTGGGTTCCTCAATCAAATATCCGACATGATTATTGTCTTCAACAGATCCATCGAATGTCTGAATTGTTTGAGCAATGATCTTCATAAGTGTACTTTTTCCAGCACCATTACTTCCAACTAAACCAACGATTTCTCCTTGTTTAAAATCAAAAGATATCTCTTTTAAAACTACAGAGCCACTATATTTCTTGGTAATTGAATTTACACGCATTTTCCAATCCTCCCTCTAGAAATAAATGATTTTCTCCAACATTCTCGTTCATTCTCACAATTTCATGGTCATTTGTTCGAAGTTTCCTCATGTGCATTGGCAAGAACCCCCTCTTTCAGAATTTTCCGATGCATTGGAGGGCGGCTATCTAAAACTCCTCTAGAGGAGTTTTCAGAATATTTTTTGATCGCGCGTTTTCTTTCTCCACACGATTCATGGCCGCTTACCCTCCCATGTCTCGCGGGTCATTTCCTCACATTCCTGCGTCCGGCGTGTCCATGAGGTGGAGGCCGAAAATGCTCCTATGCGGGATCTATGCCCTAATGGAATTAATACGGTTCGGCTCTGCGCTTCGATTGTGTTCCCATGTCCTTAGGGGTCGAACGACTTTGTTGTGACTTGCCTTTTACCTTTAGGCGGCTTCCTGCATCGAGAGTTGAGGCATGTCTTGAAGCAATTTTTCACAGTCAAACTGGAAACATTTAGTGTCTATGGCATAAAACACACGAATCAGTTTACAGCTTAGGGCGATGAGCGATTCTTGTTTTTTGAGCGGGTGATCCGGCCGCGTCGTGTAGTACTGGTGCAGGGCTTTAAAGGCCGGGTTATGCACCACCAGCGGACGAACAACAAGGTATAAGGCTTTACGCAGTCTTTTTCGCCCACGCTTGGTGATTTTAGTCTGCCCTTTGAATTTCCCGGATTGATGCAAGGTAAAGGTCAGCCTAGCAACGTTAGCCCAGCAACGTTTTGGATTTGACGCGGGTGCTCATAGCCCACGATGTCTCCAATCTCACCGAAGAAGGGCGCCACAGTCAGCACACTGACACCCTTCATTGCGATCATTTCTTTGGCTCCTGGAATCGGTTTGACCAACTGCTCAATCTCTTCATCGATGTCGGCAATACTTTCTTGAAGGTGCTTATACTGTTTCAATAGACTTTGGATTTCGCGTTTGGCCATTTGTGTTCCGACGGTCAATCCGACCGAACGCTCGGCGGCTTGTCGCAGTTCGTTTGCCTTTTTGATGCCAACGCCCCGCTTGACGATCAGTTTCCACTGCTCGCCGACATAGCTGTGATCTCGTCCGGCAGTGGAAAATGGGTGAGTGTATACAATGCTGTTTTGCCATCCAAGTCTTTAAAAACGGTACGGAATTCTGGAAAATAACGATCCAGCCAGTTGTCAATTCGCCCCTCGGTGATTTGCAGATCATTGGACAGCTGATCGCGAATTTTAAGGCCTTCGCGCAGTTCGGCATAGACGCCTTCCTGCAAGCTCGGTACGGCGTATCGGCCGTCTTTAATCATTTGGGCGATGACGTAGGCATCTTTCGTATCCGTTTTGGCCGGTGAGTTGTCATCCAGCTCTTTGGCTTTTTTTACATACATCGGATTCACGACGACGAACGGGATTTCCTTGGCTCTCGCGTAATACGCAAGATTGAACCAGTAGTGTCCGGTCGGTTCGCAACCGAGGATGACATGTGTTTTTTTAAGAACTAAATAGGAGCATTCCTGTAATGAAGAAATTTGAGGTTTGAACAAAAATGAGCCTTCTTGGTATAGTACAGGATGTCAATGTATCGACTCCGAAATTAGAAAACCAAGGAGGACTCGAAATGAATTATAACCGCAATAAGAAGTTGAAGCAAATCACACCGGAAACATTGGTTGTCGGAATTGACATTGCAAAGGAAAAACACGTTGCCAGGGCCGTCGATGACCGCGGCTATGAATTTGGCAAGCGACTGATCTTTGAAAACAACATAACCGGTTTTGAGCGACTGTTGGCATGGGTGTCCGAGAAGCAGGAAGCCTAGTTTAAAAAATCTTTTTTATATCGAACGGCTAGATAGATTGCTGATGCGAAGAATGCAAGAGAATATTTAAATAAGAAGAAAATTTGCCACATATATTCTTTCGGGAAAATCACGTCGCAAAAAACTACTCCACCTAACATTATGAGGGCACTTTTTAAATTTATTTGATTTGTTCTTTCGTCAGCCTTACCCATTTTTTTTTGAAATACGTATGTCAGAATCCCTCCGACTAAAAGCAATACAATACCGATACCTATAAGCATATTCCAATTACCAGTTGATTCTTCCGCCCAGATTTTTAAGGGATAAAAGATTTTATTTGATATTTCTGATATAGACTCAAATTTCATTTTGATCATCTCCTTTCACATAAGTAAAAATATCGTTTACATCAACATTAAAAAAATTGGCAATTCGAAAAGCTAACAGCAAAGTCGGAACATAATTTCCTTTTTCCATTACGTAGATGGTTTGTTTGGAAACCCCGACTTTCTCTGCTAATTCTTGCTGAGACATTCTGGCAAGTACACGGTATTCATAAACCCTATTTGATATCGAATCACCAAAATCCCTCTTCATGACCATCACCTCTTGAATCAAATTATAAACTAACTTTTACAAAAGTAAAGTAAACTTTATATGACAAAATAGAAGTACACAGAATTGCAGAGAAAAAGTACAGAGTCTGCACAAAATAAAAAGGCTTGCCAGCACCTAAAATAACTCCTACTGTATAGATTGAGCGATCTTAACAGTGGGAGGAAATGAAAGGATGCTAGCAATGCCTGAAGTTAATTATATCAAACATTTAAGAGAGAAAGAAGATTTGTCAATAAATGAAATTGCAAGAAAGACTGGCCGTAATTGGAGGACAGTTAAGAAATACGCAGATGGAGAAAGTTTTGAAGAAACTCTTACCTTTAGGAAAAGAGGAATGATGTATGAGGAGGGGTACGGAGAAATCGTAGATTATTAGCTTGAGGAGGACATGAAACTTAAGAGAAAAGAAAGAAGAACCAATAAGAAAATATATGAACAGCTTAGAGATGAACATGGGTTTAGGGGATCTTATCGGACTGTGTGCGAGTATATTCAATACCGGAGACCGCAAATCAAAGCTGCAAATATTGAAAGTTATGAGCGTTTAGAGCACCCTCCTGGAGAAGCACAAGTGGATTTCGGTAACATGACTGTTGTAAAAGATGGAGCCTATAAGGATATAAAGGCACTTGTCATGAGTTTTCCACAGAGTAACGCGGGATTTTCCTACCCTCTTCCAAGTGAAAATACGGAATGTTTCCTAGAAGGATTAAAACAACTGTTTCATCAGGCGGGGGGAGTTCCAACCTATTGACGAATTGATAACTTAGCTGCAGCAGTTGTTTCAATTGGTAAAGGGGACAAGCGAACATACACTGACTCTTTTATTAGATTTAAATGTCACTATGGCTTTGAAGTTCAACCGTGTAACCCGTCTAGTGGACATGAGAAAGGCAATGTGGAAAAGAAAGTTGGTTATACAAGGAATAATTTGTTTACAACGGAACCAATAATGGAAAGTTTTCCGCAATTAGCGACTTGGATGAAAGAAGAAATGGAAAGTCTTTGCTGCTCACTCTTCCGAATATATTCCACAAAAGGAAAAATTACTACCTGGAATCCCTTGGCCATATCAATGAAATCTATGCGAAAAAAGTTTTTAATTAAACAAGGAAATGTTTTATATGGGGATGGGGACATTTTTTTGGTTCAAAGTAGCTTTCAAATGACCTTTATCTTTATGATCATTAGCATTACATGATGCTGAGTATGATCCATTACGTGCATCTAAAGTCTACAACCCAACAACTCAAACATTCGCTCTAGATATCATACTTCTCGTACACGATTTGAATTTTTTAATTTGTTTAAATAATATTTTATTTTTGTAACATTTGCATAACATTCAAAAGTGACGGAATTAAATATGTTAAAATGGCGTTAAGAAAAAATGAACACATTTTACCAGTTTTCTTTAAACGAAAGAGGTAGGACAATGGTGAAATTTATTGCATATACCTATACCGTTGCCGTACTGCTTCTATTGTCATCTTGTATTGCTGATCCGAAAGACGATCACTCGATTTCAAGCTCCGACAAAAAACAAATTCTTTTTTTTACCGACCAAAAAATGATGGAAAAAGAATCAATTTACTACGATGCTTTATTAGATTTAAAAAAACAATTTCCAGAGGAAATGGACAATATGATGATCTACCAAGCTGATAATCCTGAATCTAAGCGGTTTAATATTAAAACATATCCTTCCATTATCGTGATGGATCATGACGGCATCATTTTGCATATTAAAGGATCAGTTTCAACAAAAGATGAAATTGTAGAGCCGGTCTCAGAAGTGCTTTCCGAATAATGAGAATGTCGGTTTGAGGTAATTAAGCGCTGAGAAGATTCTTTAGTTAAATAGGATTTGTGCTCAAAATCTCTGCACAACATATTTTTGTGAAAAAACTTTCACAACAGTGAGAGAATTGTTCCATCATTTATTTTTCATCATAAAAACATACTAACATTAGTAGTACAGACCTAGGCCAAGGTTTGTGCTACTATTT
>ERZ1673784.81-NODE-81-length-5829-cov-15.569276_pt1 | contig 5829 bp, 6 predicted proteins | sample MGYA00580132_ERZ1673784 | MGnify/ENA primary metagenome ERZ1673784 (study PRJEB41219, sample SAMN04549608) | soil metagenome | isolation source: soil | place: USA: New Mexico, Bitter Lake NWR | collected 2008-11-15 ...
TTCACAAAAATTAATTAACAGAAAATTCTAACTATATTTATGCAATGCTAATGATTTACTTGGAAGAAAATCACTCGAAAAAAGGCTTAAACGAATGAAAAAGGGGTTTGCAATTCCATACATTTTGCAAATCTTTCTGTTATAAAATGTGCGAAATCTACATTATACAAAGGAGAGTCGACCATGACAAAAATGACGAAAGCAATCATCATTACATCATCCATTCTTCTTCTAAGCGCTTGTTCATCATCCAACGAAAAAGAGCAGGCCTTTATTACAAGCAAAGAACAAGCAAAATCGAATGTATCTGTTACCAATAATCCTTTCTTTCAAGAAAAAAAAGAAGGAAAGATCGAGCATTTACATGGAATCGGTTATGCAGGCAACCAAAATGCGATTTACTTTGCTACACATGAAGGTTTACTTGTTTACCAAAATAATAAGTGGTATGAAACGATTTCTAATAAGCATGATTATATGGGCTTTTCGGCTACAGACGACGGCTTTTATTCATCAGGGCATCCGGAAGAAGGTTCATCTTTAGGAAATCCACTTGGTCTTGTGAAAAGTTTTGATAATGGACAAACATTGATGAATTTAGGATTTTATAAAGAATCTGATTTTCATTATATGACAGTTGGCTATAAAAGCCATACCATTTATGTTGTGAACCAAGAAGAAAATAAAACGCTCGGACAAGGGGTATTTTACAGTAAAGACGACGGCAAAACGTGGTCGCCAAGTCAATTGAACGGCCTGCCGCAAACTGCAGCGGGAACGATTGCTGCCCATCCAACGGACGAAAATATGGTCGGAATTAGTACATCGGAAGGAATTTTTGTTTCGAGAGATAATGGGAATACGTTTGAACGGTTTACTCGAAAAATCAATACGACGACGTTTGCGTTCCAAGAAAAATTCATTGTATTTGCAGCTGTAGAGAACGATAAACCTATCCTAATCAAACAATCATTAGACACAAAACAAGAGGAAGTTCTTTCTGTTCCTACGCTCGATGAAAAAGACCATATCATGTATATGGCCTCTAATCCGAAAAATGAGAAGGAAATTGTGATCGCCACCATGAACGGGGATATTTTCATGACAAAAAATAACGGTGAAAGCTGGACAAGGATAGCATCGAAAGGGAAAATAAATTTTTAATAAAAGACATGCGGAGGCATGTCTTTTTGCTTAAAATATACCACTCCACAATTTCTGCAAAATTCATTGCTACAATATAGACATCAGATAGAGAAGAAGGTGAGAAGAAGGATGTATTCGTTCTTGAGTCAAATCAGTAACTTTCTAAGTCAACCGTTTCTTAATATGGCAAATAGCATGACAGCGATTCCTATTTTGTCAGCTTTTCTTCTTGGAATAGTGGGAGCGATGGCTCCGTGTCAACTCACTGGTAATTTAGGAGCGATCACGTTATACAGTAATCAGTCTTTGCAAAAAGGAATGGCTTGGAAAGAGTTGCTTTTATTTATTTTCGGTAAAATCATTGCATTTTCCGGTTTAGGTCTGATTGTCTGGCTCATGGGGAAAGAGATTCAAAGTACGCTAACATTGTATTTTCCGTGGTTAAGAAAGCTTATTGGTCCCATTCTCATTCTTGTAGGCTTATATTTGTTAGGGCTTTTTAAAATGTATTGGAACGTTACCTTGTTCAGAGTGCCTGAGAGATGGCTAAAAGGAAAAATCGGTTCGTTTTTCATGGGATTTGGCTTTTCATTAGCTTTTTGTCCAACGATGTTTGTGCTGTTTTTTGTCACTCTCATGCCTCTCGTCTATTCAACGTCTTATGGGGTACTATTACCGAGCATCTTTGCCGTTGGAACTTCTGTACCTGTTATTTTCTTTATCTTTATCCTTTGGTACTTAGGATTTAGCGGCACTGTAATGAAAAAAGGAAGACAAGTAGGGGGGATTGTTCAGAAAACAGCCGGAATCGTGATGGTTTTACTTGGTATATTAGACACTATCACTTATTGGTTTTAAAGTTAGGAAAAGGAGGGAAACTCAATGGGAATGTTTGGAGGTTCTTTTATGATGGTTGGGATCATGTTATTTTGGGTTGTATTAATCGCCGTTGGTTTTTATCTCTTATATCGTTTTATCAATGATCGTAAAGAAGAACTCTCTCCGATAGAAATATTGAAAGTACGATTAGCCAAAGGAGAGATCTCTTTAGATGAATTTGAACAGCTATCCAAAAAATTGTAGTCGTTATATTGTATACAGGAGATGCGATTTACCATTGCTCCCCCCTTTTTTCATTTCATATAGATGAAGGAAGTTGTTGATTGCATTGTCAACAACTTCTTTTTATCTCCATAATAAATTCATATTTTTTCTTTATAATAAGCCAACTACATAAAATTTTGGAGGGATGCGTATTGCAATTCGGCAATATTGTAGTTCAAGGCGAAAATCTTTTGCTCGTAAGCGGCTTACTGATTAGCTATGTTATGTTTTATTATGGCATTAAGATATTAAAAATAGAACGAAACATCATGGATTTAATTTTGAACAGTTTTATTAACGGTGTACTCATTTGGAAATTTAGTTATGTCGTTTTACATCCGAATTCAGTTTTACAAAATCCGATGACAATCCTTTATTTTAACGGGGGATATGTTGGCATTAGTATGGCGATTGTTTTTATCACCATCTATACTTGGTTATACGTGAAAAAGCAGAATATTCCTGTGGCTTCTTATACGCGGGCAATGGTTCCAGTATATTTTGGCTATTTTAGTACTTTTGCATGGATCCAGGTAATGGAAAATTCAGAAAATTATTTCATCATTTTGCAAGCAATAGTAGCGATTTGTTTTTTTATAGTAGCATCACGAGTCAAAACTCAAAAAACTTTATTGCACTTTCTTATATGGTTCCACCTCATCCAATTCGAACTAGCCCTGTATAAAAAATATTTTGTAAATACAGGAATCATATCAAAAGAAGTGTGGTTGTATGGCTCTCTCGTTATCGTTTTTATATGTATTTCATATTGGTTAGAGAGGCGAGAAAGAGAAGCGGTTCTTGAGGAAGGGAATAAAGGACGGAGAAATGCAATCAATCAACTCGCTTTAGGTGTGATGATGGTAAGTATTGCTGTAGCTTCTATTTTTAACAATCAACAGGAAGCAGGAAAGATCAAACCAAAGCCGGCCGTGTCTACTTCATTGGATTCGGAAAAAATCGGAACGAATAAAGGAGAATTTGCCCCGGATTTTGAATTACTTTCAATTACAGGGGATAAAATAAAATTGTCTGATTTGCGTGGAAAAACGGTGATATTGAATTTTTGGGCTACTTGGTGTCCGCCTTGCAGAGCTGAAATGCCAGAAATGCAAAAGTTCTACGAAAACAATAAAAATAACAATGTAGAAATTTTGGCAGTCAACTTAACGAATAGCGAACGAGGTCCTGATGCGGTGAACGATTTTGTGAAAAATAAGGGAGTGACATTTAAAGTTGTGCTTGATGAGCAAGGGGAAATTGGAAATCTATACGGTGCAATAACGATCCCCACTTCGTATATCATCGATAAAAATGGGGTTATTAGAGATAAGTATATAGGTCCTATGTCTTATGAAACGATGGATCGCATGATCTCGAATATTCAATAAAAATTAAATAACGATCCCTCCTGAGTGGATAATAACAAAAATTGTTACTATTCACTCAAGGGGATTTCGGGAGTATAGTGAACTACTCACCACTTAGCTAACGCTTGAAGTGGGAGCTTCTCAGCTCCACGACGAAAGCAACATTTCGTCTCCCTGAGCGTTACTTCGGGTCGTTCCAACCCTAGGCATCCGATGATTCGGAGTTCTTTCGTGCCTTGGATATTTTACGCATGGAAGGCTTTGCTTGGTTTTCGCATTGGATTTTCTCCATGCAACCCCCTAATATCCAGTTCACAAAGAACATGATATACATTTATTCTATCATGCGTTTTGGCTGACGCCAACCGAAGTTCATCTCCCGCCTACTCACTGGGCTGTGCCCTTCACGTTCCTTGAGGTGGGAGACTTCTTTCGGAAATTACGTTAAAAACCTGTGAACCCACCAAACAAACCTGTAAAAAAGATAATGATCTTTGTCATCCAATCAAAGAACAGCATAATTCCCATAATAATCATAAGAACTCCTCCGACTTTGACGATGGCAGCGTTGTATCTTTTTATCCAATTCAACTTGCTGATAAAAAATGACATGATGAAAAAAGGTACGGCAAACCCTAATACATATGCGAACATGTACAACATGGCTGCACTCGGTTTGGTAGCGGCTAACGCGATCACTGATACAAGAATTGGACCTGTGCAGGGAGTCCAGCCCGCTGCAAATCCTATTCCAATTAAAATAGAGCCAAAATAACCGGAAGGCTTGTTGCGGAAAACTAACCGTTTATCTTTCATCATAAAGGAAGGTGAAAATACACCTAAAATGACGAGACCAAAAAAGATAATGAACAAGGCGCTAATTTGTCTGATTAAATCTTGGTAATTAACGAATAATTTTCCTATTACAGAAGTCCCAAAACCAATAGAGATGAAGATGACGGAAAAACCGAGCAAGAAAAAGAATGTATGAAGTATTGCGCGTTTTTGAAGCATCCCATTCTCTTTCTTTATTTCATCAACGGATACTCCAGTAATGTAAGATAAAAAAGCTGGGTATAGCGGTAAACAACAAGGGGATATAAAAGACAGCAATCCCGCTCCGAAAGCTAGAAATACATTGATATCGTTCATATTGATCGATCCTCTCTCTTCAATCTTAATAACGATACTGTAAAATAAAATTGTGAATTTTTTGTGGAAAATTGGATTTTTCCTACTTAGTGTTTATTATGGATTGTTGGCGAACATGATTTGTGAGATATCCTAGTTGCGCTTTATACCCATTACCGGTATAATGTAATTGAAGAGGTGATGTTTTATGAACCATTATGAAGATCATAATATGGATAAAAAAATGGTTCCACGAACGGAACAGGAAATCGAAAGCATTATCAAGCGCTTGAAGCGCATTGAAGGACAAGTGCGCGGTGTGCAAAAAATGGTGGAGGACAATCGTTATTGTATTGATATTTTAGTGCAAATTTCAGCGATCACGGCAGCGTTAAATAAAGTAGGATTGAACTTGCTAGAACGTCATGTTGGCCATTGTGTGTCGAAAGCGATTCGCGAAGGAAGCGGAGAAGAATCCATTCGCGAATTAATGGATGTCATTAAACAGTTCTCAAAGTGAAAGGAGTGGGAAGCATTATGAGTGAACAAAAGCATGTCACACTTAGAGTGACCGGCATGACATGTGCCGCGTGTGCCAATCGGATTGAGAAAGTATTAAATAAGATGGATGGAGTAGAAGCCAATGTCAATTTGGCAATGGAAAAAGCAACGATTAAATATGATCCATCGAAGCAAACGATCGCCGATATCGAAACGAAAATTGAGAATTTGGGGTATGGCGTTGCGACAGAAAAAGTGACGCTTGATATTGAAGGAATGACATGTGCGGCCTGTGCGACACGGATTGAAAAAGGGTTAAATCGGATGGAAGGTGTGACAAGCGCTGCTGTAAACTTGGCGACAAACAGTGCTGTTGTCGAATACAAGGAAGGCGTTACATCTGTCGAAGACATTTTAGAAAAAATCAAAAAGCTTGGGTACAAGGGGCAGATTCGAAACGAAGAACAAGACGATGCTGGCCGGAAAGAAGAGCGGCTTAAACAAAAACAACGGCAACTCGCTATTTCTATCATCTTATCGTTGCCGCTGCTTTATACGATGCTTGCCCATATGCCGT
>ERZ1673784.84-NODE-85-length-3873-cov-17.774227_pt1 | contig 3873 bp, 4 predicted proteins | sample MGYA00580132_ERZ1673784 | MGnify/ENA primary metagenome ERZ1673784 (study PRJEB41219, sample SAMN04549608) | soil metagenome | isolation source: soil | place: USA: New Mexico, Bitter Lake NWR | collected 2008-11-15 ...
GTAGACACCTCATTTTTTAGTCTATTATTACTATAATAATCTGTGTCTACTTTTTAGTCTAACATCAATTTTATGGACATCCAAATGAAGGATTTGTTGGTGACATGTATACAAAAAAGAAACCGGGATACGGTGTCTATCATAAACCTATAAAAGAATTAGCCGAGATTTATTTACCTAACCAAATCGTTGATTTAACAGGACAATCATTTGAAGAAATATATAAATATTTGTCTAAAGGTACCCCAGTTTGGGTTATTACCAACACAACCTTTCGTGTACTCCCTCCGTCTGAATTTATGGAATGGCAGACCCCGCAAGGTCCTTATAAAAATAACATACCAGGAGCATTCCGTGTTAATCACCGGATACGATGAGAAATATATTTATTTTAATGACCCGTTGACAGGTACGAAAAATAAAAAAGCACCTAAGTCTGAATTTATTCTAGCTTGGATACAAATGGGTAAACAAGCTATTACCTATAACCGCAATTAATCGATTATAAGTAGTTTCAAAATTTTATCTGACTCCTATTAATGTCAAACAATGATTTAATCTTCGAACTTCTTCGTTTGAAAAAAATTTTAATATAATAATTTTTTCTCCACAAATTTTGCACATTTATTTTTTATGATGATGTTACTATGACTTACATCACAAGTTTATGGAGGGAAAGCGATGAAGAAATTATTGTTAGGAACTGTTTTGGCAGGAGTTGTTGCGATTGGTGCAGCTTGCTCAAATAATTCTTCGATGCAAGGACACGACATGTCCAACATGAATATGAAGGAAGAAAACACCGCACAGGACTCCAGTAAGAAACTGCCTTTGGCAACCAATACAGAAGTTTTATCCGGTAAAGAGATTAATCTTACTGCTAAGGAAGCATTATTACAAATAAATGATAAAGTAAAACTTCCGGTCTACACGTATAATGGATCGGTACCCGGTGCGCAAATCCGCGTAAAGCAAGGGGATAATGTGAAAATTGTTTTAAAAAATGAATTGCCAGAACCGATCACGATTCACTGGCACGGCTACCCTGTTCCAAATAACCAAGATGGAGTACCGGGTGTCACGATGGACGCCATTAAACCGGGTGAAACGTTTACGTATGAATTTACAGCAACCGTGCCGGGAACGTATTTTTATCATTCCCATCAAAAAAGCGCCGAGCAAGTGGACAAGGGATTATACGGTACATTAATCGTAGAACCGAAAAATGAAGAAAAAGTAGATCGAGATTATACACTTGTGTTAGATGAATGGATGAGCAATCCGGATGAAGGAAATATGGATATGAGTGGAATGGATCATAGTAATATGAATAATGGAAATAGCTCTGATAATCAACAAATGGATATGAACAGCATGGGCCATGATATGAATATGTATGATATTTTCACGATTAACGGGAAAAGCGGTTCCGCTGTCAAACCTTTAAAAGTGAAGAAAGGCGAAAAGGTGCGGCTTCGCCTTGTAAACGCAGGATACATGGTCCACAAACTTCACCTGCATGGTCATGAGTTTAAAATTGTCGCAACTGACGGGCAGCCGTTAAAAGATCCGCAACCAATCAAAGATGAACTTTTAAATATTGCTCCGGGTGAACGTTATGATATTGAATTTATCGCGAATAACCCGGGTGAATGGTTATTAGAATGTCATGGTGATATGGAAGGTACCGATGGCATGAAAGTGAAAATTCAATACGAAGACCAGACAAACAATACGGATAAAGAAAATGCAAAAGAAAACCTCCCTGTTGTGGATATGACAACATACGGAAAATATGAAGTAGGTCAATTTACACTAGACCAAAAATATGATGTAGAGTACACAATGGATTTAGGAACAGCCATGGGCAAAGATGGCATGGTCTACACGATTAATGGGAAAACGTATCCTGACACAGCGCCGATCAATGTGAAGACAGGAGATTTAGTAAAAGTAAAAATAGTGAACAATTCACCTATGGATGTACATCCGATGCATTTACACGGACATTTCTTCCAAGTATTAAGCAAAAACGGCAAGCCGGTCACAGGCTCTCCATTGATAAAGGATTCCTTAAATGTAAACCCTGGTGAAGAATATGTCGTCGCGTTTAAAGCGGATAATCCGGGAAATTGGATGTTCCATTGCCATGACTTGCACCATGCTTCAGCCGGAATGGTCACAGAAGTAAAATATACCGATTACAAATCGGACTATACCCCAGATCCGAATGACACAACGAATAAAGGTGAATAACAGCTTATCGTAGTAAATAAAAGAGGCTGAGTTCAAAAGGTTAACACCCTTTTGAGACAGCCTCTTATTTTTTTGTTTTTATTTCCAGTTTATTATTTTTTAGTTAGAAAAAAATAATAATGAATTTAAATCATTGGAGGGATTATATATGACGACAGTTATTAGTTCATCAGTTCAACAATTTCAAACGTGTATTGATGCTTGCAACCAATGTATGCAAGCTTGTGAAGAATGTCTGACTTCATGTTTAAAAGCAGCTGACGTACAGGCTAGAACACATTGTATCAACATTTTAAGGGATTGTGCAGATATTTGTGCCATGGCGGCTCAATGGATGTCTCGCGGAAGCATGTATGCGAAGGAGTTTTGCCAACTTTGCGCGACAATTTGCGATGCTTGTGCCGCTGAATGTGCAAAATTCCAAGATACACACTGTCAGGAATGTGCCAATTTATGCCGTCAGTGTGCTGAAGAATGCCGTAAAATGTCATCATAATACTATTTGAGGGTGTCTCAAAAGTGATCACTTTTGAGACACCCTCTCTCTTTCATGTTACTTCACATTATATCCTTGCTCTTCAATCGCTTCTTTCAGTTTTTCTACGCTGACCTTTGTTTCATCATACTCCACATCGACAGTTCCTTCTTGCAAATGCACTTCTACACGGCTGACGCCATCCAACGCTTGAAGGGCATTGGTCACCGCTGCTTTGCAATGTCCGCATGTCATTCCTTGTACTTGTAATGTAATGGTCATCGTCCATTCCTCCTTGAATGTTTATAGTTTCACGCGTTTCAAACGAAGCGCGTTTGTCACAACCGATACAGAGCTAAATGCCATCGCTGCCCCAGCGATCCAAGGTTCCAACAGCCCGAGAGCGGCTACAGGAATGCCAACTGTATTATAGAACAAAGCCCAGAACAGATTTTGCCGAATGTTTTTCATTGTTTTGCGGCTTAACTCAATCGCTTTCGGAATATGGGCTAAATCCCCACCGACCAAGGTAACATCGGCCGTTTCGATCGCGACATCCGCTCCTGTGCCAATCGCCATCCCAATATCCGCTTTCGCAAGAGCTGGAGCGTCATTAATTCCATCACCGACCATCGCCACACGTTTTCCTTGCTTTTGCAATTCCTCGACGATGTTCGCTTTGTCTTCCGGGAGCACCTCGGCGTACACATGCTCAATGCCGACTTCATTGGCGATCGCTTCCGCTGTCCGTTGATTGTCCCCTGTTGCCATATAGACATCGATGCCCATTTGTTTTAATGTTTGAATTGCTTCTTTGGAGCTTTCTTTTACTGTATCCGCGACAGCAATGATGCCGGCAAGCTGTCCATCAACGGCAACGAGCATGACTGTTTTCCCTTGTTTTTCAAGCTCTACCATTTTATCTTCATGCACAGAAATCTCTACAGAGCGCTCCTTCATCAATTTTCGCGTTCCAATAAGGATGCTTTTTCCGTCAATGACAGCTTCAATTCCGTGGCCGGTAATGGCAGAGAAATGCTCCAATGGCTTAATAGAAATTGCTTGTTTCTTCCCGTATTCAACAATCGCATGAGCCAACGGATGTTCCGAAGCGCTCTCGGCTGAAACGGCATAGTCAAGCA
>ERZ1673784.85-NODE-86-length-3872-cov-21.757401_pt1 | contig 3872 bp, 5 predicted proteins | sample MGYA00580132_ERZ1673784 | MGnify/ENA primary metagenome ERZ1673784 (study PRJEB41219, sample SAMN04549608) | soil metagenome | isolation source: soil | place: USA: New Mexico, Bitter Lake NWR | collected 2008-11-15 ...
TCATTACGTTTTGTGCCTTGAGCGAAGCGAAAGGAATGGATATAAACATGAAAAATATTTATACGTTTAGAGTAGTGTGGGGAGATACAGACGCTGCTGGCATCGTGTTTTACCCGAATTTTTACCGGTGGATGGATCAAGCCTCGCATGAATTGCTGCGCTCCGCAGGCTTTCCTGTGGCGAAGCTGCAATCGGATGAAAAGATCATTACACCGCTTTTGGAAGCATTTTGCCAGTTTAAATCACCTCTTCTTTATGATGATGAGGTAGCTGTCCATTCTGAAGTAGTAGAAGTTAACAACAAAGTTTTCAAAATCAAGCATACGTTTAAAAAAGGGGATCAAGTTGTAGCAGAAGGCCATGAAGTGAGAGCATGGACATCTGTCGCAGAAGATCGGCCAAAAGCAGTGCCTGTTCCTGAACATGTCAAAAACATCCTTTTGTCTTAATTTTAAGCTGAAGGCAAAGGTTGTTTTTGACAAACTCAATCGGAAAACCGCCATTTATGTAAGAAGGCGGTTTTCCGTCTACTTTTGATGGGAGGGATTTGAATGGCAGCAAACCGGATGACTGAAAATGTGCTGATTCATGAATTGATTGAAGAATCGGCAAAAAAATTTAAAGACCGTGTTGCTTTTGCAGAAGGGGACAATTTCTATACTTTTGAAAATTTGAATCAATTGTCATTAAGATTGGCGAGGCATTTTATACAGCTAGGTTTGAAGAAAGGCGATGCCATCTCTGCACAGCTGCCCAATTGCTGGGAGTTTGTTGTCGTACATCTTGCTGCATCGAGAATTGGGTTAGTGTTTAATCCGCTCAGTCCAAACTACCGGAAAAAAGAGCTGCAATATATGCTTTCACATTGTGAAGCGAAAGCGTTTGTAACAATTGACAATTGGAAGGGATTCAATCATGAACAACTTGCTCATGAATTGAAGGCTCAGCTTCCTCATTTACAGCATGTTTTGGTGGCAGGGGAAAAGAAGAATGAACGCAGCATAAGTATCACAGCTTTGCTTGAATCAGAACCTGATTCCGTTTCTGATCAAGACATACATGAAAACTTACCGGCTTTTGATGATCCGTGCATCATATTATTTACATCAGGTACAGAGTCCAATCCTAAAGGAGTTCTTCATACATTCCGGACATTTGTTCCGTGCCATCTGCTAAATGGCAAGGAGTATCAAATAACGGACAATGATACCATTTTATGCTTAACTCCATTATGCCACATGTTTTCACTGCCGATGATTATCATTAGCCTTCGATATGGAGCGAAGCATTTACTTTATCGAGAATATAAATCAAATGAAATTATCGACTTATTGAAAAAAGAACAAGTATCTTTTTTGACTGCTGCACCCGCACATTTAATTGACTTATTAAGACAGTGCGAACAGCAAAATGTAAGCGGTTTAAATCCTCGGCTTATTTTAACTGGGGGAACAAAAATACCGGCGAAAATGGTTCAAGATCTTAGGGCTACATTAAACTGCGATGTAGCTGCTCAGTGGGGCATGAGCGAAATTTGTGCAGGAACCTTTACTCGTCCGGGCGATGAAGCTTCATTAACATGGGAAACAGTTGGCAGACCGGCTCCGGTCGGGGAAGTCATCATTGTAGATGAGCGGCACAAACCGCTTCCGACGGGCGAGATAGGAGAAATCGCTTTTAAAGGAGAAAGCTTATTTATTGAATATTATAAAAATCCGCAAGTAACCGCCCAGTCGTTTACGGAAGACGGCTATTTTTTAACAGGGGATCAAGGCTGGCTTGATGAAAAAGGGTACCTTCATTTCGTCGGACGGACGAAAGATACGATTAACCGCGGCGGATTAAAATATCATGCTTCAGAAATTGAAGAAGCATTGCAAATGCATCCGAAAATCAAACAAGTGGCAATCGTCAGTGTTCCGGATCCTCGTCTAGGCGAACGGGGCTGCGCCTTCGTCTCTTTGCGAGAAAATGAAACGATTGATCTGGAGGAAATTAAAGAATATTTGCAGGAAAAAGGATTTGCAAAGTATAAGTTTCCAGAATATTTAGTGATTAAAGATGAACTGCCGACCACTCCGTCCGGAAAAATTTCAAAAGGGCTTGTCAGAGCAGAAGCAGCATCCTTATCTGAAAATTAAGCATGTATCAAGGCAGACAACGAACAAAGGCTGTCTGCCTGTTTTAAACGACATGGTTCGGTCAAACGTGAGCAGAACTCACAAAAGATAAAAGTCTGAGAAACCTTTTTTAAAAAACTGCCCTAATGTTTGCACCAGCAGATCTTATTTTCTGAACAAAAACGGATAAGGGCTACTTTTAATAGGTGCTAGTTCATGTTTTGTGTGCTAGTTCTCTTTTTCATTTTAAAAGTTTAAACCCCATTCTTTTTTTGCCACGGATTTTATTTCGTAATAGCATTTTGCTTTTTTGAAGAATATGTTTATATTTTTCATCATCTGTCATTTACTTCAATTTGATTAAGTTGCGATATTTTCATCATCTTTTACAATAAGACCATATAAAGAGGGGTCAAAACAATTAAATCCACTTTATCTTTGCTATTACTCACTGATAAATTGGTATATGTCTGGAAAAGGGGGGCTTCATATACTATAAGAACCATATCTGATTCGTTTTTCGCATAATCACCTAATGGGTTTTGTTCGAATCCTTTCGCATATGTTTTCACCAATTGGCCATTGGCATAAGTGTGAATGCCGAAATATAAAGAAAATATGACAACAATTTTTTTTATAATTCAATGATAACATCTCCCATCTTTTTTAATTCCTCATCATGTGTAACCAATATAATGGTCTTTCCTAATCTATTAAGTTCTTTTACATGTTCCATCACTAGATTGGCGTTATATTTATCCAAGCTTCCTGTCGGTTCATCTGCCAATATAATACTGCATTTTTTCATAAACAGACGCGCAATGGCTACTCTTTGCTGTTCTCCACCGGACAAAGTATATATTTTTCTTTTTTCGTAACCATTCAATCCAACTTTCTCTAATACTGCTGAGACAGTGGTATTGTTTCTATATTTCTTGTCGATCATCAGAATGTTTTCTTCGACAGTCTTATTTTCTACTAATGCAAAGTTTTGAAAAAGAAATCCGAGCTTCTATCTATATGCCTTAAGAATATCATCGTTTTTCGAAAGATCTAAGCCGTCGATAAATACTTTCCCTTCATCTACCTTTTCAATCCCTCCTATTATATTTAAAAGCGTCGTTTTTCCGCTGCCGCTCTTTCCGCTGAATACGACAAATTCACCTTGCTTGATAGAACAAGAGATAGTGTAGAAAGGAGACTTCATATGATTCGAAACGATATTTACACACATTATAAAGGAAACGATTATCAGTTCAAATGCATTGCTTTACCTTTAAACGAAGTTGAAGACCAGAGTTGTTTAGTACCTAAAGGAACAGCTCGTTATTATGAAAACGATAGGGACATACCGCTATATTTTCATAATGGTGTTTGGCTTATCGACTCTGATTTACCGCATGTCATTTACCAATCCGAAGCTAATTATGGAACAGATAAAGTTTGGGCGAGGGAAGTGGATGACTTCTTTGGTTACAAAGAAAAAGACGGGCGGTATATTAAACGGTTTGCATTGAAACATTTTTCGGTAGAAGGAGAGGAAAACATATGACAGAAGATAATAAAGAAAGATGTAAAGCTTGTGATGGAACAGGAATATTAGGATTTCAATTAGAAACTTGCTGGTTCTGTTGCGGGGCAGGATTAATTAGCAAAAGAAATGAAGTTAAAAAACCAAACCGAAAAATTCATTAATTATTAACTCAACTTTCGCACACAGAAATATTTAAGCATTGCTTGATATAATTAGGT
>ERZ1673784.86-NODE-87-length-3820-cov-18.325631_pt1 | contig 3820 bp, 4 predicted proteins | sample MGYA00580132_ERZ1673784 | MGnify/ENA primary metagenome ERZ1673784 (study PRJEB41219, sample SAMN04549608) | soil metagenome | isolation source: soil | place: USA: New Mexico, Bitter Lake NWR | collected 2008-11-15 ...
TCCTCATGCAAGGGCTGTTTTTATGTCTCGAGATTTTATCTAGCACCACGGGTAAAAATATAATATTTTGCTAGCTCAAACCTTGATACAATTTATAAAATTAAATTTGATAAAGTGGAGGAATAACAACATAATGTGCGGTTTTATTGGTTGCATTCATGATCATCCAAGAATCATCGATGAAAAATGGAAAGAAACGTTTCAAGAAATGAATAATATCATTACTCATCGCGGTCCTGACGATGATGGTTATTTTTTTGATGAATACGTGAATTTTGGATTTCGACGCTTGAGTATTATTGATCTTGAGGCAGGGCATCAGCCATTGTCCTATGAAAATGAGCGATATTGGATCATATTTAATGGGGAAATCTACAACTATGTGGAATTGCGAGAAGAATTGCTTGCAAAGGGATATAAATTTACTACTCATTCCGATACCGAAGTCATTATTGCTCTTTATAGTGCGGAAAAAGAAAAAGCTGTAGAAAAGCTTCGGGGTATGTTTGCTTTCGTCATCTGGGACAAACAAGAGAAAACCATTTTTGCGGCACGTGACCCGTTTGGCATAAAACCATTTTTCTACATGGAACAGGGAGACCGTACGTTTTTTGCTTCCGAAAAGAAAAGTATTTTGCTCGCGCTTGAAAATGATTTACTAGATTATGATTCACTGCAGCATTATTTGACATTTCAATATGTACCTGAGCCAATGACGATGTCTGTTGGCATTCGAAAGTTGGAGCCGGGTCACTATATAAAGAAAAAAATCGGTGAAAAATTAACCATTCATCGCTACTGGAAAGCCAAATTCCAACCTATCATCCAATCAGAAGATGAACTTGTCAAAGAAATTCGCGACGCGCTGTTCGATTCCGTGAAGGTACATATGCGCAGCGATGTACCGGTCGGCTCGTTTTTATCAGGAGGAATTGATTCATCCTTCATTGCAGCGATTGCGAAACAATTCAATCCTCATCTCAAGACGTTTTCTGTCGGTTTTGAGCGGGAAGGCTTTAGTGAAATTGATGTGGCAAAGGAAACAGCGGAAAAGCTGGGCGTTGAGAATATTAGCTATGTCATTTCACCAGAGGAATATATGGAGGAATTGCCGAAAATTATGTGGCATATGGATGATCCACTTGCCGATCCCGCTGCAGTGCCGCTTTATTTTGTTGCCCGAGAAGCAAGAAAGCATGTAACGGTCGTTCTTTCCGGTGAAGGAGCAGACGAGTTATTTGGCGGTTACAACATTTACCGTGAGCCGCAGTCATTGGAACTTTTTGAACGAATGCCAAGTGCGGTTAAATCAGCTTTGAGAGTGATTGCAGGACTACTCCCGGAAGGAATAAAAGGAAAAAGCTTTATTGAGCGCGGTACGACACCAATGGAAGAACGATATATCGGCAATGCGAAAATGTATAGCGAGACAGAAAAACAAGAGCTGCTAAAAGGATATAAGAGGGAATTAGAACATACAAATATTACAGCTCCTTTTTATAGAGAAACAACTCATTATCCTCCTGTAAACCGGATGCAATATATTGACATTCATACATGGCTGCGAGGCGATATTTTATTAAAAGCGGACAAAATGACGATGGCCCATTCATTAGAGTTGCGGGTTCCATTTTTAGATAAAAAGGTATTTGAAGTAGCGGCAAAAATCGTTCCAGAAATGAAAACGGCAAACAGCACGACGAAATATATTTTACGAAAAGCAGCAGAAGGAATTGTTCCAGATCATGTTTTAAATCGCAAAAAACTAGGATTTCCGGTGCCAATTCGTCATTGGTTAAAAAATGAAATGCACGACTGGGCGAAAAATATGATAAAAGAAAGCGAAACCGATCATTTATTTAATAAAGATGTATTGTATCGTTTACTAGACGAACATTGCAGAAATAAAGCAGACCATAGCCGGAAAATCTGGACCGTCCTTGTTTTTATGATTTGGCATCAAGTATACATGGAAAAGAAATACGATTTTACAAATGTAGATAAGCAGTCGCTATCAATCTAATTTGACTGATTTGCGATTGTCTGCCTTTCTTATTTGCACCCAAGCTTCTAAAAATTTAGTTTTGGGTGCTTTTCTATTTTTTTGGAATTGTTACCATAATTAGTAAGATTAGTATTACCGTTTCTTAACATGAAGATGAGCCGATTGAGTATAAAATATGAGTTATTTTTATTATTTTGTTACTTTTTCTACATATTTTCTACAAATTTATTTATTAAGATACATTTATCTAGTTGTTAGAATAATTGATTTAGGAGAGGATATGAAAACTGTAAGAACCAAAAATTGAAACGGCAAGAGTCAGGAGTACGGATTCTGTAATTTTTAATGAAATCATCTATGATGTTAGTCAAACAGTTGATTTTATTGTGGAAGGGCAGAAAGAAGTCACAACCGGCATCCATATAATTGAAGAAACTGCTTCTGTATTTCAACAAATTGTAAAAGCTATAAGCTGTTTATTTGCAAGAGGTGGTGCTAAACACGAACAATATTTGGTCTCAATCATAAACAATTAATATAAATCAAATCAAGAACTTTACTTTTGAAGCGTCTTCACTGACAGAATAAGTACAAGTATTAAATCATCTAAACTTAAGATATCGGTCAATAACTTAACTTTACACTGCCAAATGAGGTGGTTGGAATCGAATGAATAATGAAAAGCGAGTTCTTCAAATCGTAAATCGTCTTAGAGCGATGGGCATACCAGCAGAAATAACGAAATCAAGACTAGCTATATTAGCTTATATATTAGAAAATTCAGAAAAAAGGTCAGGAAGGAGGTTTTAGTAAATGGAACCCATTAAACCTTTAAATCCAATTGCACTGGAATTAGGTCCTTTAAGTATTCATTGGTACGGAATTATTATTGGTACAGGACTCTTGTTAGGATTGTATATTGCTACTAATGAAGCAGTAAAAAGGGGATTACAAAAAGAAGTATTTACCGACCTTGTATTATGGGCTGTCCCTATAGCTTTAATATGTGCCAGAATTTATTATGTCATCTTTAATTGGTCATATTATTCGCAACACCCCGATGAGATTATAGCGATATGGAAAGGCGGAATTGCCATTCATGGGGCTTTAATAGGTGCTATTGTCACAACTGTCGTTTTTGCAAAGAAAAAAAATTTGAGTTTTTGGAAATTGGCAGATATCGCAGCACCAAGCATTATACTGGGGCAGGCGATTGGACGTTGGGGAAACTTCATAAATCAGGAAGCACATGGGGGCCCCGTATCAAGAGAGTTTTTAGAAAGCCTTCAACTGCCCGATTTTATCATTAATCAAATGTACATTGAAGAAAGTTATTATCATCCAACATTTTTGTATGAGTCTCTATGGAACTTGATAGGGTTTCTAATTTTATTGATATTACAACGTTTAAACTTAAAACGTGGAGAAGTATTCTTGACTTATGTTATATGGTATTCGATTGGTAGATTCTTTATTGAAGGGATGAGAACAGATAGTTTAATGCTAACGGACAGTTTAAGAATGGCTCAAGTTTTATCTGTTGTTTTAGTGATTACAAGCACAGTTCTTATATTATACAGACGAACTAGAAAAGGTTTGACGGCTAGGTATAAAGATTAGATTAAACTGTTTTTTAGGCTATCGAAAAAAGATCGATAGCCTCTTTTTAATCCTGTGTATCTAATTAATAAAAAACTTGTAGCCAAAAATCCTGTCTGTGATAAGCTAAACAAATACTTGCTCTTGCCGCTAACACACTATGTACCTCTGTCAATAGAGTAGACACATAAAACCGAGAATATTATGCAGCAGAAT
>ERZ1673784.88-NODE-89-length-3478-cov-16.903593_pt1 | contig 3478 bp, 4 predicted proteins | sample MGYA00580132_ERZ1673784 | MGnify/ENA primary metagenome ERZ1673784 (study PRJEB41219, sample SAMN04549608) | soil metagenome | isolation source: soil | place: USA: New Mexico, Bitter Lake NWR | collected 2008-11-15 ...
AATTGAACATTCTTAGTATTTTGAATCATCAGATTTAATTACTGCAATGCTAGTGCAAGTAAATATAAATAAAAAAACAGATAGAAGTGTCGATATCACTTTCCCTTGCCATGTCCAATTCATCACTTGATAAACCGAATATGCCTCTAACAAAAGTGCTGGCAGCTTTCCAAGCGAGCTGGCAATGATAAAGATCAGTAAGGAGGTGTGTCCGATCGCTGCCACAAACGTCACAAGTCCCGACGGAACAAAAGGAAGAAGACGCAAAGACAAAATAAGCGAAAAGGCTTCTACCCCTTCTGCCTCAAGCAAACGTTTCACTTTCGGATAGGAAAACCATTTCGTTTCCGAAAGTTTGTGAAATCCTTTTCGATATAAAACGAAAGAAACAATCGCCCCAACAGCTTCCCCTACAAACGATAAAAAGGTGCCTTTCCAAAAACCGAATACCGCCAAGTTAGCTGCAGTGAGAAATACGCTCGGTACAACGCCTAAAATACTGATCACAATATTGATCGCAATACTAATGAGATAAGCAACGCTTTCATATGTATGAAACAATGTAATGAGCTTCTCTTCCATTTCTTTTTACCTTATCCCCCCATTTATATCCTACACCCCAAACGGTTTGCAGAAATTGATCGATCGGAAAACCGGCTTGGCGGAGCTTCTCGCGAATATTTTTGACATGCGAATCGATTGTCCGTTCTTCTGTATTGGCGTTATACCCCCATAATGTCACGATGAGTTGCTCTCGGCTAAATACCCTGTTTGGATTTTTGAGAAAAAGTCCTAAAATGGCAAACTCTTTTGGCGTGAGAAAAATATCGTGCCCAGCATATTGGACTTTATGCTGCGCTTCATCCCAAACTAAGCCGTTAAACTCCAGTTTCGCTTGTTTTCCTACAGAACGGCGCAATACCGCTTCGATCCGAGCGAGCAGCTCAGATTCGTCAAATGGTTTTGTAATATAATCATCTGCTCCGATTTTCAACCCTTGAACAACATCTGTCGTTTCTCCTCTTGCTGTTACCATAATAATTGGGACATTCGAAAACTCTCGTATTTGTTTGCACATTTCCCATCCGTCCATCTCTGGCATCATCACATCAAGCAAAACGAGGTCCGCTTTATTGTTTTCCAAATAGCGGATCGCCGCTACCCCTGACTCGCATTTCACACAACGGTACCCTTTCGGTGCAAGATACAGCTCTAATAAATCCAACATTCGTTTTTCGTCATCAACCAATAAAACCGTGTACACCTTCATCCCCTCCTGGCAATGTAATGATCATGTTTGTCCCTTTTCCGAATTGGCTCGTTGCGTAAATCGAACCGCCGTGCGCTTCGACAATTTCTTTCACAATCGCCAAGCCTAATCCCGTCCCTCCGCCTGTTCTCGATCTTGATTTATCCACCCTGTAAAATCGTTCAAAAATATGCGGCAAATCTGCTTCAGGAATTCCTATTCCTTCGTCGGAAATCATGATCATCACGTTCTTTTTCTCCATTCTTACATCAATGGAAACGGTAGAACCTTGATGAGAATATTTTAACGCATTGTCCAAAAGATTCATCATCACTTGCTCAAAACGCTGTCGATCAATATGGACAGTAATGTCTTCATCACAGCGGTAGACAAGCGACATATTTTTCGCCTGAAACGCGGGATACATTTTCACGTATACTTTTTTTAAAAAAAGGCACAGTGGAGTTGGCTCTTTCTCGATTTGAAACGAATGTTGATCCATTTTCGCAAGCTCAAACAAGTCTTTCACTAATTTTTGCATATGCTCTGCTTCCTCATAAATAATGGACAAATATTTTGCTCTTTCTTCCTCCTCGAGCGTTGGCCTTCTTGCAATGTCCGCATATCCTTTGACATACGTGAGCGGAGTACGAAGTTCATGAGAAATACTAGCGAGAAATTCGTTTCTTTCTTTTTTTAAGTATTCTAAATCCTTTGCCAATGTTTGAATCGCTTTTCCTAACTGTGCCAACTCATCTTCTCCTTTTACTTGCAGGCGGACAGAAAAGTCCCCCTTGCTCAGTTTTTCGGTCGCTTGTTTCATCCGAATGAGCGGAATCGTAATGACTCTTGATAAAAAAGCAATCGTCATAATGGTCAAAAAGACGGAAAGAATGCCCACGACTAGAAAATGATGTTTTAGCCTATCAATCATGTTTTGAATGGAAGCCGTATGCTGAAACATGTACACATACCCTTTGATCTTGCCGTCAATCCGAATCGGGCTTACTGTCGAAATATACGACTCTCTTTGCCAATTTTTTTGCACAATCATTCCGCCATAGGGAATGTTTTTATTTGATTTTTTTATTACTCTTTTAGCAAATGGTAAAATATGATCTGAAAAATATAGTATCTTCCCCTTGTCATTGGTAATAACGACGTCGGTCTCCGCTTCCGACTCCATCATGGTGACATGTTCTAACGTAGAAGGGTGATAGCTTTTTTCCAATACATCACGGTGATTGTTCCCTCTCGCTAACAGCTGCTCAAATTCTTCATTAATTCTAGCGTTAACGAGTGTCACATATAACGACGCAAATAAAACCGTTTCGATTCCTAACACAAAGACAAAAAATAATAGCCCTAACTTAAACGAAATTTTTCGCACTTTTGTCCCTTCCTTATAAGAGCTCATTATTGCTTTTATGTAGAGCGCTTTTTATTTTACAACATAAATTTGCAGAATCGATGGATTTTACAGTGAAAAATACACACGAATATTACCTTGCAAATATCAAATATCATACAACAATAGGCGGACGAAAAAAACACTGTAGTTTTAAGCCTACAGTGTTTCAATAACTGATCTTTACATCATATATCCTTGTTTCATCATTTGTTGATTCGTTTTGCTATTATTCATCATATGTTCCATCATTTGATCCATATTTTTAGTATTTCGACACTGTTCATACATTTTTTGTAATTGTTCCTCTGATAAATTTGGATGCATTTGTTTCATCATTGGCAACATTTCTTTCCAATCATTATTATCATTTTTATTTGCTGCAAAAACAGCTGTAGCTAATACAAAAGCTGAAACAAGGACGAACAAACCTGAAATAAGTTTTTTCATTTTCAACACCTCCATCCTTTTCTGGTTTTAGAATAAAGGAAAAGTATGGAGAAAGTGTTCATAAACATTTACAAATTTTTGTCGCGAATTATCATTAGTAATTAGATATTTTCAAAAATCGATTAGAATTTCTAATGGCCTAATGGCTCTGTCATCATAATCATACTTTGTTGCTTACATGTTTCTTAAACAACATGAATCATTACAAATTAGCTTGTAGAAGTTGTATGTGATGATATGCGAATAATTCAAGAACCTTTGATGTTAGTTGAATGCCATATGTTTGCATCATCATATTAACACCACAAGTTTCAAAAATCGAGTAGGAGGGAGCGATTAACTCCCGTCCTCTCACACCACCGTACGTACGG
>ERZ1673784.89-NODE-90-length-3353-cov-19.463311_pt1 | contig 3353 bp, 2 predicted proteins | sample MGYA00580132_ERZ1673784 | MGnify/ENA primary metagenome ERZ1673784 (study PRJEB41219, sample SAMN04549608) | soil metagenome | isolation source: soil | place: USA: New Mexico, Bitter Lake NWR | collected 2008-11-15 ...
ATTTTTATTTTATCCTATTCTCGGTTCTCCATGTCTACTTTTTAGTCTAGCATCACTATGTTTTAATTTATAATTTTTAGATTGATGGGTTTAGTGGCGGAGTATAACGAAATAGTGCCGAATAAGGTATCAAAACTTTTATGTTTATGAATTTTTTCGAACCCTGCCCCTTTCATATATCTTTCAATTTGCCCTTGTATATTTCCATTTGTACTCTCAAAGCCATCTAACAATTGAATTGGCAGAAAGGCTGCTCTCATAAAAAGGTTAGAGGGTGGCCCATAATCTGCTATATGAACTTCTCCACCGGGTTTTAAAACCCGAAATATCTCATGGAATGTAGCTTCCTTCTCTGTTGAATCAAGATGGTGGAAGAAAAGAGTTGAAAGTATGCGATCGAATGTATCGGAATCGAAGGGAAGAGCTGTAGAGAAACCTTGAATAAAGGTTATATTGTTTGTACTATCGTTTTTTTGTCTGGCTATTTCTATAATTGAAGGATCTGCATCAAGCCCGTAAAGAGTTGTTTGAGGATATAACTTGCTAATTTGCAAAAGAAGAGTTCCAGTTCCGCAGCCAATATCAAGAATCTCATGGTTAGGTCGAAGCAAAGCCTGCTCAATAAGAGCAGTTTTAAATGTGTTTTCTCTCGTAGTCCATTTTATGATGAAATCATAAAAGGAAGTCAGCCATTCAAAACGCAAAGCTCGTTTAAAAGATTTATCGTTATTCATTAAATTTCACCTCACTTATTTAAATAGATAAACGATAAGCACAATGATACTGATTACTCCAAAACAAGATATTATACGGAACAGAAACGTGATTTTCTTTTTCGTTCTTTCACAATCGGTTGTTTCATCATTCACCTAGATAACTAGATAAAATATGAACAATTGTTATTATAAGAACAAATTATGAAGAAATTATGGAAAATAAAAACAATTCAAGAGAAAGTAATGTTAATCAGTAGTGTGATATCAGTATCTTAATGTATCACAAAGGGAAAGAGAAAATTTAATTGGAATCCAAACAAAGTAAAAGGATAAACGTGGATTTATCTTTCCTTTTTAGGGTAGTACCAACAAAAAGCATACGCTAAAGACATATATTGAAAACGAAAAGTCGTTTTTTCTACGCTAAGCAAGAAAGAATCAGCTTTTCAAGAAGGAATTTCAGTTGATTATTTCTGAAATAAACATCTTGGCGATTTAACAATATATCGAATGTCTTTTCACACATAGTTGGACAATCTTGGAGAGTTTTATGTGTGCTTGGCGACATCATCATTGTGAATCCATTATCATCTCTCCTCTAAATATCCTACGCTGATAAAGTATTCATTGTGCGAATATCCTGTCACCAAGGCATTAACCTAAAAATCAAGCATAAAAATACCAGTTCACGAAAGGTTGGTATTAAATAAATTTATTGTTTTATACAGAGAAAGCTGTCAAAATTCTTTTTTGGTCCAATACATTAGATCCAGCCCGTTCAAGATGATCAATCAATTCTTTCTAAGTAAAATTCTCTGGTGGATGGTCAAATTTGAAATATATCTTAAAAAATAAGGGGCGTCCTTATCTAAATCCTCCACCATATATCACCTGATTTTAAAACGCGGTGAATTTCTGAGTGGTGATTTTTATGCAAAGGTAAATTACTTGCTATTGGGGCTGGTCAAGCTAATTGCTGATTTATGTGGTCATAGATTGTAGAGTTTATTTGCGTACATATATTCAAAGGATATTCATTAAAGCGATATCAAATATTAATAAAATCTAAATCCTTGAAATACAACTGTAGAGCGCTAATAGCCATGAAAATGTTTAGCTGCATCAAATTTGACTTTTTTCATTTTTACACCACAATATGTAGTGAACACCATATGTGTGGTTAATGCGTAGAAAGGATGAGAAACAATGGAAAATCAATGAAGAGGGGATTGAATCGTTTCTTTGGAGCTTAAAGCAAAAATAATGAATTATATCTGGGCATCAGGGGAAAGTTACCATTAGGGAAGTCCCACAGCATATCAACAATGAAAAACCAATTTCTTTTAATGCTGTTATGACTGTGTTGATAAAGGATATTTACATAAAGAAACGAGAAGAGGAATTGCTTACTTTAAATACGTTCAAACCAAAGAGCATTTTTATCTGAGCAAACAAAATCCGTAGCTTATGGATTTTTTGAGGAGTTTGGAGGATTAGCTGTGGTTCAAATGGTTGATGCTATTCAGGATGTGGATCTATACTTGCTTAAACAGCGAAAAGAAAAATTAAGTGCAGTGAAAAGAAGGAATGAACATGACTTCAAGGATGAAATCTGATGTGTCCATTTTTGCAATATGTTTAGAAAGTCAAATCTTGTTTCACAAATTCTTAATCTAGAAAGGGTGAAGTATCAATATGAAAAAAATAATGCTAATAGCTCTGATCTCCGCTTTATTGATTGCAAGTGGATGCGGCAAATCCGACAATACAAATGAAAATCAACATATGAATCACAAAAATATGCAACAAGGTGAAAATCACGAAGGAATGAATAACGAAACGAACCAGTCCCCAGATGTCACTACACAGGTTGTTTGGAAGTTTTCAAAAGAAACTCCAAAAAGCAATGAAACGGTTGATTTAACAATTCAAATTAATGATAAAGAAGGGAAACCTATTGAAAAATTTGATATTCAGCACGAAAAGCTAATGCATCTAATTGTAGTAAGTAAAGATTTATCTTATTTTGATCATTTACACCCTGAATACAAAGGTGACGGACTGTTCACGACTGCCTTAAACTTTCCTGCTGGAGGAGAATATAAATTATATGCCGATTATGTTCCAAAAGGGGCATCAAAAGTTGTAAAAAATCACACTGTTACGGTTATGGGAGAAAAAGCACAAACAACTCCACTCAAACCAGATGAAAATTTAACTAAAGTTGTCGATGGCAAGGAAATTACATTATCTTTTGACGAACTCAAAGCCGGAAAAGATGTTACATTGAACTTTAACATTAAAGACCACAAGACAGGTCGACCGATTACTAATTTACAACCATACTTAGGTGCTATTGGACACGTTGTCATCATCAGTGAGGACACAGAGGAATACTTACACGTACATCCAATGGACGAAAAGGCAAAAGGACCAGACGCTAAATTTATGACCAAGTTCCCTAAGAGTGGAATCTATAAAATTTGGGGTCAGTTCCAACACGAAGGTAAGGTTATTACCGTTCCTTTCGTAGTCAAAGTTTCATAAAAACAAAAAATCCTCCCACGGCGGAGGATTTTTTGTTTTGGTGCGCCCGGCATGTACATGAACTATAGGGTGTAAGTCCCGAACCCCGAA
>ERZ1673784.90-NODE-91-length-3330-cov-24.051908_pt1 | contig 3330 bp, 6 predicted proteins | sample MGYA00580132_ERZ1673784 | MGnify/ENA primary metagenome ERZ1673784 (study PRJEB41219, sample SAMN04549608) | soil metagenome | isolation source: soil | place: USA: New Mexico, Bitter Lake NWR | collected 2008-11-15 ...
AAGCATAATCTTATTATGTGAAATCGCCGGTATTTCACGAGCTGCTTACTATAAGTGGTTAAAACGTTCGCCTTCCTCCCGAGAACTTCAGAATGAAGAAATCGTAAACGAGATGAAAGTTCTCCATGAGAAAGTTGAAGGCATCTATGGTTACCGTCGAATGACGTTGAATATAAATCGAAAGCTTGGTCAGAACTTCAATCATAAAGACTGATGAAAGTTGCCGCTATACAATCTGTTATTCGAAAAAAGCAGAAATCTTATAAGCGATCTACTCCTCAACATGTTGCAGAAAATATATTGAATCGTGAATTCACAGCGGAAAAGCCAAATGAAAAATGGGTAACTGATGTCACAGAATTAAAATATGGTTCATCAAAGAAAGCCTATTTAAGTGCTATTCTTGATCTATATGATGGATCAATTGTGAGCTATGTTTTAGGACATTCCAATAATAATCATCTTGTATTCAAAACGTTGGATCAAGCCACCGCACTTTTAAAAGGAGAGCATCCACTTATTCATAGTGACCGTGGGTTCCAATATACCTCTCATGGTTTTAAACGTAGGATAGACCAAGCAGGGATGACACAAAGTATGTCAAGAGTAGGCAGATGTATTGATAATGGGCCAATGGTATCTTTTTGGGGAACGCTTTAAATGCGAGAAGTATTATTTACATAAGTATCAGACATTTGAAGAATTAGCTCTTGCGATGGATGAGTACATCCGCTTTTATAATTATGAAAGGTATCAAAAAAGATTAAACGGCCTTAGCCCCATGGAATATAGAGCTAAAGCCGCTTAGGTATATTTTTATTATTTCTACTGTCTACTTGACAGGGGGCAGTTCATTATTAGACAGCCCCATTCTTGAAGAAATATTTTTCTTGATTTTTTTCACACTTTCTGTGAATATAAAATAAAAATATTCATATAAACATAAAGAAGGTGATTCGATGCCCACGTAAATTTCGTGAGGAAGAAAAGGAAACAATACGTCAAACATTATTAGAAGCAGCTAAAGCAATGTTTCGTCAATACGGGATACAAAAAACAACTGTTGCGGCTTTGACTGAAGCTGCTGGCATTTCACAAGGAGCGTTTTATTTATTTTTCCCCTCCAAAGAAGCGTTGTTTTATGAAGTGTTTCAAATGGAGGAACGAAAATTAAGAGAAATGCTTCTAGTTGAGTGGACAGAGAAGCCATTAACGCAAGAACGATTGGCAGATTTGTTAGTACAAGCTGTAAAGTTGATCGAACAAGAACCGATTTTGCGCTTGATGATTGATCGAAAAGAATATGAACTTTTAATGCGGAAGTTACCGCCGGAATATGCTGACCATCATACGACAGAGGATGAAGATGCACTTGTGCCTCTTATTGAAAAATGGCAAGACGAAGGAGTTATGGTAAAAGAAAACCCACGTACAATCGTCGCGGTCATACGCAGCTTCTTTTTGCAGCTTTTGTACCGCGATGAGATAGGGGAGAAGTTTGCCGAGCGTTAGTGCTTCAAGCGAAATGGCTGGCGAAAGGATTGGTGGAGGAATGATTGAGATCAAACAATTAACCTACACATACCCAAAACAAGCGAAAACGGCATTAAAGGGATTTAACTTTGAAGTCAAGGAAGGGGAAATTTTCGGGCTGCTTGGGCCGTCAGGCGCGGGGAAAAGCACGACGCAAAAAATTCTTATCGGACTTTTAAAAGGATATAGAGGCAGTGTAAAAGTGAATGGAAAAGAATTGTCGTCATATGGGCGTGAATATGCGGAAATGATTGGTGTTGCGTTTGAAATGCCTAATTTTTATATAAAAATGACGGCTTATGAAAATTTAACGTTTTTCCGTTCACTTTATCGTTCAGATGGAGAAGATATTGAAAAATTGCTGGAACGGGTGGGATTGAATGAGGCGATGCACCAAAGGGTCGGTGATTTTTCTAAGGGAATGAAAATGCGTTTGAATTTTTGCCGAGCTTTTTTACATCGCCCGTTCATTGTTTTTTTAGACGAACCAACATCCGGTCTTGATCCAGTCAACGTCACGAAAATAAAAACCTTTTTGCGGGAACAAAAGGAACAGGGAAAAACAATTATTATTACGACGCATGATATGGCTTTTGCAGAAAATCTTTGTGATCGTGTTGCATTTATGGTGGACGGCGATATTGCACTGATTGATTCACCGCAAGCGTTGAAGGTGAAAATGGGCGAGCCGGTTCTGCAAGTAACATATTCGGACAATGGCGAAATGAAAACAACAGAGTTTGTTCAAGAGGGATTAGGAAAAAATAAAGCATTTCTACGCTTGCTTCAGGAAAAAGAAATTGTGACGATGCATACAAAAGAAGCAACGCTAGAAGACATTTTCGTTCGAGTGACAGGGAGAGAAATCGCATGATCTGGCAGCTCATGAAGCAAGACTTCCGTTTTCAAGCCCGGCACAGTTTTTACATCGTTTACACATTTGTCAGCCTATTTTATATCATCATCCTTCATTGGATGCCGGTTGATGTTCGAGATGATGTGGCCCCAGTTATTGTTCTCATGGATCCTGCAGCTGTTGGATTTTTTATTGTTGGTGCTGGAGTGTTGCTGGAACGGAGTCAGGGCGTACTGGACCCGATATTTGTCACCCCGATTCGTCTGCAAGATTATATTTGGTCAAAAGCGATAACACTTGCCCTCCTAGGATTTGTATCGGGTGAGGTGGTGTTGATTGGATCCCTTGGGAGGTTGAATTGGTTAGGAAGCATAGGATTGTATGCGATTTCTGTCATTATGTCGTTGTTCGGCTTAGCGCTAGCTGTACGAGCGAAAACAGTCAATATATTTTTAATGAAAGCATCGCTCGCCATGATTGTGCTGCTGCTGCCGTTGTTATCTTATTTTCATTTAGTTTCCCATTCGATATTTTCCGTTTTACCGACAGCCGCTGCGCTGCGTTTGCTATCGAGCAGTTCGGCAACATTTTCGCTGTTTGAAGAAATTTTGGCTGCAGCAAACCTGTGTCTATGGTTAGTGATTGCATTTCAATTAGCGTACAAGGCATATGAACATACTGGATACAAGTAGGGGAGGAGAAATGATGTGGCAAGCTTGGCTTTCACTTGATCGGAAGCAGCTGCTTCGCGACCCGATATTTTTTATGGCAATTCTCTTGCCTTTATTGCTTATGTTATTTATCGCAAAAGGCTTGCCTTGGTTTGAATCAGTAGCACCATTTTCTATCACACCGCACATTCCGTATTTGCTAAGCATTTTTCTATTACTCAAGTTTGACACCATTTCACTACATGTGGATAACTAAAGGTGATTATACCA
>ERZ1673784.92-NODE-93-length-3202-cov-17.517318_pt1 | contig 3202 bp, 6 predicted proteins | sample MGYA00580132_ERZ1673784 | MGnify/ENA primary metagenome ERZ1673784 (study PRJEB41219, sample SAMN04549608) | soil metagenome | isolation source: soil | place: USA: New Mexico, Bitter Lake NWR | collected 2008-11-15 ...
TTCAGTCTATTATTACTATAATAATCTGTGTCTACTTTTTAGTCTAACATCAAAATCATGAACTTTTTGAATCAAAATTTGAAGGAATATTCAAAACGGATTACAGGACCGCACATGATAAAACAATTGAATCTGGGCGTCCGTGGTATCCACCAGAGGAGGAGTAAAATTGGCTTTGTATGTTTTATTATTAAAAGAATATGAAGATGATGAAACTGTGGTTTACAAATTCGGACCTAATGAAGAGATTATGGGTAAAATTGAGTTAAATAAAATAACTAGGAAGTTTTCAGAGTTAGAAAGTTTACCAGATCAAAATATTCCCTCTAAGTTTTATTTTGATCGAGCTGCTCAAAGATTGGCAGTTTGCCTTGTAAGAGAAGGTGGCATATTTCCAGAAAGAACAGCTTTTGAGTCATAGTAGCTACAAAAAACCTTGATGGGTAGGATTGAAGTGACCCAGTAAAATGGGACAAGGAAAAAATACCTCCTGAATCGAATGTATAACTTACTTCGATTTGTGGAGGTGTTTTACTTATGGGGACAAGAGTTCATTATCCAGAGGAGATCAAGTGGAAAGCTATCGAGATGAAACAAGCAGGGTATACCAACCGAGAAATTATGGAGACGTTAGGGATTAAAAATAAGACGCAGATGACATGGATGAGATGGTATAAACATGGCGAAACTCATCGGTTTTCTCAGCCTGTAGGGAAGCAATATGTATGGGGGAAAGAGGCACAGGAATTAAATGAAATGGAACAGCTCAAAATGCAAAACCGTCAGCTAGAAGCACAATTGGAAATCTTAAAAAAGTACAAGGAACTCGAGAGGAGATGGTGCCAGAAGTAGTGGCCCAAGTTGTAAGAGAGTTAAAAGACAGATATCCTGTTGCCCTTATCTGTTCTTGTTTAGGAATTCCAAGATCGACATATTATCGATGGGAAAAGAAATGGGAAGAGTTCATGATGGAATCAGAGTTAGAACGGTTGATTCAAGAAATTTGTGTAAAGAATCATTATCGTTATGGTCATCGCAAGGTAAGAGAAGTCCTACGGCTTAAATATAGAATCAAGTTGAATCGCAAAACCGTACAAAAAATCATGCAAAAACGGAATCTTCAATGCCGTGTGAAGAAAAAACGTCAAAATTGGATCAATGGAGAAAGTAAAATCATCGTACCGAATCGTTTAAACCGTGATTTTACGGCTTCTCAACCAAATGAAAAGTGGGTAACGGATATCACTTATTTGCCGTTTGGTACCTCGATGCTTTACTTGTCAACCATTATGGATTTATACAATCATGAGATTATTGCCTATCAAATCAGCGACCGACAGGATGTTCAGCTAGTGTTAAAGACACTAGAAATGGCCGTAAAAGAGCGACAACCAAAACAAGTGTTATTCCATAGCGATCAAGGGGCGGTCTATACGTCTTATGCTTTTCAACATTTAGCCAAAGAAAAAGGCATTACCACGAGCATGTCCCGCAAAGGAAACTGCCATGATCATGCCGTAATAGAATCGTTTCATTCTTCATTAAAGGCTGAAACATTCTATTCACAAGAAAAACAACATCTCACTAACTCTATTGTAAAACAAATGGTTCAGAATGACATCTATTATTATAATCAAATTCGAATTCAGGCCAAATTAAACTACCTGTCACCTATTGAGTTCAGGAAACAGGCAGCATAGGTGTTTTTTCTGTGCCTCAAATAGGTGGGTCAGTCCAGATCCTTTCAAGGTTTTTCTTTATTATTTGAGTTAAAAATAATTTGCTCATAAAGAAAAGCTTAAAAGCCATTCTCACTGCTGAAAATGGCTTTTTGCTTATGTTACTTTATTATGAACAAACCTGTCTATTTCAGCCCCAATTTTTGCCCAACGTAAATTTTGTTTACGTCTTTTAGTTTGTTCCAAGATTTATTGTGCAACCGTGCTACCGTATTTAACAGCCAATTCGGAAACGGTATCCCCTTTTTTGACGGTGTGGTATTTTTTGGATGATCCACTACTATGAAAGATGCGCGTGGTAGAACTAACCTTGAAAGAATGGAAAAGGGGTTAGCACCGTTAGGTTCAGATCGAAAGCCTATAAATCTCCATCACATGACACAAAGAAATGAAAGTTCTATTGCTGAGGTTACACAAACATTTCACAATGAAAATAGTAAGATAATCCACATTAATCCTAATACTATCCCTAGTGGGATTAACAGGAATGAATTTGATAAATGGCGCAAAGATTATTGGAAACATAGAGTTAGTGATTTTAAATAGTTCGAGGAGAAAATTAAAGTATATAGAGGGAGGGAAAAATATGAGTATGGAAGCATATAATCAAGCTAAAGAAATTATTTTGTCTAATGCAGAACTAAGTGATTTTGTGGGTCCCCGCTCAAGAGAATTAATTATTCAAGCAGAAGAAAAACTTGGGTTAAAGTTCACAGGTTCATATTTGGATTTTCTGTTGTCTTTTGGTGCGGGTAACTTTGGTTCTCAAGAGATTTTCGGGATAATTAGTAGCGATTTTGAAAATTCTTCAGTTCCAGATGCAATATGGTATACTTTAACAGAGAGAAGAGAGAGTAATTTGCCAAATAATTTATTAATAATTCACGATACAGGAAGTGATGAAGTTTTTTGCTTAGACTTTAACAAGGATAATAATGAACCTAAGGTTGTCTCATTTTTTCCAGGAGTTGACTTAGACAAACAAAAGTATGAAATAATTGCAAATGATTTCGGGGATTTCTTATTAGATTTAGTTAAACGTGAGCTATATTACCTCGATTGGCTATAAGCCTTTCAAGGTTTTTTATTAGTTATAGTTAACCCAATATTAACTTCAGAGCCCATGATGGTTCTACCTACATGGAGTTTGGCAGATATGCATGGTAAAGCGACTAAACCATTAATACCCTTCGAGTACACTTTAAAACACGTGAGAACGCATTCTCGTGGCGAGAAAGTGGGGGTAAGCTTTTAACTGGTTGTGACAATAATAAACTGTCAAATTATTATTGTATTGTATTTTCACTAGAGACGGTCGTTCCCATGTCCGTTTCCATTACCACTCCATTGATCATCACGCCTGATTGAAGATACCGGCGGATTACCTTCAGTAGAATTCGATCTTTGATCGTAAGCGTCAAATCTTGCACACCTTCTTGATGTGCTAATTTCATGAGATAATC
>ERZ1673784.93-NODE-94-length-3138-cov-19.856633_pt1 | contig 3138 bp, 4 predicted proteins | sample MGYA00580132_ERZ1673784 | MGnify/ENA primary metagenome ERZ1673784 (study PRJEB41219, sample SAMN04549608) | soil metagenome | isolation source: soil | place: USA: New Mexico, Bitter Lake NWR | collected 2008-11-15 ...
GTAGCTGCGAAAAAAATCTATAAATTTTTGTGTCTACTTTATTGACCTAATATCAGTATATCACCTGTACATTCTAAATTATGTGAATTAATTTTGGATGAAGTGGATAGAGAGGAAGCATTTTTTTCAAATCAAAATGAAATATCGGAATACCTAATGGAGAGGTAAAGACAGGATAAAATAAGTAAATCAAGGGGAAAGAAACATGTTAAACTTAATTCCAAAAGCTGAGGGGCAGAAAATAACGTATAAAGATGTAGAACAGTTCCCAGAAAAGATAGAGCTGTTCAACGGAGACTTTGGGTTTACAGAAAGTGAAAAGAAGGCTTTGTTGTTGGTGTATATCACAAATTTTGGTTTGGAGTTCTTGATAGAGACTTTACCAAGAGAGTCTCTCAAGGAATTGAAGGACTTATTAGACAAAAAGGGATTGTAATACAGTGTGTAAGGAAGTACGTATATTAACAACGGGGGCTAAGCCCCCTTCATTTACTAAGAGGGAGAGATAATATTATCCTCAGTGTTTTAAAAAATCTTTTATGGATTCTTCAAATTTAAATATTTCAAGGATAGGATAGTTCTTTTGAGATATGTTGATACCGTATTCAGGAGCACTTTTTTGACCAGGCTTATCATAATTCCTGTCCACAAACATTTCATTAGGGACTTCCCATGCTTTCGCTGGTATGAGGAAAATATCGGGCATTTTTCCTTCCTCAAAAATCAATAAAGTCAGATATAAATTTTTATTCATAATGTCAAACTTGCTTTTGGGCATGAAAACATATCCTTTTCCCCTAAGAGATTTTACTTGAATCTCACAAAAGCGCCCGTTTTTGTCCTTGACGATAAAATCTACACCATGGTCATCAACCTCAGTAGTGTAAACTTCTAATCCATAAGATGCAAACTCCATTTTTGCAAAATACTCAGCATATCTCCCTAATTGCAATGCACTAAGCTTACTCCAATTAGTATTTGGCATGATTTTTCCTCCATAATTCTAATTTTCTTCGCAAGTGTTTTATTAAACGCTTTTCTATTACCAAATAATAACATAGAATAATTATGAGTGGTTTGAAGTTTAGTTGGATTTCGCTTTTGTAGAATAAATGAGATTAGTATAGGTGGTAAGGATGTCTATTTATAAAAATATTTTTCATTATTATCGTGGGCAAACAAGAAATGGTTCGGAGGAAATTAAACAATTACAGATAGAAAATAATACTACGAAGGCTTTCATTAATGTTTTACAACATTCTTCACCAATGCTTACAATGAGATTTTTAGAATGGTTGGGTTTATACACAAAGGAAACGGACAAGTTTGAATATATGTATCAAGTTTCAAATGAACTTCATCGTAAGACACCACAAGCAGTTGTAGTAGGTATTGCTGATACTAAAGAAGTGAAACATACTTCACAGAATAAAAAGTACAATATTTCTGACGGTGCTATCCTGTCGAATTCAGTTTCAATACTAATAGAAACAAAAATAGGATTAAACTCTTATTTAAATATTGACCAACTTGAAGGACATAAAAGCAGATTTGCAATTGGACAAGAGGTTCAAGAGAATATCATTATTACATGGGATGAAGTTAGAGCCTTCTTTAAGAAGCAGTTACCCTTTTTTGAGCAATTAAATGACGTATTAACATGTTTTTTATTAAAACAGTTTGAAGAATTTTGTGTTATAAATTGCATAGGTGGAACTAAAACGAAAGAATATTTCTTTTTGCATTTTGAGAAGGTAAAAGCTCAAGAATTGGCAAGACAAATTGATAACTATATTTGGAACGAAGCAGGATATCGGGATATACAAGATGCAGAAACGAAAGATGGCATCGGTTACAAGAGGGTAGGAAAGCCTAAATTTGCTACACTAACAATTCAAAGACAAAGATGTTTTATTCTACATGTAGGCAGGAAAGAACAGAGATTAGGATTAAAAATTCAAGAAGAGATAGACGCAATACTTGGTCGAAAATTTGATAGGAAGGACTATGAGATTGATAAATATCCGCATGAAGCATACATAAGATTAGAATGGGTAGATAAATTTGAACAAATTAAACCTTTTATTGATTTTGCATATGAATCAAGATAAACTAAGCCATTCAGTTGAATGGCTTTTTTGTATTGTTAGGAAAATTACACAAGATATGGCTATTGATAAAGAAGCGTTTTAGAAGTGTATAACCAAATTTGTATAAAATTAGGTAAAATGTGTATTGGTAGTAATTTGTTGAGTAGGGGGATTTATAATCATGAAATTATTTGATATTTTTTCAAAGAGAAACAAGAAAAACAACAAAGAAATCTTTACATATGATGAGTTACCACCTTCATTTAGAGTTCAAGTTATACATATATGGCATAGTGCGATAGGACCTTATTACACTCCAAATCGTTATGATTTTCGAAGAGAGTCACCCTCAAATATGCTTTGGGAGTTAATACATAATAGTTTGTGTAGAGAATATGGAATTTTCGAATTAAGTGAAAAAGGAAAAAACTTTTATGAAAAGTGTCAATATTTTATTCAAGAAGAAGATTATATAGAGAAAGTTCTTGATATCATTGAACTTTCTTTTGTTGTAATCGATTCAGTAGTTAGAGAATGGTCAGATTCTTGGGATGAGATGAAAATAACCCAAAAACCAGATGATGCCATATTAGAATTAAACAAACGATTCCAGGAACACGGAATTGGTTACCAGTATATAAAAGGCAAAATTGTAAGGGTAGATTCAGATTATATCTATAGAGAGGCTGTTACACCAGCAGTAGATTTACTATTTCATGAGGAATTTGAAGGGGCTTCCGAAGAATTTCTAAAAGCACATGAGCATTTTAGAAAAGGACAAGATAAAGAAGCTATCGCAGAAGCCTTAAAAGCATTTGAAAGCGTGATGAAGACAATATGTAAAAGAATGGGATGGAAAGTGGATGATGGTGCGACAGCCAAAAGGTTGATAGATGTATTATTTAAAAATGAATTAATTCCTTCAAGTTTACAAACTCATCTGACTTCCTTACGAACAACACTTGAAGGACTTGCAACTATCCGCAATAGGAATGATATTAGGTCAATAAAGTAGACACAAAAATTTATAGATTTTTTTCGCAGCTAC
>ERZ1673784.94-NODE-95-length-3054-cov-88.216072_pt1 | contig 3054 bp, 4 predicted proteins | sample MGYA00580132_ERZ1673784 | MGnify/ENA primary metagenome ERZ1673784 (study PRJEB41219, sample SAMN04549608) | soil metagenome | isolation source: soil | place: USA: New Mexico, Bitter Lake NWR | collected 2008-11-15 ...
TGTAAATTAGCACACTATTTTAGAACCACTTTTTTCAAATTATTTTGGACTAAAATCGGAAATACCTCGCAAAATGTTTGCGAATTCTCTCCGATTTTGCACGCTTTTTCCGATTGTTTGCGCACTATTTCAGACGAGAATCGTAAAACCAAAAGGAGCCGTTCGGCCCCTTTCATTATGCCCCTGTTTCCTCCACCGCCATTCGAACAATTTCTTCGTCAATCACGTCTTTTTTTAGCTGGTAGCCGTATAAAAGGCAGGTAGTCGTTAACGTATTGATGACTCGTGGCCATCCTTGCGACTGTAGGGCAATTGCCTCTAGAGCCGCAGGGGTAAAAATCGAGTGTTTTACCCCTGCTTGCTTCATTCGCTGCTCAATGTACGCTGCCACTTCTTCTTTGGAGAGTGTCCCCATCCGATATCGCATGATGATTCGTTGCTGAAGCGGACGATGGTGATTCAAGCGCAGTCGTATCTGTAAGTGCGGCAGCCCTGCCAAAATCAACACGAACGGATTCGTTGAATCCATGTGAAAATTAAACAGAATGGCGATATCCTGCAAAAACGCATCTTTCGCTAGATGCATTTCATCAAGCAGAATCACAGGGGTGATTCGACGTTCATGATACATTCGTTCAATTCCTTGTTGAATTTGGTAAAACAAGTCCACCTTGCGGTATTTCGGCTCCTCGCCTAACCCTAAGGCTAGTCCTCGATAAAAATCCATCACACCACCCGTTGATAACGGGAAATACACCACGTGATACAACGAAGGATGTAACGATTCTTTGAACGTCCGAAGGGCGAACGTTTTCCCCACCCCCGGCTCTCCTGTCAGTAGACCGATTCCTTTCGTTCGTTTCACGTAATCCAATGCATGTAATGCCTCTTCGTAAGAAGACCCTCGATATGCTTCAGACGGACTTGTGTCTTTCGAAAACGGCTCTCGAGAAAGGGAGTAGAACGTTTTATACATCCGTTCCTTCCTCCTTTCCTAGTCCCGTAAATGGCGATCGATGGCGTTTCACGTGGGCATTATCGTGCAGACGCACCAGTGTCGCTTTCGCTGCTTCTTTGCCGTCTTCGTATACATACACCCCTTGCTCATCATACCGAATTTCCACTGATTGTCCGATAAACCGAGGTGGAACCTCATACAGCTGTTTGTTTAACGTAATCGTCCCATCGGCTTTCACTTTGCGAAACTCTCGCTTCAAAAAGACCGTATCCAGCCAAGTCGCATCCTCCACGAATGATACTACGTGCACTTGCGATTGAAACACTTCATGCGGCGTTTTTCCGTCTAACGACGCATGGGGCTTCCGGTGGTAGTCTTTTTCGAGCCACTTCCAGAAGCGTTCGTTCAGCTCTTGAAGCGACGTAGCCGGTTTCATCTCCAACAACGGGGAAAACCGAGTTTGCACCGTCTTAAAAAATCGCTCGATTTTCCCTTTGCTCTGTGGATCATATGGCTGCGTATGAATGAGCGTGATCCCTAATTCTGCGCAAGCATATTGTAGTGTCTCCGATCGATAAATTTTGCCGTTGTCCGAATAAATTCGTTTCGGCTTCCCGTACCGAAGCAGCGCTTCTTTGGTCACGATCCGCAACCCGTCAAATTTCTCGGAAGAGAAAAACTGAGCGTACGGTACGACCCGCGAACAGTCATCGATGTAGGCAATCAAAAATGTTTTTTGCGCTTTTCCATTCTCTCGTATCATTGGACCATGGGACAAATCCCCTTGCCATAACTCATTGACTCGATCGTACGCAAACCGTTTTCGTTCAGGAATCGGTAAAATTTCTTTCCCCACGAGGTTGTATTTTTTGCACAATCGATATATAGTAAAGTAAGATACAAGTTGTTTTTCGATTTCCCCCTGCTCAATAAGGTGTTGGTAAAACACCGTCACGGGCATGTGGGGAAGTTTTTTTCTTAGGGTTAAAATATGATCTTCGTCTTCAGGTGACAGCCTTCGGGAATGACCACGGTCTGACCGTCGTTTTGGCTTCAGCGCCTCAAAGCCCCCTTTTTTGTACTGCGTGCACCAATCTAGAATCGTCTTCGCTGCGATCCGTTTCTCTCCATAGTGCGGAACCCAATGCATGCGCGTTGACACCTCCTTCAGGTACGATGTCCGATCCACCTGCCCATTGACTAACGGTGCGATCAATCCATACCGAAATAGGGCGATTTCTTGTCTCACCGATTCGTCCATCAGGGTTTCCTCCTTCTTCGATTTTGCGGAAGAACCAACAGGTTCGTCCTGCCTTCATCATAACCCATCACTTTCCACTCGTCGACGCAAAAGGTTTGTGGAATCGATTGCTTTTGGAAATAGATCCAAAAAGAAACAAATTAGGCACCGAATCTATTCGCTAAAAAATGGGTAGATTGTTCATTCCACATCGCTTGGATGAGTTTTTCCAAACAGACCTCCTCCATTTTTTGAATCCACTCCTGTGCTTGAACGAGTGGTTCATCGGACAACCCAAGAATTCGCTTCCCTTTGGTTTGAAAAAACCAACGAAGCCACGGTAAGTTGGAGAGTAGTCGACGCATATAAAAATAGACTCCTTGTCGGGTAGGAAAGAACCTTGACGAACGTGTCCCCTTGTCTAAGAGAAACGAGAGGCGCTCGTTGATGCATGGGAGGATCGTCCAAATCGTGTATTGGAAATAAGGGAAGAGAAACGTGGGAAGCACCGTAACCGTCTTTTGGCATATCGTGCATCGATAACGAGCAATCCAAATCCGATAGGCTTCTTGTCCCATTAATGCATTTCGTTCATAATAGCCGTGACGGTAAAGGGTTCGCTTGACTTGGCAATGTGGACAACGATGGATCGACGGAAAAGCATTCTGTTTTCCTAAGTCCGCATAGGTTTGCACATCGATTCCAAAGTCGTACAATCGAATCACGGTCTCGTTCTCCCCCTCCGAAACAATTTACTAAAAATTTAGCACACTCTTTCAGAAAAGGGGAGAAGAACATCCCGAAGGAATTTGCAAAAAAGAAGGCTTTTTATGCGGAGATAAAATGATAATTTACA
>ERZ1673784.97-NODE-98-length-2695-cov-18.190152_pt1 | contig 2695 bp, 4 predicted proteins | sample MGYA00580132_ERZ1673784 | MGnify/ENA primary metagenome ERZ1673784 (study PRJEB41219, sample SAMN04549608) | soil metagenome | isolation source: soil | place: USA: New Mexico, Bitter Lake NWR | collected 2008-11-15 ...
TGCTTGACTATGCCGTTTCAGCCGAGAGCGCTTCGGAACATCCGTTGGCTCATGCCATTGTGGAATATGGGAAGAAACGATCGATTTTGGTTAAGCCACTGGAGCATTTCTCCGCCATTACCGGTCATGGAATTGAAGCTGTCATTGATGGCAAAAATGTCCTTGTTGGAACGCGAAAACTTATGAAGGAACGCTCTGTAGAGATTGCCATGCATGAAGATAAAATGATAGAACTTGAAAAACAAGGAAAAACTGCCATGCTAGTTGCCGTTGATGGGCAGCTTGCCGGCATCATTGCTGTCGCGGATACGGTAAAAGAAAGCTCCAAAGAAGCGATTCAAACATTAAAACAAATGGGTATCGAAGTGTACATGGTAACGGGAGACAACAAACGTACTGCGGAAGCCATTGCTAAGCAAGTGGATGTGGATCGTGTCTATGCAGAGGTGCTTCCGGAAGACAAAGCAAAAATTGTCGAGGAGCTACAAAAACAAGGGAAACGAGTGGCGATGGTCGGTGATGGAATTAATGATGCTCCAGCTCTTGCGAAAGCGGATATTGGCATGGCCATCGGCACAGGAGCGGATGTCGCCATCGAAACGGCCGATGTTACCTTGGTCGGCGGAGATTTAGCTCATATCCCGAGAGCGATTGAGTTAAGCCGTAAAACAATGAAAAACATTCGACAAAACCTGTTCTGGGCTTTGTTCTATAATACCATTGGCATTCCTGTAGCCGCTGCTGGATTATTGGAGCCTTGGATTGCCGGAGCGGCAATGGCATTCAGTTCTGTATCAGTTGTGACCAACGCGCTTCGTTTGAAACGCGTGAAAATATAAAAAATGAAAATAAATGAAGGAGGAATAAAAAATGGCGATTACATTACAAGTAGAAGGAATGACTTGCGGACACTGCAAAATGGCGGTGACAAACGCTCTTAAAAAGTTAGACGGGGTAAGAAATGTAGAAGTACATTTACAAGAAGGCACTGTGGATGTAGATTATGATGAAACAAAGGTAAGTGTAGAAAAACTCAAAGAAGCGATTGAAGAGCAAGGTTACGATGTGAAGTAACATACATGGATTTATACTCCCTGATATGATCCCCTCCAAGTAGAATTGGAGGGGGTCTTTTTTATAGTGTGGGAAGGGCAACTTAATTGCTTATACCAAATCTGCTATATGAACTTCTCCACCGGGCTTTAAAATTCGAAATTTCCTATGGAATGTAGATTTTTTCTTTGTGGAATCAAGATGGTAGTCGAAAGTACGTGTTCGAATGTTGCGAAATCGAAGAGAAGAGTTGTGAAGAATCCTTGAATAAAGATTTATGTTGTTTGTACTTTCGTTTTTTGTCTAACTATTTCTATATTTTAAGATTTTCAACAAGTTCATAAAGCGTTTGTTGAGGATACAATCGGTAGCAAAGAAATGTATACACACAAAAGAATATAATATCAGCATCTATCTCCATATTTTCTTCTGAATTTTTTAATAAGATTAATCATTGTAAAAATCAACGAAAAATAGTGATAGAAGGTGTACGACTTCTTTAATCAAATTATTAATATTTTGAGTCAGCCTTTTATGATACGGCTCATCGTTTCGAAGGAACACCAGTTTTATTTGCGTTTTTGTTGGGGATAGCCTTTTACATTACTTAGGAGATCATTTTTTGCGCTCATATGTTGGAACAATTGTTAATTTATATAGTTTTACCACCTTTACTGCTGTTAGGTTTGCCAAATCGAATGATGGTATCAATTCTTCATTTAGGATTAAGATACAAATGGATCAATTTTTTAAAATATCCGTTGATCCCGTTACTTTTATTTAATGTGTTGTTTTCGTTTTATCAAGTCCCATTCATATTTAATACAATCGTTTCACATAATATCTTGCATAACTTAACCCATATTATATTAACCATCTCCGCATTGTTCATGTGGATCCCTTTAATTCCGGTCACTAAGGAATTAGATTGTTTATCAAATATCCAAAAAATTTACTATATTTTACATCAGGAATGTTACTGACTACAGCTTGTGCCTTAATTATTTTTGCGAATGAACCGTTTTATACCGTCTATTACGACGCACCACAATTGTTTAAAACACTTTCACCGCTTGTGGATCAACAAGCAGGTGGAGTTATCATGAAAGTGGTTCAAGAAATCGTATATGGGACGATGATTGAATGTGTTTTCTTTAACTGAAAAAATGAGAGGTTAAAGGACAAACAATTGACCGGATCATTTATTAACAAATTATAACAGGGATTGTGATATAAGGATGAAGAAAGAAAGAGTATTAATCGTTGATGATGAATGGAACATGAGGCATTTACTAAAAATCAATCTTTCTCCATATTTTCACTTAACTGAAGCGGCAAGTGGACAAGAAGCATTAACCTTATTGACAAAAGGAAGAATCGACGTAGTGATTTTAGACATCATGATGCCCGATATGGATGGATGGGAGGTATGCAAAAAGATAAGGGAAATGAGTCAAGTGCCCATCCTTATGCTTACGGCACGTGGTGATGTAAAAGATAAAGTACAAGGATTTGATGTTGGAGCCGATGATTATCTTGTAAAGCCTTTTGAACCCGAAGAATTAGTGGCAAGGGTTAAAGCACTAATGATATTAGGTCAATAAAGTAGACACAAAAATTTATAAATTTTTTTCGCAGCTAC
>ERZ1673784.110-NODE-111-length-1606-cov-19.241779_pt1 | contig 1606 bp, 2 predicted proteins | sample MGYA00580132_ERZ1673784 | MGnify/ENA primary metagenome ERZ1673784 (study PRJEB41219, sample SAMN04549608) | soil metagenome | isolation source: soil | place: USA: New Mexico, Bitter Lake NWR | collected 2008-11-15 ...
CTCCTTTTTTGTTCGGATGTAAATTTATGTTAGTGAATTTGCTCATCTACAGTAATAATTTGAATTTCCCTGCCCTAGCCCATAGTTCGAGTTCTGCATTAAGGTCAATCTTTCCTCCATTTTCAGAAGAATACATGACAATCGATTTAAATGGAATGGTGTAGATTTCCACTTTTTACCTGTAATTCCTTGACGATCGGCAATGATTATTCTTTTGTTCGTCACGACCGCAACATCTCGAACCGTTTTATACGCAGCTTCCGCAGTTTCCCCTTCAATTAAAATTTCCTCCACTTCTTTTGGAACATCTGTCTCTTCATAAAACGTCCAAGTCATAATAGAACCTTCATTTGCCATACCTGATTTCATCCCCTATTTGCTTCATTTATGAACAATAAACATAATTTTGGCAAACTGTCTTGGAGCTTATCTTACAAATGTGATAAAATCAACGTTCACTGGTTCATGCCGTTCAGATCGCAGTCTCAAGTTGATCTGTCCTCGATGGTAATGTCCGTGCAAAGCGACATGAGTTAAAATTTCCCTTAATGTATTTTGAAACTCGATTCCTTTACTGTTTTTGTAAGTGACAATGTTGTCTAAATCACGATTCGTCAAATTTTTCAAAAACGATGTAATGCTCTGTTCATTTTGTTTTGCAAGTTCTGCACAGGCATCTATATGTACATCCTCCCAAATCGCAATGTGTGAGCTGTCCAATCCTTGTAATCTTGTAAACCATAGTTTTTCAGTTAAAAGAATATGCGAAAACAAGCGCAGCGCTCCATTATTTTCCCCTTCAATCTTTTGCAAAGTGTCTAATATACGCTCGTTCGCCCAATGCAAGTGCTCAAACATCTTTTGAATCGTTTCCAATAAAAATCCTCCTTCTTTACTTTACTATGTATGCAGCAAATGCTGTTCCTTTGAGTTAACTGACAATGATTAGGTTTTATCGTATAAAAGTTCGTCAAATACACGGTGTATTTTTCGAATATTCTAATAATTTATTGTTGGGAAGCTCCTGATTATGAATTCCTGTTTTTGACTGTTTTATCAAATTGGGAGATATCCAACCTTTTAAAACTTTTTGGGAAAGAAACTCCAAAGATTGTTCAGAGTTTTGAATTCTGCCTCGCAAAATGACAAGTGATGAAACAATTATAACATGAGTTCGCTTAAAAATTTAAACATTTTTTCAGTCTGCGAGCATAATTAAGTTCTCTATTATTAATCCAACTTCTGTCAAATATTATGCAAAATTACATATTCAATATACCTGCTTGACAGCCGATTTTCTCGTTGATTTGTTCAATCATTTCGCAAACTTTAAAAGTCGGATAGATCATATGCTTGCTGGACAGATCAAGCAATCAATAGTTTACTTTCTATCAGTTAGTATTTAATAATAGAAGAAGGAAAGGGGCATGCTGACATCAAACGACAAATAGTTAATATTTATATCTATAGAAGGAAAGAGGTTGTAATAGCCTGACTCTTTTATTCAACCTTTTGAGGCATTGAAGCTCTTCATATAGAACTAGCAAAAGGAAGGGGCTGTCCGATAAGTCCCTAAAATGAAGCAAGTGGAGAAAAACAATTCGTT
>ERZ1673784.122-NODE-123-length-1269-cov-30.282537_pt1 | contig 1269 bp, 2 predicted proteins | sample MGYA00580132_ERZ1673784 | MGnify/ENA primary metagenome ERZ1673784 (study PRJEB41219, sample SAMN04549608) | soil metagenome | isolation source: soil | place: USA: New Mexico, Bitter Lake NWR | collected 2008-11-15 ...
TGTACCTCTGTCAATAGAGTAGACACATAAAACCGAGAATATTATGCAGCAGAATGGTACATACGTTCGTATTCATTGGGCGTGAAGTGCCCAATGGAAGAGTGGATCCTTTTTCCATTATAGAAGCATGTGATGTATTCAAAAATGCGTTTCTTTGCTTGCTCGCGTGTTTTAAATTTCTCCAAGTAAACGAGCTCTTTCTTTAGTACGCTGTGAAAAGATTCAATGCATGCGTTATCGTAGCAATTGCCTTTGCGACTCATGCTGCCCTTCATCTTGTACTGTTTCAAACGAGCCTGGTAGTCGTGAGAGGCATACTGGCTGCCGCGATCGGAGTGATGCAGCACTTCACCACGTGGTCGTTGCTGGCTGTAAGCGCGATCCAGCGCCTTTAGGACAAGTTCTTTAGTCATCCGCTCATCCATATGAAAGCCTACGATTTTGCGGCTGTACAGGTCCATGATGCTAGCCAGGTATAACCATCCTTCATCCGTTGGCACGTATGTAATATCTGCTACCCAGGATGTATTAGGCGCGGCAACCTGGAATTGCCGATTTAGGATATTCTCATGAACAGGCAGATTGTGTTTCGAGTTCGTCGTTGCTTTGTATTTCTTTACCGTACGCGAGTGCAAGCCGAGCTCTTTCATGATACGGGCAACGGTCTTGTCGGATACACGTACGCCTTGCTTGTGAAGCACCTTGGTGATCTTAGGGCTCCCGTATAACCGGCGGGAATCCAAGAAGATGCGCCTGATCCGTCGTTCAAGCTTCTTGCGACGTTTCTCGCGTTTGCTTGTTTTTCGTTTTGTCCATTTGTAATAACCGCTTCGGGATACTTCAAAGGCTTCGCACATCCTCGCGACACGGCACTTGAAGCGATGATCATGAATGAATGCGTAGATCAGCGCCGGTCTTTGGCGAAGTAGTGCATCGCCTTTTTTAAGATATCGTTCTCCTCCTCTAAATCGCGAATGCGTTTCTGGAGATCGCGTACGGCTTTATCATCGGCTTTCAGTTGTCCACTGCCTGGAAATGCCTGTGCACCGTCTTTATTGTATTCTGCTATCCAGCGATACAGGGTGTTGTCGCTTACCCCCAGTTCACGGGCAACCTGCGCAACCGCCTTTCCTTCTTCTTGGATCATCTGAACCGTTTGAAGTTTAAAGTCTTTATCATATTTTTTCGTCATGTCGAACACCTCGAATAATGATATTTTTATTTTATCCTATTCTCGGTTCTCCATGTCTACTTTTTAGTCTAGCATCA